>Ga0335073_10016983_pt1 | contig 10180 bp, 6 predicted proteins | sample Lox_Sample_22_FD_207093 | JGI IMG/M metagenome (GOLD analysis project Ga0335073, IMG submission 207093) | Soil microbial communities from Loxahatchee National Wildlife Refuge, Florida, United States - Lox_Sample_2.2 | ecosystem: Environmental > Terrestrial > Soil > Wetlands | place: USA: Florida... | reverse complement strand
AGCAAGCTCGCTGAGAAGCTGAAGGCGCTGGGGGCGGCCGTGACCGCGATCGAAAAGCAATTCGGGAAGGGTGCCATCATGCGCCTCGGAGACGAAGAGGCCCCGGCCGCTGCCCCGAGTCTCCCGAGCGGGTCAGTCGGCCTCGATCGGGCCCTGGGCATCGGAGGCTATCCGCGAGGCCGTGTCGTCGAGATCTTCGGGCAGGAATCGTCCGGCAAGACCACCCTCGCGCTACACGCCATCGCGGAGGCACAGAAGCAGGGTGGAACCGCAGCGTTCATCGACGCGGAGCATGCTCTCGACATTGGCTATGCCAAGCGCCTGGGAGCGAGAATCGAGGATCTCCTCGTCTCGCAGCCCGACACCGGGGAACAGGCACTCGAGATCACGGAAGGGCTCGTTCGCTCAGGGGGAATCGATGTCATCGTCATCGATTCGGTGGCAGCGCTCGTTCCGCGAGCGGAGATAGAGGGCGAAATGGGCGATCAACACATGGGTCTGCAGGCGCGATTGATGAGCCAGGCCCTGCGGAAGCTGACCGGAGTCGTCTCGCGTACTGGGAGCACCGTGATCTTCATCAACCAGATTCGCATGAAGATCGGCGTCGTCTTCGGCAATCCAGAGACGACGACGGGGGGCAATGCACTGAAATTCTACGCGTCCGTTCGCCTCGACGTCCGCCGGACCGGGCAGGTCAAGGACGGGGAGCGGGTCATCGGGAGCCACACCCGCGTGAGAGTCGTCAAGAACAAGGTTGCGCCGCCGTTCCGGGAGGCGGAGTTCGACATTCTGTACGGGGTGGGGATCGGCCGCGATGCCGAGATCCTCGACCTTGCAGTGGCGCAGAACCTAATCGAGAAGAGCGGCTCGTTCTTCTCGCTCGATGGTGAACGGATCGGCCAGGGACGTGACCGTGCCGCCGAGTTTCTCCGCGAGCACCCAGCCATGGCGGAAGCTCTGGTCGCCAAGCTGGCGGCCGCTCCGACGGCCGGGCCGGTAGAGGCGTCTTCTCCGGCCGAGGCCGGCTAGTCTAGAAGACGGCCGCCCCCCAGACATTGACGGCAACGCCAGCCGCGGCCAGCAGCCAGAAGAACCATCCCAGGCGTTGCCGCCCGATGGCGAGCAGCATGAGCAGGTACGGCGTGTAGTCGAGGCTGAAGCGGAAGCCGAACTGACGCCAGCCGTCGTTCTGGTAGAGGAAGCCGGGGAGACTGACGGCGGCCACGGTGAGCCACAGAGCATGGTAGGGGCGCGGCCTGGTCTGGGGCCAGAGCAAAAGGAGGTAGAGGGGCGTCGTGAAGAAGAGGCTCATGCCGTGCGGGTCGAAACCACCCGGCAGCGACGGATCCGGAAGGAGGAAGAAAGCGGCCCGCAGGTTTCGCCACAGGTAATGCACGTTGAAGAGGCCCCACCTCGCGATGTCCGAATTGACGCGGTTGTTGAAGAGGTGGTCATGCCCGAAGTCCGTGGGGTGGCCGAAGCGTATGTAATTCATCCACATCATCGGGATGGCCACGGCGATGACAGGGCCGGCGAACTGTAGTGCCTTCTCGAGAATCTCGCGGCGCCTCCGGCGAAAGTCGGCGAGGTCGAATCTCCCTCCTGGCGCCACCAGTTCGATCGCGAAGAAGACCACGGCGAAGGCCAACGGCGTTCGGGTGATCGAACCGCAGCCCAGGGCCAGGCCCGCCAGTGCCGGGTGTTCCGCCCGATGGGCGGCGAGAAGGTACAAACAGGTGAGGGTGACGCCCATCACTTCAGCGGTGAACCATACCTCGCCCCGGACGGAGCAACAGAAGTTGAGGGTGCCGAAGGCGAAAACCAGGGCGAGCAGGGCGTTCTCACGCTCCGTTCGTGCGCTTTCGCCTGCCGCCGACAGTCGTTGCAGGGCCAGGAAGAACAGCACCACGTTCAGCGCCGCGAAGAACACCGTGAAGGACACGTCGTTGAACTGAAAGCCGAACAGCGCAACCAGCGGCGCCATCACGACGGCCGGAAAGGGCGGGAAGCTCACGTACCAGTTCGACCCCATGCGCGCCCAGTCGTTGAGGTTTGGTGGTCGGACGGTCAGCGCAGTCTGCCCGTGCAGGAATGCCTCGGCCTGGTAGACGAACTGGGGCGCCTGCGACTGGTGAAAGAAGCGGCTGCCGGAGAAGATGGCGAACAGGCTGAACGAGCAAGCGAACAGCGCCGCCGGAAGGCGCCAGGCCTTGCTGTTGCTGGCTTCCTGCACGACGGTGGTTGCCTTCAAGGCCATCAGGCCGGCCTCGGATGCAGCAGCTCGAGCCGTAGTGCGTCCAGCGTCGCGTAGGCCGCGAAGCGGCGGATCCGCTCGCGGTCGCCCCCGAAGGCGTGTCGAACAGCGCGGACGCCGCTGCCGGTGGCCAGGGCAGTAAAGACCGTGCCCACCGGTTCGCTGGAGCTTGCCGTGCCCGGACCGGCGAGGCCGGTGCACGAGACGCCGTAGGGCGCACGCGCGAGCTCGCGGGCGCGCTGTGCCATCGATGCCGCGACTGCCTCGCTGACGGCTCCATGGCTGGTCAGCAGCTCGGCGGGCACGCCCAAGATGCCGCGCTTGCTTTCCTCCGTGTAGGCAACAACCCCCATGCGTGTGTAGTCGCTGGCGCCAGCGGCCTCCGTCAAGAGGGCCGCGGTGAGCCCGCCGGTGACCGATTCGGCGACGGCCACCGTCGCGCCCTGCGCGCGCAGCATTCGCCCGAGCGTTTCGGAGAAGGTCCGCCCGTCGGAGCTGAAGCAAGCGGCGCCAATGCGCGCTTGGGCCTCCGCTGCGGCGCGGTCGAGCAGGCCTTCCACCTGCGAAGGGTCTCGGCCCGTCGCGACCAGTCGGACGTGGTTCTCGGGCAGCGTCGTGCGGTAGCCGATCGACAGGCCAGGGAAGTGGGCGCTCAGGTCTGCCAACTTTTCGTCGAGGTGCGACTCGGCGATGCCGTAACAGCGCAACACGCGCACGCGCCGCAAGGGCTCGGCCGACGAGACCTCGCGCAGGGCGGGCAGGAGCACCTCGTCACAAAGGCCGTGGTATTCGCGGGGGACGCCCGGGAGCAGAAAGGTCCGGGCGCGCTCGATGCGGAGCTCGAGCATCGGCGCGGTGCCGAAGCGGTTGGTGTGAACAATGGAGCCGTCGGGGATCATGGCCTGGCGCCGGTTGTTGGGCGTCATGGCGATGCCGCGCTTGGCCAGGCGCGTCTCGATCGAGGCGAGGGTCGGAGCGTGGAGCGTGAGCCCGACCCCCGCCGCCTCCGCGGCGCATTCCGCGGTGATGTCGTCCGCCGTGGGGCCGAGGCCTCCACTGCAGATGACGATGTCGCTGCGGCCGCCGCTGGCGCGAAAGAGGTCGACGATCTCCGCTCGGACATCGCGGACCATCGTCTTGCTCCACACTGGCAGCCCCTGCGCCGCGAGCCGCTCCAGCAGCCACGGGCTGTTGGTGTCGACGATCGTCCCGTTCAGGAGCTCATCGCCGGTGGCGATCAGCTCGATGCGCATGACGAGTGGGCCGGCGAGCGTTCGGCGTCAGACGAAGTCCGCATCGTCGTCGTCATCGTCGTCGTCCGCATCGTCAGCTGGTTCGGTGGCCCCCGACGATGTCACCGCCAGGCGCGACCGTCGCCGCTCGAGCCTCGTTCTGCCCATGAGCAGCATGCCCTCGGCGAGACCGAGTAGCACGTAGGCGGAGATGAACGCGACGAGGACGACCGCGGGCTGGAATTGAACCGCCAGCACGACTGCGAGCCCTGCCACTAGGAAAAGGAGCGCCGTCCGCCTGCGGTTCAGCTTGGTCCGCTTGAAGGTACGGAAGCGGATGTTCGACACCATGAGGTACGACAGACCCAAGGAGAGCACGGCGACGGGCGCAGCAGGTGCGGCCGCCTCGGAGATTCCCCGAGCCATGACCAGCGCGATCACCCCGCCCGCTGCCACCGGGATGGGCAAGCCGACGAAAAACTGGTCGCTCGCGTGGCGATTGGCGAGGAGGTTGAAGCGTGCCAGCCGCAGAGCGCCGCACGCGACGAAGACGGCGGCGACGAGCAGCCCCCAGAACCCCAGCGGGGCCAGCGCCCACTTGTAGAGCAGCAGGGCTGGGGCAGCGCCGAAGCTCACCACGTCGGCGAGGCTGTCCAGTTGCATCCCGAACTCGCTCTGTGTCTTGGTCAGGCGCGCGACACGCCCGTCGAAGGCGTCGAAGAAGATGGCGAACAGGATGGCCAGCGCCGCCTGGTAGTACCGGCCGGGCTGCTCCCCCGCGCAGAGCGAGAGGGCATAGAAACCGCAGAAGATCGAGGAGACCGTGAAGAGGTTCGGCAAGACGAACAAGGCTTTGCGCAGTCGCATGGGTGCCCTTACCCTAACCAGTTTTGGACCGGAAGTCCAAGCCTCCGCTCCCGTTCGTCAAACCCTCAAGTAGCCGGAAGCATTCAGACGCCGCCGTCCCCCCCGACGTGCAGGAATTTCGTTTCTCTCGCCAAGGCTGTCGCGCCGGGCTCCACGACCAGACCAGCCGGCGCTCCATCGACGGTACAGCCGACGAGCTCGAGGTGGCCCGTCTCCCCGACGTAGACCGCGGCCTGGCCCGCATCGGCGATGGTGCACCCAGTGACCGTGGCGGTGCCTCCCAGGACGGTCAGGCCGGTTCCGGTCGCGTCGGTCATCGAATCTCGCTGCGATCGCAACGTGCTCGCAAACGCGTAGACGTCGTCCCCCTCGAGCCCCCTCGGATCGGAACGGGCCCCTGCCACGACGTTGTCGAAGAGCTCGCCGGTCGAGCTGACGAGCTTGAGCCCGATCGCTCCTGCGTGCCGCACGCGATTGTGGCGCAGCGTCAGGCGGTTCGAGCCCACGACAGAGATCGCAGCCTCGAAGAACGGCCCCTCGAACGAGCAGCCCTCGATCGTACCGGTGGAGCGCACGATGCCGAAGCCGGTGCGTGCGACGTGGAAGACGCGCACCTCCTGCAGCAGCAGCACAGTCCTGAAGGCCAGCAAGCCATAGTCGGACCCCGACAGGCTCGAGCCGATCACGCGAAGCTCGGCTTCGCCGGCGTAGATGGCTTGCGTGCCGCCGGTCACGGCGTCGGCCTCCAGCGTGAGCGCGTGCACCCCGCGCGCAGAAATGCCCACGCCGGTCGCGCGAACCGTGAGGCCTTCGACCCGAACGCCATCCCCCCCGATGGTGAGGACCGGGTCTCCGCCAGCGAGCACCGCTCCCGGCGTGGCAAGCAGATGGACGCCGCGCGGGAGGGTCCAAGGCCCGGCATAGACGCCCGCCGGCAAGGGGGTGTCGCCGGCCGGGAGCGCCGCCGCCCAAGTCGCGTCGTACCGGGGAGCGCCAGCCGCGAGCGCAAGAGCGAGAAGGACGAAGGTCACCCCTCCTGCTCGACCTCGTATCCCCGCTCGGACAAGAAGCGCCGTAGATCCGCGACGTGATCGGGCCCCCGCGTCTCGAGCGTCACTTCTACCAGTGCTTCACCGAGGGCGGAACGGCTCGAGGTCCGGTTGTGGAAGATCTCGATGACGTTGGCCCGCTGCTCGGCGATGGCGGCCGCCAGGCGCGCCAGCGACCCCGGTCGATCCGAAATCTTGATGACGAGCCTCACCAGGCGGCCCGCCTTGACGAGCCCCCGCTCGATGATGCGCGCGATTAGGTTCACGTCGATGTTTCCGCCCGAGAGCACCAGCACCACACGCTTGCCCGCCAGCGCCTCGCGGCGATGCAGCAGGCCTGCGAACGGGGCCGCGCCGGCGCCCTCTGCGACCGTTTTCTCGCGCTCGAGGAGCAATAGGATCGCCGACGCGATCTCCTCTTCGTCGACCGTCACCACCTCGTCGACGTAACGCTGGGCCAGCGGAAGCGTCCGCTCACCCACCGTGCGGCACGCGATGCCGTCGGCGATGGTGGAGGCGGCATTCACGGTGACACGTTTTCCAGCCGCCAGGCTTGCCTGCATCGAGGGGATGACACTCGGCTCGACGCCGATGACGCGGACGCCCGGCCGTTTCTCCTTGAGCGCCAGCGCCACCCCGCCGATGAGGCCGCCGCCCCCAACGGCGAGCACGGCGACGTCGAGCTCCGGGACCTGCTCGAGCAGCTCGAGGCCGATGGTGCCTTGCCCGGCGATCACCGCGTCGTCGTCGAAGGGATGGACGAAGACGCGTCCCTCGTGTGCCTGGAGTCGCCGCGCCTCCTCGTAGGCCTCGTCGTAGTTGGCGCCGTGCAGCACGACATGGGCGCCGTACGCCCGCGTGGAGGTCGCCTTCACGAGCGGCGTGCCCTCGGGCATGCAGATGGTCGCCGGGATGCCGAGCCGCCCGGCATGAAAGGCCACGCCCTGGGCGTGGTTTCCCGCCGAAGCGCTGATGACGCCCCGTGCCCGTTCGGCGTCGGTCAGCAGCAGGAGCCGGTTCAGCGCGCCGCGCTCCTTGAACGACCCGGTGGCCTGCAAGCTCTCGAGCTTGAGGTACACCTCGCACCCCGACAGCTTCGACAGCCAGATGGTCCTGCGGCAAGGCGTCTCGACCACCGCGCCCCGGATGCGCTCCCGGGCGTGCTCGATGTCGGCGAGGCCGACCATTTAGGCGACCAGTTCTGCCACCGGACCTTCGAAGATGCGATCGAGCTCGTAAAGGAGCGCGTCGGTGGGCCGGACGCGGAGATCGGCGAGCTTGATGACGGTCTCGCTCTCGCCCGGTGCGAGCACCTCGATGACCACCTGGGTCGCGCCCGCGTGCGCCGACAGGATGCCGCGGAGCTGGTTCAGCCGGTCGGCGGTCACCGCGTCGGCCGCGACGCGCACCTTGATGCGTTTCGCTTTCTTCTCGCGCAGGTCGGTCAGGCGAACGATCTCCTCGGCCTTCAGCTCGCGCGCGGGGTTCTCCTCGTCGCCGCGGCTGTTCACGCTCACGGCTCCCGTGATGACCAGGGGGTCATCGCTCTTGAGCAGCGGCTCCCACTGCTCGTAGCCCTGCGCGCTCTGGCGCTGCGCCGAGAAGCAGACGACCTTCAGGCTGCCGGTCATGTCCTCGAGCGTGACGATGCCCATGCGTTTGCCGGTCTTCGTCATCCGGTCCAGCACCGCCGCGGCAACGCCGACCACGGTGACCCGCTCCTCCGCCTGGCACTGCTGGATCTGGGCGAGCGAACGGCTCGCGTAGCGGCGGATCTCCTTCTGATACTGTGCCAGCGGGTGGCCGCTGATGTAGAAGCCGAGCGTCTCCTTCTCCGACGCGAGCCGCTGCTTCTCGTCCCACTCCTCCACGACGGGCAGGGCGTCGCGGGTCTGCTCGACGGTACCGCCCCCGCCGAGGGCGGCGAACAGCGAAGCCTGGCCGGCCGCGCGATCGCGCTGCACGGACTGACCGCGCTCGACCGCCTTCTCGACCGCCTCGAAGAGCGCTCGCCGGGTCGACTTCTGGCCGACGCCGTCGAAGGCCCCGGCCTTCACCAGCGCTTCGACGACCTTGCGGTTGACGCGCCGCAGGTCGACCCGCTCGCAGAAGTCGAAGAGGCCGTGGAATGGCCCTGTCTCCCGCGCCTCAAGGATGGCCTCGATGGCCGCCTCGCCGACGCCCTTCACGCCGCCGAGGCCAAAGCGGATCGTCTTCTCGCTCCCCCGCGGCACCGAGAAGCGCAAGGACGACTCGTTCACCGAAGGCGGCAGTACCGACATGCCGGCCTCGCGCGCGTCGGCGATGTGCGCGACGATCTTGTCGGTGTTGTCGGCCTCGCTGGAGAAGAGCGCGGCCATGAACTCCGCCGGCCGGTGCGCCTTCAGCCAGGCCGTCTGCACAGTCACGAGCGCGTACGCCGCTGCATGGCTCTTGTTGAAGCCGTAGCCGGCGAATTTCTCCATCAGGTCGAAGATCTCGCCGGCGACCTTCGGGTCGACGCCGTTCGCCTGGGCTCCCGCGCAGAAGTCCCCCCGCAGCTTCGCCATCTCCTCCGCCTTCTTCTTCCCCATGGCGCGGCGGAGGATGTCGGCGCGCCCGAGCGTAAACCCCGCGAGCGCCTGCGAGATCTGCATCACCTGTTCCTGGTAGACGATGCAGCCGTACGTCTCCTGCAGGATCGGCTCCAGCTTCGGGTGCGGGTAGACGACGCGCGCCTTGCCGTGCTTGCGCGCGATGTAGTCGTCCACGACGCCGCTCTCGAGCGGCCCGGGCCGGTAGATCGCACCCGCGGCGATGATGTCCTCGAAACGCGTCGGCTTCAGCCGCTTCAGGAACTCCGTGAAGCCCGAGCTCTCGAACTGGAAGACGCCGGCCGTGTCGCCGCGCGAGATGAGCGCGTAGGCCTCCGGGTCGTCCAGCGGGATACGGTCGGCGGCCACCTCCGGCGTGCCCTCCGCGCGGTTTTGATTCACCATCTTGACCGCGTCGTCGATGACGTCGAGCGTCTTGAGGCCGAGGAAGTCGAACTTGACGAGGCCGACCTTTTCCACCTCGTCCTTCGCAAACTGAGTCACCAGGAAGTTCTCGCCCGAGGGCTGGTATAGCGGCACCACCTCCCAGAGCGGCTGGTCGGAGATGACCACGCCCGCCGCGTGCATCCCGGCCTGGCGGTGCAGCCCCTCGAGCGCGAGCGCGATGTCGAGGATCTCGCGGTACACACCGCCCTCGTCGTAGAGCGCCTTGAGCCGCGGCTCGAGCTCTAGCGCCTTGCCGAGCGTCATCTTGGGGTCGCCCTCGGGCACGAGCTTCGCGAGCTTGTCGCCCTCCGAGAAGGGCAGCCCCCTCACGCGCACCACGTCGCGGATCACCGAACGGGCCTTGAGCGATCCGAAGGTGATGATCTGGCCGACGTGCGACTTCCCGTATTTCTGCGTGACGTAGCCGATGACCTCGTCGCGGCGGTTCTGGCAGAAGTCGACGTCGAAGTCCGGCATCGACACGCGCTCGGGGTTCAGGAAACGCTCGAAGAGCAGCTTGTAGGGAATCGGGTCGAGGTCGGTGATGCGCAGAGAGTAGGCCACGAGCGAGCCCGCGCCCGACCCGCGCCCCGGCCCCACGGGGATGCCCTGCGCCTTGGCCCAGTTGATGAAGTCCTGCACGATGAGGAAATAGCCGGCGAAGCCGCAGCTCTTGATGACCGAGATCTCCTCCTCGAGCCTGCGCACGTACACGTCGCGCTCGAGGGGGTACGCGATCTCCCGGAAGCGCCGGTCGAGCCCCTCGCGGGCGAGCTTTTCGAGGTAGCTCTTGTCGTCGAAGCCGTCCGGCACCTGGAAGCGCGGCAGCATCGGCTTGCCCATGGGCAGCTCGACGTGGCAGCGGCGCGCGATGTCCGCGGCGTTGGCGATGGCCTGCGCGTACTCGGGCAGCGCGTCGAGCATCTCCTGCCCGCTCTTGATGTAGAGCTCCTCGGTTTCGTGCTTGAGCCGCTTCTGGTCCTCGAAGGTCTTTCCCGAGGCGATGCACATTAGGTACTCGTGGGCCTTCGCGTCCTCGGGCTTCACGTAGTGCGCGTCGGCGGTGGCAACGAGCGGGATTCCGAGCCCTTCGCCCAACTCGGCGAGGCACGCGTTCACCCTCTTCTGCTCGGTGAGCCCGTTGCTCTGCACCTCGAGGAAGAAGTGGCCGGGCTCGAAGAGCTCCTTGTACTCCTGTGCCGCCGCGCGTGCCCGGTCCATGTCGCCGCGCAGGCACGCGTTGGGGACTTCGCCGCCGAGGCAGGCCGTCGAGGCGAACAGCCCCTGGGTGCGGCCCTTCAGCAACTCCTTGTCGATGCGGGGGTTGTAGTAGTGCCCCTCGAGGTAGGCCATCGACGCCAGGTAGCGCAGGTTCGAGAAACCCTCCTGGTTCTCCGCGACGAGCACGAGGTGGTTGCTCGAGCGCTCGGTGCGATCCTTGCGCCCCTTGGGGCCCGCCACGTAGACCTCGGAGCCGAAGATGGGCTTGACCCCCGCGGCCTTCGCCTGCAGGTAGAAGTCTGCGGCGCCGAACATGTTCCCGTGGTCGGTCACGGCCACGCAGTCCATGCCCTTGGCCTTGACCGTGGTGGTCAGGTCCTTGAGGCGGATGGCGCCGTCCAGCAAGGAGTAGAGGGTGTGCAGGTGCAGGTGGGCGAAGTCGGGCATGCAGGCTCCCCGGGGCGCGAAGGGAGAGCTTCTATAGCAGACGACCCCGACGGCGAAAGGGGCGGTGCGTCACCCGCCGAGTCTCGCCTT
>Ga0335073_10016982_pt1 | contig 10180 bp, 12 predicted proteins | sample Lox_Sample_22_FD_207093 | JGI IMG/M metagenome (GOLD analysis project Ga0335073, IMG submission 207093) | Soil microbial communities from Loxahatchee National Wildlife Refuge, Florida, United States - Lox_Sample_2.2 | ecosystem: Environmental > Terrestrial > Soil > Wetlands | place: USA... | reverse complement strand
CGTTGCTGACGGCGCTGTTCGGGCCCTTGTAGATGACGGCCTTCACATCAGCCCCTGGTTCAGTCCCGCTGCCCGGGGCCGGGCCTGTGAAACAGGCCGCGCGCCGGGCGATCCGCCGGATGGGGGCGGCGGCCCTCGCCGCGCCCGGCATTTGTTAGGCCGGCGACGGGCCGGGTAGAGCACACCGGCATTCCGCAGACGAGAAGGACTGACATCGTGAAGCACACAGCCGGCGCCGGCAAACCTCAGGTCCAGGACCGGCCGACGGGGGAACTGGTCAAGCAGCTCTCCGAGCAGGTCTCGGCACTCGTCCGGGACGAGCTGAAGCTTGCCGGGCTCGAGATGACCCGGAAGGGCAAACGGGCCGGAGCCGGCGCGGGCCTGCTGGGCGGGGGCGGCGTGGTGGCGCTGTACGCCGCGGGCTGCCTGCTGGCGAGCGCGATCATCGCGATCGGCCGGGTCGTGGCGCCCTGGCTGGCGGCGCTGATCGTGGGCGCCGCGCTGCTGACGGTCTCCGGGGTGATGGCCATGCTCGGGAAGGGCCGGCTGCGAACGGCCGCTCCCGTGATCCCCGAGGAGGCCGTCACCGGCCTCAAAGCCGATGTGCAGGAGATCAGGGAAAGGGGACGGCGATGACCACCGGCCCGCGAGCCGGCGCGGCTGCGGGGCCGCCGGATGACGCCGCGGAGTTGCGGCAGCAGATCCGGCAAGCGCGCGAGCAGCTGGGCGAGACCGTCGAGGAGCTGGCGGCCAAGACGGACGTGAAGGCCAGGGCACGGAGGAAGGCGACCGAGCTGGCCGGCCGGGTGAAGGGCGGGGCCGGCCGGGCGCTCGCTCGGGACGTCCCGTCCCTGGCGGCCGCCGGGGGCGCGCTCGTGATGGCCCTGCTGGCCGCCTGGTTGTGGAGGAAACGATGAACAAGCTGCGGTACGAACCGGTCAGCTTGCTGGTCAGCGTGCTCGGCGGGGCCGTGGCCGGCGCCCTGTTCAAGCGGGCATGGCGGCTGGTCACCGGCGCGAGCACACGCCAGCTCACCGGCGCACGGCCGGGCGGCGGCGATCGGGGGGCCGGCTGAGCATGACGTCCGCAAACAGCGGGGACCGCTCCGGCCGTGCCGCCCGCACGCAGGCGATCCCCCCGCAGAACGAGACTTCCGGCGGCCCGGGCACGCCGCTGGGACTGGGCGAGACCGGATGGCGTAACACGATCAGGCGGACCGGGAAGAAGTTCGTCCGCGACCGGTGCGCGATGACGGCGGGAAGCCTTGCCTACCACTGGTTCCTCGCCCTGTTCCCCGCGCTGATCGCGCTGCTCGGCCTCGCCAGCCTGGTCCGGCTGAACGCCAGCGTCGTGCACAGGCTGGTCAGCGGCCTGGACAAGGCGCTGCCGCCCGGGGCGTCGGGCGTGTTCAGCCAGGCCGTCCAGGCCGCCGCGCACCGGTCGGCGTCGGCCGCGCTCACCGCGCTGATCGTGGGCGTCGTGGTCGCTCTGTGGAGCGCCTCGGGCGGGATGGCGGCGCTCGAGACAGCGCTGGATGTGGCCTACGAGGTACCGGCCGACCGCAAGTTCGCGGCCAAGCGGCTGCGGGCCTTCCCCATGATGCTGGCCACCCTGATACTCGGGGGAGCCGCCTCGGCGCTGATCGTGTTCGGCGCCCCGCTCGGATCGGCCATCCTGGGGCACGTGCCGGTGGCCGGGACCGCGTTCGTGGTCGCCTGGGCGGTCGTGCGCTGGCTCCTGACGATCATCCTGATCTCGCTGCTGTTCTCGGTCTACTACTTCTACGGGCCGAACCGGGACTCACCCCGCTGGCAGTGGGTCAGCCCCGGCGGAGTGGTCGGCATGGCCATCTTCCTGCTCGCCTCGCTCGGCTTCTCCTTCTACGTGGCGAAGTTCGGCTCCTATGGCAAGACCTACGGCGCCTTCGCCGGGGTGGTCATCCTGATCTTCTGGCTTTATCTCGCCGGGCTGGCCGTGCTGCTGGGCGGCGAACTCAACGCCGAATCGGAGCGGGAGGCCGCCAAACTGGCCGACGGGTGAGCGCCGACGGGTGAGCTCGGTTTGCTAGCCCGCGCCGGGCAGTCGTACCTGGACCTCTCCGGCCACATGTGGCTGCACCGAAAGCGGCCTGGATAGGCCGCCGTTTCCTGGGAAGCCAGTACGGACCGCGAGCGAAGGAAGGAATCTGCATGACCAGGTGCGGGGGGCCCACGGCGCTCGACCCGCCCGGCTGGGCCGGGCCTTTGGTCGAGGCGTGCCGTGGCTGCGGGGAGGACGTCGATGCGGCCGTGAAGATCGCCGAGCATTACGGCAGGCTGCTGCCGCAGCCCGGCGGCGGGCAGACCGCCGGGCGCTGGGCGGCGCTGGCGGCGGCGGGCGAACACAACCTCACCGTGGCCCGGGTGCTGGAGGCGCACACTGACGCCCTGGCCATCCTGGCCGAGGCCGGCGAACCGGAGCCGGACGGGAGCTGGGGAGTGTTCGCCGCGGAGGCCGCGCCGCACCGCCTCGAGGCCCGTGAGGTCACTGGCGGCACCGTGCTGACCGGCGTCAAGCCGTGGTGCTCGCTCGCCGCCCGGCTCGACGCGGCGCTGGTCACCGCACACGTCGGCGACGGACGCCAGCTTTTCCGCGTCAGCCTGCGCCACCCGTCGGTGATGCCGGAGCCCCCGGGGACGTGGGTGGCGCGGGGCCTTCGGAACGTGACCAGCGCGGCCGTGCGATTCGACGACACCCCTGCCCGGCCGGTCGGGCCGCCCGGCTGGTATCTCACGCGTCCCGGTTTCGCATGGGGCGGCATGGGCGTGGCCGCGTGCTGGCACGGCGGCGCCCGCGGCGTGCAGGGCACGCTGCTGCGCACCTCAGCGGGACGAACCGGCGATCTCGCCGCCCTGCACGCCGGGATCGTGGACGCCGAGCTGTACGCGTCCCAGGCCGCTCTGACCGGCGCCGCGGCTCTGGTCGACGCGGGAGCGGCCGAGGGCGCCGCGGGACAGGTCCTGGGGCTGCGGGTGCGGGCCGTGGTCGCCGGCGCGGTGGAACGGACCCTCCGGCAGGCCGGGCACGCGCTGGGACCGGCCCCGCTCGCCTTCGACGAGGACTACGCGCGGCGGGTGGCCGACCTCGAGCTGTACGTGCGCCAGCACCACGCCGAGCGCGACCTGGCCCGGCTCGGCGCCGCCGTGCTGGCGGCCCAGCCAGACCGGAACACGGATTGATCCGGCGCGTCGCGGTGATCGTCCCGGCCGCCAACGAAGAACGGCTCATCGGCGGATGCCTGTCCAGCATCGGGGTCGCGCGAGACCGCCTCTGCCGCGACGGCACGGGCATCGGCGTCCGGATCGTGGTCATCCTCGACGGCTGCGGCGACGCGACGGCACAGATCGTCGCGGAATCCGGCGACGTGCAGTCGCTGACGATCTCGGCCCGGAGCGTGGGCGCCGCGCGGCGGGCCGGGACCCTCGCGGCCATGGCCGGCGCGGGCCCAGCGAGCCAGATATGGCTGGCCAACACCGACGCGGACTGCGAGGTCCCGGCGAACTGGCTGACGTCGATGGTCACCGAAGCGCGGACCGGCGCCCACGTGGTCCTGGGCACGGTCACGCCCGGCCCGGGCCTGGCCCCGGCCGCCCGGGCCGAGTGGGCCAGGCGCCACCACCTCCGGGACGGTCACCCCCACGTGCACGGCGCTAACTTCGGGATCCGCGGCGACGCTTACCTGGCGCTTGGCGGCTGGCGGCCGCTGGCCAGCGGTGAAGACGCCGATCTGGCCAGGCGTGCCGCGCTGACGCGCCGCCTGCGGGTTGCCCGCAGCGCGTCGATTCCCGTTGTGACGAGCGTGCGCCGGGACGGCCGGGCGCCGCGTGGTTTCTCCAGCTACCTGCGCGGGCTGGACGCCAGGTGCGCCGGCGGCGTGTCCGCCCGGCCGGGCGGCGTCCTTGGCCCGGATGCGGCGGGGGCGCGGTCATGACCGGCACCGCCGATAATGCGCCACCGGTCAGCCCCATTGACGCACCGGGCACCGGCGAGCTGACATGGCGGCGCTGGCCCGGGTTGCGCCGCTTCCCGGTCCTGGATCCTGCCGCCTGGGCCAGCGCCGTGATCCTGGCGGCTCATCCGGACGACGAGGTACTCGGCGCGGGCGGCGTGATCTCACTGCTCGCGAGCGAAGGTTCCCGGCTGCGGCTGGTCGCGGCGACCGATGGCGAGGCCTCTCACCCCGGCCACGCCGAGCCCGCCGCGCTCGCGCGGCGCCGCGCCAGGGAACGGGCGCAGGCCCTGAAGAGGCTCGGAGCCGCAGGCACCGAGGTAATCCGGCTCGGGCTGCCGGATTCGGGGCTCTCGGGCCGCGAGGACGATCTCGCGGCCGCGCTCGCGGAGTTGACGGCCGGGTTTGCGGTGTGCCTGGCGCCGTGGCACGGCGACCTGCACGCCGACCACGAGGCCGTGGGCCGCGCCGCCCGGCGGGCCGCCCCGCGGGTCTTCCTCTACCCGGTGTGGATGTGGCACTGGGCCGCGCCCGCGGACTCGCGCGTGCCATGGGAGCGGGCCGTCCGGGTGCCGCTCCCGGCGGCCGTGGCGCATAGCAAGCGGGAGGCCATCGGCTGCTTCCGCAGCCAACTGGAGCCCAGGCCGTGCGGCGCGAAGCCGGTCCTTCAGCGCGGCTTCGTGAACCACTTCACCCGTGACTTTGAGCTGCTGTTCCCGGGGGTGTGACCGTGATACTCGAACCCGCTTACTTCGACCAGATGTACGCCGTGTCCGATGACCCATGGGGCTTTACCAGCCGCTGGTATGAACGGCGGAAATACGCCATCACGCTCGCGATGCTGCCCGCCGAGCGTTACCGGGACGCATTCGAACCGGGCTGCTCCATCGGGGTCATGACGCAACAGCTCGGCGAGCGCTGCGACCGCCTGCTGTCCTGCGATCTGTCCGAGGCCGCGGTACAGGCCGCCGCGCGGCGGACCTCCGGCCAGCCCGGCGTCCGCGTGGAGCAGCGCGTTCTTCCCCGTGACTGGCCGTCCGGCGATTTCGACCTGATCGTTTTCTCCGAGTTCCTTTATTACTTTGGCGGAGACGACCTGCATCGCATCCTGGCCATGTCGGCGGCCGCGCTGCGCCCCGGCGGCACCCTGCTCGCCGTCCATTGGCGGCATCCGGTTGCGGAGTATCCGCGAGGCGGGGACGACGTGCACCGGGCGCTGGCCGGCCAGCCCGGCCTCAGCCGGCTTGCCGAGCACCGCGAGGCCGACTTCCTCGCTGAGGTCTACCGGCACGGCTCGCCCGTCTCGGTCGCGCAAGCCACCGGGCTGGCATGAGCGCCGGGCGGCCGGCTCGCCACCGCACTGGCGAACCAACGGCAAGCCCGGGTCATACTGATCAGAGACGAGATCTTTACCAAGGTGCACGGCTATGTCCTGGGGAACCTCCTGACCTCCGGAATCGCGGGAATCGGCGGCTGCGCCCGGCGGCCGGTGTCCGGCAACCCGCCCGGTCGCGGCGTCAGGCCGCCTGCCGTCTGGATACGAGTTGAGCGATAACGCGCAGGCCGGCAAGGAGGGCACGCCCCGGAAGGGATGGCGCGGCCGGCTGTGGACCGCCCGGCGCCCGCTGCGCCGCCTGGCCATCCTGCTGATCCTGGCACTGATCGTCGAGTACCTGGTCATCCCGGAGCTCATCGGGGCAAGCAAGGATTTCTACCTTCTTGGCCGCCTGAACCCGGGCTGGATGGTCGCCGGGCTGATCCTCGAGGGCGTCTCGCTGTTCTGCTACGCGCTGCTGAACCGTGTGCTGCTGCCGCCCGAGGGCCGCCCCGGCCTGTCCCGCCTGTTCCGCATCGACCTGGTCGCGGCCGCGGTGGCGCACGTCATCCCCGCCGGGACCATCGGCAGCGCGGGGATCGGGTTCCAGCTGTTCACCGCGGAGGGCATCGACGGCACCGACGTCGGCGTGATGATGGCCACCAAGGGCATGGGCTCCACGCTGGTGCTGAACGTCCTGCTGTGGATCTCGCTGCTGATCTCGATCCCGCTGTCCGGCTTCCGCCCGGTCTACGAGACGGTCGCCGTCGCCGGCGCCGTGGTCATCGCCCTCATGGCGGCACTGGTTATCGGTCTCACCAGGGGCGAAAAGCGAGCGGCGCGGATCGTGCAGGCCATCGGCCGGCGGATTCCGGGCGTGGGCGGCGACCGGCTGGAGCAGATCGTGCTCCAGGCCGCGGCCTCGATCCGTTCCCTGGGCCGCAACCGGGCACAGCTGGCCGAGTCACTGACCTGGGCCTCGTTGAACTGGCTGCTCGACGCCGCCTCCCTGTGGTGTTTCATCGCCGCGTTCGGCCACTACAGCAACCCGATCGGGCTGTTCGCCGCGTACGGGATCGCGAACGTCCTCGCGGCGATCCCGCTCACGCCGGGCGGCCTGGGGATCATCGACACGGTCATCCCGCTCCTGCTGGTCGGGTTCGGCCTGACCCGGAGCGTCGCGACGCTCGGCGTGCTCTCCTGGCGGCTGGTGAACTTCTGGCTGCCGATCCCGGCCGGCGCGGTCGCCTACGCCACCCTGAAGGTGCCCCCGGGCGCCGGCCTGCGGGCGGTGCGCCGCGCCTTCACCGAGATGACCACGCGGGGCGCGCGGCTCGCGGGCAGGCTGCCGGGCGGTTCGGACGAGCCCGGCGATGACGGCACGGCCGAGGTCCGGGTCGAGGCCCGGCGCGACGGGCAGCCCGGCAGCGACGGCCAGGCCGGCCGCGACCAGCCCGCCGTGCCGCCGGACGCGCTGCACCAGCCCGGGGGCCGTGACTCGCGGCGCTGAGCGGGCCGACCTGGTTTAGCCCTCGTCGCCGCCAGGTAGTGGGGGGTACGACAAAGTCCGACATCGCCAACGTCGGCGGCGAAAAGAGGGACCCATGAACGACGACGCTCAAGCGCAGGAGATCCAGGGAACGGTTGTAAGCTCCGGGCGTTTCGCCGAGCCCACCGGCGACCGGATGGAGCCGTCCGAGGCCGCCGATCGGGACGAGGACCTCGATCCGGAAGACGAGGACCTCGATCCGGAAGACGAGGACCTCGATCCGGAAGACGAGGACCTCGATCCGGAAGACGAGGACCTCGATCCGGTTGACGAGGACCTCGATCCGGTTGACGAGGAAGACGACGACGAGGAACGCGACCACGCGGCCGGTCCGATCGGGTCCGCGCCCGCCGGCCGCGGCACCGATGACGAGGTCATCGACCCGGATGCCGTGATCATCGTCGAGTCGCAGGAGCGCGCCGGCGACGAGGAGCGCGCCGAGTCCGGGCAGCCGGCCGGCGACGAGGCGCCCGCGACGACGCCGGTGGCCGGGTTCGCCCGCTCGCCCGTCGCGCCCTCCGCGAGCGCGACGGCCGGCGAAGCCGCGAGCGCCCAGGCAGATGCCGCTCCTGGCGGGGATTCCGTCCCCGAAGCGGACGTCATCGCCGAAGCAGCCGGCGTTTCAGAGGCCGGCGCCGCCAGCGGTGCCGCCGTCCCCGAGACAAGCGCGGTTCACGAGGCGAACGCCGTTCCCGGGACCAGCGCCGTCCCCGAGCACGACGTCATGGCCGAGGCGGCCCGTCCGGGCGTGCCGGGGCAGGCCGGCCTTCCGGTCACCGGCGGCCTGGCGGGCGATCCGGAGCAGATGCACCAGCGGTGGTCGGCCATCCAGTCAGCGTTCGTCGACGACCCGCGGGCGTCGGTCGCGGACGCCGCCGAGTTCGTGAGCGAGGCGATCGCGGCGCTGGTGGCGGGCGTCCAGGAGCGCGAACGCGGGTTGCGCGCCGAGTGGGAGCGCGACGGCGCGGACACCGAGGACCTGCGCAACGCGCTGCGGGGCTACCGGGGCCTGCTGAATCAGCTCACCGCCAGTTAGCCGGGCCGGCCCCGCCGCCGGTTAGGGTGTCGGGCGTGAGCGGACGAGGCGTTCGCGCCTCCCGTGCGGCCCCGGGGTCCCCGCTGCCGGGGCGCGACGTGTTCGAGTGCGACGCCATCCCGGGGGTGGCCGGGCTCGGCTGGGACGCCTGGCACAGCACCTGGCTGCTGCTGGCCCGCCAGGTCGCCAGCTGGGTGGCGGCGCTGCTGCCGCCTCCGTCCGCGGGCCGGTCCGGTGGTCAGCCTTCGCGTTCCAGAGTGCTGATGCGGTTTCTCAGGTAGCGCTTTTCCGCGGCGCTGGTGGTACGGCGCAGGGCGCCGCGGAACGCCTCGCGCGCGGCGGCGCGGTCGCCCGCCATCTCCAGCAGGCGGCCGCGGACCGCGTACAGGCGGTGGTGCCCGGCGAGGCGCGGGTCGTCGTCCAGCGTGGCGAGCAGGGCCAGGCCGGCCCGCGGCCCGCGCACCATGGCCAGGGCAACGGCCATGCTCAGCATGGCCATCGGGTTCGGCGCGACCCGGTCGAGCATCAGGTAGAGCGCCAGGATCTGCGGCCAGTCCGTGTCCTCGGCGCGTTCGGCCTCGTCGTGGACTGCGGCGATCGCCGCCTGGAGCTGGTACGCGCCGACCGGGCCGTCGGCCAGCGCCCCGGTGATCAGCTCGACGCCCTCCGCGATCAGCTCGCGGTTCCAGAGTTCCCGGTCCTGGTCGGCGAGGTCGATCAGGTCGCCCTCCTGGCTGAGGCGGGCCGGCCGGCGGGCGTCGGCGAGCAGCATAAGCGCAAGCAGCCCGGCGACCTCGCCGTCGCCTGGCCGGAGGCGGTGCAGCTCGCGGGCCAGCCTGATCGCCTCGCCGGTGAGCTCCACCGGGCCGCCGGCGGTCGCCGGCGCCGTGTACCCCTCGTTGAAGACGAGGTACAGCACGTGCATGACGGCCGCCAGCCGGGCCTCGAACTCGCCCGGCGGCGGCATGCTGAACGTCGCGCCGGCGTCGCGGATGCGCTGCTTGGCCCGGCTGATCCGCTGCGCCATTGTGGATTCGGGCACGAAGAACGCGGCCGCGATCGCCGCCGTCGAAAGGCCGCCAACGGCCCGGAGCGTGAGCGCAATCTGAGACGGCGCGGTGATCGCCGGGTGGCAGCACAGGAGCAGCAGGACCAGCGAGTCGTCCCGGTCCACGGCCACGTCCTGGCCCGGTACCCGCATCAGCTCGGCCGGGGGCGCGCCGAACGCGAACCGCTCCTCGCGGCCGCGCCGGGACTGCTCGGCCCGTACCAGGTCGATCAGGCGCCGGGTGGCCACCGTGATCAGCCAGCCGCGCGGGTTGTCGGGCACGCCCCGCGCGGGCCAGGTGCCGGCGGCGTCCAGCAGCGCCTCCTGGACCGCGTCCTCGCATAGGTCCAGGGCGCCGTGCCGGCGCATCAGCACGCCGAGGACCTGCGGCGCGAGCTCTCGCAGCAGGTCCTCGGCGCGGCCGGGGGCCGTCACATCTCGGTCCCGGCCTCGTGCAGGATCGGCCACACCTCGATCGCGTTCTGCGCGGCGAACGGCATCTGGGCCGCTATCTCCAGTGCCCGGGCCTCGTTCTCCACGTCGAGCAGGTAGAAGCTCGAGACGAACTCCTTTGCCTCGATGTAGGGCCCGTCGGTGACCGCCGGCACGCCCTCCCGGACCCGCACGGCCTTCGCGGTGAGCTCGTCGCCGAGACCGTAGGCGCCCAGCAGCTCGCCGGACTCGGCGTACCGCTTGTTGAACGCGTCCTGCTCGGCGATGGCCCGGGCCGCCTCCTCGGGCGGGAACGACTCCCAGAGCTCCTTGTTCCCGTAGATGATCGCTATGTACTTCATGCTGGCTCTCCCTCGCTGCGCGGCGGGCCCGGCGGGCACCCTCGCCGTGTAGTCGGAGCAGCCCCCCGTTCCTCGACACGGGCCGCAGCCGGTCCTGCGTGGAGCCGGCCACGACAGGGATGCCGTCGCCGTAAGAGGTTGCCCGGGAAGCCGGCCGCGGCAAGCGCCTCATGGTAACCCGCACCGGCCGGCGGGCGCCCGCCTTCAGCGCTCCGGGCCGGACCCGGCGGTCGGCTGGCGGGGCCGGCGGTCGGCTGGCGGGACGGGCGGTCGGCTGGCGGGACCGGCACTGGCGGGACCGGCGGTCAGCTGGCCTTGGCCAGCGTGCCCGCGGGGACGTCGGCGGGGTCGAGGAGGCGGTGGCGTAGGTGGGCGAGGGCGTGGGCGAGGAGGCGGGAGACGTGCATCTGGGAGATGCCGAGGTGGTTGCCGATTTCGGCTTGGGTCATG
>Ga0335073_10016980_pt1 | contig 10180 bp, 10 predicted proteins | sample Lox_Sample_22_FD_207093 | JGI IMG/M metagenome (GOLD analysis project Ga0335073, IMG submission 207093) | Soil microbial communities from Loxahatchee National Wildlife Refuge, Florida, United States - Lox_Sample_2.2 | ecosystem: Environmental > Terrestrial > Soil > Wetlands | place: USA... | reverse complement strand
AGCGCGACCAGGATCTTGACTTCCAGGGCCTGTACCGGATCTCGCCCTCCGGCGAGCTTCAGCTTCTCGCCGACGACTTCGGCCAGCCCAACGGGCTGTGCTTCTCGCCCGGCTACGACAAGCTGTACGTCAACGACACTCCCCGCTGTCACATTCGGGTCTTCGAGGTTGCCGGCGACGGCGCGCTCCGTGGCGGCGAGGTATTCCACGAGGACATCGGAACGGGCGTCGTCGGCCCGACCGGCGAGCCCGAGGGCGGCGTCCCCGACGGGATGAAATGCGACGAGCTCGGCAACGTGTACTGCACCGGCCCGGACGGGATCTGGGTCATCGAGCCGGGAGGGTCGCGCCTGGGCGTGATCGGTGTACCCGAGATCGTCGCGAACCTGAACTGGGGCGGCCCGGACTGGAAGACGCTCTACATCACGGCGACGACCTCGCTGTACCGGGTCCGGATGCGGGTTGCCGGCCACCCGGAGCCATACATGCAGATCGGCTGATCCCGCGGCCCTGCGCGCAGATCATGCTTTGAGCCGGACTCGTTCACGCGGGTGTAGCACGCCGGACACGGTGGCCACACATGCGTGCTGAATCCTGGTGCGCGGCGTGACCGCGGCAAGACGCCGGGAGGGAGCAGTCCGTTGATCAAGGTGGCCAAGCCGACGAACGGCGGCACCGTTCGGGTGACGTTCGTGCTGCCGGCGGCAGAGCCCGCCGGGGCTGTGTCCGTCGTCGGCGATTTCAACGACTGGAATCCGTACGCCCACCCGCTGCGCAAGCGCGCCAACGGCGCCCGGAGCGCCGTGGTGACGCTGCCTGCGGGCACTACGCTGCATTTCCGGTACCTGGCCGAGGGCGGTGTCTGGTTCGACGACGACACGGCCGAGGTGCTGGACGGCGAGGGAGCGACGATTACGGTCCCGGGCTGAACGCCCGCGACCCCTCATCTTGGGGCTACTGCACGATCCCGACGCCCAGGAAGCCCTGCGCGGCCGAGCACACCCGGACCGGGTAGGGGACCACCCGGGACGTGCGCTGGCCCGGCGGATAGGCCCGCAGCCCGGCCGCAGTGACCTGGCTGCAGTCAGCCCGGCTGAAGACCCCCACGTCGGTGAGCGCGAGCGTCGCGGTAGCGGTCGCGCCGCTGTGGAGCCGGACCGTGAGCAGCTTCCCGTTCCCGGGCCTGATCCAGGCGGCTGGCTCGCCGATCCGCGAACCGCGCAGGTTCACCGCGGAGACCCCGGGGTGCCCGCGGAGCGTGCACGCGTGCCCGGACAGGTTGGTGAAATGCAGCGTGTAGTACAGCGTGCCCGCGGCGGCCTGTTCCCCCTTGCGGGACGGCTAGCGGCCTATGCGCCTCCTAAGTAAGACCGCCGGGCAGCCAGGAAGGCTGTGGGGAGGCCTCCCCACGCCGCCGGTAGCCTGAGCGGATGCCCGGCGTCCCGCACATCCCCGGCGGCCACGGGGACAGGACTCCTGCGTTCCGGTTCGCGCAGCCAGCCGACGTTGCCGCGATCGTCGCCCTCGTCGAGTCCGCGTACCGCGGGGAGTCCAGCCGGGCGGGCTGGACCACCGAGGCCGACCTGCTCGACGGGCAGCGAACGGACGCCGACGCGATATCCGCGGTGATCGCCGGGCCGGACGGCGTCATGCTGCTAGCCGAGGTCGGCGGGCAGCTGGCCGGCTGCTGCCAGCTCGAACGTCGGCCGCGCGCCGAGGCGTACTTCGGGACGTTCGCGGTCCGGCCAAGTGGCCAGGGCCAGGGGTGGGGCGCGCGTATCCTGGCCGAGGCCGAGCGCCTTGCCCGGGACGAATGGGGCGCGGGCACCATGGTCATGAGCGTTCTGGACCAGCGCCTGGACCTGATCGCCTGGTACGAGCGCCGCGGCTACCGGCGGACCGGCGAGACAACGCCGTTTCCTTACGGCAACGAGCGGTTCGGGCTGCCGAAGCGGCCCGATCTGAGCTTTGCCGGTCTGGCGAAGCCCCTGGCCGGCTAGCTCGGCTCCCGCGACCGGGGGACGACCAGCCCCGACTCGTAGGCGGTCACGACCGCCTGCGTCCTGTCGCGGAGGCCCAGCTTGCCGAGGACGCGGCTGACGTGGGTCTTGACGGTTTCCTCGGTGACCACGAGCCGGGCCGCTATCTCCGGGTTGGACAGGCCCTCGGCGATCAGCCGGAGCACCTCGGTCTCGCGCGGGGTGAGCTCGTGCAGCGCGGCCGTGGCCGTGGGCGGCGCGGCCTGCCGTGGCCGGATGCGGGAGAACTCGCTGATCAGCCGGCGGGTGACGGCTGGGGCCAGCAGCGCGTCACCAGCCGCGATCACACGCACGGCCTCGAACAGCCGCTCCGCTGTGACGTCCTTGAGCAGGAAGCCGCTGGCGCCGGCGCACAGCGCATCGTAGACGTAGTCATCCAGGTCAAACGTGGTGAGGATGAGGATGCGCGGGCCACCTTCGCCGGGCCCGGCCAGCTGCCGGGTGGCCTCGATACCGTCGGTGCCCGGCATCCGCACGTCCATCAGCACGACGTCGGGACACAGCTCGCGGCAGATTCTGACCGCCTCGCCGCCATCCACCGCTGTGCCGACGACCTCGAAGTCGGGCTGGGTGTCGAGCAGCGTCGCGAAACCGGTGCGCACGACCTGATGGTCGTCGGCGACGACGATCCTGATGACCGGTGACGGCGCGGTCATGCCGCCGCGTCCGCCTTGGCGGGCAGCCTGGCCTCGACGAGGAACCCGCCGCCGGGAGCCGCGGCGGTGCGCAGCTCGCCGCCGACGGCGGTGGCCCGTTCGCGCATGCCGAGCAGGCCGTGGCCGTGCTCGGGTTCCGGACCCGGCACGGGAGGCGGGCCGGGCCCGTTGTCCCTGATGCGCAGCCGGAGTTCGTCGCCCGCGTAGTGCAGCTCGACGTCCACGGCCGCGCCCGGGGCGTGCCGCCTGGCGTTGGTGAGCGCCTCCTGGACGATGCGGTACGCGGCCAGCTCGACCCCGGGATCCAGCGTGGTCAGGGCGCCGCGGACGATGAGCCTGGCGCCGGTGCCCGCGGCCTCCCTGGCGTCGTCCAGCAGCTCGTTGAGCTGTTGCAGGCCCGGCTGGGGCTTGCGCTCCGCCACCACGGTCTCGGTGTCCTCCCGCAGCACCCCGAGCAGCCGCCGCATCTCGGTCAGCGCCGAACGGGCCGTGTCGCCGATCGCCGACAGCCGCTGCGCCCCGGCGGTCGGCATGCCGGGCGTTGCCAGCCGGGCGGTCTCGGCCTGCACGGCGATCATGGAGATGTGGTGGGCCACCACGTCGTGGAGCTCGCGCGAGATCCGCGCGCGCTCCCCGCGCGCGGTGTGCTCGAGGAGCGTGCCCGCGATCTCCTGCTGGGTTGCGCTGTGCTGCACGGCCTCGGTGCGTGACCGCCGGGCGGCGCCGGCCCAGGCGGCGAGGGGCCCCAGCGAGGCGGCCAGAATCGTCAGGGCGCGCAGGTAGAACCCGCTGAGCAGGCCGCGCGTGGGCGTGGGGCTGGCGGCGAGTGACAGCGCCGCTATCAGGAACGGCACAATCAGAGCCGCGGGCAGGACCCGCGACCCCGTGTGGGCCAGCCGGTACAGCGCGATCAGCAGCGCGATCAGCCCGGGCACGGTCAGCGTCTGGAACCCAAGCAGCGACAGCAGGTTCGCCGCGGCGATCGCCGCGGCCGCCGCGGCCGGGTGCGTCCACAGCGCTCCCAGCGGCAGCGTCGTGAGCACCGTGACCGTTGCCAAGACGAGCAGGACCGTCGCTCGCCCGGGGCTCGCCGACACCGACCTGGCCGTGGCGCTGGTCAGCGCCTCGACCACCGCGAATCCGGCCAGAACCGCGCTGGCCAGGAAGGGCTGGTAGCGGGCGGCGGGGATCCGCCGCGCCCCCGCCCGCCCGCCATGCTCGTCACCCACCAGGCTCACCCTGTTCACCGCGCCTACCCAGCTCATCCAGACATTCTCGCTGCTCTGGCGCGATATGGCGTCCCCCTGGCCACCCATCTCGGGGTCCCCCGCGCGGGGGAGCCACGGGCAGAGGTCCCTCAAGCCAGCGGCGGCCAAGACGGCTCCGCCGCGTGACGACCGGAGCCCGGCCCGGTCCCTAGTCTGCCTGGCATGGAATCAACGATCGAGGTGGCCGGGCTGCACAAGCGGTTCGGGCCCACGCTGGCGCTGGACGGGATGACATTCACCGTCGCGCCGGGCCAGGTCACGGGCTTTGTCGGGCCGAACGGGGCGGGCAAGTCCACGACGATGCGGGTGATCCTCGGCCTGGACGCGGCCGACGAGGGCACCGCGCTGATCGGGGGCCGGCGTTACCAGGACCTGCGGCATCCGCTGAGCCACGTCGGGTCGCTGCTGGACGCCGGGGCCCTGCAGCCCAGCCGCACCGGCCGAAACCACCTGCTGTGGCTGGCCCACTCGCAGGGCCTGAACGCCCGGCGGGTCGATGAGGTGGTCGGGCGGGCGGGCCTGCAGTCCGCGATCAAGCGCCGGGCGGGCGGCTACTCGCTCGGCATGCGGCAGCGGCTCGGCATCGCAGCGGCGATGCTCGGAGACCCGGCGATCCTGATGATGGACGAGCCGTTCAACGGCATGGACCCGGAAGGCATCGTATGGATGCGAGGGTTCCTGCGGTCGCTCGCGGCCGAGGGCCGCGCCGTACTGGTGTCGAGCCACCTGATGAGCGAGCTGCAGGACACCGCCGATCATCTCGTGGTCGTCGGCCGCGGCAAGGTCATCGCCGACACCAGCGTCGCGGCCCTGATCTCCGCCGCGTCCGGCGACCGGGTCTCGGTGCGCACCACCGCGCGGACCGAGGCGATGACGGTGCTGACCCACGCGGGGGCCACCGTGGCCGCCACCGGGCCGGACACGCTGACGGTGTCCGGGCTGACCGCGCAGCGCGTGGTGACGCTGCTGGGCGACGGCGCGGTGCCGTTCTCCGAGGTGTCCGCGCACCGGGCGACCCTGGAGGAGGCGTACATGGAGCTGACCAGGGACGCGGTGGAGTTCCGTGCCGCGGCGGACAGCACGGGGGCGGCGCGATGACGGCCGGCACCGTCACGCCCTACCGGTCGGCCGAGCCGGCCGGGCGCGATGGCTTCGCGCAGCTGCTGCGCGCCGAGTGGATCAAGTTCCGGAGCGTGCGCGGCTGGGTCATCGGCATGGTGGTCGCCGCGCTGCTGATGCTCGCGGTCGGCCTGCTCGGCGTCCAGGGCACCATCACGTGCGCCAGCGGCCCGCACGCGCCGGTCAGGCACGGCGCTGCCTGCGTCACGCCGATCCCGGTCGGCCCGGGCGGTGAGCCGGTGACCGACAACTTCTACTTCGTGCGCCAGCCGCTGACCGGCAACGGCAGCATCACAGCCCGGGTGACGTCGCTGACCGGCCTGCAACATTCCGCCGCAAGCACCGAGCCGAACACCTCGAGCAGCCAGGACATCCTGCGCGCCGTGCAGCCGTGGTCCAAGGCCGGGATCATCATCAAGCAGGGCACGAGGCAGGGGTCGGCGTACGCGGCGATGATGGTCACCGGCGGCAACGGCGTGCGGATGCAGTACGACTACACCCAGGACGCCGCCGGGCTGGCGGGCAGGGTCTCGGCGGCGCACCCGCGGTGGCTGCGGCTGACCCGGTCCGGGGACACGATCACCGGCTACGACTCGGCCGACGGCACCCGTTGGACCAAGGTCGGCTCCGCCAGGCTGTCCGGGCTGCCCAGAGGCGTGCAGGTCGGCCTGTTCGCCACCTCGCCAACGCACGTGTACGAGAGCTCGTCCTTCGGCAACGGCAACTACAACGGCGTGCCCACGATGGCCACCGGCGTCTTCGACCGCGTGAGCGTCTCCGGCCAGGAAGGCGGCGCCTGGACCGGCGACGCCGTCGGAGGCCGGCAAGGGCTAGAGCCGCCCGGCGGACGCTCACAGGGACTCGTGCCCAAAGGGGGACGTGAGGGTTACCAGCGGGCCGGCGGCGCGTTCACCGTGACCGGATCCGGCGACATCGCCCCGGTCACCGGCGGCCCGGGGTCGGGGGCGGGCCCCTCGGGCACCATCGAGCAGCATCTCGTGGGCGCGTTCGCCGGGCTGATCGCGGTGGTGGTGATCGCGACGATGTTCATCACCGCCGAGTACCGGCGGGGCCTGATCCGGGTCACCCTCGCCGCGAGCCCGCGCCGTGGCCGGGTACTGGCCGCCAAGGCCGTCGTGATCGGACTGGTCACGTTCATAGTCGGGCTGGTCGCAGCGGTTATCGCGGTGCTCGTCGGCAACCACCTCTCGCGCAACCAGGGCGTCTACGTGTTCTCGGTGTCCTGGCTGACGGAGGCGCGTGTGGTGGCAGGGACCGCCGCCGTGCTCGCGGTCGGCGCCGTTCTCGCGCTCGCGGTCGGCACGATCCTGCGGCGCAGCGCCGCCGCGATCACCGCGGTGATCGTGGGGGTCGTGCTCACCTACATCCTCGCGATGGCATCCCTGGTGCCGCTCCCCGTTGCCGAGTGGCTGCTGCGGGTCACCCCGGCCGCCGGCTTCGCCATCCAGCAGAGCCTGCCGAAGTGGCCGCAGGTCTCCGGCGTCTACGGGCTTCCGGACTACTACCCGCTGGCGCCGTGGGCCGGCTTCGCCGTCCTGTGCGGCTACGCCGTGCTCGCGATGGGCGCGGCCGTCTTCCTGCTCCGCCGCAGAGACGCATGAGCGCGGCCGAGGCGGCCATGCCGGACATCCTGCACGCCGAGTGGACCAAGCTGCGCACGGTGCCGGGCACCGCCTGGCTGCTGGCCGGCGTCGTGGCGGCGACCGGCGCGATAAGCGCGGCCGCTGTCGCGGCCACCAGGTGCGCGGGCGGCCTGGGCTGCCCGGCCGACACGACCAAGCTCAGCCTCACCGGGGTTTACCTCGGCCAGGCCGTGGTCGCGATCCTGGCCGTGCTGGCGGTCAGCAACGAGTACAGCACCGGCATGATCCGGGTCACCCTGGCCGCCATGCCGCGGCGCCTGGCGGTGCTGGCCGCCAAGGCAGCCATCGTCGGCGCGCTGGCGCTCGTGGCCGGGGCCATCGCGATCGCCGGGTCCCTGCTGGCCGGGCGGCTCACGCTGCCCGGCAACGGCTTCACCGCGGCGCACGGGTACGCGGCCCTTTCCCTGGCACACGGGCCGACGCTGCGGGCGGCCTGCGGCTCCGTCCTTTACCTGGCGCTGATCGCGATGTTCAGCCTCGGCATCGCCACTGCCGTGCGGGACTCGGCGGTGTCCATCGGGCTCAGCCTTGGCATGCTGTACCTCCCGCCGATCCTCATCGCCCTGACGGTGACCAACCCGGTGTGGCTGCACCGCCTCCAGCGGTACACGCCGATGACCGCCGGCCTCACCATCCAGAACACGACCGGCCTGCACGGCCTGCCCATCACCCCGTGGGCGGGCCTGGGCGTGCTGGCCCTCTGGGCCGCCGCCGCGCTCCTGACCGGCGGGCTGCTGCTGAGAATGCGGGACGCATGACACTCCCCGTGCCGCTGCTCCCCGCTGGCGCCGTGAGCGAGCTTCGCCGTACTGTGCGGGTACGCCGTGCTCGCGATGGGCCTGGCCCTCTTCCTGCTCCGCCGGAGGGATGCATGACCAGTGGCCAGGCGGTGCGGCCCCCGCCGGCCGTCGCTTCAGCATCGTCGCCATCCCCGTGGCTGGTCAGGCGGCTGTTCCCGATCCTGGCGATCGTCGGTCTCATCGTCATCGGCATGGTCGGGACCACCCTGGTCGGCCCGCATCTGGTCGGGCGGGACCGCTGGTCCCTGCCGGACGACCTGTGGGGAACGCTGATCGCCGCGGACCGCCTGGTGCATCTCAACCTCGCTGGCCTGTACACCCAGCCCACCGGCCTCGTCACGTTCCCCGGCGCGGCCGTGATCCTGGCCCCGGTGGCCACGCTCATCGACGCGGCGCGGCTATCGCTGCAGCATCCGGGGCCGCGGAACCCCCACCCGGCGGCGTGGCTGGTCGCGGGCCCCTACATGATCGCCATCTCGGGCCTGGCGCTGTTCGCCGCCGACGCGCTCGCCGAGCGGCTGCGGCTGTCGCGGTGGAAGCGCTTCTTCCTCGCCGTCGCAAGCGCGGTCGCGCTGTGGAACGTCTCGGTCCAGTGGGGCCATCCCGAGGATGCGGTGGCCGTGGGGCTGCTGCTGTACGGCATCCTCGCGCTGTCCGAGGCGCGCACCGCCCAGTCCGCTTGGCTGCTGGGGGCGGCAATCGCGGTGCAGCCCCTCGTGCTGCTGGCCGTGCCCATCCTGCTCGCCGTCGTCGAGGCCAGACGGATGCCCGGCTTCCTGGCCAGGGCGGCCGCCCCGGCCGCTGTCCTTCTCGGCGCCGCCGCTGCGGCCAACTGGCACGCCACCTATCTCGCGGTGGCCCACCAGCCCAACTGGCCGGTTGTGGACCATCCCACCCCGTGGACCCCGCTCGCGCCGCGCATGCCCGGCGGGGCGGTCGCGGACGGCCCGTTCCGGCTCGTGGCCATCCTGGCGGCCTGTGGGTGCGCGCTGATCATCGCGCGCCGGCTGCGGGTGGCGCGCCGGGCGGCCGGGTGGAACGCGGAGTGGGGCGAGGAAACGCTGCGGGAACTGCTGTGGTGGGCCGCGCTGGCGCTGGCACTGCGCTGCGTGTTCGAGCCGGTGATGGTCGCCTACTACCTCTGGCCAGCGCTGGCGGTTGCGCTCGTCGCGGCGACCAGGACCTGGCCACGCCTGCTCGCGACCTCCGCCGTCGTCGCGGCGGTCACGTTCGGCTCACAGTCCAGCTGGCGCAGCCCGTGGGGCTGGTGGGGAGCCATGGTCGCGGGGCTGGCGCTGACCCTGGCATTTTCCGTGCCGCATTCTCGGCACGTCATTAATTACGTGCGAGCGAGTGCTCGCACGTAATTAAGAACGTCGGCGCGACTAAAGGCCCGTAAACGCGGCATATTTATCAGGTTCTGACGCGATGACGTCAACATTTAATTGACTGCCGAACAGTGTCATGTCAACCTTGACGGCAGGTGCTGGCCACGCCAGGCCACGCCCCCGTCACCAGAAAGAGGAAGCGCATGTACCAGCCCTACCCATCCGCTGCCGAGGCGCCCGCTGTCCAGCCTCCGCCGGCGCCTTCACCGGTGCGCTACGCGGTCGCGGTCATGTACGCAGGGGCGGGTTTAAGCCTGATCAGGGTGATCGCTGGCCTGGCGACCAAGGCGAGTCTCAAGACAGACATCGCGACAAAGGCCTCGCACGCCGCCGTGCCGCTCACGAAGACCCAGATCAACACCGCGGTGACAACGGCGGTAGCGGCATCGGCCGTGCTCGGCCTCATCAGCGTCGGCCTCTGGATCCTCAACGCCAGGGGGAGCGCGGGCGGCCGGAAATGGGCGCAGGTCACCGGGAGCGTCCTGTTCGGTCTCGACACGCTGGCGCTGCTGGCCGGCCCGCCCGGCCTCGGGCTCACCGCAAGCCAGCCCGCCGTCGACGTGCTCTGCACGGCCGTGATCTGGCTGGCGGGGCTCGGGGCCGTGGTGCTGCTCTGGCGGCGAAGCTCGCGATCGTTCTTCAACGGCCGCCAGCCATAACCCCAGTGTTTTCCGTGCTGCAGCAGCCGACACGGTTTATAATTACGTGCGACAAGAAAGCGGCGCACGTAATGAAACATGGAGCGGCACGATGGCGGACATCGAGGAACCGGGACGGTGCGAAGCCTGCGGTCGCCAGCTTCCGCCACAGCAAGGCAGGGGGCGACGTCGTCGGTACTGCGACGCCACATGCCGGAGCGCCGCGCGGCGCGACCGCGCACGCGGGGAAGCGGGCGGTCTGCCCAGCGAAAGCGGCTCGGATGCCGTCAATATTGCTTTGACAGAGGTCGCGCGTCATGACAGCCTTGACGCTATGACAGCGGCGGCGGATCCCGTGGCGAGCGCCGTGCGGGTGACCGCCGGCCGGCTCGCCGACCAGCTGTCGCGTCCCGGGGCGGGCTCGCCGCTGGCCGCGATGGCTGCGGCGCGGGAACTGTCGGCCGCGACGAACGCAGCCATGCAGGCCGCCGTCGACCGGGCACGGGCCGCCGGCCACAGCTGGAAGCGGATCGGTGACGTGCTCGGCACCACGCGGCAGGCGGCGTTCCAGCGGTTCGGGCGGCCGGTCGATCCCCGCACCGGCGAGC
>Ga0335073_10016979_pt1 | contig 10180 bp, 9 predicted proteins | sample Lox_Sample_22_FD_207093 | JGI IMG/M metagenome (GOLD analysis project Ga0335073, IMG submission 207093) | Soil microbial communities from Loxahatchee National Wildlife Refuge, Florida, United States - Lox_Sample_2.2 | ecosystem: Environmental > Terrestrial > Soil > Wetlands | place: USA: Florida... | reverse complement strand
GCTCGCGCGGCTCGCATTTTTTCCCACCTGAGCGGGGGCTGCCACCCCCACCTAACATCATCCCGCCGCGTTGCGGCTGGTTTCATGGCTAATCTCGTGCATTCAGTTCCACCGATATTCTTCCTGCGTGAGTTTCGTAACAGCCTCTCACGCGCCGGGCTCACCGCATTCCGCCGCTGCGCGGCTGTTTCTGCTGCAGTTCTCCCTGTCCTTCCCACCGCGCAGATTCATTTCGGGTTGCGACACAGTCTCTAAAGCCCAGGTCATTTCTTACGCCCCTCCCGGCACGACTAAAGTCGTGCCCTGATACAAACCGATTTATGAGATAGCTTCTAGTAAGAAAAACCGACTTTTCCTGCCAGTAAGCCTGCTTTGGAGTCGAGCGGCGCTACAGATCCTTCGACATAGTAATAAAGTGAATGGGACGCGTGGCGTTCTTAATCATCTCGGCGGACTGCGTACCGGTCTCGACGAAACCGAATTTGCGGTAAATGGCCGGCAGCTCGGTCCGCAGATTGATGATGCGAATGTCCACCACCTTGCAACCGGCAGCCCGGAAGTACTCTTCGGCTTCGCGCATCACCCGCGTGCCCAGTCCCGACCTCTGCCGCGCGGGATCGACGGAGAGTGTGCCAAGATAACCACGCTCGCCGGTCGTCTTCACGAAAACGCAAGCCACCAACGCAGCCCCTTCAGTCAGCAGCAGGAATTTGCCGTCTTGCATCATCTGCCGCACCTGCTCCGGATTGATGCGATCGCCGCCGATACAGAAGCTCTCGACGGCAAAAGCGCGGTTGATCAAGGGAACGATGGCGCTTACATCGTCGGCCGTGGCCTCGCGCAGAGAGTATTGCGACGCGACGCCCATACTTCCCATTTTGCTGGATTCGTCGGTCACAGTACCGCGGTCTCGTGCAACAATTCGCCCTTCGCAAAGCGTGCGGGACTCAGCACCTCGACCTCATCGACGACGCTCGTCTTGCCGCGAACAATCAGGTCGGCGACCATCTTTCCGGTCGCCGGCGCATGCATCGCCCCATGACCGCTGAAGCCGTTGGCGCAGAACAGGCCCTTCACCTCAGGAACGGGACCGATGATGGCATGATGGTCCGGCGACATCTCATACAGCCCGGCCCACGCGCGCTTGGGATTCACCGCGAGATTTTCGAAGCAGGGCACGCGCTCGGCCGCTAGCGTGAGCACCTTCTCGATGAACGCCGGGTCGAAATTGGGGTTGAAGCCCATCTTCTCTTCGGGATCGTTCCAGGCGAGCAGAAAGCCCAGGCTCTCCGGGCGGAAGTGAAAGCCGGTGCTCATATCGACAACCATGGGCACCTCATGCGACACGCCGTCGAACGGCTCTGTCGGAACCAGCATGCGGCGCATGGGTTCGACGGGGAGGGGAACTCCGGCCAGCGCTGCCACTTCGGTCGCCCACGGTCCGCCCGCGTTCACTACGGTGGGCGTGTTGACCCTGCCGCGCGTGGTTTCAACTCCAGCTATTGTGGATCCGTCGCGATGAATGGCGGTGACCTCGGTCGAGCGCCAGATGGTTGCGCCCTGCTCGCAGGCGCGGGCGGTGAATCCGACCATGACGCTGTAGGGATCAATGAAGCCATCGGTCGAGCAGAAGCTGCCGCCCAGCACGTCGTCGCAGCGCAACTGCGGCACGGTGCCAGCGATCTCTTCGCAGCTCATCATGCGGGCCTGCGTTAAGCCGAGCGACTTTTGCAGCTTCTGGTTGAGCTCCAGATATTCCAGGTGCTTGGGGAGAGTCGCTACAAAGAGATACCCCTGAGCGCGATATCCCGAGGGATGGCCCAGCCGCTCCTCAAACGCAGCGTAGAAGGGAATCGAGTACAGCGACATCTGGATGTTGGGCTTGGTGGCGAACTGGGCGCGCACGCCACCCATGCTTTTGCCGGTCGAACCTTTGCCCTGGTGGGTCTCGCGCTCGACGATCAGGACATTGTGGCAGCCCGCTTCCGTGAGGTGCCAGGCCACACTGGCCCCTACGATTCCCCCGCCGATGATGACGACGTCTGCTGTGGTCATAGTTCGAATGACATTGTATTCGGAGGGGCACATTTGGCACTTAGCCAAAGCCATAATTCCCAAGGTGCCGCGGATTCGCGTCCCTCCGTTGGACGGCAACTTGGGCCTGGGTCAGGCCAAGAGATGGCCGAACCCGGGGCAGGGTGCTAAGTGCCAAATGCCAAGTGCCAACCGCTGCCTTTGTGACCTTTATCACAGCCTTCTGTGCGCTCATTACGGCACACTTAGGCATGTTTATGGACCGCTTCGCCATCATCAATAATCGCAAGCGCGCCATCATCGCGCTGATTCACTCGGTGTTCTTTCTGGGGGTCGCGGCCGTGCAATTGGCGATATCGCACGCCCTGCCCCTGTCGATTCATAGCGAGCGAGCCACGGCAGGCGTCATTCTGCTGATCATCTACGTCATTGTCACGAGCGTGTTGCTGGTTCTGCTGCGCTTTTCGGCTTGTACCCGCGAGAAGCTCTACTTTGCCTTCTGCGCGGCCAGCGCGGCCTTCGGCCTGGTGAGGATCGTGCTGGGTGATCCCGTACTCCACGCCAACATTCTGCGCGTGCTGCTGCTGTTGTGCGCCGTGCTGATCGGTTGCGGAATTCTCCGCACGCATTCCGCGGTTGCGGCCGCGGCCAATGTCGAACTTCCCTAACGCAAAAGGCGCACTCCGAAGAATGCGCCCTTCGCTCGCTTCAACCTCGATGGTTAGTGCGCCTGCGCGTTCACCTCGGCGCGATTCTTAGCTAGCGTCGCCACAAAAACGTCGCGATGGCCGGGGTCCTTCACCTGGCCGGTCAGGACGGGACGGAAACCTATCGTCCGTCCGTAGTAGGCGCGCATGGCGTCGTCATCCTCCTTGATGTTGCTGCCGTTGATGGTCGCGCCGGCGAACAGGCCGCGCGAGCGCGAGTAGGTCAGAATCTCGGTGTTGATCTTCAAGCTGGTGTCGGCTGCCGCCTGACGGCCAACCGGACCGGCGGCGGCGCTTGCTGATCCGCCGAGCTTCCACTTGGAACTCAACAGCTGGTTCATGCCGTTCTGGTTCATGATCAGCATCGTTAAATCGACGCCCTCGGCGCCGATCTGCGCACCCCAGCTTCCACCCGTCATCTCAAAGAACACGGGCGCACTCCAGTTGCCGTTCGCCAACCGGCAGGAGGCCACGCCGCGGCCGTGCTCGGCGCCGAAGATGAACCCGCCCTTAATCATCGATGGAACCACGGCCACGCACTTTGCCTTGGTGAACACCGAATCGGGAATGCCGTTGTCGGGAGCTGCCAGGAGTTGGTCGACGTCCTTGGCCGCGTCATCCAGACGAGCCACGGCTTTGTCGTGCTCCGAGGCTGCCTTGGTGGGTGCATTCTTGGCGTTCTCTTTCTCCTGGTCGGCCGCGTTCTCGTCGTTGGTAGCGGCATTCTTGCGCTGCTGATCGTTCGCCTGCTTCTGGTCCGTCACCGTTGGGGCGTTCTGATCGTTATTTGCGGCGTTGCCGTTTGTGGTCGTGGTTGTAGTGGTGCTGCTGGTGGTGGTCGAGCTTTGCTGTGCGGCGTTCCCGCTATTTGTAGTACTACTGGAGTTTGCGCTGTTGTCCTGCGCCCAGGCCATGCATACGCTTAGTAACAACAACCCAAACAGGGTCCCAATTTGCTTCATGATCTTCTGCTCCTCCGAAGAGAAAAATCTACGGACGGTACCGGAATTTCGTCCTATTGCGGTTGGATAACGAGTCGGGACAGAAGGTTTACAACCGGCAGGGAACTATTTGTAGTGCTGGAATTACAACCAATTCGTTGGAGGAATCATCTCCCGAGCCTTCACGCGCGGCGCTTGGCTGGAACGCGTTCCTGCTCCCAGGGGCGCTTGGGGCGCTGAGATTCCGGCAGGTCGCGATCGCGTACGCGATCGTAGAGGTAGGCTTCACTCACCGTCCCCAGCCCCTCGTTGTAGAGGCTGACCCCGCCGATGCCTTCTTTCAGTTCCTCGGCGAACTGATGCAGTGCCTTCAGGTGGTCGGCGGTCGCGGGATAAATTCCCTTTGTGGTTTTCAGGACCTTCTGGTAGCCCTCGTCGATCAGCTTGGAGATTTCGCCGTTGATCAAGTAACCGGGATAGGCAAAGATCTTGACCGCGCCCTCAGGCGTGCGCTCGATGGCGGCGGAAACATGGTACTTGCTGAGGAAGTAGCGTCCGGAAGAGCCGGGTGCTTCCGTCACCTCAAACTGGTGGTCGCGGAACCATTGCACCGCGCCTTCGATAGAGATTGTTTTAACTGTCTTCGCCATTACGCTTGCCAACTTTCACAATACACCAACTGGGGAATCCGCTTGCCCGGGCCCGCATCGAATCGGATATCGTAGCTCTGACACGGCGTTGCCCGAAAGCAGAAGTTAGGCGGCGCAGCCATGCCGGACCTTCACACTTTCGCATACCGTGACCGGAATCGGCAACCTGTGAGCTAACAAGAAATTCGTGACGAGCGCAGTCTATCTCCCGGAAGCGGCCCGTGCCGTTCTGAAACGAATCGGCAACACGCCGCTGTTGCAGCTGCGGCGCGTGTGCGCCGACACGCCCGGCGCTACCATTCTCGGCAAAGCCGAGTGGTTGAATCCAGCCGGCTCGGTGAAGGACCGCGCGGCGGGAAAGATTGTCGAAGAGGCGTTTCGCTCGGGCGATCTGGGACATGGCCAGCGCCTGCTCGATGCCACCAGCGGCAACACGGGAATCTCCTATGCCATGCTGGGCGCGGCCTGCGGGTTCGGCGTGACACTTTGCATGCCCTCGAACGTTTCGGTCGAACGCAAGCGCATTCTTAGCGCCTATGGAGCCGACGTCATCTACACCGATCCGGGCGAGGGCTCCGACGGCGCCATCCGCAAGGCCCGTGAGATCGCGGCGGCCGAACCCGAGAAGTACTTTTACGCCGATCAGTACTCCAACGACGCCAACTGGCAGGCCCACTATTGCTGCACCGCGAATGAAATCTGGCGGCAGACGCGCGGCCAGCTCACGCACTTCGTCGCCATGCTGGGAACGTCGGGGACGTTCGTGGGCACCACGCGCCGGCTGCGCGAGCTGAATCCGGCCATTCAATGCGTCTCGCTGCAGCCCGATTCGCCCTTCCACGGCATCGAAGGCGCGAAGCACATGGCGACGTCCATCGTGCCGGACATCTACGATCCCACATTGGCGGACACGAATCTGGAGATCAGCACCGAAGACGCCCACGCCATGGTGCGGCGTCTGGCGCGCGAGGAAGGGCTGCTGGTCGGCATTTCCGCAGGAGCCGCGGTGGTGGGCGCGATCCGGATCGCGCGGGAGAATCCCGGCGCCATCATCGTCTGCGTGCTGTGCGATGGCGCCGAGAAGTACCTGAGCGAACGATTTTGGGATGAGGTGTGAACGAGTAACTAGTAGCAAGCGACAGGTAGCCAGCCATTAGCAGAGGAAAGGATTCGAAAAACGAGCGCCTACGGCGCTCGTTTTTCAAGCTTCACGCTCCACCTAGGCGCTCCTCATTAGTTTCTAATTGCCGGCCAGCGTGAAATTCACATTCATCTGCGTGTCTACCGTGACCGGCTCGCCGTTCAGGTAGTAAGGCCGGTAGAGCCACTGTTTCACGGCGGCAACAGCGGCTCCGATCAACAGGGGATGCCCACTTACGACGCGCAGGTCCTGCACCGTCCCATCTTTCCCAATTACCGCCTGAAGTACCACGGTGCCCTGAACTCTGGCCTGCCTCGCCAAGGGCGGATACTGCGGCTTCACCTGGCGAATCAGCAGGCCTTGCGCAACGCCGGATGACACGCGGACCTTCTGCGCCTCCGGTCTGAGGGCGACTGCGGCAGTCGGGCGCTGAACGTTGTTCAACAACGCACTCAGAGGACCGCTGCCCGTACCGCCGACTATGACTTGGGCTGGGTGAGGATCTCCCTCGCCAGGTGATCCGCTGTCATTGATCCTCGTGATTGAGGTGGGAATCTTTGACGGCAATATCAGCACACCCTGACTGAACTCGCTCGGCCTGCTAGCCAGCTTCACCAGATGACTCGCGGGCGCAGGCTGTGCCGGAGGCGGCGGCGCTTGCAGCGTGCTGATCAGCGTATGGATCGGCAGCGCATCGGTATAGAACAGCGACAGCAGCAACACCAATCCGGCTAGCGCGGTTTGCAGCGTGAACGACGCGGCCGCCGTCCAGGGATTTTGCCGTCCCAGTCTTCCACTTGACTCTACCAGGCTGTCTTCAAACATGATCCCACCCTCCCTTCTTGTACTCACATAGACACCAAGACCGGGAAGTTCGGGCGCAAGAGCGACGGCAGCCCGAAGATCCCAGGCGCTCACGGCTAACCCGATTTCCCTCTAGACTTTTCCAATTTGGAATGTCGGCGCGATATGGCCGGACATCCCGATTGCGGAAAACGGGGCACGGGCGCTAAAGTGAATGAGGATTCATTCGGAAAAGCAGCCTTTAGCACTTGGCACTTAGCACCTAGCCTTTGGCCTTAATGCCGGACCTGGCAGACCTAGGCCCATTGCCAAGTGCTAAGCGCCAACCGCCATTTCTTATGCCCAAGCCCGACCCTCAACCTTCGGCTCCAGCAGAGGCTTCTCCGGCCGCGAGCCGTAACCCGGACAAGTACCAGCGGATTCTGGACGCCGCGGTCGCGGTCTTCGCCGAGAAGGGTTTTTTCACGGCGCGAATTGCCGACATCGCCGACCGGGCTGACGTCGCCGACGGCACGGTGTACCTGTATTTCAAGAGCAAGGAAGAGATTCTGATGTCGGCCATCAACACCGCCTTCGACGGCTTCATGCGGCTGGCGCGGACGGAGCTAAAGAAGCTGGCCGACCCAGCCGAGCGGTTGCGCCAACTGGCATTCCTGCATCTCGAGGCCATGGGATCCAATCGCAACCTGGCAGTCGTCTTCCAGATGGAGTTACGGCAGAGCACGCGTTTCCTGTCGGAATTCTCGCACCACCACATGATCGAGTATCTCGAGCTGGTGCGCGAGGCGATCCGCGACGGGCAGGCGCGTGGCATCTTTCGCCGCGAGATGTCGGACAAGTACGCCGCCAACTGCTTCTTCGGCGCGCTGGATGAGATGGTGACGTCCTGGGTGTTGAGCGGGCACGAGTTTCAGCTCGCCAACGTTGCGGATGTGGTGGTGGACATTTTCTTGAACGGGATGAGAGCGGGCTAGGAGGAGTTTCGCGGAGCAAGATGCGGTGGAAGGGCACGGCTTCAGCCGTGCCGCCCGCCTCAGAAAACGAGCAGGGCTTTAGCCCCAGATTGCCGCGGCTAAAGCCGGTTCTTTAGGTCCGAACATCGCCGGGCTGAAGCCCGGCGCTTCCACCGGAGTATTCGACTCACAAGCTTCATGAACCTTCGCACCCTCAATGACGTCTTCTTCACCCTGGTGCAGCGCGACAGTGGTCGCGTCATGCTCACGCGCGAAAACGGAGTGTGGCAGCCGATCTCGGCGCGGCAACTGCGGAGCTGGGTCTATGCTACCGCGCGGCAACTTCGCACGTGGAGCATCAAGAAAGGAGCTCGCGTCGCTCTCTTGAGCGAGAACCGGCCGGAGTGGGCGGTGACGGATTTCGCCTGCCTGCTGCTCGGTGCGGTGGACGTCCCCATCTACGCCACGCAAACCGCCGAGCAGTGCCTTTACGTCCTGCAAAATTCCGGCGCGCGCATTGCGTTCGTCTCCACCCGCAAGCAATACGACAAGCTGACCGCGATCCGCGAGCCGAGCGGCCTGGAGACGATCGTCATCATGGACGAGTCGCCCGACGCCGACGCCGTTCCCATGCGCTCATTCCTCCTGAACGCGCCGCAAGAGCCGGACCCGGAGCTCGACCTCATTGGCGAACGCATTGAGCCCGATGATCTCGCGACCCTGATCTACACCTCGGGTACTACCGGCACACCCAAGGGCGTGATGCTGACCCATGGCAATCTGGCAGCGAACATCAATGTCTCACTCGACATGTACGAGATGGATAAGGAGGACGTTTGCATCTCGTTCCTGCCGTTGTCACATGTCACCGCACGGCATCTGGACTACGCGCTATTCAACGCAGGCGTACCCGTGGCCTATTGCCCGATGATCGACGATCTGCCGCAAGCCATGCGCGAGGTGCGGCCCACGGTGATCGTCGCCGTGCCGCGCGTGTACGAAAAGGTTTACAACCAGGTGCAGAATAAATCGCACGGCATCAAGCGCGCGCTTGTCCAATGGGCGCTCAAGGTGGGCGCGGCCAATCGCGAGACCATCCTGCGCGGCGAAACGCCCACCTCGCTTTCGTGGAAGCTGGCCAATACGCTGGTGTTCGCGAAGATTCGCGAAGGTCTGGGCGGACGCGCGCGCATCTTCGTCTCGGGCGGCGCGCCGCTGGGCAAGGAGCTGGCGACGTGGTACGCCGACGTCGGCATCCGCATTCATGAAGGTTATGGGCTGACCGAGACCTCGCCGGTGATCGCGCTGAACAATCCCATCAATCATCGGCTTGCGACCGTCGGCAAGCCGATGTCGAATGTCGAGGTGAAGATCGCCGAGGATGGCGAGCTGCTGGTGCGCGGGCCGTCCGTCTTCAAGGGTTATTGGAAGATGCCGGAGGAGACGGCCGCGGTCTTCGAGGATGGATGGTTCAAAACCGGCGACATCGGACGCATCGATGAAGAAGGATATTTGGCGATCACCGACCGTAAGAAGGACCTGATCAAAACCTCCGGCGGCAAGTTCATTGCTCCCCAGCCGATCGAGAATTCCCTGAAGGTCAATCAGTTCGTCGGCGAGGCAGCGCTGCTGGGCGATAAGCGACGTTTCCCCGCGGTTCTGATTATCCCGGCATTCGACTTTCTCGAGGCGTGGGCGCAGCACCACGGGGTGAAGTTTTCCTCGCGCAGGGAGCTGGTGAAGTCGCACCAGGTGCAGTCGCTGTATCAGGACATCGTCGAGGAGATGAACCAGAACCTGGCGCAGTATGAGAAGCTGAAGAAGGTGTTGGTGGTGCACGAGGAGCTGAGCATCGCCGACGGCACTATGACACCCAGCATGAAGCTGCGGCGCCGCAACCTGACCGAGCGCTACAAGAAAGAAATCGACGCGCTGTACGCCGAAGCCGAGTCGCATTCGCGGACCCCGGCGGGAGCCAAGCGGTAAAGGGCGGCGGGGATTACTTCTTCGACGCGCCGGCCTGGCCGGCTTGCACCGCGGCCCGGAAATAATCCAGCGACATTCCCAGCCCCGTGCGCAGATCGATCTTCGGCTCCCAACCCAGCAACCGCTTGGCTTTGCCGATGTCGGGACAGCGCTGTTTTGGATCGTCCTGCGGCAGCGCCTCAGAACGAATCTTGCTAGGTGATCCCGTCACCCCCAGGACGACTTGCGCGCATTCCAAAATCGTGAACTCGCCTGGATTGCCGATGTTCGTCGGCTCGTGCTCATCCGACTTCGCCAACGCCAGAATACCGGCGACTTCGTCACTCACATAACAGAAGCTGCGCGTCTGCGAGCCGTCGCCGTACACGGTCAGGTCTTCACCGCTGAGCGCCTGCTTCATGAAGTTGGAAATCACACGCCCATCGTTGAGCTGCAACCGCGGGCCATAGGTGTTGAAGATACGCACGATGCGCGTGTCCACCTGTTGGTAACGGTGATACGCCATAGTGAGCGCTTCGGAGAAGCGCTTGGCTTCGTCGTACACCGAACGCGGCCCGATAGGATTGACGTGTCCCCAATAGCTCTCTTTCTGCGGATGCTCGAGCGGGTCGCCGTAACACTCGGAGGTGGAAGCCAGCAGAAACTTGGCGCTGTACTTCTTGGCCAGCTTCAGACAATTCATCGTGCCCAGCGAGCCAACTTGCAGGGTCGCGATGGCGTGCTTGAGATAGTCCTCGGGACTGGCGGGAGAAGCGAAGTGAAAGACGTAGTCGATCTTGCCGAAGTCGAAGGGCCGGCAAACGTCCTGCTCGCGAAATTCGAAGCGGGGCTCACGGTCGAGATGGGCGATGTTATTACGCGAGCCGGTGAGCAAGTTGTCGGCGCAGACGACGGAGTGGCCCTCGGCGAGCAGTGCGTCGCAGAGATGAGAGCCGAGGAAACCAGCGCCGCCGGTGACGAGTAC
>Ga0335073_10016978_pt1 | contig 10181 bp, 8 predicted proteins | sample Lox_Sample_22_FD_207093 | JGI IMG/M metagenome (GOLD analysis project Ga0335073, IMG submission 207093) | Soil microbial communities from Loxahatchee National Wildlife Refuge, Florida, United States - Lox_Sample_2.2 | ecosystem: Environmental > Terrestrial > Soil > Wetlands | place: USA: Florida... | reverse complement strand
GTTCACGCACGTGCGGCTGCGGATCTACCCCGACGGCGGGGTGGCGCGGCTGCGGGTGCACGGGGTGGTGGTCCCCGATCCGTCGCTGGTCGGCGGGCTGACGTTCGACGTGGCGGCGGTGGAGAACGGCGGGGACGTCGTCGCGTGCAGCGACCGGTTCTACTCCGCGCCGCGCAACGTGGTCTCGCCAGGCCTGTCGCGCGTGATGGGCGAGGGCTGGGAGACCAGGCGGCGGCGCGATCCAGGCAACGAGTGGCTCGTGGTACGGCTGGCCGGCCCGTCCGTGGTGTCGCTGGCGGAGATCGACACCAGCGGATACATCGGCAACCCGCCGGGCGCGGCCACGTTGCTCGGCTGCGACGCGCCAGGGGGGTCGTTGTCGCTGGCGGATCCGGGGGCGTGGTTCGGGTTGCTGCCGCGTACGGACCTGCTGCCGGACACGCCGCACCGGTTCCGGCTGCCGGGCTCGCGCCCGGTCAGCCACGTCCGGATCGACGTGTTCCCCGACGGCGGTGTCGCGCGGCTGCGGCTGTGGGGGTCACTGACGGAAGCCGGACTCGCCGCCGTGCGCCGGCGGTGGGACGAGACTTCCTCGTGAGCGGCCGGGAGTTGCGATGCCGACGCTGCTGCTGATCCACGGCGGGCTGTGGGAGGACATGGACGCCGACCGGTTCTGGCGCCGGCCGGGCGTGGTCGCCGGCCTGGAAGGGCGCGGGTGCACGGTGCTCGCGCCTGACCGGCTCAGGCGTCCGTCCAGCTGGGAAGACGACGCCGCGCACGTGGCTCCCGCGTTGTCGGATGCCGCCGCGGTCGCTGGGCCGGTGACCGTGGTCGCGGGATCGTTCGGGTGCGCGGTGGCGGTGCGGCTGGCGCTGTCCCATCCGGATCTGGTGCGGCGCGTCGTGCTGGCCTGGCCGGCTTCTGTGAGCGACCAGTTCGTGGCCATCCGGGTCCGGGCGGAGCTAGCACGGCTCGGGGCGCGGCCGCGTGTCCTCGACGCGCTGCTCGGTTCTGGCGGCGTGGTGCCGGGGGCTTGCGACAGTGAGGTGCGCGGGCTGTCGGTGCCGGTCGGGGTGGTGCCGGCCGTGCCGTCGAATCCGGTGCACCCGCGCAGTGCCGTGGACGCGCTCGCGCGCCTGCTGCCGTCCGTCGTGGAGTTGCCTGGGTGCCCGGAGGCACCGCGCCCGGAGTTCGCGTCGTACCTTGAGTCGTTCCTTGGCGCAGTTGTCGCGTTCGCGGAACTGTGACCAGGGATGCGGCCGCGGTCCACATTGGCGTGCTTGAATCTGTGACATGACTGAGCGGGTGCTGCTGGCGCCGGACAAGTTCAAGGGGAGCCTGTCCGCTGGCGAGGTCGCGGAGCATCTCGCGGCCGGGCTCGCGCGAGCCGGCTTCGCCGGCGAGGCCGTGCGGCTGCCGGTGGCCGACGGCGGCGACGGGACGGTGGACGCCGCGATTTCGGCAGGGTACCGGCGGGTCGAGATGGGGGTGCGCGGGCCCCTCGGGGGGTCGGTCACCGCCGAGTTCGGGCTGCTCGACGGGACAGCGGTCGTCGAGGCGGCCCAGGCGTGCGGGCTTTCCCGCGTGCCTTTCGGCGCGCTGGCGCCGTTGTCGGCCACCACCCGCGGCGTCGGCGAGCTGATCCTCGCCGCCGCCCGGATGCGGGCCACCCGGATCGTGCTCGGCCTCGGCGGGGTCGCGACCACGGACGGCGGCGCCGGGCTCGTGCAGGCGCTCGGGGGGCGGCTCTTTGATGACGCTGGCCGGGACATCTCGCCAGGCGGCGGCGGGCTCGCCCGGCTCCGCAGGCTGGACCTGTCGGGGATGCGCGACCTGTCCGGTGTGGAGTTTCTCGTGGCGAGCGACGTGGACAACCCGCTGCTCGGGCCCTCCGGCGCCGCCGCGGTGTACGCGCCCCAGAAGGGCGCGTCTCCCGACGACGTGGTCGTGCTCGAGGCGGGCCTCACGCGGTGGGCGGGCGTCGCGGAGGCGGCGTGCGGCCGGTCGGTTCGCGACTGGGCGGGCGCGGGCGCCGCCGGCGGTCTCGGCTTCGCCGCGCTGCTGTTCCTCGGCGCCCGGCTGCGGCCCGGCATCTCGTTGCTGCTCGAGATGCTGTCGTTCCGCCAGCACCTGGATGGCGCGCGGCTCGTCATCACCGGCGAGGGCGCGCTCGACGCGCAGACGCTGCGCGGCAAGGCGCCGGCCGGCGTGGCCCGCGCCGCGGCGGCGCATTCCCCGGCGGTCCCGGTGATCGCGGTCGCCGGGGTGTGCAAGCTGTCGGCGGCCGAACTGCGCGAGGCCGGCATCGCGGCCTGCTATGCGCTGAGCGACATCGAGCCCGACGTGCGCGTGTCCATCGCTCATGCGGGGCCGCTGCTTCAGGAACTGGCCGTCCGGATCGCGGCGGACTGGCTGTCCGACCGCGGCGGTTAGTCGAGGGTGGTGTCGGCGACTGTTTCGCAGTCGTCGGCGTAGGTGAACGTCGCGCGGACGTAGACGCCTTCGAGGATTCTCGGGAGCCAGGATTTGGCGTCGTCCCACATGCGGTCTAGCGGGAGGTCGTTCACCGCGAACCATTCGGGACGGATCTCGGCGGTTTCCGTCCCCTCGCCTGACCACTGCGCGCTGGTGAATATCGCCACTGTCATGTCCCAGCGCGGGCAGACCGGGAACAGGAACGTCAGGTGCGCCATCTCTCGCAGCGCGCTGGGCGCGACGTCGATCCCCGCTTCCTCTTTCACTTCCCGCGCGGCCGCGTCGGCCGGATCTTCACCTGGCTCGACGTGGCCGCCTAGCCCGACGATCTTGCCAGCGCCGAACCCGGTCTTCTTGTGTCCGAGGAGCACGTGCCGCTGGCCGTCGTCGCCGACTCGGGTCAGCAGGCACAGGCACGTGGGGATAAGCGGCATCAGGCCAGTATCCCGTAAGACTCGAGCGCGGCGGCCAGGGCATCGTCCGGCGTGGGGAGCTGGGCTGCCCGCTCGGCGGCGGCGTCTCGTAGCCGGGTGGCCAGCGCCGGATCTTCGAGGATCGAGCGGACCGCGCGGGCGAGGCTCGCCGGGTCTCCTGCCGGCACGAGCAGCGCGGCGGCGTCGCCGGTGAGGTCGGGGATCCCGCCGACGCGGGACGCGACGATGGGGACCGCGGCGCGCACCGCCTCCTGGAGGACGAGCGGCTGGCCTTCCCAAAGGCTCGGCAGGACGAACACCGCGGCTGCGGCCAGCAGAGCGGGCACATCGTCGCTGCGGCCGAGGAAGCGCGCCGCGACTCCAAGCGAGAGCGCTGCCGACCGCAGTTCAGCCGACAACGGCCCCTCCCCCGCGATCACCAACTGTGGTTCGGGGTCCATGTGGTGCCAGGAGGCAGCCGCTTCGAGGAGGGTGCGGAATCCCTTCTGCGGGGCGAGGCGGCCCACGGCGAGGACGATGGGGCGGGTCGGGCTGGAGAGGGGTTTTGGGGCGGAGGCGGCGGTGGGATTCGGGGCTTCTGTGGGGGTGGAAGGGAGGGCCGACTTCCGGGCGGCGAGGTGCGAGGCGATGGGCGCCGCGACAATGGCGCGCCCGACGCGGCGTGCGCCCGCTTTGCGCAGCCGCTTCTCGATGTCGCTCGAGACACACAGCACTTGGTCGGCGCCGCGTGCTACGAGTTGTTCGAGCAGGCGATAGATTCCCGCTTGCACTCCCCTGCCGGACGGCGGGGCGTTGTGGACCGTGACTACCAGGGCAGGACGGCGTCCGGCGCTTGGGCGGATACGAATCCGGCCGAGGGCGAGGACGGCGAGCGCGCCGGCGCGCAGGCCATGCGCGTGCACCACATCTCGGGGGCTCTCGGCGCGCAGGGCACGCCGCAGGCGCAGCACAGCGAGCGCGTCGCTCGGTCGCGGACGGTCGCCGAACTCTACTGGAGTGAACTCCACGCCTGGCAGCTGCGCGAACCCGAGCCTGGCACCCGTCTGCGCGGGTGCGCAGACCAGCACCGTCATCCCGCGGGCCGCGCAGCCCGCCGCGAGCATCCGGACGTGCGTTCCGGTGCCGCCCGTGGTCGTCCCTGCCACGAACGCGACATGCCGCGCGCCCGCGGCGGCGCGCCCCTCACCCATCGCCTGGACGGGCGCCGGGACCCGTGTCACAGCAGCCTCTGGTGTTCACTTTGTATAGGTCCCGGATGCTGGTGGCTCATTCGGACTGGTCCCGGGCCCGCTTTGGGCTGGCCCCGCTGGTGATGGCGGTCTCGGGCCGCGCCCGTGAACATCACCGGGCACGGCTGCCACTGGTGCCACGCTGACAGAGCCGGCACAGGCAAGATCACAAGATCGGGGATAGTAAACGTAGCCAGGGCTACCCGGAATATCCCATGATCTTGAAAACCGGCTTCTTGCCGGGGCGGACGCCGTGATCGTCGACGACAAGAGGCGCGAATTTGCCACCAGCATCACGCAGCACGACAAAATTCGACAAAACGACCTCGAAAATGGTCGGGGCATATACAAAGTCAGCGGGAGGGGCGCGTGTGACGGGCGGGAGCGCGGCCTTTCCGGGGGTGGTGCTGTCCGGTGACGGTTCCCGGGGCGCCGCGGAGCGGGGGCCGGGTGCGGAGCGGGGGCCGGGTGCGGAGCGGGGGCCGGGTGCAGAGCGGCGTCTTGGCGCGGAGCTTGGGCTGGCCGCGGAACTTGGGCTGGCCGCGGGGCGGGGGCGGCGGGGGTCACGGGTCTACTGGGGGGACGCGGGAGCGCAGGCGGGTGATGGCGGCGCGGAGGTCGCCGCCGTCGACGTTCAGGACGACCGCGACGAATACCCCGGTGACCACGGCGCTCACCAGGACCGAGACCCCTACGTTGGGGAAGAAGCCGGAGACGCGCAGTGCCGCGGCCAGGGCCGAGCCGGCGGCCGCGGCGGCCGCGCCGCCGGTGAGGCCGGCGAGGAATGCGCGCAGCAGGCCGGCCAGCGGCGCGGGGCCGCGGTAGCGGCGGACGAGGAGGAGCAGGGCCACGCCGGAGACTGTCAGCCCGATCGTGGTGCCGAGGCCAAGCGCGGGCACCACGCGCGAGCGGGGCACGCTGGGCACGATCAGCAGGTCCGCGACGATCACGAGCAGCCAGCCCGCGCTGACCGCGAGGGCGGGCGCGCGGTTGCGGCCCTGGGCGTACAGCACTCGGGACAGGTTGGCCGACAGGCCGTACCCGATGAGCGCGGGCGCGAACGCCGCGAGCGACACCGCGAGCACCGCGGCGGACGACGCGGAGTGCGACTCGAAGACGTGCGCCAGCGGCACCCGCGCCCCGACCAGCGCGGCGGCGCCGAGCCAGGACGCCACGAGGACCGCGCGCGTGGAGGCCGCCGCGGTCGGGTCGAACTCGCCAGGCGCCGGTGCCGCGGCGTCCGCCGGCGTGTCGGCGCGCGGGGGGTCCTTCAGGGTTGGCAGGCTGTGCGGGACGTCGGCCGGATTGCCTGACAGCGACATCTCCGTCAGGTCCGCGGCGGGCGCCGTGGAGTCGGCGAGGCCCGAGCGGGCGGACAATTCGGGGAACGCGCTGGTCGCGATCGGGATCGCGAGGACCGCGTAGGGGACCACGAAGACCGCCCACGCGAACCCGTAGATGACCAGGGCGCCGGGGCTGCCGTACCGGTTGGCGAGCACGATCACGACGGCGACGGAGGCGTCCTGCGCGACCAGCGTGAGCACGCCCGCGACCGCCAGGCGCCGCACCCGCTTGCCCACTCCGCCAGGGAACCGGAAGGCAGGGCGCATCCTGACGTGCAGCCGCCAGGCCGGGACGACCGCGGTGAGGACGAGCGCGAGCACACCGAGCGTCGTGCCGCCGGACAGCAGGTACTCGGCGTCCGGCGGCAGCGAGTGCAGCCGGTTCACATACGCCCCGCCGATCACGCCGAACCCGGCGTACGCGCCAACCACGACCAGGCTGGAGAGCAACGGGGCGAGCGCTGGCGCGCCGAACCGGCGGTGTGACTGCAAGATGCCGTAAAGCACGACAGCCAGCCCGTACAGCAGCACCTGCGGCGCGAAGACGATGAGCATCCGGGTGCCGACGCTGGCCAGTTCGGTGCGCGAGCAGCCGCTGGCGCCGCTGAGAAGCACCGAGACGATCGGGCGGGCGGCGAGCGCCACGGCCAGGCTGACCGGGACGAGCAGCACCACGGTCCAGGTGAGCAGGGCGGAGGAGATCTGCCGCGCCTGGTCGCCGGCCCGGCCGGCCGGGCCGGCGAGCACCGGGACGACCACGGATGACAGGGCGCCGCCGAGGACGATGTCGTAGATGATGTTCGGCACCATGTTGGCGGTGGTGTACGCGGTACCCAGGCACGTGGTGCCGACGGTGTGCGCGAACACCACCTGCCGCCCGAACCCGACAAGGCGGGCGGCTACGGTGATGGCGCCGATCATCACCGCCGCCCTGCCGATCCCCCGGCTCCGCTGCCGAGCCCCGCCGCGCTCGGCCACAGGAACGGTCACTGCTCCTGCCGCGGCGGCGCCACAGGTCGCCGGCCAAGCATGTCCAGCCAGCGTAGCGGCGGCGTCCGCTCGATGACCCGGGTGAAGCTGACCTTCTCCGACGCGGCCGTCAGCGCGACGACGCCGGCGAGCACCGCGATCCGGGCGGGGCGCGGCAGCGACACCGCGGCGGCGGCGCCCAGCATGGCGCCGAGCGCGTTGGCGCCCGCGTCGCCGAGCATGGCGCGCTCACCGAGGTCCTCGGGCAGCAGCGCGAGCGCGGCGCCGATCGGGGCAGCGACAGGGACCGCGCCTTCGCCGCCTCCGGCGGCGAGCAGCGCCCCGGAGGCGGCCGCCACCTTGATGGCGCGGCCCGGGCGCAGGTCGAAGAGGTTGAGCAGGTTCGCCCCGCCCGCGATTAGCCCTGCGTTGATGACCACGTCCGCTGACTGCCCGCCAGCGAGCATCGCACTCGCGAGGCCGGTGGCGGACAGGCCGGCGAGCTTGATCGTGCCGGTCGTCACCTCGCCGTGCGCGAGCGCGCCGAGGTGACCGCGCAGCCCCCGGCGCTTGCCGGAGCCCGCCAGGTCGTCGTAGACGCCGAACCCCAGCGCGCCGGCCCCGGCGAGGGCGAGAGCGCGGGCGGTGCGAGACGGCACGGAGCGTTCGGGATAAAGGAACTGCGCGGCTATCGCACCCAGCGCAACCGACGGGCCCTCGAGCAGGGTCACGGGCTCGCCGCGGTGGTTGGTGCGCGTCCAGGTCTTCTCGCCGCCGGGCGGGAACCTGGTCAGCGTCTTGTGCGCGGCCCAGCTCGCCGCGGCCGCTACGACGCCGCGTGCCAGTCCCTGCGCGCCGTGCCGCGTCACTTCTTCTTCACGGGCGTTTTGCCCTTTCCCGTCGCGGTCGCGTGGGGAGTCGGCGTCTGGGTGACCGGCGTGCTCGGGGAGGACACGGGCAGCGGGCTGACCGCGGACGTACCCGAGATACCGTAGCTGTTCGGCTTGCCGCCCGCTAGCTGGCTGGCGAGGGCTTCCACCACCGAAATCTGGCCGAGCGTCGTGTCCGCGTTGTCGACGCTTGAGACCTGGCTCGAGACGCTGCTCGACCGCAGCACGGCGATCGCGCTGCCTGCCTGCGCCGAACCTGCCGTCCCGCCCGCGACCACGGTCGCGGCGCTGATGCTCGCGAACTCCTGGGTGACCGCGAGCAGCACCTGGTTGGCGGGGTCGTTCGCGCCGTCGGCCGGCGCCGACGCCGGCGTGACAATCACCGCGAGCGTGGCACCGTCGTACGGTGTCCCCGTGGTCGTCAGGTAGCCGCCCTGGGCGTACGCGGTCAAGATGGTCTGCGCGGTCGTCGGTGGCAGGCCGGTTGTCGCGCTGGCGCTCTGCTCGAGTATCGCGTCGGCGATCAGCTGGGCCGCCTGCTGCTGGTTCTGGGTCTGCGGGTCGTCGGCGGCGCCAAGCGTGATGCCGGCGGTGCTGGCGGTCGAGCTGTTGATGCTGCTGAGGTTGGACTGCGTGGCGCCACTGAGGTCGTTGAACTTGGGCTGCAAGGCCACCTGGCCGGTGACCGCGGCGCCGGCGAGCCCGGCCGCCTTGCTGATGCCGTCGACCACCGAGCTTGGCGCGCCCGGCTCGGTGACGATCACGATGTTGTCGCCGGGCAGCAGGCCGCCGAGCAGCCGCGGCTCGCGAGCCTGCAGGTACTGGTCGCTGGCGGTCGCCTGCTTCTGGTAGGCGCTGATTTCCGCGTTGGCGGCGTTGAGCGAGTTTTTCAGCGAGTTCGACGTCGTCTGGAGCACGTCGATGGTGTGGCCTTGCAGCTCGGTCGAGCCGAGCACGATGCCGATCGCGAGCGCCAGGAACACGGCGACGATCGAGACCAGGTGATAGCGGAAATCGATCATTTGAACAGTCCGGTGAACCAGTAGGCGAAGGTGCGCCAGGTGGCGCTGAAATAGTCGCCGAGGATGGGCCCGGCGGGCGAGTAAGCGATCGCCACGGCGATCGTGACCGCGGCGGCGAGCACCAAGACGATCAGCGCCCACCCGGAGATGCGGCTCTGGTAGAGCTGGTGCACGCCACGGGCGTTGACCAGCTTCCCGCCGACCCGCAGGTGGGTGAGGAACGTGCTCGCCATGCCGGGGCGGCCTTTGTCGAGGAACTCTTCCAGCGTCCAGTGCGTGCCGACCACGGCGATCAGGCTGGCGCCGCAGGCGTCGGCGAGCAGCAGCGCCACGTCCTCGCTCGTGCCCGCGGCCGGCAGCGCCACGGCGTCGAGGCCGAGCGCTTCCAGCCTGCCGAGCCCGGGTGCCCGGCCGTCCGGGTAAGCGTGCACGACGAGCTCGGCGCCGCAGCAGAGCGCCTCGTCGGAGACCGAGTCCATGTCGCCGATGATCACTTGCGGCCGGTAGCCGGCCTCGATCAGCGCGTCCGCGCCGCCGTCCACCGCCAGCATCACCGGCCGGTACTCGCGGATGTACGGCCGCAGCGTCCGCAGGTCCTCGCGGTAGCGGTAGCCGCGCACCACCACGAGGACGTGCTTGCCGTCCATGCCGGTAGCGAGCCGCGGGACCGGCACGCCGTTGGTCAGCAGGTCGTGTTCCTGGCGAAGGAACTCGAGCGTGTTCGCGGCGAACGAGTCGATCTGGGTGGGCACCCCCGCGTTGGCCTCATCCATCGCGGCGGCCAGCGTGCTCTCGGTGTGCACGACGCCCTTGGCGACCACCTGGTCGCTGAGGTAGAGAACCTCGCCGTCGAGACGGACGACGGCGCCTTCGGCCACTTTCGACAGCACGTCGCGGCCCACGTCGTCCACGAGCGGGATGCCAGCCTCCATGAGGAGACCGGGCCCGAGGTTGGGGTATCTGCCGGTGATCGACTTCGCGGCGTTCACCACGGCGGCGACCTTGCATGAGATCAGCTCGTCGGCGCTCACCCGGTCCAGGTCCGCGTGGTCGATGATCGCGATGTCCCCCGGGTTCAGCCGCTTGACCAGGACCTTCGTCCGCTGGTCTACCCGGGCGACGCCGACGATGCCGGGCGGCGCATCGGCCTTACCCCGCCTGACGTGCGGAAACCTCACGGACGGTAGCTTCATCGTCCTTAATCCTGCCAGAGGGCCACGACTGCGGCGGTCGCGCTTGCCGTTGGGCGTTGGCCGTGACTGGCTGGGCTTATCGTTGATCCGTGACTGTCCAGCCTGCCTCGGTCCGCCTTACGTCCTTGTCCCACGGCGCCGGCTGTGCGTGCAAGCTACCACTGTCCGCTCTGGACAAGCTCATGGTTTCCCTCGGCGACTCGGGCGACGTGCTCGGGGCCGCCGGCGCTTCGGGCGGTGACCTGCTCGTCGGCGCCGCCGAAGGCGACGACGCCGCCGTGCTGCGCCTGGACGCGGACCGGGCCCTAGTGCTGACCACCGACTTCTTCACGCCGATCGTCGACGACCCGCGGGACTGGGGGCGGATCGCCGCCGCGAACGCGCTGTCCGACGTGTACGCGATGGGCGGGCGGCCCCTGCTGGCACTGAACCTGACCGCGTGGCCTGGTGAGACGCTGTCGCTGGACATCCTCGCCGAGGTGCTGCGCGGCGGCGCCGCAGTCGCCGCGTCGGCGGGCTGCCTGGTCGTCGGCGGGCACACGATCGACGACCCGGAGCCGAAGTACGGCATGGCGGTGGTCGGGCTCGCCGACCCGGCGCGGGTGCTGACGATCAGCCAGGCGCGG
>Ga0335073_10016976_pt1 | contig 10182 bp, 8 predicted proteins | sample Lox_Sample_22_FD_207093 | JGI IMG/M metagenome (GOLD analysis project Ga0335073, IMG submission 207093) | Soil microbial communities from Loxahatchee National Wildlife Refuge, Florida, United States - Lox_Sample_2.2 | ecosystem: Environmental > Terrestrial > Soil > Wetlands | place: USA: Florida... | reverse complement strand
CCAAAGGTATCCCGACTGGCTGACCATCATGATCACATTTCCGATTATGACGCCTTTCCGGGTTTGCGCGGACAGCCTCAAGTCTCAGCTGGTGTCGATGACGCGGTTAGTCAGAGTCCCGATCCCCTCCGTCCAGACTGAGACGTTGTCGCCCGCGACCAGGGGACCGACCCCCGCCGGTGTCCCAGTGAGGAGCACGTCGCCTGGCAGCATCGTCATCACCGCGGTGACGTAGCTCACCAGAGTGGCGATTCCGTGGATTAGCAGGGATGTGCGGGAGTCTTGCTTGATCTCCCCGTTGACCGTCGTGGTGAGCCGCACGTCGGCTGGGTCAAGGTCAGTCTCGATCCACGGACCAAGCGGGCAGAACGTGTCGAAGCCCTTGGCTCTGGTCCACTGGCCGTCGCGGGCCTGCAGATCGCGCGCGGTGACATCGTTGGCGCAGGTATAGCCGAAGATCACCTCTGGCACCCTGGCCTCGGGGACGTCACGGCACAGTCGGCCGAAGACGACGGCCAGCTCGCCTTCATAGTCCACGCGTTTGGACAACGGCGCTGGCCGAACGATGGCATCGCCAGGGCCAATCACCGCCGTCGAGGGCTTGAGGAAGATCAGAGGCTCGGCGGGCGGCTCATTGCCCAGCTCCCTGGCGTGCTCCGCATAATTGCGACCGATAGCCACGATCTTGCTTGGCAGTATCGGCGCCAGCAGGCGGACGTCCTCGAGCGAATAGCGGGCACCGGTGAGCCTGACGTCCTCGGGACCTGGCCCAAACGGATGGCCGGCGATCTCCGCCACGCTCAGCCCGAGAGCCGGCTCCCCGGTCGCTTCTGCAGCTTCCTTGCCCCCGGTGGCGCGGTCTTGGGCACGATGATCCCCGTTCGCCGCGCCGGGCACGCCTGCGACATCATGGCCGTCGATGAGTCCGTACCTGACCTCATCTTCGAGGGCGAACCTCGCGATTCGCATTTTCCGCTCCTGGCTCTGCCGATGCGCTACTGCAGGTAACTCTCGACCTCATCCACCGGCCGCGTCGTCGTGCCGCTCGGATCCTCGCCGAACTCCCGCCTGGCCCGGCGTTGCCGTAGCAGGTCCCAGCACTGGTCAAGCTGTGCCTCGACAGCCCTGAGCTGCTCTTGCTCGTCCTCTGTGGTCAGGTCGCCGGCGGCGAGCCTGGACCGCAGGCCGTGCTCGGTCTTAATCAGGTCATCGATGTTGCGGAGGATTTCCTTGTCGTCCATCTGATGGTCCTTCCTGGCGGCTCCGCCCATCCTTGCACCCACGGGGGCTCCGCCCCCGTGAGCCCCCGAAGAGCCACACCCACGGGGGCTCCGCCCCAGTGAGCCCCCGAGACTCGGCAACTCCCGAACCCGATAACCGGCTACCACACACACGGGGCTTCGTCCCGTGTGTGTCGGACCTACGCGGTACGTTCGCGACATGCAGCTGACCCGGAGCCGCATCATCGCCGCAGCGATCGAGCTGATCGAGGCCGACGGCATCGAGGCAGTCTCGATGCATCGCGTGGCTGCCGAGCTGGGCTGTAGCCTGATTTCGCTATATAGCTACGTTCCCTCCACAAAGGCCCTTCTGGACGGAGTCGGCCATCAGGTGATGTCTGCCGTCCAGACGAACCCGATGCCGAATGAGTGCTGGCACGAGCGGCTGCACGCTCAGGCCAGAGCCTTCCGGAGCGTCGCTAGGGAACATCCGCGCTGTGCGATGCTAGCGATGTCCAGGCCACCGACATCGGCCCGGATGGCCCGGCCGGCCGAGGCCGGGCTAGCAGCCTTACGGGACGCCGGATTCGCGGACCAGGAGGCTGTTTGGATCCTGCGGACCTTGCTCGCCTACGTGGCGGGATCCATCCTGCGGGACGTCGGCATTGCACCCGGCCTGGCGAGTAGCGAACCTGTCGTCGGAAGCAAAAGGTGGCTGAGCGCGGAGCTGGAGCATGACCCTGAGGCTGACTTTGAGTTCGGCCTTGACCTGCTCATACGTGCTGTCACCACGCTACGTCCAGTGGCATGCTCGCCTGGTTCAGCGACAAGGTCGTCACCAGACCCGTTGCTACCGACACGACAGTGATCTGGTTCAGCGGGTCGGGAAACCCAGCCACCAGCAGATGACCACCTGAGGAGTCGGCAGCTATGAGTTCGCTGCCTATTCCCTGATGACTAGCTACGTCCCACTTCCTGAGCAGTTGCCCGGTTGCTGTGTCGTACGCGCCAAGCTCGATCGTGTACGGGTACGTCGGCTTGGTTACCGTCAGGGCAAACGTAATCCGCGCATTCGCGCTGACAGCTGTCGCTAGCACGCCGCCCGTGCCTGGCAAGGTGAGCACTCGCCGAACCTGGACGATCGGCTCACTGAGTCTGGCCAGCCAGGCCGCCATGCTCGTCACGTTCCCGCCGCGAACGAAGCTCAGCAGGCTTCCGTCTGACAGCGACGGCAGTCCGCCGAACTGGTAGCCGGCGTGCGAGCCTGCGCCCCCGATCGCGGCCACCTCGGGGTTGAGCCAGCTCCTGGTCTTCCCCGTGCGGAGATCGATCTCGCCCAGAATGTGCGGTCCGGTACTGCCGCCGCCGGTCTTGGTGCATCCGTTTGTCGAGTAGGTGATCAGGCTGCCGTCCCCGCTCGCTGCCAAGGAGTTCGGGTTGGCCCAGCCGTTCACCTCAGGCACCACCAGCGGCGTGAGTCCGGTCGGCGTGCCATTGGCAGTGAGCCGGAACTCGTACAGCCAAGTGCGGCAATCCCCTGGCCTCGGGAAGCCCGGAGTGGCCGCGGCCACGAACGTGTTGCCGTCATCGATGGCCGCTACGGCCTGAAAGTATCGGCCCCGCTCAGGGGGGCGGAGCCAGGCAACGATCTTGCCGGTCCCGGAACTGTAGACGGCAACACTAAACGCGTACTCGGTAGCTGGGCTATGCGATGGATAGGTAATGCCGACAAAGTATCCAGGCGTCGGGCTTACTGGCAGCCGGCCACCGGGATATCCTCCGGCAAGGCTGCGAGCCGGTACAGGAAATCGGCCTGTCCGCAGACCGGTACTCGCGGTACTGCTTGTCGCGCCTGTCCCGGACCTGCCGTCGCCTGCTATCAGCAGCCTCGGTATCAGGACGGGCGCACTTAGGGCGATCAAGGCAACCGCCGTGCCCGCGATTACCGGGATCGCCAGGCGTCGCCGGAGCGGCTGACCGGTACGAGAGTGAGATTGGGAGCGAACGTCCAGCGGGCGTATTGCCTCGGGCCTGACGGTCTCGCCATCGGCGCGGAGGGCGTCTCGGAGCCTGTCTTCTGTAGTCACAAGTCCTCCTTCAGCGCCTTACCGAGCGCGGCGATAGCGCGCGAGGCGGTGGATGAAACAGTGCCCCTGCTGACCGCCAGCGTGGCGGCTACCTGGTCATCGGTCAGGTCGAGGTAGTAACGCAGAACGAGCACTTCCCGTGCGCGGCGGGGCAGCCGGGAAACCGCGTCGAAGACAGCACGCCGTTCCTCTCCGGCCATCGCCGCCGACTCGGGCGAGGAGGCCTCGGGCTCGTGCTGGACCGGTCGCAACATCGCACGGCGCCGAGTGCGCAGCACCGAGCGGCACTTGTTGATGACGGCGGCTCGCAAGTAGGGCATCAGATCGTCACGATCGGCGAGCCTGTCCAGCGCCCGGTACAAGCCAAGGAACGCATCCTGAACGGCGTCTTCGGCACTTTCCTGGTCGCGTAGCAGCAGTTTGGCCATGCGCACGAGGGTCAGAGCGTGCTCTTGGTAAAGGCCGTGGATGAGATCGTCGGCGTCGCTGGCGCTCAGCGCGACCCGGTCGGCATCGCATCGGAGCAATGTGCGTCCGGTATTGATCTGCATATAGCTACCACGCCTCACGAGCGGCGCTGCTGAGTCCGGCGCGGCAGATTTGAAGCCGTTGCTGAACGCTGCCCACAATGGCTTCCCACCCGGAGGCTAGAGCCAAGGGCGTGATCAGCAGATCTTGTGCACCCAGCCGTAAGGGTCGGGCAACGCGCCGAACTGAATTCCCAGCAGATGCTCGCGCAGTCGCATGGTGACCGGGCCGGGCTGGCCATCCCCGATAGTCCACTCGCCCTCCAGGCCGCGTATTTCGCCCACCGGTGTGATCACCGCAGCGGTGCCGCAGGCGAATACCTCGGTGATCTCGCCAGAGTCGCAGCCCCTATGCCACTCGTCGACCGAAATCGCGCCCTCGTGCGCCGGTATGCCCAGATCCGGGGCAAGAGTGAGCAACGAGTCCCTGGTAACCCCGGCCAGCAGGCTTCCGGTCAAGGCAGGTGTCATGATCCTGACGTTCGCACCGGAGCCGTACACGAAGAACAGGTTCATTCCGCCCATTTCTTCGACGAAATGATGCTCCGCGGCATCCAGCCAGACCACCTGCTCGCAGCCGTGTGCCAGTGCCTCGAGCTGGCCCGCGAAACTGCCGGCATAGTTACCGCCAGTCTTGGCCGCGCCGGTGCCGCCCGGCGCTGCCCGGGTGTAGGTACTGGCGAGCCAGACCGAAACAGGCCGGACACCGCCGGAGAAATATGCACCTGCTGGCGAGGCGATAACCGCGAAGAGGTACGACGACGAGGGCTTATGGACGCCCAGTCCAACTTCGGTGGCGATCATGAACGGTCGCAGGTACAGGCTGTGCTCCGCTGCGCCAAGAGCACCCGCAGCGGGTACCCAGTCCCGGTCGTGACTGACCAGAAGCTCCAGGGCCTGCACGAACGCCGCCTCAGGTAGCTCGGGCATGGCCATCCGGGCAGCTGACCGGTTGAACCGCGCGGCGTTCGCCCTCGGCCTGAACGTCACGATCGGACCGCTCACCTGGCGGTAGGCCTTGAGTCCCTCGAAGATCTCCTGGGCGTAGTGGAAGACCGCGCTGGCTGGGTCCATAGTGAACGGCCCGTACGGGCGAAGCTGCGCGTCATGCCAGCCACGCTCCGCGTCCCAGCTAGCCGTAATCATGTGATCGGTGAACACCCGACCGAATCCGGGTCTGGCGAGCAGGTCGGCTCGAGCCTCGGCTGAGACCGGATTCGCGGCCGGATGTATGGAGACGGAGAACTCTGCTCCGGCATCTGTGCTCATTGACGTCCTTCCTGGTCCGGGCCCGGCCGCGCTGCGCGGGCCCGTCAGTTCCGACGCTAGCTCGCTACCCGCTCAGCGATGTCGTCACCAATCTCCGGCGTCGAACGTGGCGACCACGCTCCCTGTCGCTCCAGCAGATCGTCGGAGACCGCCTGCTCGATTCTCGCAGCTTCGGCTGACAGACCCAGATGCTCGCACAGCATCGCCGCTGACAAAATCGCGGCCGTCGGATCCGCCTGCTGCTTGCCGGCGATGTCCGGCGCGCTGCCATGGGCGGGCTCGAAAGTGCTCGGCGCATTACGGCCAGGATTGATGCTGGCGCTGGCGGCTAGCCCGATCCCGCCTGCCACGGCTGCGCCGACAGCGGTCAGGATGTCACCGAACATGTTGTCGGTGAGGATGACGTCGAATCGGTCAGGCTCAGTCAGGAGATAGACGGCCGCGGCGTCCATGTGGCAGTACTCGGTTTTCACGTCCGGGAAGTCAGCTGCCACCTTGGTCACGGTGCGGCGCCACAGATCACCCGCATATGCGAGCACGTTGCTCTTATGCACCAAGGTCAGCCTGCGCCGCGGCCGCTCGGAAGCTCGTTGCAGCGCATACCTGGCAACCCGGTCGACGCCGAAGGCGGTGTTGATGCTCTCCTGAGTGGCGACCTCGGCTGGCGTTCCCCTCCGCATGATCCCGCCAGCTTCGATGTACGGGCCCTCGGTGCCTTCCCTGACCACCAGCATGTCGACAGCCTCGGATCGCACGCCCGCTAGTGGCGAGGCGACGCCCGGGTAGAGCCGGATAGGCCGCAGGTTGACGTACTGATCGAACTCGAACCGCAGCCGGAGCAGCAGTCCGCGCTCTAGCACCCCGCTCGGCACACTCGGATCGCCGACCGCGCCCAGCAGGATCGCGTCGTGCTGCGCGATCTCTTTGAGCACAGAATCCGGGAGCACCTCGCCGGTCCGGCTGTACCGCTGCGAACCAAGGTCGTAGCTGGTGGGTTCGACGGCCACGGTGCCGACGGCCCGCAGGACTTTTACAGCCTCCGCGACGACCTCGGGACCGATGCCGTCGCCGCCGATAACCGCAATCCGAATGTTTCTTGTCGGCACGGAAGTACCTTACTGGGCGGTTCCCGGCCGGTGGCAAGATCGGGCTGGCCGGCCTCAGCCTTCAGCCCTCGGTCCTCGGTCCTCGGCGCTCAGCCCTCTGCCAAGTCGACAACTCTCGCTAGGTCGGCCTCGATTGCGTCGCCCACCTCGCTGACCAGATCGGCCGAAACGGCGGTGTCGACAGACAGCACGATGAGTGCTTCGCCGCCGCGTGCATGTCGGCAGACCTGCATCTGACCAATGTTGATCTGATAACTGCCAAGGATCTGGCCGACGGTGCCGACGACACCGGGCCGGTCAGAATAGCCGAGGAACATCATGTGGTCGCCGGGCGCGATCTCGCCGTCAAGTCCGTTGAACTGGACCAGCCGCTCGTTCTGCCGCAGCCCCGACAGTGTCCCGGCGACTGACGCGAGCTGGCCGTCGGGTGCGGTGCCGCGGATCGTCAGCAGGTTCCGCCAGTCCTGGCTGACCTCATCGGTGCTGAGGCTGACCTCAACGCCCCGCTCCTTGGCCACCAGTGGCGCGTTGACGTAGCTCACCGGTTCCTCAGTAACGTCGGCGAAGACGCCCTTCATCACCGCGAGCGCCAGCACGCTCACGTCAAGGTTGGCAATCTCGCCTCTGACCTCAATTGCGATCGCTGTGGTCGCGCCACCGGCAAGGGCCGCGAAGATACGGCCGAGCTTCTCGCCGAGCGGCAGCCACGGCCGCAGTTCCTCGGCGACGACGCCGCCCTGGACGTTCACCGCGTCGGCCACGAACTCACCGTCGAGCGCGAGCCGGACGGACCGCGCGACCTGTGTGCCGGCCTTCTCCTGCGCCTCAGAAGTGCTCGCGCCGAGATGCGGGGTGACGACGACGTTGTCGAGCTCGAATAGCGGGCTGCGGGTGCACGGCTCTCGCGCGTAGACATCGAGTCCGGCACCCGCCACCCGGCCCTCTTTAAGCGCGCTTGCTAGGGCGGCTTCGTCCACGATCCCGCCGCGGGCAGCATTGATGATTCGCACCTCTGGCTTGACTAGGTGCAGCTCGCGGTCGCCGATCAATCCCGTGGTCTCAGCGTTCCTGGGCAGATGGACCGTAATGAAGTCTGTTTCGGCCAGCAACTCCTCCAGTGCGACCATGCGAACGCCGAGCTGGGTCGAGCGGGCCGGCGGAGCGTACGGGTCGTAAGCGATCACGGTCATGCCGAAGGCGGCGAGTCGCTCGGCCACCAGCGCACCGACCCGGCCGAGGCCGAGGATGCCAACGACCTTGTCCTGCAGCTCGACGCCAGTAAAGGCAGAGCGATTCCACTGGCCGTTCTTCAGCGATGCCATTGCCTGCGGTACGTTGCGGGCCACGGACAACAGCAAGGCGATGGCGTGCTCCGCCGCGCTGATGACATTCGACGCCGGCGCGTTCACGACCATCACGCCTGCTTTAGTCGCCGCATCAACGTCGACGTTATCCAGGCCGACTCCGGCACGGGCCACCACTCGGAGCCGGGGAGCCGCCGCAATGGCCTCAGCATCGATCTGCGTGGCGCTTCGCACCACCACGGCGTCGACGTCCGTCATGGCCGCCAGCAGCTTGTCCCGATCTTCGCCGTCGGTATAGCGGACCTCGAAAGAGGATTCCAGCAGGGCAATCCCCGCGGGTGAGAGTTCCTCGGCCACAAGGACGACAGGTGCGGGCAAGTACGCCTCCGGATCGCCAGGCAACGGGCTTCACAGTGTATCGGTGGGCTTGTGACCTGCTTCACAACGGCAACGCCGGCAAGGATCGATAGCCGACCGGGATCGACAGCCGACCGGGATCGATAACCGACCGGGGCCGCTTTAGCCCGGCCGGCGCCGTTAGCCCGGCTGGGACCGTTCTAGCCGGCCGGGGCCGTTCTGGCCGGCCGGGAGGGCTCGGCTGTGTCCGGGCCGCCGGCCACCGGCTGTGAAGGATCGCCCCCCGGCCGCACGCCGGCGGGGAAGCCGTGACTTCCGGCCACGATCAGCGCCTGGATGCCGGGAACGGCCATCGGGCGCGCTACCAGGTACCCCTGGCCGAGACCGCAGCCCATTGCCCGGAGCAGTTCGAGCTGCTCCGGCCGCTCGATCCCCTCGGCGACGATCTCGATGCCCAGGTCGTGCCCCACCTGGACGATCGTCCGGGTGAGCATCGCCAGCGTGCCGTCGGTGCCAAGGCCGGCCACGAACGAGGGGTCGATCTTGATGATGTCGACCGGCAGCTGTCGCAGGTAAGCAAGTGAGGCGTAGCCAGTACCGAAGTCGTCGATGGCCAGGCGCACGCCAAGCTGCCTGAGCCGGGCGAGTCCGTCCATGACCAGCCCATCGATCTCGATAAGCACCCGCTCGGTCACTTCCAGCGTCAGAGCCGAGCGTGCCAAGCCGGCGTCGTCCAGGGCCACTAGCACCGACTCGGCGAACCCGGCCGCACTGACCTGCCGAAGCGAGAAGTTCACTGAGAGCCCCACCAGCCAGCCTGAGGCCCGCCACTGCGCCACCTGACGGCACGCTTCGGCCAGGACCCAGGCGCCGAGCGGCACGATGAGCCCGGACTCCTCGGCGATCCCGAGGAACTCGGCCGGCGCGATCTGCTCGCCTGCACGCGACCAGCGGACGAGCGCTTCGACGCTCGCGACCCGCGCTGTCGACAGCTCGACTACCGGCTGATACTCGATGTCCAGGCCGCCTTCACTTATCGCGGCGCGCAGGTCAGCAGCAAGCTCAAGCCGGCGAACTACATCCGCGTGCATGTGCGCGGCGAAGACTTCGACACGACCACCACCGGCGTCCTTAGCCCTGGCCATCGCGAGGTCAGCGTTGCGGAGCAAGTGCTCAGCCACATCCGGGTCGTCGAACGCAACGCCGAGGCTGGCAGTAATCGACATTTCGCGGCCGGCCACCTGGAACGGCTCGGCCGCGATAGCTCCGGCCAGCCGCTCCGCGATGTCGACAATCTCCTGCGGGCTCGCCGCGTTCTCGATCAGCACAGCGAACTCGTCGCCGGCCCACCGCGCCACTGTGTCGTGTGCGGGCACTAGTCCGCGCAGCCGACGGCCAGCTTGAGCAAGAACTACATCGCCCGCTCCATGTCCGACCGAGTCATTGATCGCGGTAAAGCCATCGAGGTCCACGAAGATCGCCCCGGTGCGTTCCGGTCGGCTGGGCGTCTCGCGCTGCCGTGCGAGCAGGTCCTTGGCTCGCTCCTCAAGGTAGGAGCGGTTGGGAAGGCCGGTAAGACCGTCATGGAAGGTGAGATGGGTCACCTGCTGGCGCAGCGCGACCTGATCGCTGATGTCCTTGGCCGTGATGAGCAACCGGCGAGACCCGATCGCTTCGGCGTAGCGGGACACGGTCGCCTGCACATGCCGCCAGGTGCCGTCAGACGCTCTGACCCGGCAGGCCAGGCCCTCGGCCGGGGCGGCGTCGCCAGAAGCGATGGCCGCCGCAGCTTCCATGACGTTCTGCACATCGTCGGGGTGGATGAGGTCCGGCAGCGCTGAGCCGGCCAGCCCATCCGCGGTGTAGCCGTAATGGCACACTGCCTTGCTTGCGTACCTGATCAGGCCGGCCCCATCGCAGAGCAGGACCACGTCGCTGGTGCGATCGGCAAGCTGCTGGAACTGGCCGCCAGCCTCCTGCGCGAGCGCCGACATGGTCGCGGCCTGCCGGAGCAGCCCGGTGATCCGCACAATCAGCCCAAGGACCAGCACAGCGCTCGCGATCACCAGTAGCGAGCCAATATGCCTCCAATTCACAGCCCCGAAGATCAGGGTAACGACGGCAGCCAGGCCCGCAGCCGTCAGCGCGATCAGGGTCGTCAGCGGCGGCTCTGCGGCGCTAGCCGCGAGCTCCGCCGGCTTCTCGTTCGCGGCTGCGGCGGGCGTCAGGGCGCTGAGGCCGAGCAGCGCGATCGCCACCAGCCAGGCGAGCTGGGGCCAGGGGCCCGGGTGGATTCCGCTCGCCCTGGCCTG
>Ga0335073_10016975_pt1 | contig 10183 bp, 8 predicted proteins | sample Lox_Sample_22_FD_207093 | JGI IMG/M metagenome (GOLD analysis project Ga0335073, IMG submission 207093) | Soil microbial communities from Loxahatchee National Wildlife Refuge, Florida, United States - Lox_Sample_2.2 | ecosystem: Environmental > Terrestrial > Soil > Wetlands | place: USA: Florida... | reverse complement strand
CCGACCAATCGAAGCGAGTGGCGCGGTAGTAGCCGTTGGCGGCGTCGGGCAGGTAGAGCCTGGCCTGGATCACGCCATTGGAAATCGAGGCTTGCGGCGGCCCGGCAGCGCGCAACAAGGACGCCGCGAGCGCGGCCGCAACCATCGGGAAGGTCTTCTTATGGGGCGTCACGTCGATGCACGCTACTATATCACGCCACTTTTCGACATCCCGAGCGATCTGCTGTTAGAATGGATTTTCAGCACTTGTACTCTGAAATTGCTGGGAATGTGAGGTAGCTTTCGTGAATCGCGAATCGTCTCGCCGCAACTTCCTGGCGGCCGGGCTGGTGTTGCCCGCCGTCGCTTCCGCGTCGCGCACCTCCGGGGACTCCCCGCAGGCAGCCACGCCATCGGGCCATCCGGCTCCTCAAGCCGGTTCCACCGCTCCCGCGTTCCAGTACCGGACGCTGGGCAAGACGGGGCTCAAAGTCACCAGCCTCGGATTCGGCTGCATGATCACCTCCGATGGAAGCGTGATCACCCGGGCCGCCGATCTGGGTATTACCTATTTCGACACGGCGCGCAACTACTCGGGCGGAAACAACGAGCGGATGGTAGGCGCGGCGCTCAAAGGCAAGCGCAACCAGATCACTCTGTCTACGAAAACCGAAGGCAAGACCAGGCAGGAAGCGCTCGAGCAGCTCGACAAGAGTCTTTCCGAATTGGGCACCGACCACGTGGATATCTGGTACCTGCACGCCAAGAGCAAGCCTGAGGATGTCACCGACGATCTGATTGAGGCACAGCAGATCGCCAAAAAGGCCGGCAAGATCCGCTTCGCGGGTGTGAGCACGCATTCCGGGCAGAAGGAACTGATGCCGTGGCTGGCGAAAAATCCCAACGTGGACGTCGTCCTGACCACCTACAACTTCACCATGGAGCCGTTCATGAACGACGTCATTGCGGAGTGCGCCAAGGCCGGTAAGGGCATCGTCTGCATGAAGGTCATGGCTGGCGGGACGCGCGGGCGCGGCGCTTCTCCCGCGATCGGCGAGAAACTGCACCGCGAGGGCGCCCTGACTTCCGCCCTGAAATGGGTGCTGCGCAATCCGGACATCGGAACCACCGTGCCCAGCATGACGGACATGGATCAACTCGACGCCAACCTGAAGGCGATGTCGCAGCCGTTCGGCGGGGCCGACGAAAAGATCCTGGCCATGCACCTGGAGCGCATCCAGCCGTTCTATTGCCGCCTGTGCGGCGAGTGCGCCGGACAGTGCCGGCAAGGTCTGCCGGTGCAGGATGTGCTGCGGTTCGCGACTTATGCCGAAGGCTACGGCCAGTTCGCGCTGGGTCGCGAGCGGTATCTGGCGCTCGATGCGTCGCACGCCCAGGCGAAGTGCGGCGATTGCCCGAACTGCACGGTGATGTGCCCCTATGGTGTGAAGGTGGCGCGGGAAATGGCGCGCGCGCAGGAGTTGTTCGCATGATGCGCGCCGGCGCCGCGGCGCTCGCATGCCTGTTGGTGTCCTGTTTGGCGGCGAGCGCCGCCGCGCCGGCCTGCAATCTGGTGGCGGGCTGGACCGCGCAAGGAAAGGTCCGCGGCTATACGCAGGAAAATCTCTTCGAGTACATGGACGGAAACTCCGAAGGCTATCTGCTCTACGGATTCCAGTCCATGCAGGGAGTGACGTGCGAAAAAGACGGCGTCACCCTGGTGATCGATATCTCCGATTTCGGGGATGCCGAATCGGCCTGGGGAATGTTCAGCGCCACGCACGATCCCGGCCAACCTGTGCTGAAGCTCGGCATGAGCGGACAGATTGTGCCGCGGCGCGCGCTGCTCGTAAAGGGCAAATACTACGCGGAAATCGCCGCCAATCCCGAGGGCGACTATACCGAAACCCTGCGCCAATGGATCGCGGCGATCGAGAAAACGCTCGACGGCAGCAGCCAGATGCCGGCCGCGATCGCGTGGTTTCCACCGGAGAAACAGCAGAGTTTACGCTTGGTTCCGGAGAGCGTGCTGGGAATCGCGCTGCTCGAGCGCGGATATGTGGCGCAGTACGATGCCGGGAAGGCGTTCGTGGTGGAGGAGGAATCGGCCGCGTCCGCGATGGCGCTGATGGCGAAATTGCGCGCCCGCTTCGCCGGGAACACTGCGGCCGCGGCCGGCGACGATGGCTTTCAGGCGGCCGACCAGTATCTCGGCAGGCTTTGCATCTTCCGCAAGGGCCGCTATGTGGCCGGTTACGGCAATCTGGCCGCGGGCGCCGATGGAGTCGCGCTGGCTCAGGCGCTGGCGGCACGGATTCCTTAACGGCGGCCAAAGTGCCGGTCCCGCGCCGCCGCTACTTCCCGAAGTGGTAGCTGACAGATGCCGATGCGTAGGAGGGTATAAACGCGCCCACCACGCGTTCGAACGCGTCCGTCGCGCCGGGAAGCGCGAGCACCTCGGTGGTCTGGCCGGTGCGGAATTGCCTGGCGGCGCCTACCGGCTGGTGGCGCACGACGCGGAATTCGTGGACGCCATGCAGCCGTTGACCGTCGCCGGCACGAACCAGGCAGTCAACGTGCAGTTTACCCGCGTCGCCCCGCATTCCGACACCGTCACCGCAACCGCCGATGTCAGCGACCTGGCTATCGAGAATCCCGACCCCGCCCAGCGCGTCCTGGTGCGCGAAGAACTTCTCGCTTCACTCCGTACCGCAGCACGAATGACAGATTTGTGCTACTTGCCGCCGTTCGCATCCAGACCACCGGCAATCCGCCGCGCGTGGGCGAGTACGGTTGGATCTTTCACACCGATCTGGATCGCTGCCTGAATCTGGCGATTGGCTTCCGCATAATCGCCGTTGGCCGCCAGCGCCCAGGCGTAGGCATCCACGGTCGCCACATCGTGGCGCTGCGCGATCTCGCCGCGGGCGATGGCCAGCGCTTTCTTGGGCTCGCCGGCGTGATCGACGTAGTACAGGATCAGCTCGCGGTTGCAGTTGTCGGGCAACTGGGACTCGGATTGTGCCAACTCCTCGAATTCCCGATAGGAAGCTTGGGCATCGCCGTGTTGGCCCGCGCGGTCCTGAGCTTCGGCCAGGGCGTAGAGGTATCCGGTGCGAGGTGCGGCTGCATACCGCGCCTTCAGAAGAGTGACCGCCTCGCGATCGCGGCCCTGCGCCTGCCGGACTTGCGCCAGCGCCGCCAGAGCGTCGCGATGATCGGGAAAAATCGCGAGGGCTTCTTTGGCGTAGCTTTCGGCCTTCGCCAGGCCGCCCATCAGGAATTCCAGGCTCGAGGCTTGCGCGAGCATCGAAGCCCGGTCGTCGGCCTCGCCTGGCGACGTCGCGTTGTACGCCATCTGCACCAGTTCCAGCGCGCCGTTGAGATTCCCGTGCAGTTCGCGGAGGGTGGCGGCGTGGAGCAGGCCGCCGGTGTTGCCGGGGCGGAGATTGAGCATCCACTGGGCCGGCTCAATGGCTTCCTGGTAATTCCCTAAGCCGGCATTGGCATCCACCAGGTAGCCGTATACCGAAATATCGTCCGGTACCCTGTGGTTCAACTGCGTCGCGCTTTCGAGAGCGCGGGCGTACTCGTGGCGTTCCAACTGAAGAAACGTCAGTAATTTCTCGCCCTCGAAATTGGCCGGCGCGATGGCCAGCGATTTCTTTAGAGCTTCCTCGGCCCGCGCATAATATCGCCGGTCGCACGTCTCCCGCGCGCGGCCCGCGTAGGCCCTGGCGAGAGCGTTGTAATTGCCATAGTAGTCTGGCTGTTTCTCGATATCGGCATTGGCTTGCAGGACCGCCAATTCCGCGCGAGATGCGGCGAACGCGGAAGCCGCGGCGAGCGCCAGCGTAATCGGAAGTGTCGAGCGCATAATTCCCTCGCGAAAGGGGGCAGGCTGCGGGAGCCCGCCCCGTTGTTGCCGTTAGTTTGCCGGACAGATGCCATTGGGTTGCTGCGCGCATCCCGCCTGGCCCGGTCCCTGGTGAACGCTGTTGCGCCCGCTGTAGGCCGGCCCTTCGAACGGGAACACCACGCCGAGCGACGAACTCGACACATTGACTCCATCGCCGAGCGGCGCGCCGTACGTCGTGCTGTTGACCAGAATGCCTTCGAGCGCTCGCAGGGCGATGTCGAGCACGTCGTCGGTGAGGCGCCGGCCGTTGGGCCAGCCGGCGGAATCCCCCGCGATGAAACCGAGCCGCTTGGCGAGCGCCGTGCTCGTCGGAGGAATGCCCGTATTGAGGCGGAGCAGATCGGCGACCGGGCCGGCTTCTGCCGCCGTGCAGCCGGGGCAGATGGGCGCCATGTATTGCACCAGTGGGAGCAGGTCCGTGCGCGGCGCCGGCGGAACCGGCAGGCCGAGAGTGGAAAGAATCTGCGGCACCAGCGGATTCAGCAGGAAATTGGCGAACTGAATGTCTTGGATCGGGTCGGACATGCTGAACCGGTCCTTGGCGCCCGTGCCTATGATGGCCTCGTTGATGAGCGGATTGCCGAGGCGCTGCACCTGCGTCCAGCCGCCCCGCCCTTCTTCACCCAGCACGGTGATTTTCTGGCGGGACGTGGTGGCCCAGGTTCCGATCACCGCGGCCGCGTCGCTGGCGGCGTGCATCTGGCCGTCGCTGGTCAGCATCGCGATGGGAACTTCCAGCACGATGGAGTTGACGTTGAACCCCGAGACGGCATTGGGCGCGTAGTTGTTGTGGTCGTCTCCATCGACAGCGGCGCTGAGTACCGGCGCCACGGAAGCGCGCAGATTCAGGGAATCGAAGACGCCGCCGAGGTCGATAAAGAAGGGATCGGCCACCGTGCCGGCGAATACCCGGATGCCGCTATCGAGCGTGTAAATGCCCTGTTGAACCAGGGAAGCGTAGTTCGGCATGGTCCGCGGTCCTACGTTGGTGGGCACGGCGCGCAGCACCATGTCGTCGGAAATGGGCATGCTGCCGCTGGCTGTCACCATGGTGACGCTGTAGGTCTGCTGTATGCCCAACCCCTGTGCGCCATCGCCGCTGAGGGCGGTGATGGGAGGAATGCCGGCGAGGTTGCCGACGAAGCCCGTGAAAATTCCGGGATTCGTAATCTGGGTCTGAAACCGGAACTGGAACGTGATGTCGGCCTTGCCGTCGTGGTTGTTGTCGATCTTCATTTCATAGAGGATGCCCGGGTCGAACGGGAAGTAATTCGGTCCGTTCGAAGGCTCCAGAAAGGGGTCGACGTTCAGGATGAAGATCACGCGGTCGGGATGCTCGGGACTGACGAAAGCAAACCAGTCGGTGATGTCCGCCTTTTGGTCCAACGCGGTAATCGGCGCTTCGCGATGGCTGGAGGCGCTTGCCGGCTGAATCGCCAGCAACGATGCCACGATCGCCACGGCTGGACACAGCTTGGGCGTTAGAGTGCTCATGCACAATTCTCCTTTTCGGTGGTGGTGGAGGAATGTTCTCCTCACACCCTCCTACGAGTGCGGGAGGGCCGGCGGATTTACCGCCGGCGAAATTTCGCGATGTTTACAAGTGAGCGCCTCCAGCACCTCGCGCAGAAGGGCTCGCTGTTTTTCGCCGATGGCGCGCCAGTCGAAGTTTCGCAGGGCGTGCTCGCGTGCCGCCTGCGCGATCTGCGCGCGGCGCTCGCGATCGGCAATCAGCGTCGCGATGCCCGCGGCAAATGCCTCGGGCGTATCTCCGATCCACACGCTGTGCCCGTGCGTCAGTCCGAGTCCAGCGCAACCGGAGGAGGTGGACACCACCGCGCGCTCGCTGGCCATGGCTTCGAGAACTTTTACATTCGTGCCGGCGGAGACTGTGGTGGGCACCAGCACCAGGTTCGTCTCCTCGTACAGCGGGCGCACGTCCCGCACGAAACCGAGCATGCGGATGCGATCGTCCGGAGCGGGCTCCGGCGAATTGGTGAACGCCCTCCAATAAGCCAGATGGTCGGGGCCGCAGACGACTGTCAGCGCCATGCGCGGGAATTTTTCCCGCAGGAGCGGCCAGATGCGTTCGCTGAAAAATCGGTACGCCGCGATGTTGGGGAAGTGGCGAAAGGAGCCAATGAACAGCAGGCGCTGGCCGGGCTGTTCGGGCTGCGGCTGGAAGCGGTCCAGGTCCACTCCGTTTTCGACGGTGGTGGCCGTTACGCCGGGGCTGAGCAGCGCGGCGTCTTTGGGCGACATGACGATCACCCGGCGAAACTGGTGAACCGCCCGCGTTTCGTAGCGGCGCCAGCGGTAGTAATCCCACCACGCGCCGAACGAGCGCTCGCGGCGCGCAATCTGGCCGAAGAGATCGAAGGTGACGTCGTGCTCCACGAGGATATCGCCGCCATACGATGCCAGTTGGGTGTACTCCACTTCGAGCGCCCGGAATCCGAATATGCGCCGCTCTTCCGCGATGGCTTTCTCCATGGCCGGCGAGCGGAACTCGTGTACTTCGGGAGGCGCCAGGCTCGACCAGAGCGGCTCGCGATACCGCGGCTTGCGCACCAGCACGATGCGCGCGCAGATTTCCCGGATGGGTGCAGAGTCGGGCTCGTCTTCGCTATCCGTGAAGGCAAACAGCTCGACGTCGAATTCGCGCGCCATTTCGCGCAGGAGGTGGAAAATGCGGACCGCGCCGCCGTGCGACAGAGGGAACGGAAAATACGGCGACAGCACGGCAATGCGCGGCCGCTCCGGCGAGCAGGCGCGGCCCTCGATGACGCGGTGCCCTTCCGGCACCGTGCTGTGCTCGCGCTTCGGCCAGGGCCACCAGCCAGGCCGGAGATAAATGCGGTCGAGCGGGACTCCGCGCCAAAAAAGGAAGGACGCCAGATCGAAACGGAGATGATGCCGCTCGAGCCGGGAGTTGTAGGCCAGGATCTTTCGCGGCGCCAGCCGGTACGCGGCGCGGCGCAGCCGGTTGCCTCCGGCGCCGAGCATCACCGGCGCCAGGCCGATCCGAAACTTCCGCAGCTCCCGGCGCAGTTTCGGCCAGTTTTCTTCCGTGGCGGCGAAGTGGCGCCGGTCCGGCACCAGGCCGCGGACTTCTTCCTCCATCCGCCGGCACAACTCGCGATCGCCGCTCGCGAACGTTACCACCACGGCCTCTGGATCTTTGCCGAGCAGCCGGAAGATCCACCGCTTGAGCCGCTCCTTCACCCGGAGGACCTCGCCGCCCGCAGCGCCACGCAGGCCGCCATCGGGGTAACCGCCGCGATGGCCGTGACGGGGCCGTAGCCGTGCCGGTCGATAATGTGGCCGAACCACGGTGAGATCGCCAGTTGGATGGCGCCATAGGAGGCCACCAGCATGGAGACCGCGAACGCCGCGCGCTCACCGCCGAACACATCCAGCGGCAGCGTGTAGGTGTTCACGGCGAACGCCGATACCGCGAAGATGCTCATCGAGATGCCTGCTGTCGACCAGGCGGCGGTGGGCGCCAGCGGAATCGCCGCGGTGACCAGCGAGAGCACGGCCGCCGCCAGGCACACGCGAAAGCGCGAATCCGCTGCCGCCATGCCGCGGTCCATCAGCCGCAGCGAAAACCAGCCACCCGCAAATCCGCCGCCCATGGCGACCAGCGGCGGAATCCACGCGTACCAGGCAGCCTGCGCCACCGTCAGTCCATGCGAGTCAACCAGGTATTGCGTGGTCCAGTTGCTCCACAGCGAATACCCCACCATGCTGAGCCCGTTCGCGGCAACGAATCCCCATAAGCGTCGATCGCGGAGGAGTTCGCTGTGCCGGAGCGCCAGCCCCGGCTTCGCCGCCGGCGCGGAATGGCGCGCCATCCAGTTCCAGACGGGAATCCACAGGAGTCCCAGGACACCCGTAAGCACGAACGCCATGCGCCATCCGTAGCGCACCGCGATCCACGTGGCGAGGGGCGGCGCGAGGATCATCCCCAGGCTGATCCCCGCCTGGTTCATGGCATTGCCCATGGCCCGTTCGGGCGGCCTCAGGTATGTGTGTACCGCTTTACCAACTGCGGGAACTCCTCCCGCCTCGGCGATGCCGAGGACCGCGCGGCAGCCCATTAAGCCGCTGAGTCCGCGCGTGAAACCGGTGGCGATTCCGGCGGCCGACCACAGACCGACGGCGAGGCTGATGCCGCGATTGAGGCCGATCCCGTCGATGATGGCCCCCGCGAACGGCGCGCTCGACGCATAGGTGATCGAGAAGACGCCGAGGATCCAACCGTACTGCTCGCGCGAGAGTTGGAAATCGGCGCGGATGAGCGGCGCGAGCGTCGCGAGCGACTGGCGGTCGAGGTAGTTGATGGCCGAAGAGAGAACGAAAATGGTGAGAATCCACCAGCGGTAGCGGTCCGCGGCCGTGGTTGGCTTCACCGGAACTCGATGGTTGCCACTTCACCCGCGGTGGCCAGGCGGGTGTTGGCCTTGGGGTAATACTCGATAGTCACGTGGCGCGGCTTCTGCGCGCCGCATCCCAATTGCGCGTGGTTGGAACCCGAGACGGCGATCTTGCCCGGGTCCGTGACCAGCAGCTTCACGAGCTTATGATCGTCGCTCTCGACCAGCAGGCGCGCCTCCTTGCCGAGACAATCCACCTGCTTGAGATTGCCGGCCACCCTGCCATCCGGGTGCGGAAAATCGGACCACGGCACGGCGTCCGCGGCCGGTTTGGAATTGCCGTTGTACTTGGCTTCGAGCTCATGGACGTGCGCCTGCGCCTGCTCTTTCAGCTTCTGTAACTCGCGAGCTTCCTCCTCGGCCTGGCGCCGCTTCTCCGCCTCTTCGTAATCCAGGCGCTGTCCTTCCACGGCCGCCCGCGCCTGCCGCAGGCGCTCGCGCTGGGCCGGATCGGTGGCCGCCTGCTCGCCTTCGTGCCACGCTTTGCCGGCTTCGGTCCAATTGTGTTCGGCGAGATAGCATTCCGCCAGCGCCTGCCAGTAGGATGCGTTGCGCGGATTGCGCTCCGCGGCGGCCTTCCAATGCGCCAGCCGTTTTTGCGGGTCCGTATCGCGCTCGGCCATCAGGGCGAAAGGCTCGTCGAGCTTGGGGTTGATGCCGGCGGCGCGCAGGAGGGCCTTGTCGGCCTTTTCGTCGTCGCGTTCCAGGCGCGCGTATTCGATATAGCAGCGCGCGCTGGTAGAGCCGGCCTCCATGGCGGCGGCGAAATAGCCGCGCGCATCGTCATTGCGGTGATCCCGCAGCGCCAACAGGCCGAGCCCTTCTTCGGACTCCGGAACCTTCAGATGATCGTTGAGCAGGCCGCGGTATTCGGCGGCCGATTGCTCACCGGCCAGCAGATCGGCCCGCGCCAGGCGCACATCGGTGTCGGAGATCGGCCGTTCGTGGAAATCGCTGGGCGCCATCGGCAGGCTCGAGATCGAAGTCGTCTGGAAATTGCCGGCGGCGAAATGCCGCCTGGCGAGCGCTTCGATTTCGGCGGCCGGTTTTCCAAAGGCATTCTGGCAGGCGGCGTCCTCGTCGACGCCCTTGCGCAGGTTGAAGAGCAGGATGCGGATTTTGGCGAAATATTGGGGATCGACGGCGAGCATATGGATGCGCGCCCAATCGAGATCGGGTTCGGGGGGCGGCGCGCCGACAGTGATGTGGATGCCGGTCACGTCGAATGTGGAGAGGAACTCGACGAGTCCGTGCTCGAAGGCGGGAGGCATGCGATTGACGTTGGAGTTGAGCAGGAGCTTGGTCAACTCGGTATAGATGGAGGATCCGACCGGCTGTTTCTCGCCGAGCGCGATGGCGTACCGGTCGCGGCCCATGGTGATTGGCGCGGACGAGGTCCAGCCATGGGAATTCTTGAACACGACGATGCGCACGGGCTGCGGCGTTTCGAGGTCGGGCTCTCCGACAAGGGTGCCGAGGGAGTGGCGGAACTCCTCGAAGCGGACCAGGGTTTCCTGTCCGGCCTTCTCGCCGGCGTCGGTGAGGACTTCGAACGGGCCGGAGGTGTAGCGGACCCAGTGTTCGGCCGCGAGGAGGGTAGGGGAAAGGGAGATCCAGGCGAAGACGAGGGCGCGGCGCATGCCAGCTTTTATTATGGCGCGGATTGCGGAGGCGGGTTTTGGTAGAATGGGAACACCCGTGGCGCTATCGTCTAACGGTTAGGACGGAGCCCTCTCAAGGCTTAAATACGGGTTCGATTCCCGTTAGCGCTACCAATTCCTCATAGACTTACGGGCAACAGGTCATGACGGGTCATGACGCGCAACGTTCCAGCAGAGTCGTTCCC
>Ga0335073_10016974_pt1 | contig 10183 bp, 13 predicted proteins | sample Lox_Sample_22_FD_207093 | JGI IMG/M metagenome (GOLD analysis project Ga0335073, IMG submission 207093) | Soil microbial communities from Loxahatchee National Wildlife Refuge, Florida, United States - Lox_Sample_2.2 | ecosystem: Environmental > Terrestrial > Soil > Wetlands | place: USA... | reverse complement strand
CTCGTCAATCGGCACGGTGACTGCGCTCGCAGCCCAGATCGCGTAGTCGGCCAGCGTCCATTCATAGCGGGAACGAGACGAAAACGACGTCCGTAAGGCTGGCTGAAGATGTGACCGTCGTGAGTCCAGCCATTCCGTCGCTACGCGCCGGGCCCGCCTCCTTCCCTCCGACGGGTGCATGGAGCGCAACGTCCCGTATAGCTAAATTGCCGTGCTGCCTGTCGCGGCGCGTATGCCGTCCGCAGCGAGATGTGAGCTCGCTATCGCCCCGTCGTGATGCCGGTGGCCGACATGGACCCCCGGCCACGGAGAGATCAGCGAGTCGTAATCACCGATCACCCAATGCACTAGATACTCGGGACGGCTGTCGCTGCCGCCGATCTCGAGGATTGTCCCGACGCGTTCGGCGCCTCCGGCCACGTCGCTGTCGACTATCAGGTCATCACCCGGTTCAGCGTTCATTGTTCTTCCCGTGTCCAGCCAGGTCACGTGGTGAGTAGGCGGCCACGAAGATGGTGGCCTGAGCGGCATCTCGCGGCCACCGGTATGCGCGACATCGCGCTTCCGCCGGCAGGACCAGCAGCTCGCCGGCCCCCAACACGCGGTCGTGGTGATCCGGGGACTCGAACTCACACTTGAGCTGGCCCTGGAGGACCATGATCAGGTCAACCGCCTTCATCCGGAACCAGCTTTCGTCGACAGGCTCGCCATGCTTGCTGACCCATACGAGTTCCATGCTCCGGCCGGAAAACACTGTGCCCACGTCTCCGAATGGTGTGGACCTGATGTGATTCGCCTCGCCCCGCAGCACGTTGAACACCTGCAGCGGAGTGTCATCACGCAGCGCCGTGCCGCGCGGCAATGGCACCTCGCCGGCGCTCTGTGACCCGAGTGACCCGTGGCTTGTGATAAGCCGGCCCGACACGGACTCGGGCCGGATGCGAATCCAGAACGGCTGGCTTGCCTGGTCCGCCCATGAAACCAGGCCGAGTCGGTCTAGGGCCTCAATCTCGGCGTCCTCGTATACCAGCTGGGCATGGCCGTTGAGCACCACACTCCAGCCAGCGCGACGTCCGGGATCGTAGTCGTCGGCCTCGAACACGACGTTGGACTGGCCTTCGGCTGCCGATAGTTTCGAGCCAATGGCCGTCCGGAAGGCCACGGTCTGCCCGCGGACAACGTAGTTGACCGGGAGGACGACTACTTCACCGTCAGCCTGGAAGCCGACCCGCCCTACCGGGACCGATTGGAGAAGTCGCAGGCACTCTTCCAGGGGAAGGATTGCGAGCCCTGCGTGATCAGTGGGATATCGAGCCATAGCGGACCTCGCAGCCGCTTGCCGGGCCGGTGATTCCTCCATCGGCAGCTTGCCAGTTCACCTGCATGCTCTCCGTGGCAAGCCGAGCCTCGCTGCCAGCGAACGTCCCCGTGGCCAGGGCCATTAGGCCCTCATCCGCGCAGCCCTGCGGCGTGGCCTGGCGTTCGCCAGGGATTGCGCCCTGTGCCGGACAAGGATGCCGCCGGGGCCAAGGTCCCTCGATCCCGGTAAAGGAGCCCCTGGGGTGGGCTGGCGTCCAGGTGCGACGCTAAGGCTGACGTCAGGAAGAGGCGGACGAAATGACACGGCAGGCAGAGTCTCCGGGCGAGCGGATAATTGTGGGCGTAGACGGATCACCCTCCTCTAAGGAAGCGTTGAAGTGGGCTGTTCGGCAAGCCGGGCTCACGGGCGGCGCGGTTGAGGCCGTTATCGCCTGGCACTATCCGGCCATGTATGGCGGATACGGCTGGGTGCCGGTATCGGCGGTCGAGCCTGTGGGCTTCGACGAGATCGCCGCGAAGACAGTCGCAGAGGCGGTTACCGAGTCGGTCGGGCCGGCCGGCGCGGTACGGGTGACCACCACGGTGGTCGAAGGCAACCCCGCCCAGGTGCTGCTGGACGTCGCCAAAGGCGCTGACCTTCTCGTTGTCGGCAGCCGCGGGCACGGCGGTTTCGCCGGCGCGCTGCTGGGCTCGGTGGGCCAGCACTGCGCCATCCATTCGCCCTGCCCCATCGTGATCGTCCACAGCCAGGTCAGCTGACGCCGGTTCCGCCAGGTGAGGGGGCGACGATGACACGCCGGACGATCACGTTCACGCTCTCGTCCGCTATCTCGGAGCCGCGTACTACCAGGCGCTGCGGGGAGACGGGTCATTTGCCGATGTGAACCGGGCGGTGGCGCGATTCGTCGAAGCCAGTCGGGACGGTCATGCAGAAGGCATGCAAGTTACAGGTCGCGCAGCTGTTGCATGAGCACCAGCTAACGGCGCTGCCGGTAATCACGCCTGAAGGCCTGGTGGCGGGCGTGGTGTCTGAGGCAGACCTGCTCAGGAAGCAGGAACCGGACGCCAACATCGCAGCTGAAGCCAGGGCAGTGCTGACCGGCATTCTGCTGGCCGATCCGCCGGCAGTCCGCGTCAGCGTGCACAGCGGCGTAGTCACTCTCGCCGGCCGCCTCGCCAGCCAGGAGCAGATCGACGCCGCAGTGCGGCTGACCGACGCGATCGATGCCGTCGTGGCCGTCACCAGCGAGCTGCACGCACCTGCGCCGGAGAACTGGCCAGGCGCCGGTTACCACATCCCAGCCTGACGGCCCCCGACAGAGAGTCCTGCGATGAACCGGCATGCGGACAGGCTCTTGAGCTACGCCCGAGGCGGGCCAGCGGCGAGGCGCAGGCGGGCGGCGTCGGCGCGTTCCAGTTCCTCGATCGCGAAGGTCATATCGGCCAGCGTTTGCTCCAGCCGGGGGATCCAGCGGTCCTGGACCGCCCTGAGCCGGTACCGGGTGGCGCTGACCTCATCGTCGAGCATGCGCACGGCCGCCGTGGCCGCAGCGTGCCGTGCGGCTGCCTCGAGCGCGGCGCGGTGCGCCTGCCGGACGCGCGCCAGCACCGGGCTGTCCCAGGTGGTGGCCGGCAGGAGGGTGCACGCCGCCGTCGCCGGGTAGCGGATGCCCATGGTCGTGGCGTAGCTGACTCGCACGTCGGCGACCTGGCCATCGTCAGCCAGCCGGATGGCCTGCTCGCCGCAGAGCACCGCGGCCCTGAGCAGCCAGGCCCGCGCGTCGGCCCGGCACCGCTCCCATTCCGACGCTGTCTCTGCGGCCGCCGCCTGCAGCCGGGTAAGGTCACGCTGCAAGATCCTCAGCTTGCGGTCAAGCAGGTCCGCCCCCCGCCGGGCAGTGTCCAGGCGCCGCACCAGCCAGATGCGGCCCGCCCGACCTGGCGGCACCGATAGCTTTGCCGGCTTCACCGCGCCGTCCCGGCGTCGTCGGCTCGGTAGTACGCATCGAGTGCGGCGGCCGATAGCATCGTCAGCTCCCGCCGAGGCAGGACACCGAGGGCCTGCCAGGCCCGGCCGAGCGTGTCCTCGAGCGAGCGGTCCTCGGCGCGCCCCTGACTGATGAGCTCACTCGCGAATGCATGGTCGAAATCCTGGTAGCGGCGGTCGGCAGCACTTAGTGCGGTCGCGCCGACCAGTTCGGCAAGTTCGGCAGCCCGCCGGGCGGCGGCCAGGGCGGCGAGCGCTTGCGCTGCGACGTCCAGATGGTCGTCTCTGGTCAGCCCGGCGCCCGCGCCGCGCCGCATCAGCCTCGACAGCGAGGACAGCGCGTCCACCGGGGGGTAGATGCCGCGGGCGTGCAGTTCCGGCGATAGCACGATCTGGCCCTCAGTGATGTAGCCAGTCAGGTCGGGTACCGGATGCGTGATATCCCCGCCTGGCATGGTCAGCACCGGGACCAGCGTCACCGAGCCCGGCATGCCGCGGATCCGGCCGCATCGCTCGTAGAGGGACGCCAGGTCGCTATAGAGATAGCCGGGATACGCGCGACGCGCGGGGATCTCACCGCGGGCCGCCGAAACCTCTCGCAGCGCCTCGCAGTAGTTCGTCATGTCCGCCATGACGACAAGTACGTGCCGCCCGAGCGCGAAGGCGAGGTGCTCGGCTACTGTCAGCGCGATCCGGGGGGTCAGGATGCGCTCGATCACCGGCGCGTCCGCGAGGTTGAGCAGCAGGACAAGCTCGGCTGCGGCGGATCGCCTGTCCAGCACCCTGCGGACCGCGGCTGCGTCGGCGTGGGTGAGGCCCATCGCCGCGAACACGACGCTGAAGGGCTCACCGCCAGCTGACGCCTGGGCTGCGATCTGCGCGGCGAGGTCCAGATGCGGCAGGCCGGCCACCGAGAAGATGGGCAGCTTCTGTCCGCGCACCAGTGTGGTCAAGCCGTCGATCACTGAGACGCCAGTCATCACCGGCTCGGCGGGCGGCTGGCGGACCACCGGGTTCATCGGGAACCCGGTGACTGCGGCCGTGGCCGCACCGGTGATTGGTGGCCCGCCGTCCAGCGGCTCGCCACGGCCTGTGCAGACCCGGCCGAGCCAGCCCGGACCGACTGGGATGCGCAGCGGGGATCCGCTGAAGCCCACTCGAGTGGCGGTCGCGCCGAGGCCGGCCGTGCCCTCGAGCACTTGCACGACAGCCAGCTCGCGGTCGACCTCGAGCACGACGCCGTGGCGCTCCGCGCCGGCGGCGTCGCGGATAGTCGCGAACTCGTCCCAGCCCACTCCAGTCACGCCGCGCACCATGAGGAGCGGGCCGCGCAGCTCGGCGATGTCGGTGTACTCGGGGCGAGCCCACGCGGTGCTCATGCGGCGTTCCCCTCTTCGCGCGGCAGCCTGGTCGGCTCCGCAGGCTCCGCAGGCTCCGCAGGCTCCGGTGGTCCGCTGAGCTGGCCGAGCGTTGCAAGCATGACGCGCTCGCGGTCGGCGACGTCGGCGGGTCTGGCGGCGTCTTCGCGTGCGCGCAGGATGGGAGAGAAATCTGCCTCTTCGAGTGCACCGGCTGGCACGCCGGCCTGCGCAAGCTCCTGACAACGGGTGGCGACGGCGAGGACGGCGTCCGCCAGCGCGGTGGCACGGGCGCTGTCGCACGACGCATCGACATCGCTGAGTGCGCTCTGCTGCAGCAGCCCTTCCCGGATGAGCCGGCCCGCAAGGATCGTGGCCCGCTCCGAAGGCGGCAGCGCAGTCACGCCCATGAGCTCGGCGAGCGAGCCGAGGCGGTCAGCCTCGGCGAGCAGCCCGGCGATTCGGCTACGGCGCTGCTCCCACCCAGGGTCGCCGTGGTCGGCGTGCCAGCTGGCCACGACGTCGTCGTCGCGGGAAAACGAGCCGGTCCAGGAGACGGCAGGGTAGTGCCGGGAGTACGCCAGGTCACGGTCCAGGGACCAGAGGCAGCGCACGAACCGCTGGGTGTACGTGGTCACGGGCTCGGTCATGTCACCCCCGGCAGGGGAGACCGCCCCGATGATCGTCACAGAGCCCTCGCGGCCCTCGGCAGTGACGACGCGCCCGGCCCGCTCATAGAACGCCGCCAGGGCGGACGCAAGGCTCGCGGGATATCCCTCCTCAGCGGGCAGCTCGCCGCTGCGTGACGCGAACTCGCGCAGTGCCTCCGCCCATCGCGAGGTGGAGTCGGCGATCACGACGGCGTCGAGGCCCATGTCGCGGAAGTGCTCGGCCACGGTGGCTGCGCTATAGATGCTTGCTTCGCGGGCCATCATCGGCATGTTCGAGGTGTTGGCGATCACCACAGTCCGGTCGGCCAGCGGCCCGCCGGTCCGCGGGTCGGTTAGCCCGGCGAGCTCTTCGAGCATGTCGGCCAGCTCGTTGCCGCGCTCGCCGCAGCCCACGTACACGATCACGTCGGCATCGCACCACTTGGTGATCTGCTGCAGCAGCATCGTCTTACCAGTGCCGAAACCGCCCGGTACCGCGGTCGTGCCGCCTCTGGTAACCGGGAACAGCAGGTCGATGATGCGCTGGCGGGTGATCAGCGGGGCATCGGCGTCACGACGCGCCCGGTAGGGCCGGGGCTGGCGGACAGGCCACGCTGAGGTGAGGTGCACAGGCACCCCTGCAACCCGTGCGATGACGTCCTGGAGAGGAACGAGGCCGCCAGGGTGAATGTCGGCGACGGGTCCGCTGAGCGCCGGGGGCACGAGCACGCGGTAATCGATGCCAGCGGACGTCAGCACCGTGCCCAGCGTGGTACCGCCGGTCACGACGGTGCCGTCGGCCACTCCAGGGGTGAAGGTGAACTCGCGATCTGCTGCGGCTTCCGCGGTGACACCGGGCTCGAGCCACCTGGGCGCTCCGGTGAGAGGTCGCAGCAGCCCGTCAAAAATGCCGCCGAGCAGATGGGGCCCGAGCAGGGCGGAGAGTGGCTCGGCTCGCGAACGGGCAACGTGACCGGGAGCCAGGCCGCCGGTGTAGTCGTAGGCCTGGACAGTCGTCAGGTCGCCGCGGACAGCTACCGCCTCGCCGGGCAGCCGGGCGGTGCCGAGCTCGATGACATCGGACATTCTGACCTCGTCGAGGCCGGATACTTCGACTAGGGGGCCATTGACCCTGATGACGCGGGCGGAGTTGCCGGTCATGGCGCCCACAGGTCTTCGACGGCAGCGCCTAGCGTGATGACGGCAAGGTCGGCCAGCCGGTCCAGCGAGCAGTCGACGACCAGGCCTCGTCCTCGCGCCACCACGCCCCCACTCGGTGCCGCGGTCAGCTCCGCCTCCGGCCCCGCCGCCCGCTCGGCCAGCACAGTGATGCGGTGCAGGAGCTGCTCATAGTCGGGCTGCGCCGGCAGAGCGGCAACGGCAGCGCGGACCCGGCTGCGCAACTCGTCGGACGCTGCGCGCTGGGCGGTCAGGATCGCGGATCTGGCGTCGTAACTGGCCTGGCGCAGCTCTGCCGCCATGAGGGGCTCGGCGGTCGCCGCGGCCTGCGCCGCTGCCGCAGCCAGCGCAGCCTTCGCGTCCTGCTGCGCCTGCGCCACGATGGCAGCGGCCTGTGCGTGAGCGGCAGCGCGCAGCCGGGCAGCCTCATCCTCTGCATCGCGCCGGAGTCGCTGCCGCACCGGCTCGAGCGCCGCGGCCGTCATGGCTCCATCACGGCCGTCAGAACGCCGGGCCGCCGGCCGAGCCGGTCGGCCAGCCACGCGGCCGCGCTGGCGGTGACGATGACGAGCGCGGTGTCAGCCGGAAGCTGATCGAAGGCCGCCGTCGCTTCGTCCGGACTGCCGGCTGCGTACACGACGGCGCCCGCGAGCGCGTATCCCTCGACCGCAAGCGCCTCGCCGATGACTGCCGCCGTGCCCATCACGTCAGGCCTTTCCGACCAGGATGATGCCGATGATCAGTCCATAGATCGCGATGCCCTCGGCGAGACCGACCACCACCATCGCCCGGCCGAACAACTCCGGCCGCTCGCTCATTGCGGCCAGCGCTGCCGCGCCGGTGTAGGCAACCGCGATCCCGGCGCCGATCGTCGACCCGGCCACGGCCACCGCCGCGCCGATCAGGGCGGCGGAGTTGTCGCCGCTGCTGGTGACGGTGGCGTGAGCGACGGCGGACACGCTGGCGGCACTGGCGGACTCGCCGGTCAGCGTGAGTACGAGCAGTACGGTGGCGCCCACCAGGAGCAGCGCCCCTGCGCCAGCGAGGATGAATGCACCGCGCTGTCGCTGCCGGGCGGCCAGCCGGGCCAGCACGGCAGCCGGGACGATGATCACCGGCAGTCCCAGGAGCCAGGCAGCAATCACGACCGCGTCACCTCCGCGCTGAGTGGGCGAGTCAGCTCGCCCGTGTCTGATTCCGCCGCCCGCGCCATCGGCACATGCCACGGCCGGAACGGCTCTCCCTGGTCGACGAAGACTCGGGAGAACAGCTCGTAGTACTCCAGCCGGAGCGCCTGGATGGCCGCGACGAGCGCCTCCAGGCTGAACGCCAGTGCGGTCCCGGCCGCGAACAAGAGCACGCCACCCACGGCGAAGATCCCGCCGCGATGCCAGAGCGCCCGGCTTCCCTCGAACACGAGCAGGCCGAGTGCCGCGTGGGTCAGGCCGAACGCGGCGAGCCGGGTGAAGGACACGACGTTGGACCCGAGCCGGATCACCATGTCGAACAGCTCGACCGCCGCCTGGGTGATCGCCGTGCCCCCGCGGCCGCCCTCTGCGAGGAACCCGGCAAACGCGAGCACGAGACCGGCGACAGCCAGCAGGCCGCCAGCCACCAGCCAGCCGGTCTGGTGGAAGTGCCAGCCCGCTGCGCCAGCTGAAGCGCCGAGGAACAGGCAGGAGCCCGCGATGCCAGACGGCGCGTAGAGCGCGGCTCGCCAGCCGCCTTCGCGCCAGCGGTTGACAGCGCCGAGGGCGTACGCGCCGGCGAGCAGGATCGCGCCGAAGTCGGCCGCCGCCAGCAGCAGCGTGACCGGCTTGCCGAGTGGATTGAGCCAGAGGGCCGGGACCACGCCGGTCGGGCCGAAGAACTCGCCGTAGAGGACGCCGAAGAAAGTCGCGGCCAGGCCAGCGCCGCCGACGAACGGCCACGCTGCGCGGAACCGGCGCAGCCATGGCGGCCAGCCCAAGCGCAACGCGACGGCCACGGCGACGAGCAGTACGCCCTGGCCGGCGTCGCCGAACATCATCCCGAACATCAGCACATAGCTGGCCGAGGCCAGCCAGCTCGGATCAAGGTCGGCGTAGGGGACAGTGCCGTAGGTCAGCACCAGGGGAGTCAGCTCGTGGTGCAGCCCTCGCTCAGCGAGTAGCGTCGGGGCCCGCGACCAAGCCGGCGGCGCCAGCGGCACGACGGCGCCGCCGACGTCAGCCAGCGCGGCCGTTATCTCGGGCAAGCGGCTGACGGGCACCCAGCCGACCAGTCCTGCCGCTTCGGACCGCCGCAGGGCTGCCGTTGCCCGGTTGCGGAGCTCTGCCTCACCAGCCAGCAAGTCATAGCGGCCGCAGCGCTCTAGTTCCTCAAGGTCAGGAGCGGCCCGGGCGATGCGGGCCGGGGCGCGTTGGCCCGCCGGACCGGCTGATTGCCGGCCCCTGGCGGAGGTGCCGCGCGGTTCGCCGTCGCGGTCGATCTGCATGACGGCGGCGTCGGCGACTCGGGCGAGGACATCGCGCAGAGTCGCGGCCGGAGCGACCAGCGCCACCCGCTGCATGCGGACCGGCATTGCCACATCAGACCAGCGCATCGTAGACCTTCAGGGCGAGGCCGCCGCGAGCGGCGCTGGCAAGCGCGGCGCGTACGCGCCGCGCATCGGCCGCCATGACCGCGACCGCGCCGAGCACTGGCCCGCTGTCTGTCGCCGAAGAGCGCAGCAGCCCGCGGCCTTCGCGTTCCACCCGCCGCCACCAGTCGGTCTCCGCCTGCCAGGGTTCTGCGGCCGGGACGGTGGCCATGACCGTCGAGCGTGGTCGTGCGGGCCTGTTCTGGCGCGCCCGGCCCAGGCTGCCGAGCGATGCAGCCGCCGCCGCTGCGGTGGCCCAAGACCGGGCCGGGCCGCCGGACGCGGCGACGCGATCTGCCCAGCGCTTCCGCAGGCCTGCCCGGATGTCACGGGTCGTGTCTCCACCTGGGTCACCCCAGGCAGAGGAAGCTAGCGCTTGGCGGATCTCCGCAGTGCCGCGCGCGTCCCTCAGCCGCGGCCATGCCGTCGCCAGTGCCCCGAGCTGGAATTCTTCACCCGACGGCCGGCCCGCGAGCGCCTGGAGCAGTTCATCGACATTGGCGATCTCGAACCAGCCGGCCAGCAGTCGCAGCAGGCTCACTCCGTCCTGCGGCAGCCAGCCGGCCAGCACCCGCATATCCCACAGGATCGTCTCAGCGACAACGTGCTGTGCCGCAGCCAGGGACAGGCCCGGCTCGGCGGCGGCCCGAAACGGCGTTGTATCCAGCATCCGCTGCGCTTCGCGCAGCGAACGGCAGGCTGCAAGCTGGCGTGCCAAGTCGGTGCCGAGGACCCGCCGGGCCATCGCACGTGCCCGCACTGTGCCAGCCACCCACCCCGCGGTCATGAAGGGCCGCCTTCCTCGCCCACGCTGCGCACCAGGGCGACCGCCCGCTCAGTGAGCGACGGCAGCCGGTGACTCGCGCGCTCAGTGATGGCCGCAGCTTCTGCAGTGCCGGCCGCCGCGATCGCTGCGGCCTCCGTGCGTGCCGCGGCAACGGCCTCCTGCACAAGCTCTGCGACGCTCGCCGAGGCACGCTGTTGAGCAGCTGACATAATCCGGTCGGCTTCCGTGCGCGCGACGCGGACGACCCGCTCGGCGTCATGCCGTGCCACAGCGACGATGCCG
>Ga0335073_10016973_pt1 | contig 10183 bp, 9 predicted proteins | sample Lox_Sample_22_FD_207093 | JGI IMG/M metagenome (GOLD analysis project Ga0335073, IMG submission 207093) | Soil microbial communities from Loxahatchee National Wildlife Refuge, Florida, United States - Lox_Sample_2.2 | ecosystem: Environmental > Terrestrial > Soil > Wetlands | place: USA: Florida... | reverse complement strand
GCCGGTCGAGGGGTGGAACAACCAGGGCGCAGAGCTGAAAGTCGGGGTGTGACGCAGCCAGAGCTCGGCGTCAAGGGGGTGCATATGATGTTCTCTTACAGGCTGGTGCGCCTGATCGAGTCGCATGCCGATGCGCTCGCCGAAGGTCTTGAGCGAAGAGTCCAGGGAAACAACCAGGTCAGCCACTTCCGCGACATTCCCGCGCGCGAGCTTCGCGAGCGCGTCTACGAAATCTACCGCCATCTGGGCGAATGGCTGCTCGGCAAGAAAGAACTCGACGTCGAGGAGCGGTACCGCGAAATCGGCCGCCGGCGCGCCCTGCAGCAGGTGCCGCTAAGCGAAGTCATTGAAGCCATTGTTCTCACCAAGGAAAATCTGTGGGATTTTTTGCGCAGTGAAGCCGTGGCCGACCGCGCGGTCGAGATCATGGGAGAGCTGGAATTGCTGCAGATGCTCGAAATGTTTTTTGACCGGGCAATTTACTATGCCGCTGTAGGATACGAGGCAGAAATCGCCCGGCAGGCGCGCGAGGCCGCGCTGCGGGCGTCCTAGGAGCGGAGAAGGAATGTCGATGTCATGGGAGACGGAATACAAAAAGCGGCTCAAGACGGCGGACGAAGCGTTGGGGTGCGTCCGCTCCGGCATGCGGGTCTACATTCAGCCGGGATGCGCCGAGCCTGAGACGCTGGTCGAGGCGCTGATGCGTCGCGCGCCCGATCTTTTCAACGTAGAAATCGTTCACATGATGACCATGGGCTGCGCCCCCTACGTGGCGCCGGAGATGGCGGGACACTTCCGCCACAACGCCATGTTCATCGGCGCGAACGTGCGCGAGGCCATCAACGACGGCCGCGCCGACTACACGCCCATTTATCTCAGCGAAATCGAAGGACTGTTTGAGAGCGGGCAGATGCCGATCGACGTGGCGCTGATCGAAGTCTCTCCCCCCGACTCGCACGGCTTCTGCAGCTTCGGAGTCGGCGTCGATACGACCCTGACGGCGGCCCGCGTCGCCGACCACGTGGTGGCGCAGATCAACGATCACATGCCCCGCACCTATGGCGACAGCTTCATTCATCTGCACGAGATCGACACCATCGTCGAGTCATCGCGCCCGCTGTGCGCGCTCAAGAAGCCGGAAGTCAGCGACCTGCAGATCGCCATCGCGCGCAACGTGGCCGGCCTGATCGAAGACGGCGCGGTGCTTCAGACCGGCATTGGCGGCATCCCTGACGCAATCCTGCCGCTGCTGATGGACCGCAAGGATCTCGGGGTGCACAGTGAAATGGTCTCTGATGGCGTGATTCCGCTGATCGAGGCCGGGGTGCTGACCGGAGCGCGCAAGAATTTCAAGCCGCGCAAGGTCATCCTGGGATTTGCTCTCGGCACCAAGGAGCTGTTCGACTTCGTGCACAACAATCCGGTCTTCGAATTTCATCCCACGGCCTACACCAACGATCCCGGGCTGATCGCCCGCAACGACAACATGGTGGCCATCAATTCGGCGCTGCAGGTCGATCTGACCGGGCAGATCTGTTCCGATTCGATCGGGAACCAGTTCTACAGCGGGATTGGCGGGCAGGTGGATTTTCTCCGCGGGGCGTCGCGCTCGAAGGGCGGCAAGCCCATCATCGCGATTCCTTCGACGGCCAAACATGGAGCAATTTCGCGGATCGTGCCGGTGCTCGATCCTGGGGCGGGAGTGGTCACCTCGCGCGGTCTGGTCCGCTACGTCGTGACCGAGCATGGAGTTGCGTTTTTGCACGGCAAGTCGATCCGCGAGCGGGCCAAGGCGCTGATCGAGATTGCACACCCGCAATTCCGCGGGGAACTGTACGAGTATTGCGAGAAGACGAAGTGGCTGCAGAATCCGCAGGCGGCCGCGGTGCGGCAGAGCCGCGGAGGGCGGTAAGGTACACACACACGAGGAGACCTACATGTCGGGCGCAGCGCGCGGCAAAGTCACCATCAACGTGGAAGAGTGCAAAGGATGCGGGCTCTGCATCGAATCGTGCCCGCCGAAGTGCCTCGAGCTTTCCCCGGAGTTGAGCCACTACGGCGTGCATCCGGCGCGCTACCTGGGTGTTGACTGCACCGGGTGCGGCATCTGTTTCTACTGCTGCCCCGAACCGGGAGCGATCCTTGTCTACCGGCTGGCGCCGGCTCCGAAGCGTGCGGCCGAAGTCCCGCAAGGAGAAGAACATGCGCCAGCTCTGTAAAGGAAACGTTGCGGTCATCAAGGGCGCGGTGCTGGCCGGTTGCCGCGCGTATTACGGATATCCCATCACTCCCGCCAGCGAAGTCGCCGAAGCCGCGGCGCTCTATCTGCCGGAAGTTGGCGGCACGTTCGTGCAGGCCGAAAGCGAAACGGCGTCGATCAACATGGTTTATGGAGCATCGTCTGCCGGAGTGCGGGTCATGACGGCGTCGTCGGGTCCCGGGCTCAGCCTGATGCAGGAAGGAATTTCTTATCTCGCCGGAGCCGAGCTGCCCTGCGTGATTGTCGACGTCATGCGCGGCGGCCCAGGCCTGGGCAACATCGCGCCCGAGCAGAGCGATTACTTCGCCATGGTCAAGGGCGGAGGCCACGGCAATTACCGCAACCTGGTGGTCGCACCGGCGTCGGTGCAGGAGATGGCCGACCTGACCGTGCTCGCCTTCGAACTTGCCGACCGGTACCGCAATCCGGCCGTGGTGCTGACCGATGGATTCGTCGGCCAGATGATGGAGCCGCTCGACCTTGCCTATCGCGAGATCACCGCACCCCTGAAGCCGTGGGCCGTGCAGGGAACCGCGGGAACGCGGCAGAACATGATCAGCTCGATCTTTCTGGAGTCCGACGACCTCGAAGAGCACCAGCGGCGCATGGAAGCGAAGTACATCCGCGCCCAGCAGGTGGAGACGCGCTGGGAAGAGTACCGCACCGAAGACGCCGAGCTGATCGTGGTTGGCTACGGCATTGTCTCGCGCGTGCTGCGGTCTGCGGTCGATGAGGCACGGCGGCAGGGAATCAAAGTTGGATTGTTCCGGCCGATCACGCTGTGGCCGTATCCCACAGAAGCGCTGGCCGAGGCCGCGCGGCGGGCGGAAAAAGTTCTGGTGGTCGAGTTGAGCAACGGGCAGATGCTCGAGGACGTGCGGCTGGCGGTGAATGGCACTCGCCCCGTCGGATTCTACGGGCGCGTGGGCGGCAACGTGCCGAGCGTCGAAGAACTGCTCGACAAAATCGCCGAGCAGGTGCCGGTCGCGGTGTAAAGGCGGGAGCCTGGTTGTGTAGCCCCGGAGGCATTCCTCCGGGGGCAGGGGATCGAGGAACAAAATTATGGCGGACCGAGTCGTTCTCGAGACTGAAAAAGCAGCGACCGACAACTACGAAGTAGTGCACGAGCGGGCGAAGACCTTCTATCCGGAGTTCGAGCGGAAATCCGAGCTCCGGCAGCAGACGCACTACTGCCCGGGCTGCGGCCACGGCGTGGCTCACAAGCTGATTGCCGAAGCGCTCGAAGATCTTGGCGTGCAGGATGACACGATTCTGGTCAGCCCCGTCGGATGCTCGGTGTTCGCCTATTACTATTTCGACGTGGGCAACGTGCAGGTGGCGCACGGCCGCGCCCCGGCGGCGGCGACCGGGCTGAAGCGCGCCTGTCCGAATAAGATTGTCATCGCCTACCAGGGTGACGGAGACCTGGCCGCCATCGGTACCGCCGAAATCGTGCATGCCGCCAACCGCGGCGAAAAGATCACCGTCTTTTTCGTGAACAACGCGATCTATGGGATGACCGGCGGCCAGATGGCGCCAACCACTCTGGTCGGCCAGCGATCGACGACTTCGCCCTGGGGACGCCGCCCCATCAACGAAGGCTTCCCGCTGCACATGGCCGAGATGCTGGCCTCGCTCGAAGCCCCGGTCTACATCGAGCGGGTGGCGCTCTCCGACAACAAGAACATCATGAAGGCGCGGCGCGCGGTGCGCAAAGCTCTCGAGCTGCAGAAAGCCGGAGCCGGCTTTACCTTCGTCGAGATTCTTTCGCCCTGCCCGACGATCTGGGGCAAGGATCCGGTCGAGGCGCGTAAGTGGGTGGGCGAGCAGATGATTCCCAACTTCCCGCTGAATGTTTTCCGCGACCGCAAGATCGACGTCGTCGAAACCAGCGCCCCGCCCCACAAAACAGTTCAGGAACTGGTGGAAGGCGAGCGGCAGAAGGCGCGCGAAGAGATGGTCCACGGGCGCCAGCATCACTTCGACCACATGGGCATCAAGATTGCCGGCTTCGGCGGCCAGGGAGTGCTGCTGCTCGGCCAGTTGCTCGCCGAGATGGGCATGCGCGAAGGCCTGGAAGTGAGCTGGCTGCCTTCCTACGGTCCTGAGATGCGGTCAGGCAGCGCGCACTGCCACGTCTGCCTGTCGAAACCGCGGATCGGATCGCCGGTGCTCTCGCGTCCCGACGTTCTGATTGCGATGAATGAAATCTCGCTGCGCAAATTCGCCGCGCAGGTCGCGCCCGGAGGAACGATCCTCTATGCCGGCGAGCGGCTGCCCGAAGATATTTCCATTCCGCAGGCCCAGGTCGTGTGCGTTCCGGCGGCGGAAATTGCCGACAAGCTCGGCTCGGCCAAGGTCGCGAACATCGTCCTGATGGGCGCGCTGCTCGAAGAGACCGAGTGCCTGGCTTCGTCGACCGCCATGAAAGTGCTCGAAGCCAAGGTCAAGAACAAGGCGCTGCTCGAACTCGACCGCAAGGCGCTCGATGCCGGCCGCGTCTACATCGACCACACGGTCGCCATCGGAGCCGTGACTCAGGCCGATGGCTTCGCCCAGTAGAAAGAGAACCGGGGCACCCTATTCTTATGGCGTCTTGTGCGACCGGCATGTGGACTTTGACTTTCCCGAGTGCGACGAGATAAGGAACTGCCCCTAACCTCTCGTACCGTGTGTGATCCCAATCACAAAAACCGGTGACAGGCGGCATACCCCTTATCCTCCGCCAATGGAATCCTAACCCCGGGTCAGGAGGTGTCGGATGGGAGTCGTGGACGCGCCCCCGGTGTCGAAAAGCGCCGAGACAGAAGTGGCAAGGCCGCCGTTTGCCCTCGCGGTAAAGAACACTCTGTTCGCCACCGATTTCTCGGCGGCCTCGGAAGCCGCCCTGCCATACGCGGCCGCCATCTGCCGGCACTTTGGCGGCACGCTGCACATGGTGAACGTGGTTTCCGACGCCGGCTTGCTCATGATGACCGGCGGAGTCGACTACGTCAGCATGGGCACGCTCTATGAAGACGCCATGCGCGAGACGCGCGAAAAGCTCGACGGGATCGGCGCGCGCCTGGAAGGAATCGCGCACCGCAACTACGTGCGGCACGGGCTGGTGTGGAAGAACCTGGCGGCGCTGATCGAAGAAAATTCCATCGACCTGATCGTGCTCGGCACGCACGGCCGCACCGGCCTCGGACATCTGCTGCTCGGCTCGGTGGCCGAAGACATCCTGCGCCACGCGCCCTGCCCGGTGCTCACCGTGGGCCCGAAGGTTTCCGGACGCGCCAAGCTGCCCCCGATCACCGGACACGATCTGGCACCGGTCGATCTGGAGCTGCGGCAGATTGTGTTTGCCACGAATTTCGCGGCGAACGCCGCGCGCGCCGCGCAAGAGGCCGTGGCGCTGGCCGAGGAATTCAACGCGCGCCTGAGCCTGATGCACGTGATCGAAGATTACACCCAGCTCGGAAGCCGTCCCGGCCCGATTGAAGATGCCGTCTGCCGCATGCGCGAGCTGATCCCGGCGCGTTCGGCGTTGCAGTATCTGCCGGAGACGGTCGTCGAATTCGGGGCGCCGGCGGAACGCATCGTCAAGATTGCCGCCGAGCGCGACGCCGACATGATCGTTCTGGGCGCGCGCCCCTCCGACGAAATCGCGTCCACGCATCTTCCCTCAGCCGCGCACCATGTCATCGCGCGGGCGCATTGCCCGGTGCTGACGATTCGGAACTAAGGTTCGTGCCCGCGGAAGCCCGCGTACGCACTTTTGTGCGAAATCGTTCCAAAGGCCGCGCGGGCGAGCCGGTTTCGGAGCGTAAGATACGTAAGATAGAAGTGTTTTTCTCTCCGCTGACCTTCTTTGAACTGGGAACCAAAATGGAAACACTCTCGTCACAAATTTCAACCAGTTTGCTTGAGATTGCTTCACCTGAGGTCTAGTATTACGAGTTCCTCGTAACGCGAATCATGGTTGCATTCATGATGGTTTCATTTCCTCAGCAGTCGATGTTTCATCCGGTACGGATATGCACTCCTATGTTGCAAAGCCTACTGCTCCCAATCAGGACAAACGCTGGAAACTGGTCGATGCCACGATTCGTCGGCAGGGCGGCCAGGCGCGCGGCCTGATTGAGACGCTGCACACGGTGCAGGAAGCGTTCGGGTATCTGGACGAGCAAGCCCTGCGCTATGTTGCCATGTCGTTGCGCGTGCCCCTGAGCCGCGCCTATGGCGTGGCTACTTTCTATCATTTCTTCACGCTCAAGCCGGCAGGCGAGCATACCTGCGTGATCTGCATGGGAACGGCGTGCTACATCAAGGGCGCGCCGCAATTGCTCGATGCCGTGCAGAGAGATCTGGGCATCGTTCCCGGCGAAACCACTCCCGACAAGAAAGTCTCACTGCTCACCGCGCGCTGTCTCGGCTCGTGCGGGCTGGCGCCGGCGGTGGTCTATGACCAGGAAGTGTCGGGCAAGGTGGTGACGTCGGCCATCCGCGAGCACCTCAAGAAATGGACACACGCATGACGCCGGAAGAGCTCGATCAGATTGCCGAAAGCGAGCGCGAAGAGCAGAGCCGGTTTACCGAGCGCGTGCACGTCTGCGTGGCCGCCGGCTGCCTCTCGTGCCAGAGCCAGTCGGTCAAAGACTCGCTCGACCAGGAAGTCGCGCGCCGCGGCGCCAAGGATCATTGCCAGATCAAGGGCGTCGGCTGCATGGGCCTGTGTTCGGAGGGACCGCTGGTCTCGACCAATGTCGCCTCGACCGGCGCCGGCGTTCTGTATAAGAAGGTCGAAGCGGCCGACAGTCCGGCGATTCTCGACAGCCTGGCCGGGAATCCGGTCGAGCGCCTGATCTGCCGGACGGACGTTCCATTTTTCCAGCGGCAGAAGAAAATTGTGCTCGAAAACTCGGGGGTCATCGATCCCGAGCGCGTCGAAGACTACATTGCGGCCAACGGATACACGGCGCTGATCAAAGTTCTGACCGAGATGTCGCCGCGCGAGGTCATCGACGAGGTCACGCGCAGCGGGCTGCGCGGCCGCGGCGGAGCGGGCTACCCAACGGGCCTGAAGTGGAGCACGGTTTCGAAATCCGTGGGCACGCAGAAATATGTGGTCTGCAACGCCGACGAGGGCGACCCCGGCGCGTTCATGGACCGCAGCGTGCTCGAGAGCGATCCGCACCGCGTGCTCGAAGGCATGCTCATCGCCGGCTACGCCGTGGGAGCGTCGGAAGCGTACATCTACGTGCGCGCCGAATACCCGCTGGCCATCAAGCGCCTGCGCAATGCCATCCGCCAGGCCGAGCGAGTCGGCCTGCTCGGCTCGAACATCTGCGGCACGCGCTTCAGCTTCCGCATCGACCTGCGCCTGGGAGCCGGAGCCTTTGTCTGCGGCGAAGAAACTGCGCTGATCGCTTCGGTGGAGGGCAAGCGCGGCATGCCGCGGCCGCGCCCGCCGTATCCCGCGATGGAGGGCCTGTTCGGCCAGCCTACGCTCATCAATAACGTCGAGACCTACGCCAACATCGCTCCCATCATCCGCAACGGCGGCGGGTGGTATGCGCAGATCGGCACGGAGAAGAGCAAGGGGACGAAAGTTTTCGCGCTCGCCGGCCGCGTCGAAAATACGGGCCTGGTCGAGGTGCCGATGGGAATCTCGCTGCGCGAAATGGTCTTCGAGATTGGCGGCGGCATTCCCGAGGGGAGAAAGTTCAAGGCGGTGCAGACCGGCGGGCCTTCCGGCGGATGCCTGCCCTCCGAATGTCTCGACATGCCCGTCGACTACGAGTCGCTGGCCAAGGCCGGCTCGATCATGGGCTCGGGCGGCATGATCGTGATGGACGAGAGCTCGTGCATGGTCGATGTGGCCAAATTCTTCATGGATTTCTGCATGACCGAGTCCTGCGGGAAATGCATTCCGTGCCGCGTCGGCACCTACCAGATGCACCGCATCCTGACCGCGATCGGCAACATGACCGCCACCGAGCAGGATATGAAGGTGCTCGCGGAACTCTGCGACCTGCTCAAGCACACCAGCCTGTGCGGGCTGGGACAGTCGGCGCCGAATCCGGTGGTGAGCACGCTGAAGTCGTTTGCCGATGAGTACCGCGCGCACATCGAAGAGCATCGCTGTCCGGCGGGCGTTTGCGGCGCGCAACCCGCGGCAGAAAGAGAAACCGCATGAGCCCGGCCCCGGTCAAAACGCTGAAGATCGACGGCCGCGACATGAGCGGGCGCCAGGAAGAAACCATTCTCGATGTGGCGCGGCAGAATGGAATCTTCATTCCGCGCCTCTGCGAAATGGACGGCCTCACCGACGTGGGCGCCTGCCGCATGTGCCTGGTCGAAATCAAGGGCCAGAACAAGCTGCTGCCCGCCTGCGTGACCGCGGTCGAAGAGGGCATGGAGGTCACGACCGACTCTCCGCGCCTGCAGAACTACCGCCGCATGATCCTCGAATTGCTGTTCACCGAACGCAACCACGTCTGCTCGGTCTGCGTCTCGAACGGCCATTGCGAGATGCAGATGCTCGGCCAGCGGCTCGGCATCACGCACGTGCATTTCCCCTACCGCTATCCCAAAGAGGAAGTGGACGCGTCGCACGACCGCTTCGTCATCGATCACAACCGCTGCATTCTGTGCACGCGCTGCGTGCGCGTCTGCGACGAGATCGAGGGAGCCCATACCTGGGACATCATGGGCAGAGGCATCAACGCCAAGGTGATTACCGATCTCAACGAGCCCTGGGGCTCGTCGGAAACCTGCACCAGTTGCGGCAAGTGCGTGCACGTCTGCCCGACCGGCGCGCTGTTTGAGAAAGGACGCTCGGTCGCCGAAATGCTCAAGCGGCGCCAGTTCCTGCCGTACCTGACGATGATGCGGGAAGAGAACGAGTGAGCCTGTAGCCCCGGACGCATTCGTCCGGGGGACGGACAGGAAATGAACCGGATCCATGACTAAGAAGCGAATCGCCACCGTTTGGCTCGACGGCTGTTCCGGCTGCCACATGTCCTTTCTCGATATGGACGAGCGGCTCCTCGCCATTGCCGGAGCGGCCGACCTGGTCTATAGCCCGCTGGTCGATGCCAAGGAGTTTCCCGAAGGCATCGACGTGGCTCTGGTCGAGGGCGCCGTCAGCAGCGAAGAGGACCTGCACAAGATCAAGATCGTCCGCGAGCGCACGAAAATACTGGTCTCGCTGGGCGATTGCGCGGTGACGGCCAACGTGCCGGGCATGCGCAACCCGTTTGGAGTGAAGGCGGTGTGCGACCGCGCTTACCGCGAGAATGTGACCTTCGATCCCGGCGTTCCCAACCAGGTAGTGCCGGCGCTTTTGCCGGAGTCGCGGCCGATCCACGAGTTCGTCGATGTCGACGTCTTTGTGCCCGGCTGTCCACCCTCGGCCGACACGATTTATTACGTGGTTACGGAGCTGCTCGAGGGCCGCAGGCCGGATGTAGGTCTGAAGACGCGCTTTGGATCGTAGCGCCAGATCGGCATTTGGGGATTGAAGTTGGTCTTCAGTGAAAGGCGCGCCTTCAGGCGTGCCCCGAACCGCCGTATAGAGGAGACGTTGTGAGGCAGGGCAGCACCATTGTCATCGACCCGGTGACGCGCATCGAAGGGCATTCGAAGATCACGCTCCACCTGAACGAAGAGGGGCGAGTCGAGGACGCGCGTTTCCACGTCACGCAGTTTCGTGGCTTTGAAAAGCTGTGCGAGGGCCGGCCATTTTCCGAAATGCCGTCGCTGATGGCGCGCATTTGCGGCATCTGCCCGGTCTCGCACCTGATCGCCTCGGCCAAGGCCTGCGACTCGCTGCTCGCGGTCCGCATTCCCCCGACGGCCGACAAGCTGCGGCGCATCTTCGGGCTGGCGCAGGTGACGCAGTCGCACGCGCTCAGCCTGTTTCATCTTTCTTCGCCT
>Ga0335073_10016972_pt1 | contig 10184 bp, 9 predicted proteins | sample Lox_Sample_22_FD_207093 | JGI IMG/M metagenome (GOLD analysis project Ga0335073, IMG submission 207093) | Soil microbial communities from Loxahatchee National Wildlife Refuge, Florida, United States - Lox_Sample_2.2 | ecosystem: Environmental > Terrestrial > Soil > Wetlands | place: USA: Florida... | reverse complement strand
CGTCAACGGCGAGAACGCCGCCGGTGGGCTCGGCATCACGCCGCGCAACGCCGAACAGCTGCTCGGCGCGGGCGTCGACGCGATCACGCTCGGCAACCACACCTACCACCGCCGCGAGATCTACCCCTACCTCGACAGCGAGCCCAGGATCGTGCGGCCGGCCAACTTCCTGCGCAGCCAGCCCGGCCGCGGCTCGGCGGTGGTGGAGCACGGCGGCGTGCGCCTCGGCGTCGTCAACATCAGCGGCAACCTCTACCTGCGGGCCGGCCGCTCGGCCTTCACCGAGATCGAGGCGGCGCTCGGGGAGCTGGGGGAGGCCGACCAGGTGCTGGTCGACATGCACGCCGAGGCGACCTCCGAGAAGGTGGCCATGGGCTGGCACCTCGACGGGCGCGTGACAGCCGTGGTGGGGACCCATACGCACGTGCCGACGGCCGATGCCAGGGTGCTACCCGCGGGCACCGCCTACATCACCGACGTGGGCATGACCGGTCCCCGCGGAGGGGTCATCGGGGTCAAGCGAGAGCAGGCGATCGAGGCGCTGCTGACGCAGATGCCGACCCGCTTCGAGACCTCCGAAGAGGACCCGTGGCTGATGGGCGTGCTGATCAGGTGCTCAGCGCGGCGGCACGCGGAGTCGATCGAGCAGGTTCTGATGCCGCGTCCGCAGCCGGCGCCGTCTGCGGGCTGAAGTGGCCGAGCAGGGCCACGATCGCGAGCGCGAAGAACCACGGGATGTACAGGTAGAACCAGTGTTCCATCGAGATCTGGACGGCGATCATGATCGCCGCGCAGCCCGCCGCCAGGCCGACCAGGTCGCCTCGCCGGGGGATCACCGCCAGCACCAGCGCCAGCCCCCCGGCGAACAGCTCGGCGGCCAGCTCCGCGCCGTGCCACCCGTATAGGCCCCAGACCGAGAAGGGCGAGTCGCGGTTGCCCTGGTAGACGAGCGTGCGCTCGTAGACGGTGTGGAGCGTGTCGTGGCGCAGGGCGGGGATCATCGCCAGCCCCCCGAGCACCAGGAAGCCGGCTGCGAACAGCGCCAGCGAGCCGGCACGGCTGCGCGGCGGCATCCCCCGCAGGCCGTCGGTGGCCAGGATCGGCGCGAGCGCCAGCGGGGCCAGCTTGGTCAGGGCGGCGAGCGCCGCGAAGCCCCCGCGGGCGAAGCGGGCCAGGCCCGATCCGTAGCTGGCGGCGAGCAGGGCCGCCAGGATGGTGACCGCGACCAGCGTGTCGTTGGCGTTGCTCTCGAGCGCGAACAGCGTGAACGGATAGGACACCCACGCGTAGGCGAAGGCGATGCCGAGGGTGGGGCCGCGCATCCGCCGCCCCAGCAGGAACAGCAGCCCGACCGCCAGCAGGTCGAAGAAGATCGCTGCCCCGTGGGCCGCCGGCAGGTCGTCCCAGCGTCCGCTCCAGCCGAAGACCTGCTGGAAGGGGATGTAGGCCTCGTAGTTGAACGGCCCGTAGGTGTCGCCGTGTTCGTTGTCGGCCGGGAAGCCCCCGTACAGGGGCCGGTCGGCTGCGATCCGCTGGGCCCCGATCACGCCCGCGTAGCCGACGTCGATGACGTTCGAGTCGGTCACGTTCAGGCCCACCCGGAAGCCGATCAGGAACACGACCGCGACCGCCAGCCACGGCGCCGGGATCAGCAGCCGCAGGGGTCGCCCGGGGGGCGCCCCCGCAGCGCGCCGGCGCAGCAGCCACAGCATTCGCACCAGCAGGTACAGCAGGGGCGGGTACACGAGCGGGACCGAGGCCCAGATGTTGGCGTGGTTGAAGAACGCCAGCGAGACCGAGAACGACAGCAGCATCAGCAGGTCGAGGTGCAGCAGCGACAGCGGCCGGCGGAAGTCGAAGAACGGGACCATGAACAGCAGGCACAGGGGGATCCAGATGTAGAGCGCGTTGACGTGCTCGCCGAAGGCGCCCTTGTAGCCGCGGGCCATCGTCCACGCGACCTGGAAGCCGGACCACGCTTCGAGCACCCGCCCGGTGCGGTCGGCGATGGTCACCTGGGCCAGTTCCCTGCCCCCGCCACCGCCGGGGCGGGGTCCGCGGGAGAAGAAGCTCACCTGCCAGCGCAGCGGGCCCTTGGTGTAGACGGCTCCGTATGAGCCGGGGTGCCCGCGGCGGGCGTCGCGCACCTTCGCCACCGCGCTCCCGATCGCCAGGGCCCGCTGCGAGGACAGCGAGCGGCCCGGCATCGGGAGGCTCGACACCGCCACCTGGATGGGAGCTTCCGGGACCGTCCGGACCGTCGTCGAGGCCGGCCGCACCGTCGTCCTGCCCGGCGGCGCGGTCACCGAGGCCGCCCGGGCGCCGGCGGGGAGGCCCAGCGCGAGCACGGCGCAGAGCACTGCCGGCAGCAGGCGTCTCACTTCTGTTCGATGCTAACGGGCCCGGGATGGGGAACGTCGAAGTGCCCGAGCACGAGCGGGGCGACGTCGCGGATGGCCCACTGGGGGGGCTCCCGCTCGGGCAGCGCCAGCCCGCTGAACAGCAGCGCCCCCAGCGAGTCGCTGGCGTGCAGGGAGCCGTGGCTGCCGCCCCCGACGTGGGCCTGGCGTCCCCAGTCGATGAACTCGAACCCCTCGCTGGCCGACAGCAGCACCTCGCCCGAGGTGGGGCACGCGAGGGCCGACCAGGCACGGGTCAGCGCGTCCGGGTAGTCGGGCGTCTGGAGCACCCCGTCCTGGAGACGCCCGCCGAGCACGCCGAGCTCGCCCTCCACGCTCCAGCGGCGTCCCCGGGGGTCCTGCAGCTCGCCCTCGGGGGCGAAGCGCAGCTCCCCCCGGCCGGGGCTCGCGATCACACCCTCGCGGGGGTCCTCGTGGGCGTCCCGCTCGAGCCACATCACCAGGTCCACGCCCTCGATCGTCAGCGCCCGCGTGGCCACCGAGGCGCGCATCGCGTCGCGCTCGGGGGGGTGCAGGGCGTAGACCATCGCCGCCCGCTGGGAGGGGCAGACGGCGATCCGGGCCCCGTCCCCGGAGCCGCGGCCGCCCTGCCGGGCCGGCCCCAGCACGTCCAGCTCCGAGAGCTCGTCCTGCAACGCGATCTGGGCGCTCACCGGCGCCTGGGAGTGGTCCGCCATGACGATCATCGCGTGCTCGTCCAGGAACCGCTCCACCCCCCCGCCGGCGTTCATCACGCGGGCCAGCTGGAGGTCGGCCTGGGCGATCGAGTGCAACTGCCCCTCGGGTCCCCGCTTGTGCGAGAACCAGTCGTTGTCGGGGAGCGACAGCAGCAGGAAGTCGAACAGGTCGTGCTCCACGAGGTAGGAGGAGACGCACCCGGAGTGACGGTCGCGGACGCCCGGCATGCCGAGATTCGAGCGGCACCCTGTGCGACGGGAGGCAAAGATGTCGGCGTAGAACAGCTCCTTCGGCCCGAGCACCGGGTGGCGCATGATGGTGGCGGCCATCCGCGTCAGGGCCGAGTCGCGCTGGGGCTCATGGCGATGGCGGCCCCGGTACATCAGGTAGGTGGTCCCGGCGGTGCGGACCTCGGCATCGTCGAGCCGCTCGAAGACGGTCGGCGTGTCGGGCGAGAGGTGGGCGCGGTTCATGTTGTAGACGGTGTCGGTGAGCTGACGGGCGATCCCGAAGCGCTGGGCCGCGCGGAAGCTCGAGCCGTACTCGACGTAGCGGTCCTCCTCGCGGTGAAACCAGTTCATCGCCGGGATCAGGTGCTCGTCCTGTCCGGTCCCCGTCACGATCGAGGCCGCGCACACGGGGGTCACGGACGGGAACGCGGCCACACAGTCGGGTACGTAGTGGCCGCGCTGGAGGATCCGCTCCAGCGTCGGGGCGGTGCCGGCCCCGATCGCCCGCTCGAGCATCGAAGGTGCCATGGCGTCGATCACGCAGAGGACGAGCTTCGCGGGCCGGCCGGCCCCGGGGGACGCCATCAGCGACGCAGGATGCGCAGACCGGCGTACTTCTCGGTGGCCCGGGAGCGCGCCCGCACGAGCATCCAGGCGAGCAGCGCGACCAGCACGTAGCCGAGCGGGTGCAGCAGGGCCACGAGCCCCGCCGCCACCAGCGAGGCGGCGTCGAGGTACACGCTCAGGGCCTCACGGGCACCACGGTCGGGGAGCCGCGAGCGGGCCCCGAGGACGATCGGAGCGACCACCCGCTGGGCCAGCGCGGCGGCGGCGATGCCTCCGATCAGCCCCGGCCACCAGGCGTCGTGGTGGGCCGCGAGCGTGCCCGCGAACATCAGTCCTCCGGCCCCCAGCGAGAGGCCGGCGAGCGAGGCCGCCAGCGGGTCGGCCTGGCGCTGGGGCGCTCGGGTGTCGAGCAGCGGCGCCAGCCCGAGGACGAGCTGCGCCACGTAGGCGAGCACCAGCGTGACGGACACCACCAGCAGCCACCAGCCTTCTTCCAGGAAGGTGAAGGGGCCGGGGCTGAAGTGCACGTCGAGGATCCCGGCAGAGGCCAGCGCTCCGGCGAGCAGCAGGGGCAGGAACGGGCGAAAGCCGCTCGCCGCGCCGAGACCCGCGCCGAGCCCGATGTCGAAGAAGATTCCGTGCATGCGGGGGGGTGGTCTGAGACGATACGCGAATGGGCAAACCGAGCAGGACGGGCCCGGAGGGACGGGGCACCCGTCCCGCCGCTCACGAGCTGGCCCGCTACGAGGCGCTGTTCGCCACCCGTACGAAGGGCATGAAGAGCTCCGCGATGCGCGAGATGATGGCGCTCACCGAGCGTCCCGAGGTGATCTCGCTGGCCGGCGGGCTGCCCGACACGAGCACCTTCCCGGCGGAGCGGTTCGCCAAGCTGATGGCCACCGTGGCGGCCGAGTCCACCGCGCGGGCGCTCCAGTACGGGCCCACCGAAGGGATGCGGGTGACGGTCGACTCGATCGTCGAGGTGATGGCGGCCGAAGGCACGCTGGTGGACCCCGAGAGCGTGATCGTCACGACCGGGGGCCAGCAGGTGATCGACCTCGTGTGCAAGACGCTGATCGACCCCGGGGACGTGATCGTGGCGGAGGCCCCCACCTACCCGGGAGCGGTGCCGACCTTCAGCGCCTACCAGGCCGACGTCGAGCAGATCGACCTGGACGGGGAGGGGATGCCGATCGACGAGCTCGAGCGCACCCTCGACCGCCTGGCGGCTGAGGGCAGGCGCCCGAAGTTCATCTACACGATCCCCAACTTCCAGAACCCGGCCGGCGTGACGATGTCGCTGCCGCGGCGCAAGCGGCTGGTGGAGGTGGCGCGGGAGCGGGAGCTGCTGGTGCTCGAGGACAACCCCTACGGGCTGCTGCGCTACGACGGGGAGGCGCTGCCGACGTTGTACTCGCTCGACGCCGAATCGCTCGGGCGGGCCGGGGCGGCCGACCTCGTGATCTACCTCGGCACCTTCTCGAAGATCCTCTCTCCGGGGCTCAGGATGGGGTGGGCCGTGGCCCCGAGGCCGGTGCTGGAGAAGCTCAACCTCGGCAAACAGGGCTCCGACCTGTGCTCCTCGCCGGTGACCCAGATGTTCGTGGCGGCCTACTTCCGCGAGCGCGCCCGGGACGGGAGGCCGGCGTGGGAGGAGTACGTGGAGTCGCTGCGCGAGCTCTACCGCCGCCGCCGCGACGTGATGCTCGAGTCGCTCCAGGAGCACTTCGGCGACAGCGCCCGCTGGACCACTCCGCGGGGGGGCCTGTTCGTGTGGGCCACGCTGGACGAGCGGATCGACACCACCGACCTGCTGACGCTGGCCCTCGAGAGCGACGGCGTGGCGTTCGTGCCGGGACGGGCGGCCTACATGGACGGACGGCGGGGCTCCTCCTCGATGCGGCTCAACTTCGCCGGGGTCCCCGAGCAGGACATCCGCGAGGGGATCCGGCGGATCGGGCGGGGCGTGCGCGACCAGCTCGGCCTGCTGGGCACCCTGAGCGGCTCCCCGGGCGTCCCGTCGCCGGCGCAGGAGGACCGGGGAGAGCAGCGGGGCCGACGGGGGAAGGGTGGCGGGGAGCAGCCGCAGCCACTCGCGGACGTGGTCAAGCTCCCACGCCGTGAGGGCTCCCGGGGAGCCCGGCGCAGCAACGACCGATGAGCCCCCGCCGGCGGGTGGCGGTCCTCAAGGGGGGCCGCTCGCTCGAGCGCAGCGTCTCGCTGCGGTCCGGGGCGCAGGTGCAGGACGCCCTCGCCGGGCTCGGCCACGAGGTGATCGCGATCGACGTCGGCGAGACCTTCGTCGCCGACCTGCTCGAGCACGGACCGGAGGTGGCGTTCGTCGCCCTCCACGGACGGGAAGGCGAGGACGGGACCGTGCAGGGGCTCCTGGAGGCCGTCTCGATTCCCTATACCGGCTCCGGACAGGCGGCCTGCATGCGGGCGACCGACAAGCTGCTGGCGAAGCTGCTCATGCGCGAGGCCGGGATCCCCACGCCCCCGTTCCACGCCCTGCGGGAGGACTCGATCAAGGAGCTCGGGGGGGCGGCGGCGGTGGAGCGGATCCAGCAGGACATCGGCCTGCCGCTGGTGGTCAAGCCCGCCCACGGCGGCTCGGCGCTCGGGGTCAAGTTCGCCCGCGACGCCCAGGAGCTGCCGAAAGCGATGGTGGGGGCCTTCTCCTACGACCGCACGATCCTGCTCGAACGCTACGTGCGGGGGCGCGACCTGGCGGTGTCGGTGCTCGAGCGCCCCCCCGGCGGCGGCGGGACGCCGCTGGCGCTGCCGGTCGTGGAGGCGGTCCCGCGGGAGGAGGAGTTCTACGACTACGAGTCCCGCTACGAGATCGGGATGACGACCTTCGTATGCCCGGCGGAGCTCCCCGGGGAGACGACCGAGCGGGCCCAGGAGCTGGCGGTGGAGGTGTACGAGCTGCTCGGCTGCCACGGGCTCGCCAGGGTGGACCTGATGCTGGAGCGGGACACCGAGACGCTGTGGGTGCTGGAGACGAATGTGGTGCCGGGGATGACCGAGACGAGCCTCCTGCCCCAGGCCGCCGACGCCGCCGGGATCGGCTTCGAGGAGCTGGTGGAGCGGATCCTGGCGAGCGCCTGGAGCCGCTAGGAGTCGCCGGCGGCGAAGTCCTCGGGGGACACGCGGTCGAGGAACTCCTTGAACTTCTCGACCACGTCCTCGGAGTCCTCGACGTCGTGCTCGAACTCGATCGCGGACTCGGAGATGACCTCCTCGGCGGCGTAGATCGGGGCGCCGGCACGGACCGCCAGCGCGATCGCGTCGCTGGGCCGGGAGTCGATCTCGAGCTCGCGGCCGCCGACGCTGAGGGTGATCGAGGCGAAGAACGTGTTCTCGCGCAGCTCGGTGACCGACACCTGGGTGCAGCGGACGTCGAGCTCGCCGAGGATGTCGCACAGCAGATCGTGGGTCATCGGCCGCGGCGTGCCGGCTCCCTGGAGCTTCATCAGGATCGACGCCGCCTCCGGATGGCCGATCCAGATCGGCAGGAACTTGTTGCCGTCGACCGTCTTCAGGAGCACGATCGGCTGCTTGCCAACCATGTCGAAGCTGACGCCGTAGATGACCATCTCCTGCACGAAGATCCTCCGGGAGGGTGAAGTCAGAGTATAGGTGTCAAGGACCTGGGCTCCGAGGGCCTGCGAGGGCCCCGGTGGCCCGTGAAGTGGGGCCTAGCGGGGGGTCTCCCGGCGGAAGCTCCAGAGCTTGTTGCCTAGGAAGTTGACCGGCATCGAGAGGCCGACCGCGAGCGCCTGGGCCGGCACCTTGGCGATCCCGGCGGACTCCACGAACAGCGTCAGCAGCAACAGGCTGAGGATCTCGGCGAGCAGGCTCACGACCAGGAAGCGGACCGCCTGGGCGTGGGCGCGGCCGTCGGCGGCGTCGAAGGTCCAGTGGCGGTTCAGCACGAAGTTGTTGAGCACGGCCACCAGCCAGGCAGCCACGTTGGCGACGTGGTAGTCGACCCCGACTCCGTGCACGAAGAGCGCGTAGACGGCCAGGTTGACGACGAACCCGACCCCTCCGACCAGCCCGAATCTGACCAGCTGGAGCCAGTTTTCCGGCCTGCGCATGCCATGCAGCAGGCGGATGTGCGGCCGGATCTCTACGGCGGTAGCGGGCTCGCGCATTTGGGCAGGGTAGCGGCACCGTCGGGCGGGGCCTGTCGCTAGCCTAGCCGAATGAGCTTCACCCCGAGGGCGAGGGCGGGCTGGCTGCGCTGGCCGGCCACCGCGGCCCTGTGCCTTGCCCTGGCGGCGTGCGGGCAGGCCGCCGCCGGGACGGGGAGCGACCCCTCCGCGGTCCACACCGGCAGCTCCGCCACCGCCGGACACGGGGACGGGAGCAGCTCGACCTCCGCCGGATACACGGGCAGCACGTCCACGACCGGAACCTCGACGACGAGCGGGACGACCGGGACGGGCACGGGCTCCTCGACGGGGGGGCGCTCCGACGCGGTCGCCGGCGCCTCCGGGGCGACCCACCGGGAGGTGGCCGACCCGGACGAAGCCGAGAGCTACCCGGCGCCCGCCGGCGTCCATCACGCCTCCGCGGCCTCGCCCTCGCGGGCCAGCGAAGCGGCAAGGGCGGCGGGGTCGTTGAGCGACGCCGAAATCCGGGCGGACCTGCACGAGACCGAAGCGGCCGAAAAGAAGGCCGACAGCGAACATCACAAGGTCACCCTCACGCCGGTGGCGGGTGGACAGTCGATCGGCGGGGACGGGAAAATCCCGATTCCCACCGGGGTGCCGGAAGTGGTCCAGAAGGTGATCGCGGGAGCCAACGAGATCGCCGACTTCCCGTACGTGTTCGGGGGCGGTCACGGGTCCTTCATCGACCACGCCTACGACTGCTCGGGGTCGGTCAGCTACGCGCTCGCCGCCGGGGGCCTGCTGAGCTCACCGGAGGTGTCGGGTGAACTCGAGCACTGGGGCGTGGCCGGTCCGGGGCGCTACATCACCGTCTACGCCAACGCCGGGCACACCTACATGTACGTGGACGGGATCCTGTTCGACACGGCCGGGCGCAGCGGGGTCTACGCCTCCCGGTGGCTGGTGGGGGGGACCGACAACAACGGCTACGTCGTGAGGCACTGGCCGGGGCTCTAGCCGCGGTCACGACCGGGGCGCGTGACCACGGTGGCCGTATCGCTGTTGCTGCCGCTGGCGCTCGGCGGGGAATCGAGCGGGTCCGGCGAAACCACCTTCGCCGGGGTGCTCACGATCGTCTCGATCGTCGTGGTTGTGATCGGCCTGGGGGCGATCTGGTGGTTCTTCTTCCGCGACGGCTCGCGCTGAGCTGCCGTCCGCGCCCGGCGCCGGGCCGCGCCGCGCGGCGCGGCGCGGCGCTAGACCTTGAGCGTGAAGGCGCTTACGACGACCGCGGTGGCGGGGTCGTGGACCGCGGCGTTGCGGACCGTGAGGCGCAGGCTGAGGGGGAGCTTCTTGACGTGGCGCAGGTGTGAGGTGGCGCTCTTGGTGAGGATCACGTGGGTCGTGCTGCCCCCACCCTTCAGCGTCACCACCAGGGCCGTGCCGATGATCACCTCGGGTTCGGACCCGGCCGGAAGACCGGTGGCCATCGAGCCGTGGATCTTCAGGTGCTTGGCCGTCTTCTGGCCGAGCAGCACCTCGAAGTGGCCGGCGACCTGCTCGTTGACCTGGTAGCGGACCGCCACACCCTTGCTGAGGGCCGTCTTGAGAGAGTGTGAGAGGACGTAGGCGGTCGCGACCGGGAGCGGGACCGTGGCGCCCGAGGCGGTCGTGCCACCGGGGACGGGGGGCGGGCTCGTCACGACGCTCGGCGAGCTTCCGGAGGGGCTGGAGGTGGACGACGCCGGGGGTGTGACCACGGCTTCTTCAGGGGTCCCCACGACGGTGATTTCATGAGAGACGCTGTCGACGTTACCGCCCACGTCTTTGACCGTGAGGGTGACGGTGTAGGTGCCGGGTTTCGTGTACGTGTGGTAGACGCTTTCGGCGCATTCCGTGAGCCACGGAGCTTCACATTTGGGGGAGCCCGGAGCGTACCCTTCGGTTTCGGTGCCGTCGCCGAAGTTCCACTTCATCTTCGCGTAGGTGGGTTCGGGTTTGCCGGCCACGTAGTGCACTCCGGCGTTCAGCGTGATGATCGAGTCCCCGGCGTCGAAGCCGACGATCTCGTTCGGTTCCACGGGGCTGATGGCGTTGAATTCCGGCTCCAGGCTGATGCCCGGCATGCAGAACACGCCCGGGAACGTCAACCGCTCGGCCGCGAG
>Ga0335073_10016970_pt1 | contig 10184 bp, 9 predicted proteins | sample Lox_Sample_22_FD_207093 | JGI IMG/M metagenome (GOLD analysis project Ga0335073, IMG submission 207093) | Soil microbial communities from Loxahatchee National Wildlife Refuge, Florida, United States - Lox_Sample_2.2 | ecosystem: Environmental > Terrestrial > Soil > Wetlands | place: USA: Florida... | reverse complement strand
GAAGACGAGGAATCGGTGGTGGAAATGGGCGGCACCGGCGCCGAGACGCAGCCGACGCGCGCCACCGAAGCGGCCGTGCGCGGATTCTGGAAGGAATGGCGCCGCCTGATGGGGATGTAGCACATGGTCGACACCGACACCTTGCTCCGCATCGCGGCGCTCAATACCGCTTACGCCCGCTGCATCGATGCCGACCGGCTGGAGGACTGGCCGGCGTTCTTCGTCGAGGATTGCCTCTACAAGATCACCAGCGCCGACAATCACAAGCGCGGCTATGCGGCCGGCATCGTCTATGCCGATTCCCGCGCCATGCTGCAGGACCGCGTCGCCGCGTTGCGCCAGGCCAACATCTACGAACGGCAGAGCTATCGCCACATCGTCGGCATGCCGTCGGCCGGCGCGACGCGGGCGGGCGAGGTCAGCGCCGAGACACCGTTCCTCGTGGTGCGCACGATGCGCGACGGCCGCATGGATTTGTTCGCCACCGGCGTCTATCTCGACAAGATCCGCAAGGACGCCGACGGCAGCCTGCGCTTTGCCGAGCGGCTGGTGATCTGCGACAGCTCGCGGTTCGACACGCTGCTGGCGATCCCGCTATGAACGACGCCGCGTCCCTGCCGGTCACCAACACCGCGCCGGCGTCGCCGGAGCGGCTGGTATTGTTCGGGAGTTTTACCTCCAGCTCCAGCTACAAGCCGATGCTGTACCTGTCGCTGGCAAAGCTACCGTTCAGCTTCCGCACGGTGAATTTGAAATACGGCGTGCAGAAGCAGCCGGAATATCTGGCGGTGAACCGCTACGGCCAGGTGCCCTCGCTGCGCCATCGCGGGCTGACGATCGTGCAGTCCAATGTGATCCTGGACTATCTCGCCCGCACCACCGGGCATTTCGCCGGCCGCACGGAGCAACAGCAGTGGACGGCGCGCGAATGGCTGTCATGGGAGGCGGACAACATCACCAATGTCGCCAAGGTACGCCACTACAGCCGGTTCCGTGCCGTCGATCCGGCGGTGATGGATTACTTCCGCCCGTTGGCCGAGGCGGCGGTCGGGTTCGTGGATACGGCACTGCGGGGACGCGATTGGCTGGCGGGCGAAGGTCCCACGATCGCCGATATCGGTTGCTGGGGGCGTATGGTGTTCATGGCCGAAGGTGGGATGGACATCGCGCACTGGCCGAACGTGCAGGCCTGGTCACGGCGGCTGGCCGCCTTGCCCGGGTTCGCGTTGCCCTATGACCTGATCCCGAAAAAGGATCGTGAGATCGATCCGTGACACGGCGCGGCTGCCGCACAAACCTTGGCACTGCGAGCTGTGCGAACAGTGTCGTTGCGAGCTGTGCGAACAGTGTCGTTGCGAGCTGTGCGAACGGCGTCATTGCGGGGCGCACGGACAGTGTCATTGTGAGGCCCGCGCACGAAGCGTGGCGGGACGAAGCAATCGCGTTCGAATTGCGCACCGGTGCCGGTCCGCCCGCATGACCGAGGTTGCTTCGACCCCTTCGGGGTCTCGCCATGACAGGTGAGACGTGTCTCGTGCCGCTTTGGTAGCACAGCGCTAGAGCGTTTTCATCCTGACTGGAAATATCCGGCGTGACGGAAAAGTTGCGGCACTCCTCGGCTGAGATACAGGGGGCGATGTGGCCGAGGGCATTCCAGAGGGCGTATTCGTCTTGGTCGCGGTTTCGTCGAGGAATACCAACTTTGCTGGGTTCAATGTCGCTTGCTCCGCGTGCCATCCGGTTCGTGCCTGAGCAACATCTGGCCGGGTCTGCTCCGCAGCATGCACGGTCTTTTTTTAGCGTCAGCTTGAGTTCGCGCAGCGCCTCCCAGATCAAGGTGGTGCTGGCGACGACCTGATGTGTCTCCTTCAGCCAGACTCGAAGTTCGGTCAGCGTCGCAACCGGCACTGCACTAATCCGGGCGCGGATGGCATCGTGATAGGCGGCCAACTTCGCCGGCACGTGGCCGCGTTGTGGCCGAGCCGTGGTCTCCCCCGTCCGCCGACGCCGGCCGAGCACCTTCGAGACATGCGAGATGCTGACCTGCAATACCGTAGCCACTCCGGTGACCGAAGCACCTGCGTCGGCCACCTGGAACACCCGCTCACGCAAGTCCTGATGATGGGCCCGCCCCCGCGTCCACCCCTTCGTCGGCTCCGGTTTGTCATCCGGAACCCTCAGAATCATAGACCGCCGCCGTTTCGCTAGCTCCCCGCGGGATCCCAGTCAGGGTGGAAATGCTCTGGTGCGGCCATGATGGACGCTGTGTGCAACTCCATGCTTTCATCCAATCGCGGGACGGCCGCCTCGACCGGAGGTCGACTCGCAATGACACGGGTCCCTGCATCGCAGTCCGCGCACCGCGCACATTTTGCGACGGATTTGCCAGACCGCTGAGACGCGATCGCTAACCACGGTCGGTGCACGCAATTAGAACCCGCCTCCGTCGTCAACCACTGCTATACGGAGGAGAACAATGTCAGGTTCCGCCAACGCTGCAGCCGCCAACGGCCATACGTCGCTGCGCGACGTAATGGATTGCCCCGTGAGCCGGCGTTCCGTCTATCTTTCCATGGGCCTGAGGCTGGGGGAGTCCGATTTCGCCTTCATCCTCTATCACTATCTGGTTCAGGAATTCCGCTACCACCCGAACAAGAAGCGCGCGATCTTCATCTACGACCGTTGCCTCAACGCCGAAGGGTCCGGACGTGTGGATGAGAACGGGCTGAACAACATCGATCTGTCGCTCAACTACAGCCGCGGAAGAGCAGGCCAGAGTCTCAGCGACTTGCAGGACAACGTCGCACAATGCAAGCAGCTCCACGCGCAGTATGTCAGCCAGTCATGGTTCAATTGGCTGTCCGGCTCCGCCGCGGCCACGAAGCCGCCAGCGTGGCTGTTCGATCACCTGACCGAGAATGTGATCGACAAGGATAACCAGCTCACCGTCAGTCTCCTGGGAAATATCGGCAGGGGAGGGCAGATCGCATTCCAGGAGGGCTACAAGAACGCCAAGAGGAACCTTCCAGCGCTGAAGCGGGAACTCGCCGCGGAAGGGTTCGATACGCAGCGGCTTGGCCTGGACTCCATGGTGCTGAGCTGACGCACCCACGGTCGCAAGCGACTCTGGTCAACATTGCCGGCTTCACAACCAATATCGACAACTCCCCGGGGCGGAGCGGGCCACGCGCTCGGTGGCCCGCTACGTCCGCATCCCGTGGACGGGTTCCCAAGTTGGCACCCGATAGTCCGGCCAGCCGGCGAGTTGACCCGGTGTCGTCATGCCTGCCTAACTCAAATGCTGCTTAGTTTGTGCTCACATCCCGCACCCATCCGGAATTCCAGCGCGGCGCAGGCCTTCTAGGATCCGCTCGCTCTGTCGATAGACCACGCTCGCCGACTCCGGTGGCACCGAGGAGCGTTGCTTGGCAAAGCGACCAACCGTCATGTTCGGTTCCAGCATGCGGTATTCCGCCAGATGCTGTCGCGCGGCCTCGATATCACCGGCCAACGCCTGAGCGGCTGCCAGCATCGCCTTGCCGCGAACGTAGCCGGGATTGCTGGCCAGCGCCTGCGACAAGACCACCACCGCATCCGCGTCGTCGCCCAACTGCATCAGGGCGCGACCAAGCCCCTGTAGCCAGGTCCAGCGCTCCGGGTCGCGCGGCGCGATCATGTCAGCCCGACGAAACCACTCCGCGGCCTCGCGGGTTTGCCCGAGGTACAGCTTGTTCAGCCCCATCTCTTTGTAGGCGGTCGGTTCAGCCGGATTGCGGGCGATCAACGCCTCCGTGGCAATGATGGCGTCGGAGAAACGGCCGCGCGCCCGCAGCAGCAGCGCGCGCGCCTTGTGCATATCGAAACTGTCGGGGGCCAATGCCGCGGCGCGGGATATCATTGTCGCGGCCTCGTCGAGCAGCGACTCTCTGTCGTCCAGGTTATACAGATTGATGACCTGGTAAGTGCGCGCGAGGCTGACCCCCACCATCGCATCGACACAATCGGCATCGCGCTGTAGTGCCTGGTGGAACAGATTGACTGCCTCGGCCGTGATCTCCTCCCGCTTGGTGTCGCTGATCAGGGCGCGGGCGCGCATCAGCAGGTCGATAACGTCCGATCCGTTGCGCTCGGGGCCGCCACGCCCGGCCTCGGTCCGAACCAGTTGAATGCCGACGCTACGTGACAGGCGACCGACGATCTCATCGTGTACTTGCAGGATCTCCGTGCGCGGCTTGTCGAACCTCTCGGCCCACAGGTGCACATCCGTCTCGGCATCGATCAATTGAGCGTTGACGCGAAGACGCGCGACATCGATCAGAACGCTCCCTTCCAGCACGTAGCGGACGCCAAGTTCCCGGCCAATCTGCCGGATCGGCACCGAGCGGCCTTTGTAGGTAAAGGAAGTCGATCGCGAAATGACGAAGCTGCCCGGAAGGCAGCTTGATAGATCAGTGATCAGGGTATCGACGATACCATCGACCAGGTATTCCACGCTGGCATCTTGGGATAGATTCAGGAACGGCAGCACCACAATCGACAGGCGCGGCCTGGCGGAAGTGAAGGTGTCAGCCGTGGCATCGAGCGCGGTGGCCGATGGCAGTCCTGCGGTCGGTTGGACCGTCCGGAGCCTTTGCTCCTGCTGCCATAACCACTCTGCCAACCGCTCGACGGCAGCGGCAAGGCTTCGCCGATAGGTGCTGAACGACACGCCCAACTGCTCGGCAGCGGTCTCCTGTTTCCGCGCCGGATTGAAGTATGTCAAATCGAGAGCGCGATAAAGTTTCCGGTCGCGCTCATTGGCAAACAAGGTCCTGGCGGTCTCGACGATTATCACCTTCAAAGCTTTCGGCGCGTCTGCCCCGGAGCCGGATCGCGCGACCAGTTCTGTATTCAGCAACGCGTTTTCGGCGAGCAGGTCGGTGCGCACGTAATGACGCAGCGCCGCTTTCACGCCGTCTCTGAAATCAGAGCGTTGCAGCATGATACAGGTCCAGGCTGACGCACGCACCGTACAAGTGCGCGCCGCTCTTGCCACACTCCGCTGGTATCGGCAAGTTGCGGCCCGAGCCCTCGACCCGGACGGCCGGTTTAATCCGCCGTGAGCAGAAAATGAGCACATTTGGGTCTGGTGTGGGGTCGGCCGAGCGTCTCAATTTGCGCCGTTCGAGGCCCGACAAACGGAAGCCCCCACGATGATGACTGCGCCATCAATTTGCCCGATGCGCCGCTGGCGGTGGTTCCAAGCCCTGTCCGCGACGTTCTCTCCGCCTACCAGTTCGATCCCGGCGGCGAGCCGCACGGAACCATCGCCACGCGAACACGGTCGAAGTCCGTGACGATGAGCGTTTCGCCGAACGAAGCCCTCGTCCTTGCCGCTTCCGGTTGGATGCCGGAGCACGCGGTCGTAGCATCCGAGCTGATGGCGTTTCGCTTTCGCCCGCCCTCCAATCGGGACAGGAACATCAAGCGTGTATTCGTTCGGTACGACGAAGCAAGCGTCGGGGGATATATGAAACGGGCGCAGTGTCTGACGTACTTAGCTTGGTAAGCCTACGACGGGGTGCCCTGCTAGCGGCCTTTTCACAACCGCATTGAGAGCGCGGTGGCTCGATCCGGTCATGTCGCACAGTCGAGGTCGTCATGCCAGCCAACTTGCCGTGTCGCCACGAGTTCGTCAGTACTGCCGGGCTGCCGCCGGGCGAGCAGTTCCAGTTCTGGCGCATGCCCTGGTGAAGCGCTACGAGCCGCTCGGTCCTGGCGGCATGGTCGGGCAGCCGTTTATCGCGGGAGTTGGAAAGCTGATCGCTCCCGAAGGAGAGTTCACCGATCTGCACATGACGGCGACCAGCGTCACTCGCACGCAACGCAAGATCCGAACCGACGAGATTGACAATGTCGTGCTCAGCGCCACTCTCAGCGGCGGCGGCAACGGCTGGTTCGGCCATCCAGATCGGGCCACGAACCTCGGTGGACCGCTTATTCGCATTCGTGACCAGGCCAAGCTGTATGTCTTGCAGTGGACCGGCGCCGAAAACCACACGCTGCATGTGGAGCTCCCACTCGCGGCGCTTGATTCGCGGGCCCGCGACCGCGTTCTCGGCGCGGCTGGTACGGCGCTCCCGCCACGCGGCCTCGCGCCAATGCTGGCGGTGCAGATGCGCGCGCTCGCCGAGGCCGCGCCCGATCTCGATTCGGAAGGCCGAGCGGCCGGATTGCGCTCGGTGCTGGACCTGGCGGCCACGGTACTGCGGCTCGAGTTCGCGGGCGAGCAGCCGGAGAGCGAGGTCTGCGAGGACGGGATGCTGATCGCGGCGCAGGCACTGATCCGCCGCCGCTTCGGATCGACCGATCTGTCCCCCGATTCGATCGCGCAGCGGCTTGGCTGCTCTCGTGCGCATCTGTACCGCGTGTTCGCCCGTCATGGACTGACTGTCGCCGGTTATCTCCGCGAGGTCCGCCTGCTGAAGTGCCGTGAGGCCCTGGCCAGGGCTGGGCCGCGCGATACGGTCGGTGCCATCGCTTTTCGGTGTGGCTTCGAGCACCCCGTGCATTTCACACGCTTGTTCCGGCAACGCTTTGGTCTGACGCCGGGTGCTTTCAAGTCTGGCGAGGACCGCATCGCCGCGTGACCCCTTCGCAGCAGCCGTCGCGCGCGGCAAGCCCGGCGACGCGGTGGGGTATCGAGGCGATTGCAAACCGCATCCGGCCGCGGATTTGCGGCCTACATAGGCGTCGCTCACCTGTACCGCCCACGCATCGCTCCTCGCAATGACGCGCGAGGTCCGCTTTTCTCGTCAGGCGGAATATGTTTCGGCCCCGGTGATTCCGGTCAGGGTGGAAATGCACTAGGGTTGCAAATTACGACGCGGACGCCGTTAACAACCGATGCATTGCCGCGGCATCCGGCGACTTGCGCACCTGCTGCACGAACGCCTCGTCGCGGAACGGGCGCGACAGTGCCGCCAGTGTGGCAAGGTGCTGGTTGGCGGCGGAGTCCGGGGTTAACAACAGCGCCACGAGGTCCACCGGCTTGTCATCCACCGCCTCGAAGTCGATCGGCCGGGCCAGACGCGCCACCAGAACGAAGACGCGTGGCAGCCCCGGCAGTCGCGCGTGCGGCAGCGCGAAGCCGCGGCCCAGTCCGGTCGATCCCAGTTGCTCGCGCGCCTGCAACGCCTGCAACAGCGTCGGTTGCGGCAGGGACAGGGCGGTGGCAGCACGGCGGGACAGTTCCGTCAGCAACTGTGCCTTGTCGGCGACGCGCAGGCCGACCACCACCTGGTCCGGGCCGATCAGGTCACCGATCGTCATGCCTTCGCTCCATGATATGGTCGGTGCATCAGTCAGGCGCCCGCAGGCGGTAGCCTACTCCGGTCTCGGTCAGGATGTAGTGCGGCCGATCGGTGTCCTCCTCGATCTTCTGCCGCAATGCGCGAATGTAAATGCGCAGATATTGCACGTCGGTGTTCGGCCCCCACACCTCGCGCAAGATATGGTTGTGCGTCACGACTTTGCCGGCGTTGGCCACCAGCAGCCGCAGCAGGTCGTATTCGCGCGGCGAGAATTTCACCTCCTGCCCGCGTACGGTGACGATGCGGCGCACCAGATCCACTGTCAGATCGCCGGTGCGGAAGATCGGTTTCTCGCCTTCCTGTTGCAGGCGGTGACGTTGCGCTGCCCGGATGCGCGCCAGCAGCTCGTCCATGCCGAACGGCTTGGTCACATAGTCGTCCGCGCCGAGGTCGAGCGCGGTCACTTTCGCCTCCTCGTCCTCGCGGCTGGACAGCACGACGATCGGCAGGATCGAGCCGCCACTGCGCACCTGGCGGATCACTTCCAGCCCGTCCACATCAGGCAGTCCGAGATCCAGCACCACCAGATCGGCCGCCTTGCGCCGGATCAGGTCCAGGGCGGCCTGGCCCGTTCCTGTCTCGGTGACGAGATAGCCCTGGTGCGACAGGCCGGCGCGCAGGAAGCGCAGGATCGCCGGTTCGTCATCGACGACCAGAATGCGCAGGGGGCCGGCGTTCACCCCGATGTCTCCAGCGGCCGGTCGGCATTCGCCGGCACCGGCAGCGCGATGGTGAAGACCGCGCCGGAACGATCCGTGCGGTTGCCGGCGGAGATCGTGCCGCCCATCGCCTCGATGAAGCCACGGCAGATGGAGAGGCCGAGACCGGTGCCGGCGCGGCGGTGATCGGCGCCGCCGCCGCGATAGAACTTGTCGAAGATGCGTTCGAGATCGTTGGGTGGGATGCCGCGGCCTTCGTCCGCCACCTGCAGTTTGACCCGGCCATTCTCGCGCCAGGCACTGATCGTTATGCGCGAACCCGGCGGCGTGTATTTCGCCGCATTGTCCAGCAGGTTGAACAGGGCTTGCTCGGACAGCACTTCGTCAAGATCGAGCAAGGGCAGGCCGGGCTCGAGGTGTACCTCGACCTTGTGGTCGTTGAGGACCTTGCCGGCGCGGCGCAGCGCGGTGCCGACGACATCGGAGAGTTCGGTCAGCGTGGTCTTTACCGGCAGCGGGCCGGATTCCAGCCGCGTCATGTCCAGCAGGTTGCCGATGAAACGATTCAAGCGCTCGGCTTCGTCCTGGATGTTGCGGACCAGCGCATCGCGCGTCGCCGCGTCGGACGCGCCGGGCAGGCTGGTGGCCGATCCGAGGATCGAGGCCAATGGCGTGCGCAGATCATGCGAAATCGAGGTCAGCAGGGCGGACCGCAGGCGGTCGGTCTCCACCGCCAGGCGGGCGCGGTCCACCGCTTCCACGAGGTTGACGCGCTCGATCGCCAGTGCCGCCTGATCGGCCAGCGCGTCCAGCAGCCGCTGCTGATCGGGGGTGAGCATGGGGCCGGGCTCGTCGCGATCGATGCCGATCACGCCCACTGCGCCGCGGCCGGTCTGCATCGGCAAGAACAAACGCTTGGCGCCGGGTAACGTGTCGGCGCCGCGCCCGGCGGGATGGTTCTTCTCCCAGCACCAGCGCGCGGCGGCGAGATCGGCGTCGTCAAGCCGATCCTCGGGCGGGAAGCCGGCGCGCACCGCGATGCCGTTGTCCTCCGGCAGGAGCAATACCACGCGCACCTTCAGCATCAGCGCGATCTGGTGGACCGTCGCCCACAACAGGTCGTCGAGGTTGGTGGCGACGGCAAGCTTGCGCGAGAAGAGGTAGAGTTCCTCGGTGGTGCGAGCGCGGGCACGGGCGGTGATCGCCTGCGCCCGCACGCGCGCGGTGAGGTTGCTGACGATCACCGCCGCCACCGCGAAGAAGAACAACGCGACGACGTTTTCCGGGTCGGCAATCGTGAAGGTGTAGAGCGGCGGCAAAAACAGAAAGTTGTAGGCGAGCGTGGCGACGACGCAGGCGAACAAGGCGGGCCAGAGGCCGAACAACACCGCGCTGACCAGCACGGCGGTCAGGAACAACAGGGAAATGCTGCCGGGGCCGATGGCCTGGCGGACCGGCAGCCCCAAGGCGGCGGCGGCGGCGACACAGCCGATGCTCCCCAGCCAGACCTGCGGCTGCCAGCCGAAGCTCCGCGGCTGGGGCCGCGTCGCATGCGTGTCGTCCGATTCCATTTTGCGCGGCTGACTGACGACGTAGACCGTCGCGCCCTCGGCCTTGCGGATAATCCGCTGCGCCACCGGTTCCGAGAACCAATCGCGCCAGCGCTGCCGCGGTGACTGCACCGCCATGATCTGCGTGACGTTGTTGGCGCGGGCATACTCGGTGACGGTCTCGGCGACGTCCTGGCCGGGCAGGGTGACGGCCTCGCCGCCGAGCCGTTGCGCCAGGCGCAGCGCTTCGGCGACCCGGTTGCGCTCGGCCTCGGTCATGCGCAGGTTGCGCGCGGTTTCGACGTGCAGTGCGGTCCACGGCGCCTTCAGCCGATCCGCCATGCGGCGCGCGTAGCGCACCACCGTGGTCACGTCCGGATCGCCGCTGACGCAGACCAGCACGCGTTCGCTGGTCGCCCACGGCCCCTTGATCGCGTGCGCCTGCATGTACCGCACCATTTGCTCGTCCACCCGCTGCGCGGTGCGGCGCAGCGCGAGTTCGCGCAGTGCGGTGAGGTTGCCGGGCGCGAAATAGTGACGGATGGCGCGCTCGGCCTGGTGCGGCACGTAAACCTTGCCCTCCTTCAGGCGCTGGATGAGGTCTTCGGGCGTCAGGTCGATCA
>Ga0335073_10016969_pt1 | contig 10184 bp, 10 predicted proteins | sample Lox_Sample_22_FD_207093 | JGI IMG/M metagenome (GOLD analysis project Ga0335073, IMG submission 207093) | Soil microbial communities from Loxahatchee National Wildlife Refuge, Florida, United States - Lox_Sample_2.2 | ecosystem: Environmental > Terrestrial > Soil > Wetlands | place: USA... | reverse complement strand
GCCCTGATGTACCGGGCCGCGCTCACCGTCAAGGGCGTCTACCGGGTCCGGCGCGCCACCACCATCGCCGGAACGGCGGGCATCGCCGTTGCCGCCTGCATCCCGGCAGCGATCAACAAGGGCAGCATGCCCGGTTTCCGCGGTTGCCCATACCGAACCGAGCTGATCTCCAACGCCAGGACCTATCAGCTCATCGGCGTGGACTACACGCCCGCCCCGGGAAAGCCCCGGCTACCGGGCAGGCCGAATTCCGCGCTGCTGAATATCGCCGTCGTCAACAAGATCGGCCAGATTCCCTGACCGCCCCGGCCGGCCAGCGCGGCGGTTTACCCGTCCTACGGCGCTCAGCCGGTAGGACCCGGCGGCACCGAGGCGGGTTCCTGGCCGGAACCAGGTTGCCGGTCGGCCCAGCAGTGCATCGGCTGCCCGTTCCAGTGCTGCGGTTCCAGCTGTCCGTAATCGGTCAGGCCGAGGTGCCGTGCGACCGCCTGCGAGGCGCCGTTGTCCTTGTGTATCCAGGCGATCACGGGAAGATCGGGTTCAATCGCCGCCGCCTCGCGCTGGGCGGCGAGGGCGATCTCAGTGGCGTAGCCGCGCCCCCAGTGACGGCGGTCGAGGAGGTAGTAGAGGTTCCAGAAACTCCGGCGGCGCTCGGCGCCGCCGACTCCGATCACCGAACTGCTCGTGCGCAGCCGGACCGTCCAGTAGCCGAGCCCGTTGACAGCCCAGCGGGCACCGAAGCGCTCGATCCATGCGCGGCTGGCTTCGAGGCTTTCCTTCGGCCCCCCGAAGACGTGCGCGCAGTTACGCGGGTCGGAGATGATCTGGTGCAGAGATTCCAGGTCGCCCGGCGTCATGGCGCGCAGATCGAGACGGTCAGTCAGAACGTGGCGGGGCCCCCGAGCGCCGGTCATCATGAGAGCCTAACGCGGGACCGCGTTGATCTTGATGTGCGCAAGACCTGTTACTTGGCGGCCTGGGCCCGGAAGTAGGCCGCTGGGGTGAGACCGGTTTCCTGGCGGAACGCGGCCACGAAGGCGCTGGGCGTCTGGTAGCCGACGTGCCGGGCGACGGTCCCGACCGCCAGTCCCGTGGCCAGCTCGGGCAGCGCGGCTTGCAGCCGGGCCAGGCGGCGCCACCGGCCGAACGTGATCCCGGTCCCGTCGAGGAACGCCCGGGCCACGGTCCGCCCGCTGGCGCCGACCTGCCTGCCCCACTCGGCCAGGGTCCGCCCGTCCGCGGGGTCGGCGAGCAGCGCGGCCGCCACCTGCGCGGCGCGTTCCTCACCGGGCATCCGGACCGCGATAGTGGTCATCGGCACTGGGTGCAGCAAGTCGCCGAGCAACGCCTCGGCATGGGCGCGCGATCCAGTTTCAGGGGGATCGCTGTCCAGGTAGCCGATGAGCTCGGCGAGCAGGGGAGTCACCAGCACTGCCACCGGCTCGGGCCAGCTGACAACCGAGCGGTCCGGGCGCAGGTACAGCGAGCGCATGGTGGCCGCACCGGCGGCCAGGGTCTCGTGCTTGAGCCCGGCCGGAATCCATAGTGCCCTGGTCGGCGGCAGCACCCAGTCCGTCGCTTCGGTCCGCACGGTGAGCACACCGCTAGCGGCCCAGGCCAGCTGGTGGTCGTCGTGGGTGTGCCAGTTGAACACCACGCCGGGCGGCATCGGGAAGGTGGCGGCGATCACCGAGCCGGATGCATGCTGCCACGGGTCGTCGCATTGTCCGTTCTGCGACATGGCTTGTCATCCTACGCCGTTGGCGCCAGGCCGCCGGGCTCGTAGCGTCGCGTTCATGAACCCCGACCACGAGAAGCTGTGCAGCAGCCCGGACTGGGCCGCCTACCTGCAGTCCGAGATCCTGCCGGCTGTGACAGCCGGGATCAGGCTCGGCCCGGACATGCTGGAGATCGGCCCAGGTCCGGGTGCGGCCACCACCTGGCTCAGCCAGCACGTCGCGAGCCTGACCACGCTGGAAGCCGACCCGGCCGCGGCTGCCCGCCTGGCCGCCCTCTGCCCCGATGGCAACGTCACCATCGATACCGGCGATGCGACCCAGATGCCCTATGACGATGCGTCGTTCGACTCAGTGGGCTCGTTCACGATGCTGCATCATGTGCCGACCGCAGCGGCGCAGTACCGGATCCTCGCCGAGGCCCTGCGGGTGCTGCGGCCAGGCGGGACGCTCCTCGGCTCCGACAGCCTGGCCAGCAACGGCCTGCACCACTTCCACGCCGACGACACCTACAACCCGGTCGAGCCCGCCACGCTGCTGGTCTGGCTGCGCACCCTCGGCTACAGCACCGTCACCATCACCGTGGACGAGGTGCTGAAGTTCACCGCCCGCAAGCCGTGCCCCGACGCCGATGACGCGGCCGATGCCTGTGAGTCACGAGACCACGAGGAGACCACGGACTCATGACGACTACCTGTCAGCTCCGCGTGGCAGTCAGCGCTCTGATCGGACTGGCCGCCACGGAGGAAGAGATGCTCCTGGCCAGCATTCCCGACGCGGAGTCGGGCAGCCCGGACTGCTGGGCAGCACGGCCAGTCGTGGCCCACAATGCCGAGTTCCGGCAGCAGCAGGTCACCCGCCTGCAGGCGATAGGCCACGGTCAGACGCCGCCCGAGTTCGGCGAGATCGACCACCGGTCGCCGCAGGCCTACCAGCGCTATTGCGCCGTGACCGCGCCCGAGGCGCTCACGGCGGCCCGGCGGTCGGTCAGCAGGCTGATCGACGGGCTGCGCGCAGTATCAGACGAAGACCTCAGCGACAGCTCTCGCCACGCGTGGCTGCGCGGGCGCCAGCTCTGGCTGCAGGTCGTGGTCCGCGGATTCTGGCACCCCACGGGCCACGTCGGCGACTACTACCTCGCCCACGGTCAGCCCGCCCGTTGCCTCGCGCTCCACCAGAACGCCCTGGCCACAGCGAGATACCTGCACGTGCCAAGTCCAGCGCTCGGCATGGCCGCCTACAGCCTAGCCTGCGCCCAGGCACGGGTGGGCGCAGCCGAGGACGCAGTCCAGACGCTGAAAGAAGCTCTCGCGCTGAACCTGGATCTGCACGCCAACGCCCAGCGTGACCCGGACCTGGCCGGGCTACGGGACAGCGGGCAGCTGGACCCGCTGCTCGCGCCGGCCCCGTAAGCGATCGAGGGTTTCAGGTTGCTGGTGGCTTGGATTTGAGCCCGCTGCCGCATAGCGGCGCAACCGCGCGCGGCCGGTCGCTGAGGACCGGGCCGATGTCTATGAGGCTGGCCTGGAGCGCCGCCCAGCAGGCCGCGGCGGTTGGTTCGACGTACAGCCCGGCGTGGGCCAGGCCGATGTGTGCGGCGTGGACCTGATCGTCGGTGACGGTGACGATCGTGCCGCCGGTTTCCCTGACGGCGGCGAGAATCTGGGCGCCACGGGCCGGGCGGGCGATGGCGATTCCCTCGGCGATGGTCTCTTTGCCTTCCATCTCCTCCGGGGCAGCGAGTCCGCGCTTGAAGGCGCTGGCCAAGGGCGCGCACCTGGCGGCCTGCACTGCGGCGATCCTGGGCAGCTGGCTGATCAGGCCCTGGCTGAGAAGCTCCCGGCCGGCGAGATAGGCGCCGAGCACCAGGGTCCCGTTGCCGGCCGGGAGGACCAGGACCGGGGGCAGCCTTCCGCCCAGCTGCTCCCAGAGTTCGAGGACGTAGGTCTTAGTGCCGTGCAGGAAGAAGGGATGGTAGACGTGACTGGCGTAGAACGTTCCCGGCTGCCCGGCCGCCTGCCGGGCGGCTGCGGCGGTGTCCTCCCGGGATCCGGGGACCTGGTGGACCGTGGCACCGTAGGCGCGCAACTGGGCGACCTTGCCCGCAGACGTGGCGGCCGGGACATACACCTCACAGGGAACCCGGGCCCGGGCGGCGTAGGCGGCTATCGCCGTTCCGGCGTTCCCGCTGCTGTCGGCGATCATCCGCGGCACGGCGAGTTGCTGGGCCAGGGCCGTGAGCACCACCGCGCCGCGGTCCTTGAACGAGCCGGTCGGCATCAGGTAGTCGATCTTGAGTAGCACGCCGGGCAGACCCGGCGCGCCGACCAGCGGCGTCATGCCCTCGCCGAGGCTGATATCGGCAGGCTCCGCGACCGGCAGCGCTTCGGCGTAGCGCCATAGCGTCGCAGGCCTGCCCGCCAGGACGCTGGCCTGAGGGATGACGGGCGTGAAGCCGGCCAGGTCCAGCACCCCGCCACACGCCGCGCACCGCCAGGCCAGGTCCTCCAGCGGGTGCCGGTGCCCGCAAGCGGCGCAGCATAGCGTCATATCGGCCAGATCCGGACTCGGCAGCATAGGCATATCCTCGTGCAGTTCCATCTGCGGTCTCCATCTGGTTTCCACACCGGGTACGCGTCGCGACCATGCCCCCGCGCTACCTCTGCGGCAATGGCTTGGCACGGAGGCTGGATTGCTCGAGCAACACGCACGCGACCGGGGCAGTTAGCATTTCGGTCCGCGTAGGAGACGCACATGTCTGCTATCTCGCACGTCATTGCGGGCGTGAGCGGGTCGCCGCGGAGCTTGCCCGCACTGCGCTACGCCGCGGCTCTGGCCCGCGGCCACGATGCCGCTCTCATCCCGCTGCACGCCTGGGTGCCGCCGGGCGGCGAGATCGCCGACCGGCAGTGCGCATCGTGGTACCTGCGCCAAGTGTGGGAACACGACGCGTGGGAGCGCCTGTGGGATGCGGCGAATATGGCATTCGGCGGCGTGCCCTTAGATGTGCCCATGGAACCGCTGGTGATCCGTGGTGAAGCAGGTCGGGTTCTTGTGCACGCAGCTAGCCGGGCCGGTGACCTGCTGGTCATCGGGACCGGTCGGCGCGGCAGCGCGGGCCGCCTGATGGGCGGCAAGGTCAGCCGGTACTGCCTGGCCCACGCGCGTTGCCCCGTGGTGGCCATTCCGCCATCGCCGCTGGAACTGGCAGCCGGGCACGGCTTGCGCGGCTGGATGTTCCGCCACCGTGGCCTGACCCCCCACGAGCTGACCGCCGCGGCCAGCGGCAACTCCGCGGGCCCGCGGTGAGCGCCGACAACCTGATCGTCGCGGTGCCCTGGCTGGTATTCGCCGCTGGCCTGGCCGTGATCGGCTGGCGGCTGGCAGCGGGCCACGGTCTCCGCCGCGGACGCCGTCCCGGACCGCCCGGCACGGGGGCCCGGCCTGGCGGCCGCCGGCGCCGGGCCGATCGGCCGGCCGATGGCCCAGCCGACCGGGAATCCGCCCGCTGACCGCCGCCTCTGCCGCCTCTGCCGCGGGCTGGCCTGGCTGGAACCTGCCGGTCACAATGCTGGGTAGTCGCGGCCCGAGAGATGGGTGCTGGCCATGCGTGATGAAGGCAACACTCGCGGCGGTAGCAGGTGGGCTGGCTGGGGAGGCCTGCGGGCCAGGGCCGACGCCGGCCGCCCCGCCGATACGGGAGCGGGCCAGGTGCCCAGCCGGGGCCAGCGGCCGGTGGGATTGCGGCTCGCGCTGGCATTCGTCGCGGTTGCGGTCCTGGCCGTGGCGCTCGTGGCCATCCTGGCCGTGCTGTTCACCGACAAGGACATCGCGGTGCTGGTGCAGCAGCGCCGCGACGACCTGATCAGGTCGCTGGCGGCGGACGCGATCTCGACCTACAACACCGGCCAGCCTGGCTGGACTGACGTCTATCTCAGCCCCGCGCTGGATCTGGCCGCCAGCGACGGCGCGCAGGCTGCGATCCTCGACGCACACGGCAAGCTGGTCACCTCCACCCTGCCCAGGTCGGGCGGTACCGCCGGGCTCGACCGTCGGCCGCTGATCCTGGGCGGCCGTCGCATCGGCACCTTGCTGGTCCGGTTCACCGGGCAGGGAGTGGGCGCCTCAGCGAACAATCTGCGCGTCTCGCTGATCCGTGCCGTCATCGGTGCTGCCGGGCTGGCCGCGGTGCTGGCGTTGCTGGTGGCGCTGGTGGTCTCCCGGCGGATCACCCGTCCGGTCATCCGCCTGATCGAGTCGGCCCGGGCGATGGGCCGCGGGGACCGGCAGGCCAGGGTCGGTGAAGTTCCGGGCGCCCCGGCTGAGCTGCGTGAGCTGGCCGTCACCTTCGATCAGATGGCAGACACCATGGTTGCCCAGGAACAGCTGCGCCGGGACCTGGCTGCCGACATCGCCCACGAGCTGCGGACCCCGGTGGCGGTGCTGCAGGCCAACACCGAAGCGCTGCTCGACGGCGTTCTGGCCCACACCCCCGAGCAGACCGCTTCGCTGCACGAAGAGGTGCTGCGGCTGGGCCGGATGGTGGAGGACCTGCAGACGCTGGCCGCCGCCGAGGCCGCCGCGCTGCAACTCAGCCTGCGGCCATGCGATCTCGCTCAGATCGCCGCGGCCGCGGGCGAGGACTGGGAGGCCAGCTTCACTGCCGCCCGGATCAGCTTCCAGCGCGAGCTTGAGCCGGCACCGGTCTTGGCCGATCCGGGCCGCCTGCATCAGGTGATCGGCAACCTGCTCAGCAACGCGCTCAAGTTCACGCCAGCCGGCGGGCGGATCGACATGCTCCTATCTCAGGCCGACGGCCGAGCCCGGCTCGAAGTCCGCGACACCGGCGCCGGGATCAGCCCAGAAGACCAGCCGCACGTGTTCGACCGGTTGTGGCGCGGCGCCCAGGCCACCCAGATCACCGGGAGTGGGATCGGCCTGGCCGTTGCCGCCGAGCTGACCCGCGCGCACCAGGGAACCATCGAGCTGACCAGCGAGCTCGGCATCGGGTCACAGTTCACGCTGACCCTGCCGCTGGCCCCCGGCTTCGCCCGGTAGCGCTGCCGCCTAATGGCGGTACTCCGGATCGCAAAGGGCGCTGCCGTTCCGTTCTACACGCCATCTCCATATTGCCTGCACATTTCCACCAACCAGGTCCGGTGGACTCACCGCGAAGTCGCGGGCAATCGCGCAAAAGACGTTAAGACCAGGAGGGCACATGGTCTACCAGCATCTGCCGAACCCGTCCGGCCATACGCCTGATCGCATGGCGGCAAAGCCACGGCGCAGCCGTCGCGACGAAGAGCTCCCAGCATCGCAGGAAGGAACCGACCGGCGGGACCGGCCCGGCGCGATCGGGCTGATCGCCGGAAGGCTCATGCGAGTGTTCCGGACACACAGCTGAGCTGGCCCCGCAGCCTCAGTCACATTCCCCACCAGTTCCGCTACCTGGCGAGCGCCCTGTAGCGCGTGCATCATGGGGGCCTGCGCGCAACCGGCGGCCACCCACTGGCGAGGCGGGCGGAAGGGAGGTGGGCGCAGTGGCGGCCACCGTGCTACTGGTGGAGGACGAGCGGAAGCTGCGGGACCTGGTTCGCTCCTACCTGGAGCGGGCTGGACTCGCGGTGCTGTCCACCGAGTCCGGGGCCGAAGCAATCACGCTGGCGGCCACTGCGTCCCCGGACCTGGTCGTGCTGGACCTGGGACTGCCAGACGTGCCCGGCGAGACGGTCGCCCGTGAGCTGCGCTCGGCCGGCCCGGTCCCGATCTTGATGCTGACCGCCAAGAGTGCCGAGGAGGACCGGATCCGCGGCCTGGAACTCGGTGCCGACGACTACGTGACCAAGCCGTTCAGCCCGCGGGAACTGGTGCTGCGCGTGCAGGCGATTCTGCGCCGCGGCGGCCCGGCCCGCGAGCACGGGGTCGCCAGCTATGGCAACGGGCTCGTGGTCATCGACGAACCGCGGCGTCGTGTGGTCGTTCACGGGAAGGCCGTTGAGCTGACAGCGACCGAATGGGGGATTCTGGTGGCGCTGGCCAACGTGCCAGGCCGGGTGTACTCACGATTCGAGCTGATCAACCGGGTGCGCGGGTACGAGTTCGAAGGCTATGAGCGGACCGTCGACTCGCACGTGAAAAACCTCCGGCGCAAGATCGAGGAAGCGCCCGGCAGCCCCCGGATCATCCAGACCGTCCTCGGCGGCGGCTACCGGCTCGGGCTGACTCGCGATAGCTGACGCAGGCCCGGTGAGCAGCTGGCCAGGTCAGCGTCCCGAATCGGGTGACCGCGACCTGGCCGCTCCACGGGCAGTCAGTGATCGGGCTTGGTCGTTTGCTCGGCCAGGACCGGGTCGGGACGGTTTGGCGGCGGGTCGGGCGTGGTCCGGTAGGTCAGCAGGGCCGGGATGGCCAGGCCGATCAGCGCGGCGCCGGCCACCACGGATAGCCCGCCACTGACCGCGCTGGTGGTAGGCGAGGTGAGTGAGGCCACGGCGCCCGCGCGGAAGTTGCCGAGCGCGGGGGCGCCAGCGCCCACCGAGAACTCGACCCCCGAGACCCGGCCGCGCAGATTGTCGGGGGTCAGGCCCTGGACCAGGGCGGTGCGCAGCACGACGGAGGTGACGTCGGCGGCGCCGGCGAAGGCCAGGCTGAGGCACGCCAGCCAGAACGCGCCGGACCAGCCGAAGGCGGCCAGGCCGGCTCCCCAGGCCGCCCCGGCCACGAGCATGCCGAGGCCCTGCCGCCGGACCCGGCTGGCCGGGCCGGACAGGGCCGAGCCGACCAGGCCGCCGGCGGACACGGCGCTGATCATCAGCCCGAGGGTTTGCGCGTGGCCGCCGAAACGCTCGGCATTGATCGCGGGGAACAGGGCGATGGGCATGCCGAGGAGAGTGGCGCTCAGGTCGGCCAGGAGCACACCGAGAATCATCCGCCGGCTAACGATGAACCGGAGGCCCTCGCCGATGGAGCGCAGGCCCGGCCGGCCCTCATGGCCCGCTGCCCGCATCCTCGGCAGCCGCGCCACCGCGTAGAGGGAGAACGTGAAGCTGACCGCGTCAACGAGATAGCAGAGCTTAAGGCCAGACACCGCGGTGACGAGGCCCGCGACAGTCGGGCCGACCAGAACGCTGCCGTGCATGACGAGGGTCTGGAGCGCGGCCCCGGCGGACAATTGCTCGCGGCTCAGCAGGCTCGGCATAAACGTCCGGCGGGCCGGCGAAGCCACGCCGGCCACCATCCCTTGCACGCCCACGAGAACGTAGAGCAACCAGACCTGGTCCAGGCCCGCGAACGCCTGGACGGCCAGCGCGGCCGAGACCGCCGTCTGGATGACGGTGGTGATTCCCGCGGTCTTCCGCCGGTCGGCGGCATCCGCCAGCGGGCCGCTCAACAGGGCGGCGACGATCATCGGCAGGCCGCCCGCCAGCGCGACGATCCCGACGTTGAGCGAGTTCCTGGTCAGCTCGTACACCTGCAGGAGCACGGCGTAGTTCGTCATCTGCCCGCCGATGCCGGACAGGGCGCTGCCGATCAGGAGGCGGCGGAAGGCCACCGATTCCCGCGCTGGGGTGATGTCGACCAGGAGCCTGGCCAACAATTGGGCCGGGTGCCTCGTGGTTTTCCCGGCCGGGCCTGGACGGTCGTCAGATGCGCGATTCCCCGTCGTCTTGGTCACGGGCTGAATCGTACGGCGAAAACACGTCGGATTTCAAAAAAAATTGCAACCTAAATAAGCCGCTTGCATTTAGAGCCGCAGCTTGCGCTAGCCCTAGAACCCGGCTACGAAAAAAGACTAATGGGCGCCAGCGCATAAGCGCAACCCCCTTCCGGCGGGCCGCCTCAGGAGACAACCGCTGAGCCGATCTGGCGCTGGGCGTCGGCCAGGACGTGCCCTATCTCGCGGCCGAAGCGGACGTCACAGGGGTGGCTGACTTGTCCCGACCGGGCATTGGCGGCCAGTTCGGTGAGGGCGGTCCGGAGCGGGATCACCGGCTGGTCGGTCTCCAGCGGAGCCGCTGACCGGCCTGGTTCGCCCCACAGGTACAGCTCGGCGAACTCCGCATTCCGCGGCTGGCCCAGGGTCACCGTCACCGTGCTGGTCAGCCCGGTCTCGTGGCGCAGGATCAGATGGGTGACGTCGCCCCGGCCGGCGGCGGCCGTGACCGAGTGCACCGGGCCGAGGCTGGCCCACAGCAGTGAGATCAGGTGCGGGGCGACGTCCCACAGCCCACCCTGGTCCCGGCGCCACGGGGTGTTGAACGGGCTGCCGGACCGTACGGCCGAGCCGAGCCAGGCCGCACATCCGCCCGCCCAGCCGCCAGCCGCGAGCACCTTGGCCAGCCAGGCCCGCACATCGGCCTGGAACCGGGCGGTGAAGAAGACAACCGAGGCCACCTGGGCGCTCGCAACCGCATCGGCGAGGGCGTCGGCACCCGCCGGTGAGATGGC
>Ga0335073_10016968_pt1 | contig 10185 bp, 7 predicted proteins | sample Lox_Sample_22_FD_207093 | JGI IMG/M metagenome (GOLD analysis project Ga0335073, IMG submission 207093) | Soil microbial communities from Loxahatchee National Wildlife Refuge, Florida, United States - Lox_Sample_2.2 | ecosystem: Environmental > Terrestrial > Soil > Wetlands | place: USA: Florida... | reverse complement strand
TCCGCGGGATAGGCTTCGTGCGTCCAGTGATAATGATCGCCGGTGAGGTGCAGATAGCCGGCTTCCGCAAGGCGCGCGCAAAGGTCCGGTACATCGACTTCGCCGAAGCGCTTGCCAGGCGCGATGGGCAATTCAAACGCCGCGCATTTCAGATGATTGACTAAAATTTCAAGATTATCCGGCTGGATGAAAGCATGTTCCGGCGTATTTCCAAAAAAATAGTCCGGATGACGCACAATGAATTGATCGAGCGGCGCCGAAGAAGCGACCATCACGGCGCAGGAGCTGCCGCTGCGCCGCCCCGCGCGCCCGGCACGCTGCCAAGTGCCGGCAATCGAGCCCGGATATCCCGCCATCACCACCGTATCGAGCGAGCCCACATCGATCCCGAGCTCCAGCGCGCTCGTGCTCACCACTCCGCGGATGTGGCCGTCGCGCAAGCCGCGTTCGATTTCGCGCCGCTCGTTGGGCAAATAGCCGCCGCGATAGCCGCGAATTGTTTCCTGCTTGCCGGGCGGCCGAGGATTGGCTTGCTGGAGATACGTGAGCAGAATTTCCGTCTGCAGCCGCGAATTGGCGAAAACCAACGTTTGCAAATCGCGCTTCAGAAATTCCTGCGCCACGCGCGAAGTTTCGTTGATGTAGCTGCGGCGGATTCCGAGCGCGCGATTCACGACGGGTGGATTGTAAAAGACGAATGTCTTTTCGCCAGAGGGAGCGCCGTTGGCGTCGAGCACTTCCACTTCTTTTTCCAGCAGCCTTGCCGCCAGTTCGCCAGGATTCGCAATCGTCGCCGAGCAACATATAAATTGCGGGTCGCTGCCATAGAAATTCGCAATGCGCCTCAGCCGCCGCAGTACATTGCAAAGATGGCTCCCAAAAACTCCTCGATAGCTGTGCAACTCGTCGACCACGATGTAGCGAAGATTCTCGAAAAGACGCGTCCAGCGCGTGTGATGCGGCAAGATGCCCGTGTGAAGCATGTCCGGGTTCGTCAGCACCACGTGGCCTTTTTCGCGAATGGCTCTGCGCGCATCGGCGGGAGTATCTCCGTCATACGTAAAAACGCCGAAGCGGTTTTCGAGGCGCTGGTTGAGGTCGTAAAGCTCCGCCAATTGATCCTGCGCCAGCGCTTTTGTAGGGAAGAGATAAAGCGCGCGCGTGTCCAGATTCTCGAGAACGGAATTCAGAACTGGCAGGTTGTAACAAAGTGTTTTTCCGGAAGCGGTCGGCGTGACAACGACAATGTTTTTGCCTGCGTGAACCGCTTCGGCCGCGATGGCCTGATGCTTGTAAAGTTGGTGAATTCCTTTCGCCGCATAGGCCGCGATCAAATCCTCATGAATCCAGGCGGGAAATTCCGAAAATTGCGCATCGCGCGCCGGAAAATATCGCACGGCCGCGAGCGAATCGCCGTTGACGTCGCGCGTAGCCAACGCGTCCAGCACTTCGCGCACGCGCGTCAGCGGCGCGCCGGGCGGCGCTTCGAGCGAGCCAAGAGCCGCAGCCCGTACGGCGAGAGAATGGGACATAGAAGACAGCCTCCTGCAATTCGCCTTTTGTTCGCCAAGGCTAGCACGCGGCACTAACGCCTGCAATAGAGAAGTGCCCCAATTTTTCGAGAAGTGCGAGGGCCACTCGCAAGTAGAGCTACGCTTTCCAAGCCGTCCCGACATTTCAAACTTCCAAATCTCCCGAGGCCAAATCGCGGCTTCTACCATTTGCTTGCTAGAATGAAATCTACGGCTGACTGCTCTGGCTGTGGCGCGATGCATTTCTTTGTCGCGCCCGAGGGTCGCAACGCATCCTCAGCCGTAAGGAGCAAAGTGCCCAATTTGACCGTGCTCTATGACGGCGCATGCAACCTGTGCCGCGCCAGCGTAGCCCGCGTGCGGCGCATGGACCCGCGCGGCCTCATCGAACTCGTGGACCTTCACGACGCGAGCGTGCCAGCGCGCTTTCCGCAGGTAGACATCGACGAAGCCATGCGCTTGATGCAGGCCGTCGATCCTACTGGCCACGTGTATTCCGGAGCAGACGCTTGGGCGCGCATCGGACTGGCCCTGCCCGGTTGGAAGCTAGTCGCGTGGCTGCTTCTCCTACCCGGCATTCACTTCGTCGCGCAGCATTTCTATGGCTGGGTCGCGCGCAATCGCTATCGCTGGAACCGCGAACTTTGCGAAGACGGCACCTGCGCCTTGCACGTTGACAAGCCGGCTGGCCACGCAAAGAGCGCCGCGCACAAACTCTGAAATCCTCGGCCCGCGCCTCTGCCCCGGTATAATGTCCCGCGTCTATGGACTGGACTCCCTCCTTCATCATTCGCTGGCTCTTTGATTCGCGAAGCGGTCCTTCCGACCGTTTTCTGCCGCGCTGGATTTTTCTGCGCGCGCTCGGCGTAATTTATTTTTCCGCTTTTTTCTCTCTCGTATTTCAAATCCTCGGCCTCATCGGCCCCGAAGGGATTCTCCCCGCCGGTGAATTCTTGAAAAGCGTGTCCGCTCAGGTTGGTTCTGCCCGCTATTGGTATGCGCCAAGCATTCTGTGGCTCTCGAGCAGCTCGCACATGCTGATGGCGCTTTGCTGGGTGGGAATGATTGCCGCCGTGCTTCTCGTGCTCAATCTTTGGCCGCGCGCCATGCTCGTCCTCTGTTTTGTGTGCTTTCTTTCCTTTGTCAGCGCTGCGGGCGATTTTTCGGGCTACCAGTCCGACGGGATGCTCCTCGGCGCGGGATTTCTCTCCCTCTTTTTTGCGCCGGCCGGATTTCGGCCACGACTGGGTGTGAATCGCCCGCCGGTGCGCGCCGCGCTTTACCTGCTCCTTTGGGAGTGGTTCCGTATCTATTTCGAGTCCGGCGTCGCCAAAATCATGGGCGGCGATCCCGAGTGGCGGCACTTCACCGCGCTCGACGAGTATTACCAGAACGGTCCTCTTCCCACCTGGATTGGCTGGTACGTGCAGCATTTGCCGCACTGGTTTCACGCGACAACGACGTTCTTCACGCTGGCCCTCGAGCTGGGCCTGATCTGGGCGGCGTTCCTTCCCCGGCGCGTTCGCATCGCGCTCTTTTTCGTCGTGACGCCCTGGCAAATCGCCATCATTCTGACCGCCAATTACACATTCTTGAACTACCTGGTTCTCATGCTCGGCTTTTTGCTCCTCGACGACCCTTTCCTCTTGCAATTTTTTCCGGCGAAATGGAGGAAGCCGCTTCTCGATCGTGCCGCTGCTTCCGCTGCCGAGTCGCATGCCCTTGGTGCAGACGCGCTATCCATTTTGGAAACGCCGGCTAGTCCATCCGCCACCGCATCTACAAACACGGCGGCCGTCAAGAGCAAAAGCTTTCGCGATAAGTGGGAAAAATTCCGTTCCCGGCTTTCGCCAGTGCGCATCGCTACCGCCACGTTTCTGCTGACGTGGATTTTCTATGCCACCACCCTGCAAATGGTTTGGATGGTCTATCCCTTCCCGCTACCCACCACGCCCGTCTCCCTCCTCGATCCCTTTCGCATCGCCAATCGCTACGGTCTTTTTGGAGTCATGACGCGCGGCCGCTATGAAATCGAATTCCAAGGCTCAAATGACGGCGAAACCTGGGTCCCGTATCCCTTCCGTCACAAGCCGCAAGCACTGGACAAAGCGCCGGGCATCTACGCGCCCTATCAGCCGCGATTCGATTGGAACCTGTGGTTCGCGTCGCTCGGCGATTGGCGGGACAATTCTATTGTGCTGCGCACGGAGCGCAAGCTGCTCTCAAACGACAAGGACGTGCTGGCGCTCTTCGCCGCGAATCCTTTCCCGAAGGCGCCGCCGCGCTATGTTCGCGCCGTCCTCTGGCAATACTGGTTTACGTCCATGGCGGAAAAAAGGGAGCACGGATTGTGGTGGCAGCGCAAATTCATCGGGCTTTACGCTCCGGAAATCGAACTGGAACCTAATGGCGGAATCGGCGTCGTTCAGTGGCCTGAAGAATTGCCTCCGCACGAATAAATCGCGCGTGTTTTTTTCGAGCGCACGAATTAGTCAACGTCGAAGCCGAAGAATAAGCATTGCGCCGGCAAGAAATAGAACCATGGAAGTGGCGAATGCGGCTTGCACGGAAACCGCGCTCCACAGAAAACCCACCACAAGGCTCGAGAAAAAGTCACCAACGGCATTGACCGCGGCCAGCGTGCCGAACGCCATGCCGTGCTGCGCTTTGGCCACGAGCTCGGCCGCGACGGAATCCTCAAGCGCTTCCTCAGTACCGACATAAAGCCCCGCCAAAATAAAAATCACGCCGAGCAGTGAAAGCGAATGCGTGCCGGTGCAGAGTAGAATCGCGGTAATTCCCGCCAGCCCATAGCCACCGGCGAGAACGAACTTGCGCTGCGAAACGTGATCGCTCAGCCAACCGCTGGCGTAAGCCGAGCCTGCATAAAACACATTGTGCAGCGTATAGAGAATCACGGCGATGCTGGCCGCGCGCGCGAGACCGTATTTAGGCGCGAGCATCCGCGAAGCGTAGAGAATGAGCAGCGTATGCGAAAAATCGCCGGCGCCGAACACGCCGACTCCCAATAGAAAACCGCGGAAGGGGGCCGGCAAATCGCGAACGCCAGCCAGGAAAGAACGCTTCGATTTCGCACCAATGGGCCGTTCGCGCACCAAGAGCCAAAAACACGCGACCGCGATCAATCCCGGGAGAAGCGTCCAGAGAAAAACCCTTTGGTAGTTGTGCCCGGTTCTTTCGAGCAGCCACAGCGCGGTAAGCGGACCGACAATCGCGCCCACGGTGTCCATCAAGCGTTCCAGCCCGAACGCGCGCCCGTAAGCATTCGGTGAAACGTCCGCCGCTAGCAACGCTTTTTTGGCTGGCGAACGAACGCCGCGCCCCAGCCACGCCGCCGAGCGCCCGATGAGCACGTGATATGCGTGCGTGGCGAAAGCAAAGGAAGCGGTGCCGAGCGCCGTGACCAGGTAACCAAATACGGCCAACGGCTTGCGATGCTTCAAACGGTCCGTGAAATGCCCGGCGGCAATCTTCGTAAAACTAGAGAGACCGTCCGAAATTCCCTCAATGACTCCGAGCCAAGCCGGCCCGGCTCCAATCGCCGCAAGAAATGCGGGCAAAACGGCCGTAGCGGTTTCATGGCTCCAGTCGCTGAAGAGGCTGGTCAGGCCGACGCCCAACACCGTGCGGTTCAGCCAGGAGCTTTTTTGTGTCTCTTCCGGCATGGAGAGAGAGTGTACTGTCGAGAATGCCCCGCGTCACGCAGAGCGCGTAAATGTAGGCTTCTAATCTGGCAAATTCAGCTATTGCCGGTTAGCCGGCGTTATGCTTTTGCCTTGAAAAATTACCGCGCGCACTTTTTCGAGCGCGTGGATGTCGCTCAAGGGATCGCCTTCGACAGCGACAAGATCCCCTTCCTTACCCGTTTCTATCGTTCCAAGCCGGTCGAGGCCAATCAATTCCGCGCTCGTTTTTGTCCCGGAAACAAGCGCCTGCTGCGGAGTCATCCCGTATTTCACTTCCGCGATCATCTCATCGCGCACCGTTCCCGTTCCCGGCGCATAGGAATGGTCCGAACCAGCGGCGATCGTCACGCCCGAGCGCAAAGCGAATTGGAAACTAGGAAAATGCGTTTTGGCCAGTGCGTTGACCTTCGTGATCACGTATTCCGGGAAATGCATTTTCACTCCGTTCTCCACGCTCTCTTCCACCACGAAAAGTGTGGGAACCAGCACGACCCCGTGGCTCTTCATGAAGTTCACCGCCGCTTGATCGAGTTCCGAGCCGTGCTCGATCGAGTCCACTCCCGCCTCCAGCGACGAGCGAATGCTGCGAATATTTTCCGCATGCGACGCCACTTTGACGTGAGCCATGTGCGCCTGCTCCACGATCACGCGCAGCTCCTCGGGCGAAACCTGCTCCGAAGTCGGCGAATCCAGCGGCGAAAGCACTCCGCCCGATGCCAGCACTTTAATTACCCGCGCTCCATATTTCAGCTGCAGGTGAACGGCTTTTTCCGCATCCGCCGGAGAATTGATGAATCCGTTCATCGGGGTATAGAAATCGTCCATCGGAAGGAAGGGCGGCGCGGGGAAGAAATCGCCGTGCCCGCCGGGAATCGTGAGCGCGTGCGCTGCGGGGACCAGGTGCGGGCCCGGAATCGTGCCTTCCTCAATCGCCGTCTTCAGCGCCACGTCGATGAAGCCTTCCGTTCCCAAAACTCGTGCGCCAACGACCCCGGAAGAAAGCGCGTAACTCATGGCCCTGCCGCCACGCAGCGCCGAGAGTGGATACGAGACATTCTGCCCGAACGGGCCGGACCATATATGAATGTGCGCGTCCACGAATCCAGGTAGGACGGTGTAATTCGAGAGATCGATTTGCTCCGCTCCGTCTGGCACCGCAAGGTCTTTCCCGACGGCGGTCACTTTTCCGTCGGTGATCACGACATCCCCGGATGCGATCGGCGGTTTCTCCGCATCGTAGATGAGCTTTCCGCAACGCACGTAAACAACCTTCGGCGGCGGCGCCGCGAATGCCGCGAGCGAACCAAGCAAGCACACCATCACCGCCATCCATATTTTTCGCATCGAACTCTCCTTTTGGGCGTTGTGATTGGCAACCTTTGCCGCCGCCGACGATTTCATCGCGCGCCAGCCTAATTCGCGAAGCCGCCGAAGTCAATTGCGGCTATATGTTCCTGTCGATGCGGTTCGTCCGCTGTCTTCAGTAGTGAAAGTGGAAACGAAACTCGCCGTAGATTTGCCGCGGGTCGTTGTAATGAAATCCGCCGAACGTCAAACTGTTGTCCAATTCTACGCGGCGGTTGGCCACGTTCAGTGCGTTCACGGAAACGCTGTATCTCTCGGAAAAGCTTTTCCCGAGCGATACATCAAACGTGGTGTGTTGCGGCAGATAGTCGCCCGGATACTGCGCGTCCGGAATCCCGTTAGTGAATCCCGAACCGTAGTACACATTCGTCGAGGCGTATGCTCGCCAGGGCAGAGTTGCATTGAAGCCGATATTCAGCGTGTTTCTCTGGTCGTGGTCTACGGGTGAAAATCCAGGTGCTATATCTAGCGGGCATGCCGTCGTCACGGGGGTTGGGCAGATCAAGCCACCCGTAATCGGAGCGGTTGCCTGCGCAATCTGATTCGCGTAAGCAAGATGAAACTGGCCGCGATGCCACAGCCGAGGAGACCGTAGTGTGAGCTCCCAACCTTGAATCAATGCGGCATCCCAAGTGATTGGCCAGAAGAGATTCGACTCTCCGATGTTGTTATGGTCCAGCCAATTCGAGGCCCGCGTTTGGTAAGTATCGGCGTCAAGAGCCCATCCGCGGAAGGGAATCGTCACCCCAAACTGGGATTCCGTATCCCTCTCACCGTGCAAGGGTGTGAAAGCAAAACCCTGATTGCCTGCCAGATCGGCAAGTGACCCCGTGGCCGTCACGAGCGGCGGCGCTTGGTAATAGTCGCCGTAGAAGGCGCGAAAGACCCAGTTCAGGCGCGGAACTCTCACGGCCACGCCATAGCGAGGATCGGTCGCGTTTTCCACGATGTCCGCCGTAAAGTGCGATTGGCGCACGCCGGCCATCAGCGTCAGCCAGGAAGTCACTTTGAATTTGTCGTTGATGAATACGTTCGCCAGCCCTCCGGTCACGCCGATCGAAGAGGCGGGGTAGTTTTGACTGCCATCCGTGAATTGATTCTCGAAGAAGTTGTACTGGTGCTGGCCGAATCCGTATACACCGGCTTCGATGTCATTTTTCCAGAAGTTTGCGTTGAGAGTCGCCTGCAATCCACCGTAATTGGCGGCCTGATCCATCGTTGAGATGACCGGATAATCATTCGGGCCGCCTTGGTAGTCAGCGCTGTTGTAGTGATAAAAAGGAGAAACCGTCAGCAGCATATTTGCACTGAAGGTGTGTACCCAAGAAAAGGTCACGTAGCCGTCGCGCTCATGCTCCCCGTCGCGCAGGCCGTAACTCGGCGACTCGCCCGCCGCTACCAATTGCTGATTTCCGATCGAGTTGGGATCCGGGTCGTAGGGAATCTGGTAATAATCCTCGCGCAATGAAGTCACCACGCGGAATTGGTTCTGAGCATCGGGATTGTAAATGAACGAAGCGAATCCCCCGTAGCCGTTCTCTGCATCGTGGAAGACCTGCCCGATAGGCGTCTGAAGCCCGTAATTGCTCCGGTTTCCATTCACGCTCGCGTAGTAGGCGAACCGTTTTGTGTGGCTCCCGAAATTGAGCTGATCGTTCGTCTGATACCAGTTTCCGATGGTGGTGACGAGTTCCGCTTCATTGTTGCTCTCGAAGCCGCTGCGCGGCACGATGTTGAATATGCCGTACGTTCGGTCGCCGTAATCGGCGTCATAGCTGCCTCTTTGAATCTCGAGATAATCGATGTCCTTGGGATCGATCACCGGGGCTAGGTTGGCGGCAATGTTCGTGTTCGGAATCTCGACGCCGTCAATCAGCCAGTTCACTTGGTGGCCTCCGCGCATGTGCAGCATGTCGTGGGTCACGTACGCCGCCGGCGTGTAGTCCGTGATCATTTGCAGCGCGTTGGTCCGGTCGGCTCCCGGAGTCTCCACAATATCTTTACGGTCCACTAGCGTCGTTGGCGTCACCGAATCGACGGTCGCCACGTTTTGGTCCGCTTCCTCGGAGACGACGGTGGTCTCCTTCACCGTGCCGATCTGAAGTTGATAGTGGAGGATCGGCGAGGAATCCGAAACCACCGTAACCTTTTCCTGTTCTTCCGCAAAACCGGTCTTTGCCACCGTCACCAAATAATCGCCCACCGGCACGGCGGCAATAGAAAACGAGCCATCCTGATCCGTTTGCACCGTCTGCGTCCAATCCGACGTCGCCGACTTCAACGTTACCGCCGCGCCTTCGATGGGCCGGTGTTGGGGGTCATGCACGATGCCTCGCACCGTTCCAAAGATGGTGGCAAACACTCCGCCAGCCGACAGAAATACCACTGCCACGAAAAGCAATACACGCTTCCTCATGAATTCTTCTCCGTTTGATGGCGGAATCATTCCGCGGCGAGCCTCAACGGCCCGGACGAATTCCAATTTACAAAATTGGGTTGGATTTACAGAGAGAATACAAGCGTGCGTGGCGGCGGATAGGGAGGCTCGAACGATTGCTCGAATGCCGCGGGCCAGATGTTCGCGGACAACTTTCCAGCGTCAAACGGCTGAGAACCTCGCGCCGGTTCTGGCAGGACGAAAATCACTGGCGTTGTAAGCGCGCGGCTGATTTGGCTGCCACAGGACATCGAGCAATTGCAGATTCCGGTTTTTCCGTGGTGCTCGCACTCCATCGGCGCTTCTTCCGCCATGGTTTTGTGCGGCGAGGTGTGCCGCATCTTCGAATGCATCATACCCATTGGGCAGATGCCTCCTTTGCAGCAGTCCATCACTTTCGTTCCCCACGTCGCCGCCCACGACGCGGCCAGCATCGGCGCCCAGAGCATCACGGCGCCAACCAGACACACCCACGCTCCGAAAATTCTTCCCCGCGCCTTAGGCAGATGAAACGGTTTCCGCATGCAAGTCACGTGAGCTTACCTCAGGTCGCCCGGCTCTTCCAACCCTTTTCCCGTTAAGGGCGAATAAAAGGACCGCCAATTTGGCTAGAACCGGTTTATTCCTTGATTTGGGTCCCCTTGACTTGCCCGGGCGTGCGTCGCAGACTGATTTTATGGCCCACACGTATCTGCTCTTTGACTTCGGCACGGACGAAGAGAAAGCTCAGCTTGCGCGTCACAAGCTCGAAGGCTGGAAGCAAGCCTTCCGTTTGGACAAAAAGCTCCTTTACAAGCTCGAGCGCGCCGCAACAGAGGCCAAGAGCGCTCCCGAACCAGCACCGAAAGCCACGGACTCTCCCAAACTCGAGAAATCAAAATCAAAGTCCAAGACAAAATCCAAGGCCAAGCCCGCTGAATCAGAAGCTTTGAAGGAATCCGCCGAGGAAACTCCTCCCGCCGATGGCAAAGTGAATCTCCTCGTCAGGCTTTATTTTTCCGGCCACGAAAAGCTCACCGAGCATCGCTGGATCGAGCGCATTCCCTCCGAGGAGCCTTTCAAGGAAGCTTCTCCCCGTGTCGTGCGGCAGGGTGAGGCGCAATGGGATGAGGTCGTGAAACAGTTCGAGTCTCTTGAATAGGTT
>Ga0335073_10016967_pt1 | contig 10185 bp, 6 predicted proteins | sample Lox_Sample_22_FD_207093 | JGI IMG/M metagenome (GOLD analysis project Ga0335073, IMG submission 207093) | Soil microbial communities from Loxahatchee National Wildlife Refuge, Florida, United States - Lox_Sample_2.2 | ecosystem: Environmental > Terrestrial > Soil > Wetlands | place: USA: Florida... | reverse complement strand
GGCGCTGCCCCGCCAGTCACACAGCCCCCAGCGTCACCAAGCCCGAACGTAAGGCAGCACCGCGGCCAGGCTAGCGCCGGTCAATGCGCAGCCGATCGGCTCTACCAGTGTCAATTGCGCAATCGGCGGGTTCGCGTCCGCGTACCAGTACCGCTCGCCCCTGATAACAGCAAGAAGCGGGGTGCGGGGTTGGGGCGGGGTGCCGGCGGGGGCGGATATTCGTTTCGCGGCGGGGAGGGGCGCGGCTACGCTGGGCCGGCATGGAAGCGGAGGCTGGCGAGTACGACCACCAGGCCGTGGAGGCCGCGGCGCGCGCGCTGTGGGAGGACCGCGACGTGTACCGGTACGACGCGGCGGGCAGCGGGCCGGTATTCAGTGTGGACACCCCGCCGCCTTATGTATCCGCGGCCCACCTGCACGTCGGGCACGCGATGAGCTACTCGCAGCCCGATTTCATCGTCCGCTACAGGCGGATGCGCGGGCAGCGGGTGTTCTACCCGATCGGGTTCGATGACAACGGGCTGCCGACCGAACGCTACGTCGAGCAGGCCTACGGCGTGCGCGCCGCGGACATGCCGCGGGCCGAGTTCGTGGCGCTGTGCCTGGCCGAGACCCAGCGCACGGCGGCGCGGTACGAGGACCTGTGGCGGCGGCTCGGGCTCTCGGTGGACTGGTCGCTGCGGTACTCGACCATCGGCGAGCGGTGCCAGCGGACCGCGCAGGCCAGCTTCGTGACGCTGCACGCGGCCGGGTACCTGCGGCGGGGCAGCGACCCGATCCTGTGGTGCCCCGAGGACCGCACCGCGCTGGCCCAGGCCGACGTGGAGGACCTCGAGCGGACCAGCAAGCTGTACCAGATCGAGTTTCCGGGGGCCGCCGGTGGTCGGGAACTGAGCATCGCCACCACCCGGCCTGAGCTGCTGCCCGCGTGCGTCGCGCTGTACTGCCATCCCGGCGACCCGAGGTACGCGGGGATCGTGGGCGCCGAGGCGACGGTGCCGCTGTTCGGCTACCGGGTGCCGGTGCGGACCGACGAGTCGGTGGACCCCGGGTTCGGGACCGGGCTGATGATGGTGTGCACGTTCGGCGACGCCGAGGACGTGCTCAAGTGGCGGCGGGACGGGCTGCCGCTGCGGATGGTGGTGACCGGCGACGGGCGCCTCGGCGAGCTGGCGGGGGAGTTCAGCGGTCTGCGGCTCACCCAGGCCCGGTCGGCCATCGTGGCCGCGCTCGACGCCGCCGGGCACCTGCGCGGCGGCGAGCCGGTGCGCCAGGTGGTCGGGGTGCACGAGCGGTGCCAGACGCCGGTGGAGTTCCAGATCAGGCCGCAGTGGTTCATCGCGGTGCGGGAGCACGCCGACCGGTTCCGCGCGCGCGCCGCCGAGATCGAGTGGATCCCGCCGTACATGCGGCGGCGGCTCGAGGACTGGATCGACGGGCTCAAGTGGGACTGGAACATCACCAGGCAGCGGCACTACGGGGTGCCGTTCCCTGTCTGGTTCTGCGCCGCCTGCGGCACGCCGGTGCTGGCCAGGCTCGAGGACCTGCCGGTGGACCCGCTCACGGACAAGCCGCCGGTCACGGCCTGCCCGTCGTGCGGGTCCGCGGACTTCGCCGGCGACCCCGATGTGATGGACACCTGGATGACCTCCTCGCTGACGCCGCAGGTCAACGACGGCTGGGCGTGGCGGCCCGGCGGCAGCGACCCGGCGCTCGCGCCGATGTCGATGCGGGTGCAGGCGTTCGAGATCATCAGGACGTGGCTGTTCTACTCGGTGGTGCAGTCCGAGCTGCACTTCGGGCGGGTGCCGTGGCGCACCGCGCTGATCTCCGGGTGGGGGCTGAACGAGCAGGGCCGCAAGATCTCCAAGCGGGACCTGGAGCGGCACACCGGCGCGGACGGGTTCAACAGGTACGTGCCCGACGACGTGCTCGCGAAGTACGGCGCGGACGCGCTGCGACTGTGGGCGACCAGGGGCCGGATCGGGACCGACCTGCGGTACAACGAGAAGGACGTGCGGACCGGGCGGAAGTTCGCCGTCAAGCTGTGGAACGTCGGCCGGTTCCTGTCGCTGAACGGCGTGTCCGCAGGCGGGCCGCCCGCCGCGCCGCCCGTCGCCGCGCGCGACGTCGTGGACCGGTGGCTGCTGTCGCACCTGGCGGAGGCGGTGGACACCGCGACGGGCTTCTTCGATGAGCACGACTACATGCAGGCGCACCAGGCGGCGTCGCGGATGTTCTGGTCGGTGTTCTGCGACCGGTACCTGGAGATGGTCAAGGACCGGCTCAGCGGCGGCGACGCCGGCGCGGACAGCGCGCGGCAGACGCTGGCCGAGTCGTTCCGGGTGCTGCTCGGCCTGTTCGCCCCGTTCGCGCCGTTCGTCACCGAGCACCTGTACCAGCGGTTCTATGCCGGTTCCGAGGCGGCCGGGCCTGACGGCGCGGGGTCGCTGCACCTGACGCGCTGGCCCGCGGCGCACCCCGCGTGGCGGGCGGACCCGGCGGCCCGCGCGGCGGTCGACCAGCTGACGGTGATCCTGGACGCGACCCGCGCGCTGCGCTCCCAGCGCCGCCTCGGCAACGCGGCGCGGCTGCGGTCGCTGACGCTGGGCGCGCACACCGCGGCTGCCGCGGCGCTGCTCGACGAGATCGCCGAGCCGCTCCGGCTGGCCGCCCGCGCCGACGCCGTGCTCCGCGGGGACGCCGGGTATCCGAGCGGCGTGGACGGCGTCACGGTCGCCATCGAGGCCTGACCCGGTCTCACCCGTCCCGGGTGAAGCGCGGCCGCGCCGCTGTCTGGAGCATGGTGTCAGTCCAGAGGAGGACACCATGACGAACAAGCGGGTAACCGCCAACGGGTACATGCCCGGTGCCACCGGGTTCCAGGTGCCCTCCAGGCACCTCATCATCGGCGCGACGCTGTTCGGCGTCGGTACCGCCTTCTGCGCCGCCGGCGTCGCGGTCAGCGGCTCGGGCATGCTGGCCGCCACCCAGCGGTGGATAGCCGGGCTGGAGCGGGCGCCAGCCGACATCGCGAAGGACACCTGGGCGGCCGCCAGGGCCGCGGCCACCGCCGGCGCGCACGCCTGGCAGGAGGAGAGCGAGGCCCAGCACGCGGCCCTGCAGCACACGGGTAAGTGATGCCCGGTCAGACTTCCGCCACGGCGGTCAGCCGGCCGGACCCGATGGCGGCCGTGAACTCCTGGTAGTCGCGCTCGTTCTGGTCGGCGTAGCGCTCGGCGAAGTCGGTGACCGAGCGGTCGAAGGCGTCGCCGCGGCCGAGGTAGGCGGCGATCGCCACCGGGTCCCCTGACCTGGCGTGCGCGCGGGCCAGCGTCCAGCCGCAGGCCTGCGCGTACATGGCGAGCCCGAGCGGGCTCATCGTCTCGACCGCGGCCGATGCCTTCATGTCCCGCAGCTGGCGCCAGTAGAAGTGCCTGGTGGCGTCCACGCCGCGGGTCCAGCCGAGGTAGATGTCGCTGGCGGCCTGCATGAGCCGCTGGCCCTGCACGACCCGCTGGCCGTGCTGGCGGTACCTGCTGCGCGGCAGGTGTGCCTCGAGCACCGATGGCGTGGCCTCCTTGACCTGAAGGAAGAGCAGGTCGTGGGCGTCGCGGCCCTGGAGCAGCACGATGAAGCAGCGCGTCCCGACGCTGCCGACGCCAACGACCTTGCGGGCGAAGTCGACGACCTCGAACTCCCCGAGCAGGTGCCTGACGTCGGGCCGCAAGGTCGCCCGGTAGGCCTGGTACTGCTGGCGGACCACCTCGCCGAGCTGCTCGGGCGACAGCGCCGGCGCCAGCTCGCGGACCGGGATGAGCACCGGCGGCTGGCTGGCGATCCGGTACTGGCCGCCGTCGCGCTCGCCGAGTTTGGACAGTGCCTGCAGGCTGTCGCGGGTGCGCGCCTTGGCGCTGATCCGCTGCACCTGCTTCACCGCCCGCCGGGCCATCTTGGCCCGTTTCCCGGCCTTCTGCCCGGTCGCCGCGTTCTGGACCGCGCCTTTGATCGTGTCCTCGTCGAGGCTGGCGTACCAGACATCCATCGTGGTCTGCGCGGCGAATCCGGCCATGGCCTCCCGGTACGCGGTCACCGAGGCGCGCGCCGCGTCGCGCGATTGCGCCGGGGTGAACCCGTTGTCGCGGCCGGCCACCACGAAGCTCGCCGCCGTTCGCTTCACGTCGTACTCGAACGGCCCCGGCAGGGTCTCGTCGAAGTCGTTGACGTCGAACACCAGCCTGCGCTCGGGCGAGCCGAACACGCCGAAGTTCAGCAGGTGGGCGTCGCCGCACAACTGGACGGCGAGCCCGGCCGTCGGGGTGTCCTTCAGGTCCTCCGCCATCACCGTGGCCGCGCCCCGGTAGAACGTGAACGGCGAGACCATCATCCGGCCGTGCCGCACCGGCACGAGATCAGGCTCCCGGCCGGCGTCCTGCTCGTCGAGCAGGTCCACCGGGCCGCGGCGGCCGGCCGCCGGCGCCCAGCCCGCGTGCGCGGATCGCGGTGTCGCGGTACGGGCGGCGGCGCCCCGCGCCCGGCGCTCGTCGAGGGTGATCATGGCGTCACGATCGCGAACTGGTTGTCCGGGGTGTCGAGCACGCCGAGCAGCGTCCGCAGCGCCCCCTGGTCGCCGGTGGTCTCGGCGCCGTCCAGGCTGCCCGTGGCGAGCAGGTGCAGCAGCTGCGGCTTGGTGAGGGTGACCGTCAGGTCGGCGGAGGTGCCGTTGGCCGCGTGCGTGTGGACCAGGACGCCGTTGGACAGCCGGAGCCAGACCTCCTCCTTGAGGTCGGTGAAGTCCCAGGCGATCGTCACCTCCTTGTCCCATGCCTTCGGGCCGTTGACCCGGATGGCGATGGAGTCGAAGAGCTGCCCGACGGTGAGCGCCGCCGCCACCTCCGGGCTGGCCGTGTCGACGGGGGCCTTGGCGCGGTCGCCGCGCAGCTCGCGCGCGCCCTGCAGGTAGAAGCTGCGCCAGGTCGCGTTCTCCGCCCCGTGCCCGAGGCTCTCGTACGTTCTCGCCAGCAGCTCCCGCGCCTCCTGGTTGTCCGGGTCGGCGAACACGACGTAGTTGAGCACCTGGGCGGCCCAGCGCGGGTCCTCGTCACCTCCCCGCACCCGGTCGATGACGGCCTTGGCGCCGCCCATGTACTCCACGTGCTTGGCCGCGGCGGGCTCGGGCGGCAGCTCCCACAGGTGCGCCGGGTTGCCGTCGAACCAGCCCATGTAGTGCTGGTAGATCGCCTTGACGTCGTGGCTGACCGAGCCGTAGTAGCCGCGCGCGTGCCAGGCCCGCTCGAGCGCCGGCGGCAGCTCGATCTGCTCGGCGATCTCGGTCCCCGTATACCCCTGGTTGAGCAGCCGGAGCGTCTGGTCGTGCAGGTAGGCGTAGAGGTCGCGCTGCTGGGTGAGGAACGCGGTGAGCTCCCGCTGGCCCCAGGTCGGCCAGTGGTGCGAGGCGAAGGCCACGTCGGACTTGCCGGCGAACAGCTCGATGGCCTCGGTGAGATAGCGCGCCCAGGTGTGCGGGTTGCGCACGACAGCGCCGCGCAGCGTCAGCAGGTTGTGCAGGTTGTGGGTGGCGTTCTCGGCCATGCACAAGGCGCGGTGGTCGGGGAAGTAGAAGTTCATCTCGGCGGGCGCCTCGGTGCCCGGCGTGAGCTGGAAGATCATCCGGACCCCGTCGACGGTCTCCGCCTGGTTGGTGTAGGTGACGTCGAGCGTCGGCGGCACCAGCGAGGTCGTCCCTGTCGAGACCGCGAGGCCGAGCCCGCAGCCCACATGACCGTCCGGGCCCTTGGGCAGCTCGGCGCCGTACATGTACACCGCGCGGCGGTTCATCGCGGCGCCCGCGTAGACGTTCTCGCTGACCGCGCTCTCCAGGAACCCGGCCGGCGCTATGACCGGTATGTCCGCCCCGTCGGGCAGCACGCCGCGCACCCCGCCGAAGTGGTCGCCGTGCGAGTGGGTGTAGATGACCGCCGTCACCGGCCGGTCGCCGCGGTGCGCGCGGTACAGCCGCAGCGCCGCGGCGGCGCATTCGACCGAGATCAGCGGGTCGACGACGATCACGCCGGCGTCGCCTTCGATGAAGGAGATGTTCGAGATGTCGAGGCCGCGGACCTGGTAGATCCCGTCGGTCACCTCGAAGAGGCCCTGCTTACGGCACAGCTGGCCCTGCCGCCACAGGCTGGGGCTGACGCTCCGCGGGCAGTCGCCGTCGAGGAAGCCGTAAGCGTCGGAATCCCAGACCACCCGGCCGCCGGCCTCGATCACCACACCCGGGGTCAGCGCCGCGATAAAGCCGCGGCTGGCGTTCTCGAAGTCCGTCTGGTCCGCGAACGATGGAAGATCGCTCATCTCGTCCCTCCTGCTCATCAGCCGATCGTGACGCAGGAGGCGGTGGCGCGGCCTCACCCGGCGCGGGTGATCACGTCACCGCCCTGGTGATGCGCATATGTAAGGTGTGAGGGCAACGCGCGGCCGGCTGGCGCGGTTCGTTCCCGCGCTGTCCTGGGTTCCGGGATACCAGCTCGGCTGGCTGAGCACGGACGCGATCGCGGGGTTCACGATCTGGGGTCTGCTCATCCCCGAGGGCATCGCGTACGCGAGCCTCGCCGGGCTGCCGCCGCAGGCTGGGCTGTACACCCTGCTCGTATCGCTGGTCCTGTACGCGGTCTTCGGCACGAGCAGGCAACTGGTCGTCGCCGGGACCTCGGCCTCGGCGGTGCTCGTCTACTCCACGGTCAGCGCCCTGAATCCCAAGGACGCCGCCATATACGGCTCGCTCGCGGCCGGGCTCATCGTGCTGACCGGCATCCTGTTCGTGTGCTCGGGGCTGTGCCGACTCGGGTTCATCACGCAGTTCCTGTCGCGGCCGGTGATGGAGGGGTTCGTCTTCGGGATCGCCATCTTCGTGACCGTGGGGCAGCTGCCCAGGCTCTTCGGCCTCAAGAAGGGGCCGGGAAACACGGTCAGCCAGTTCGCTCACCTGGTGACCCATCTCAGCGGCACGAGCCTGACGACGTTCGCCGTCGGCGCGGTCGCCCTCGTTCTCCTATTCGGGTTCGACCGGGTTCCCCGGGTGCCCGGCGGCCTGGTCGTGCTCGCCGCCGGCATCGCGGTCAGCTGGGCCCTGCACCTGGACGCGCACGGGGTCGAGGTGGTGGGCAAGGTCCCGGCCGGGCTGCCGTCGGTGGCCGGGCTCGACCTGGGCGTACACGATCTGTGGGTGCTGCTGCCGAGCGCGGCCGGCCTGATGCTCGTGATCTTCAGCGAGGCGCTCGGCGCGGCGGAAACCTTCGCCGACAAGCACGGCTACCGGCTCGATCCCAGCCAGGACATGATCGCCCTCGGCCTGGCGAACATCGGCTCAGGGCTGCTCGGCGGGCTCGCGGCGGGCGGGAGCGTGTCGCAGTCCGCGGTCAACGACGGCGCGGGCGCGCGGTCAGAAGTGTCGGCTGTCATCGCGGCGGTGCTCAGCCTCGTCACCGTGCTGGCCCTGACGCCGCTGTTCACCGACCTGCCGGAAGCGGTGCTGGCCGCGATGATCATCCACGCGGTCTCGCACCTGATGAAGGTGGCGGAGATGCGCAGGTTCTACCGGCTGCGGCGGCGCGAGTTCTGGCTCGGGATGGTCACCCTGCTCGCGGTCGTCGTCCTCGACCTGCTGCCCGCGCTCGTCATCGGCGTGGTGCTGTCCATCCTGGTGCTCGCGTTCGTGGCCAGCCGCCCGGTGTTCTCCCTGCTCGGCACCCATCCCACGGTGCCCGGCGGGTATGAGGACGTCAGGCGGCACCACGGCGCGCGGCCGGTCCCCGGAGTGCTCATCGTCCGCCCCGACGCGCCGCTGTTCTACGCCAACGCCCAGCCAGTGCGCGACACGGTGACCGAACTGGTTCGCTCCGCCCGTCCGGCGGTGCACACGGTGATCCTGGATCTCGACGGCAACGAAGACCTGGACATCACCAGCTCGGAGGCGCTGGAGAAGCTCGCCGCCGCGCTCCGCCGGCAGCACGTCCGGCTCGCCTTCGCCCACCTGCACGCGCCCGCCCGCGACATGCTGAGCCACTTCGCCCTCGCCGGCTGCCCCGTCTTCCCGACCCTCGAGTCCGCCGTCGGCTGGGCGCACCAGCCAACGGCGGACTCGAAACGGTAACCCCGGGCGGACGACGCAGCGGAAGCCGAGGTGGGCGGTCGACGTGTCGACCGCCTCGCCCTGCCGGGCCGCCGGCCGGTAGCGCAGGCAGTAGTTCGGCGCGCACAGGTGCGAGCCGCCCTTGATCACGCGGCGCGGGATGTGCGCCCCGGGCTGGCCCGGCACCAGGCTGGCGGACGCGTCGGTGACCCGCGGGTTGCGCGGCACACAGCAAGCGTGCCCCGCTCGCTGAGCGTCCCGCTCGGCGGTGAAGTAGTCGCCCGTCCACTCCCAGACGTTGCCGGCCATGTCGAACAGGCCGTACCCGTTGGGCGGGAAGCTGCCGACGGGGGACGTGCCGCGCTTGTCCGGCGGCTTGAGGTTCTGCCCGGGGAACTCACCCTGCCAGGTGTTCGCCATCACCTTCCCCCGCGGGAACGGGTCGTCGCCCCAGGTGAAAACCGCGCCGTAGGCGTCGGCGTCCTCGGCGGCCACGTGGGTGACCGGGTGCCTGTCGAGGCCGCCCACCGTGCTGCCCGGCCCGCGTGGATGGCGCCAGTCCGCGCCCGGCGTGTACCGCCACCACTGCGACACGTCCCGCAGGTCCACCGGCCCGCTGGTGGCGAAGAACACCAGCGATCCCGGCTGCAGCAGGGCCGGGTCCGCGCCGGGGTACTGCGCCGGGTCGAGCGGACGTTCCGCGACGGTCGTGTACCCGGTCCCGGTCACGAACCGCCTGAACTCCGCGACCGTGACCGGGTGATCGTCCATCCAGAAGCCGTCGACCTCGACGCGGCGCGCCGGGCGTTCCTCCGGGTAGAAGTCCTCAGATCCCATCAGGAACTTGCCGCCCGGCACCCACGCCATGTTCTTCAGCCGGGCGCTACTCACGGGCCATCATGGCGGCTGCCTCGTGCTCGAGGTCCACGTACGGCTTGCCGCTGACGTTGACCTGCACCCGGCGGATCGTGCCCCCGGTGAACCGCCACGGCGACCTGCCCGGATAGTCGTCGGTGACGGCCTCGCCGCTGTCCCGCCCGACGCACAGGCCCTCGCCGCCGATGGAGAACTTGCCCGGCTGGGTCTTGATCCTGCCTTCGCCGACCTTCTGGTCGCCGTAGTACAGGGACAGGATCCCGTTGGCGATGCCCGGCGGGTCCTCGCGGTCCTTGTCGAACGACGCGGACAGGATCACCTTCTCCCCGGTGGGGATGTCCCTCTCGGCGCTGATCCGCTGCTCGGTGGCGCCGACGAAGTTGTACACGTAGTGCAGCCGGTTGTCCCTGACGTACAGCGCGTGACCGCCGAACCGGGAGCCGTGCGCGAACAGGACCCCCTCGGCGCCCGGTGCCGGGATGTCGACGAGCGCGCCGATCGAGTACGAGCGGTTCCGCACGTTGACCGCCTGGGCCTCGGGCACCTCGGCGGTCCCCGGGTAGTAGATGTACTTGTCCCGCGGTGCGGTGAGCACCGGGCGCGGGGTGGTGAGGATCTCGACAGGCCCGCGGTCGTCCAGCGGCAGCGCGCCGTTCGCGCCCGCCTCGACGTACCACAGGTTGACCAGGTCGCGGAGCCTGCCGGGCTGCTGCCCGGCCAGGTCGCGGCACTCGGACCTGTCGGTCTCCGTGTGGTAGAGCTCCCAGGTGTCGTTGGCGTAGTCGCCCCAGCCCTGGGCGCCGATGTGCGTGGTGACGGCCTTCCAGCCGTCGTGCCAGATGCCGCGCGATCCGAGCATGGAGTAGAACTGGGTCCTTCTCGCCGTCCTGGCCCGCGCGTCGTCGAAGCTGTAGCGCATGCTCACGCCGTCGAACGAGCTCTGGGTGTAGCCCTTGATCTCGTCAGGCGCGTCGACGCCGACCACGTCGAGGATCGTCGGCACGATGTCGACGGCGTGGTGGTACTGGTGCCTGATCTCGCCGCGGGCCTTCATGCCCTTCGGCCAGGAGATCAGGCACGGGTCGGCGGTGCCGCCGTTGAACTCGTACCGCTTCCACATCTTGAACGGCGTGTTGAACGCCATCGCCCACCCGGTCGGGTAATGGTTGTAGGTC
>Ga0335073_10016966_pt1 | contig 10185 bp, 9 predicted proteins | sample Lox_Sample_22_FD_207093 | JGI IMG/M metagenome (GOLD analysis project Ga0335073, IMG submission 207093) | Soil microbial communities from Loxahatchee National Wildlife Refuge, Florida, United States - Lox_Sample_2.2 | ecosystem: Environmental > Terrestrial > Soil > Wetlands | place: USA: Florida... | reverse complement strand
GCCCGGTTTCAAGTTCAACATGACCGACGTCCAGGCCGCGCTCGGGCTTCACCAGCTGCCGCTGCTAAGCGACTGGATCGATCGCCGCGCCGAACTGTGGGAGCGCTACGACGAGCTGCTCGCCGGACTGCCGCTCCAGACACCGCCGCCTGCCGATCCCGACACCAGGCACGCGCGACACCTCTACCAGGTGACGCTCAATCCGGATGCGCCGCTGACCCGGGACGAGCTGCTGGACGCGCTGAGCGACCGGCGGATCGGCACCGGCGTGCACTATCGCGGCGTCCACCTCCACCCGTACTACCGCGACCGATACGGGCTGACACCCGAGCAGTTCCCGGTCGCCACCAGGATCTCCGACGGCACGTTGAGCCTGCCGCTCAGCCCCAAGGTCTCGGATGACGACCAGACCGACGTCGTGACCGCGCTCCTGGAGTTGCTCGGATGAGTACGTCCGGCTACTCCGCCCGGCGGACACCGCTCTGGCTCGACGTCGACCGGGTGCGCGCGATCCCGACCGAGGTCTGGATCACCGGCGGGCTCGTCCTGATCGCCGCGGCGATCCGGATCATCGTGCTGGACAACCAGAGCTACTGGCAGGACGAGGCGTTGACCGCCTACGAGGCGCAGCTTCCGTTCGGGGCGATGATCAACACGGTCATCCACGTGGAGACGACGCCGCCGCTCTACTTCGTATTGATCTGGGCGTGGGCGCACGTGTTCGGCAACGGCGAGGTGGCGCTCCGGTCGGTGTCGATGCTCGCCGGCGTCGCGGTCGTGCCGATTTCCTATCTCGCGGCACGGGACCTCGTGTCCCCGCGTGCCGGCGTCGTCGCGGCCGCGCTTGTCACCTTCAACCCGTTCCTGATCTGGTACTCGCAGGAGGCGCGCGCCTACATGCTGCTCGCGGCGCTGTGTGGCCTCTCGTTCCTGTACTTCGTTCGCGCGCGCCGCGACCCGAGCCTCCGCAACCTGGGGTGGTGGGCGCTGTGGTCCTCGCTCGCGCTGATGACGCACTTTTTCGCGGGCTTCCTGGTCGCCCCGGAGGCCCTGTGGCTGCTGTGGGTGGCGCGGTCGCGGCTGGCCGCCGCCGCGGTCGCGGTCGTCGTGCTCGCGCAGGTGGCGATGTTCCCGTTCGCGCTGATCGACACCGGGCACGGCGTCGGTTGGATCGGCCACGCGCCGCGCAAGGTCCGCCTGTCCCAGGCGATCTCGGAATGGGGCGTGAGCATCCTCTACCGGCGTACGACCGTGAACCAGGGCCTGCTCGCCGGGGCGGCGCTGATCGTCATCGCCGCCGTGCTGCTCGCGTTCGGGGGTGACCGCCGGACGAGAGCCGGCGCCGTGGTGGCGGGGGCGATCGGCGGCTTCGTGTGGGTGGCGCCGCTGGTCCTCGGATACCTCGGCCACGACTACTTCCTGTCACGCAACGTGATCCCGGCGGTCGTCCCACTGGCGGTCGCGCTCGGCGCGGCGTGCGTCGTGCCCCGCGCGCGGGTGCTCGGAGCGGCGCTCGCGCTCGCGCTGCTCGCCACGTTCGCCTACGCCACGATCCGGGTACAGACCAAGCCGTACCTGGAGCGGCCTGACTGGCGCGCGGTAGCTCACGAGCTCGGCTCCGCCACGGTCCCACGCGCGATCCTCGCCGCCAACGGACAGACCGCGATCCCGCTGAAGATCTACCTGCGCCGGGTGAACTGGGTCCAGCCGCAGTCCCAGCGGGTGCGGATCGGCGAGATCGACATCGTCGGGGCGGTCAAGCGGCTACCGCTCCGGCCCGTCCGGGTCGTCCTGCCCAAACAGCAGCCATTCTGGTACACGCCGGTCGCGTCCCCGGTGCCGCGGGACATCAACGTCACAGGCGCCCGGCTCGTCGATCGCTTCCGCGTCGACAGCTGGATCGTGGCGCGGTATGTGATGTACGCGCCCCGGTGGCTCAGCGTGAAGCAGCTGCTGGCGCTGGCGCCTCGGTACTTCCGCCACACGCCCCAGCAGATGCTCGTGTTCTTCCAGCGGCCGGAGCGATGACCGACGACGTCGTCCTGAGCGTGGTCGTACCCGTGTACGGATGCTCGGACTGCCTGGTCGCGCTGCGCAGCCGGCTGACCGACAGCGTGAAGGAGATCACCGACCGCTACGAGCTCGTGTTCGTCGACGACCGCAGCGTCGACGACGGCTGGGCGGTGCTGGTGAGGCTCGCGCGCGAAGACCCGCACGTGCGGGCATACCGGCTCAGCCGGAACTTCGGGCAGGACGCCGCGATCACCGCCGGCCTCACCCAGGCCAGGGGCGACTGGACCGTGGTCATGGACTGCGATCTGCAGGAGGCGCCCGAGGACATACCCCGGCTGTGGGCGGCCGCCGGCGAGGGCTACGACATCGTGCGCACGGTCAGGCGCGGCTGGCGCCATTCCGCGTTCAGGCGCACGACCAGTCGCGCCTACCGCCGCCTGACGCTCGAGACCGATGTACGCCCGGACTACAGCAATCTCAGCCTGCTGTCCCGTCGGGTCGTCGACGCTTTCCTGCGCCTCAAGGACCGCGATCGCGAATACATGATCGCGCTCGACTGGCTCGGGTTCGACTCCACTCAGATCGAGATCGAGCACCACGAGCGGCACGCCGGCGAGAGCGGGTACAACCTCCAGCGGCTGATCCGGGTCGCGCTCGACGGGATGTTCTTCCGGAGCACACTGCTGCTGAGGCTGGTCGTCCTGCTCGGGTTCGTGGTGGCGTTCGCCGGGATCGTGGTGGCGGCGTTCGAGGTCGCCGACTACTTCCTCGAGCCCGAGAAGAGCGTTCCCGGCTACACCAGCCTGATCGTTCTGCTGCTCGTGCTCGCCGGGTTCATCATCGTCAGCGTCGGCGTTGTCGGCCTGTACGTCGGGCGGATCTTCGAGCAGGTCAAGAACCGGCCGCTGTTTCTGATCGACCAGCAGGCCGCGGGTGGGGAGCCGGCGCTGCCGCGAGCACGTACACCCGCTCGCGACCGCCCGGAATCAGAAACGACTTCAGAACCCGCTCGCCGTAGCGCGCCATCAGGTCCGCGAGCGTCTCCTCAGTGAACCGCCGGTCGTAACCGCCGACGCCGGGGTCGGCGGCGCGCCGCCCGATCCGAGACACGATCGGCAGGTCGCTCGACGCCAGATTGCGCACCGGCTCGGACACGATCACCTGGTCGCGCGCCGCCACCAGCATCCGGTCGAGGATCCGTTCCGGCGCCGGCAGGAAGTGGTACAGGCTGGCCTGGAGAATGACCGCGTCGGCAGCCGGGAGCGGCTCGTCGCCGGCGGCGAGGTCGAGCCGGTTCGCGGCGACGCCCCGGCGGTTCAGCTGCTCGACGAACCGGGCGTTGACGTCGATGCCGACGTAGCCGTTCACACGCCCTTGCAGATGCCGCAGGTACAGCGTCCCGGGCCCACAGCACAGCTCGAGCACGGATGCCCCGTCGGGAACCTCGGCGGCAACCAATCGCATGCGGTCGCCGTAGTGGCGGCCGTACAGGACCCGCATCAGCAGCTCGTAACCGACCGAGCTGCGGTAGATGAGACTGGTGGTCACGCGTGTTGCTTGGCGGGCGCCTGAGAGGCCGCGGCCTTGACGCCGAGGTCGGCGAGCGTCAGCTGGTGCGCCGGCGCCTCCGTGAGCGGGCGCGTGATCGTGACGTTCAGATCCGGGTCGACGTGCAGCAGTTCGCCCGAGGAGAGCGGGCGCCACCCGGGGTCCTCGTCCATCGGTTCGCTGGCGACGACCACAGACCGCCGCGTGGCCAAGTCGCCGGAGCGGACCCGCACCGAACCGCGGGCGCTCGCGTGCTCCAAATGGCGGTGGCCGCTCGGTCCGCCGGCGGCGCGCTCGAGCACGTACAGCTCGTGCACGTCCGGATACCGGAGCGCCCACAGCTCGGAGTCGGTGATCAGGATGATGTTGAGCGCGAACACCGGTAGGTTCTCGGCGATCCAGGACGCGGCGCGGACGATCGCCCGCCCTAGGTTCCCGTCCTTCTCGGCCTCCTTGGTGACCAGCGCGAAGTACCGCTCGGAGTCGGTCTCGCCCTGCACCAGCGATCTCGTGTCGCCGAGCTGTTGCTCCAGGCGGTCGAGGTCCTCGATCACACCGTTGTGCGCGAACAGCCGGTCGCGCTGCTCAAACGGGTGCGTGTTCTCCGTGCTCACAGCTCCGGTCGAGGCGTACCTGACGTGGGCGATGAACGTCCGCGAGGTCACCTCGCGGGCCTCGCGGGCAAACGCCTGGTCCTCGTACGCGGCCAGCGCCTGCTTGGCTACGACGGGTCGTCCGCCCTCGAACCATCCGAGCCCGGTCCCGTCGGGCTCGCGGCGACTCTGCTGGGCGAGCGAATCGGGCGCCTCCAGCAGCCAGAAAGTGGCCTGGACGGGCTCGCGCCCGCCACACATGCCGAACAGGCGGCACACGCCGCCCACGTTACCGTCCTCGGCGCACCGACTGTCAATGTAATTTCAAAGTCGTGCCCTATCGTGGCCGCAGGACACGAGAAAGGTCATGGCTTGATGAAGCATCTGCGCACAGTCTCAACCCAGCGTCTTCTGGCGATCATCGCCGGGGTCGTGATCGCCGTCGCCGGCGGCACCGCGATCGCGTTCGCGGCCGCGGGAGGCGGCGCCCGCCCGCCACGCGAATCGCTCGCCCAGGCCCTCCATCAGGCCGCCGCCGCGCCGTCCGTCAACGGCATATTCGCGCGCATCAGCTTCACGAACCACCTGATCGACTCGACCGACATCCAGGGGACCGATCCGATCCTGACCGGCGCCACCGGCCGGTTGTGGCTGTCGCCGAGCACACACGAACTGCGGCTCGAACTCCAGGGCGACAACGGCGATGCCCAGGTCGTCGTCAAGAACGGCGCGTTCTCGATTTACGACCCGATGTCGAACACCGTCTACAACGGCACACTCCCGTCCGAGGGCGCAGGCGCCGGCACGAGTGGCAAGAGCGGCAAGACGGGCACGGACACGATCCCATCGGTCGCCGAGATCCAGACCGATCTGAAGCAGCTGATGCAGAACGTCGACGTGGCCGGGCCGATGCCTCGCAACGTCGCCGGTCAGCCGGCGTACAAGGTCAAGCTCACGCCGAAGCACTCGGGCGGCCTGCTGGGTGACGTCCAGCTCGCCTGGGACGCCTCGCACGGCATCCCGCTCGGCGTCGCGATCTACTCGACGAACAGCAGCACGCCGGTTCTCGAGCTGAAGGCCACCGACATCTCCTATGGGGCCCAGCCGGCGAGCGACTTCAAGATCAGCGCCCCCGCAGGGGCGAAGGTCGTCAGGATCTCGACCCCGGCCGGCCACACTGGCGCGGCCGCGAAGGCGCACAAGCGCGGCAAGCACGCCACCAAGGCCCAGGCCCCCATCACCGGTGCGGCCGCGGTCCAGGCACACGTGCCGTTCACGCTGGCGGCCCCCGCCCAGCTCGACGGTCTGAACCAGCAGTCGGTGCAGCTGCTCAACTGGGGCGGCAGCCCGGCTGCCCTCGTCACCTACGGCGAAGGCCTGGGTGGCATCGCGGTGATCCAGCAGAGCGCCTCGGGCCAGAACTCATCCGCGAGTTCGGGCAATGGCGATCACCAGGGCCTGAGTCTCCCGACAGTCTCGATCAATAATCACACCGCCCAGGAGCTCCCGACCGCGCTCGGGACCGTGCTCCGCGTCTCAAACGGATCCGTCGAGTACACGCTGCTCGGTTCGGTGCCCCCGGCTGCGGCGGAGATGGCAGCGAGGCAGTTGGTGCCCTGAACGACGCGACGGACACCGCGCCCCCGGTCGAGGTCCGGGGACTCGTCAAGCGCTACGGCGAACTTGAAGCCGTTGCCGGCGTGGATCTGACGGTCCATGCCGGCGACGTCTATGGATACCTCGGCCCCAATGGCGCCGGCAAGACGACGTGCCTGCGGATGATGCTCGGCCTGATCCGTCCGACGGCCGGCACGGTGAGGCTGTTCGGCCGTGATCCCCTCCAGACGGTTGCAGCGCTCGATGACGTAGCCGGGTTCGTCGAGGCGCCCACCTTCTACCCCTACCTGAGCGGGCGGCGCAACCTCGAGTTGCTGGCGGCGTTCGACGGCGGCGACGCCTGTGACCGAATCGACATGGCGCTCGAGACCGTCGAGCTCACCGACAGGGCCCGCGACAAGATCGGCGGGTACTCGCACGGGATGCGCCAGCGGATCGGGATCGCCGCGGCGTTGCTGCGGGATCCCAAGTTGCTGTTGCTGGACGAGCCGGCCACCGGTCTCGATCCCGCCGGGATGCGCGACATGCGTCTGCTGATTCGCCGGCTCGCCGACGACGGGATGACCGTGCTGCTGTCGAGCCATCTGCTGGCCGAGGTCGAGGAGCTCTGCAATCGCGTGGCGATCGTCCGCACCGGCAAGATCGTCTACGAGGGCGCGATCGCGGATCTGAAGCGCGGCGCGGGTGCGACCTACCGTCTGTCGACCACAGACGACGAGCGCGCGATGGCCGTATGCCGCGCGCAGCCCGGCATCGCCGACGTCCGCGTGGTGCACGGGAAGATCTCGTTCACGGCCGATGAGCCGGTGGTCGCCGAGCTGTCGCAGGCGCTGATCGAAGCGGGCGCTCTCATCAAATCGCTCGCGCCAGAGACCGTGACACTTGAGGACTTGTTCTTCTCGTTGACCGAGGGCGACGGCGTCGTCAACGGGGGCGTGCCGGCGGGAGAACCGGCGGGAGCATCGCGATGAGCGCTGTCGAGGCGGCACCGCGCAGCCGCGTGGCGGCGAGGCCGCGATCGCGGCCGGGTGTCGGGACCGTGTACCGGTGGGAGCTGTTGAAGCTCCGCCACCAGAAGCGAACCTACCTCGGGCTCGGCGCGGCGGCGCTCGTGCCGATCCTGTTCGTGATCGCGATCCACTTCCGCCATCACCGTGACAACGGCGGAGACTTTGCGTTCGCGTCGTACCTGACCAAGAGCGGCCTGGTTGTCCCGCTCGTGATCCTGCTGTTCGGCGCGGTCTGGATGTTCCCGCTGATCACGGCGCTCGTCGCCGGCGACATCTTCGCCTCCGAAGACCACAACGGCACGCTCAAAACCGTGCTGACACGCTCGCTCGAGCGGTGGCAGATCTTCGCTGGCAAGGGACTTGCGGCGGCCACCTATGCGGTGACCGCGATCTTCATCTCGGGCACGGTGGCGGTGATCGCCGGGAGCATCGAGTCCGGGTTCAACTCGGTAGAGACCCTGTCGGGGTCGATCGTCTCCGCTCCGAAGGGCCTCGAGCTCGTGTACCTCAGCCTGCTCGTCTATCTGATCCCGATCGGGACGGTCGTGTGCATCGGCCTGCTGCTATCGACGATCACGCGCAACAGCGCGGCCGCCGTCGTGGGGACGCTGATGGTCTCGCTGCTGTTCCAGCTGATCGGCATCCTGCCCGGCCTCGGCGCGCTCCAGCCCTACCTGTTGAGCACTCAGTTCAACGCCTGGCAGGGACTGCTCCGCCAGCCGATCGACTGGTCGCCGATCGTCCGCGCCGCGTGGGTGTGCGCGATGTATGCCGTGCCGGCGCTCGGCACGGCGTTCCTCGTGTTCCTGCGCCGTGACGTCGCCGGTGGCTGACCGCGACCGCGTCCTCGTCGTCGACGACGACCCGCCGCTCCGGAGGATGCTCGCGCGCACGCTGACCGCCGAGGGATACGACGTCACCGTCGCCGCCGACGGCGGGGCGGCGCTGCTCGAGGCCGAGCGGGCCGTGCCTGACGTGATCGTGCTCGACGTGGCCATGCCCGCGCTCGACGGCCTGGCGGTGTGCCGGCGGCTGCGGAGCAAGGGGCTTCCGACGCCGATCCTGATGCTGACCGCGCGCGATGCCGTGCCCGACCGGGTGGCGGGGCTCGAGGCCGGAGCCGACGACTACCTCGTCAAGCCGTTCGCGGTCCAGGAGCTGGTCGCGCGGCTGCGGGCGCTGACGCGGCGGGGCAGCGATGCGCATGCCGGCGGCTTGCGCTCGTACGGGGATCTGACCCTGGATGTGGACGCCAGGAAGGCTGTGCGTGCCGGGCGGCCGATCGAGCTCACGGCGCGCGAGGTCGACCTGCTCGAACTGCTGCTGCGAGAACCAGGGCGCGTCGTCACGCGCGAGCGCGCGATCGAGGAGATCTGGGACGACGCTGCCGAGGCGAACGTCGTCGACCGCTACGTCACACGGCTGCGGCGCAAGCTCGGGATGCCGCCGCTGATCAAGACCGTGAGGGGGAGCGGCTTCACGCTCCGGGCGTGATGCGGGAAGCCACCACTAGGCGACCTCGGCGACGAGCAGGGCCTCGACCTGCTCCGCGGTCACCGGTGGTGCGATCAGATCCCCCTGGGCGGCGTCGCACCGGAGCTCTCGGAGCTGGTCGAGTTGTGCCGCCGTCTCGACGCCGTCGGCGACGACGCCAAACCCGAGCGCGTGCCCGAGCTCGATCAGCGCGAGCACGATCGAGGTCGCCTCGTCGGAGTCGTCGAGCGCGCGGATGAAGCTCTCGTGGATCTTGAGCTCGTCGATCGGCAGCTTCGTCAGATGCGACAGCGACGACCCGCCCCGCCCGAAGTCACCCAGCGCGATGTTCACGCCGGTCGCCTTGAGCGCTTCGAACGCGGCGATCGCCGCGTCGGGATCCTCGCCCACGACGGACTCGGGGATCTCGAGTGAGATCGCGGACGGTTCGATCTGGTGCGCTCGGATCACCTCGCTCACCGCCGATGCGAGGTTGGCGTCGCGCGCCTGGCGCGAGGAGATGCCGAGCGAAAGCCGAGTGCCGGGCCTGGATTCGCGCCAGCTGGCGAGCTGGGCAATGGCGTGCTCGAGCGCGAACCGCCCGATCGGAACGGCCATGCCCGTGTCCTCGGCGAGCGGCATGAACTCCTCAGGCCCGAGCAGACCCCGGCGCGGATGCTGCCAGTGGACCTGCGCGTCAACCCATGGCACGTGTCTGAACTCGCCGAGCGCGATCCTCCGCTGGTAGTGGAGGCGCAGCTGGCCGCGGTCGACGGCCTGCCGGATCGCGGCCTCGAGCTCGATCCGGGCGATTCCCCGCAGCCGCGACTCCTCGTCGAACAGCTCGAAGCGCGAGCGGCCGCGCTCCTTGGCGCGGTACATCGCAGCGTCGGCTTCGCGGATGATCGTCTCGGGGGGAACGGTCGGGTCGGCCACCATCGCGATCCCGACGCTGACCGTGACCGTCAGCTCGATTCCGTCGATCTCGATCGGGAGGCTCGCGGCCTGGCAGATGCGGTCGGCGATCAGCACCACCTCGCGCTCGGAGGTGAGGTCCTCGAACAGGAAGGTGAACTCGTCGCCGCCGAAGCGAGCCACGGTGTCCATCGGGCGCAAGAGCGTGCTCAGGCGCCGCCCCAGCGCCGCCAGGAGCCGATCGCCGACGGCGTGGCCACGACTGTCGTTGACCTCTTTGAAGTTGTCGAAGTCGAGGAACATCACCGCGAGCTGGGTGTGCGAGCGGCGGGCTCGCTCGAGGGCGACGCCAAGCCGGTCGAGGAACAGCACGCGATTGGGGAGATCGGTGAGCTGGTCGTGGAGCGCCTGGCGCGCGAGCTCCGCCTCCGATCGCCGGCGCTCGATCGCCTGGACAAGCGCGCGGCGCAGCAACCCTGGCTGAAGCTCGGACTTGATGAGGAAATCCTGGGCTCCGGCCTTGACCGCCGCGAGCGCCAACTGGTCGTCCTCGCTCGCCGACAAGAGCACGATCGGGGCCTCGGGCGCCGAGAGCCGCACGTATTCGAGCAGGTGCATCGCGTCGTCGCGCGCCGCGGGGTCGACGTCGAGCAGCACGCAGCAGGAGGGATGGTCGATGAGCGCCTGAGCGGCCGCGGCATCCCACTCGGCGTGCACCAGCACCTGCACCCGACTCCACGTCGCGTGCAGGAGTTCATCCATCAGTCGCGCTGTGCGGAAATCCCCGGACAGCACCAGAACCCGGGCGGGGCCTGCAGGGTCGGCCGACAAAAAACCCCCTTTGCGAGCAACAGCTCTACATCCGTGATCAAACGTGCTCACCTTATATATGGGCGCACACCCCCAAAACTTGTGAATCAGCCTAAAAATCGCGCATGCGGATGAGCCTGTGGCGGCCCCAGACGCTGCGGTTCCGGCTCGTCCTGGCGGCGGCCGGGTCGATCCTGGTCGCGCTC
>Ga0335073_10016965_pt1 | contig 10185 bp, 7 predicted proteins | sample Lox_Sample_22_FD_207093 | JGI IMG/M metagenome (GOLD analysis project Ga0335073, IMG submission 207093) | Soil microbial communities from Loxahatchee National Wildlife Refuge, Florida, United States - Lox_Sample_2.2 | ecosystem: Environmental > Terrestrial > Soil > Wetlands | place: USA: Florida... | reverse complement strand
GGTCCGATCGCGGGTTCGAGCTGTACACAGCAGTACGGGAACACTGTCGTGCCGGCTGGGAGCTAGCTAACTCCGAGCGCCCCACCCGCTGCTCCAGGCTGATCGGGCCGCCGCGGCAAATCCAAGTTGGACATCAGGGCCGCTGTAAAGGGGACGCCGGCGGTGCCGTTCAACTATGAACGCGCCGCCCCGTTCAACTGTGAACGCATGAGGGACTCGTTCAACCCTGAACGCGTCAGGGCCCGAGTCGGCCCTCCACCCCCTCCGGGCGATGCATTAGTTTCTTCGCAGACGAAGTTCTGACAACCATGGAATGGAAAAAGGGGGCGGGCTCATGCGGCCCGATTTGAAATCACCACTCGCGCCGGCGGCGGTCGTCGGCGACGATCAAGTGGTGACCAGACCGGCGTCCGCCGGGCGATGGAGGCAGCGGGGGTACGCGTCCTGGCGGGAAGCTCGAGCGCCGTCGTTGCCGTCAGCGCCGCGACGGCCCACCGCCCCAAGGCTTGACGGCTGACCGTGCAGCGGGTTCGAACCACAGGCAGGGGAATGAGCTGCGACGCGACACCCGCGCCGTTTGCGAGCGTGGTTGGCGCGCCTCGATCCCGAGCTCAAGCGGAGCTCGGATCGCTCCAGCTCGTCGGTGTCCCGAACGCCGCTGAGGACGGATCATGAGCCTGACAGCGACCCGGCCAACGGATGCCGTGGCCAGCAAGGCGCAGGCTCCCTGGGATGCCCCCAACGAGGGACGTATCAATCGCTCAGTGCGCTGGATTGCGGCGCTGGTCACGGCCGGATTGTGCGGTCTGTTGATCTACCACATCGTCGGGCTGCTCAGGGGCACTGGGATCGGCACCATCACCGGCATCTACACGATGGTGCTCGCCTGCTACATCTTTAGTCGTTTCCTCTTAGCGGCGATCTATAAGCCGCCGCGTGACGCCGGTCTTGAACCAACGATCGCGATCGTCGTACCTGCGTTCAACGAGGGTAACGCCGTTGTGGGCACCATCGAATCCTGCTGCACCATCGCCTACCCGCCCGAGAAAGTTGAGATTGTCGCCGTCAACGACGGCTCGACTGATGACACTTGGGAGCAAATGAATCTCGCTGCCGCACGCTACCCCGGACGGGTGACTTGCATCGACCTCGGTTCCAACCAGGGAAAGCGGGCGGCAATGGCGGCAGGTATTCGTGCGACCGACGCTGAGATCCTGGTGTTCGTCGACTCGGACTCCATGCCCGCTCCGTGGGCCGTGCGCAAGCTCGTCCAGGGGTTTGCGGACCCCAAGGTTGGGGGTGTCTCGGGGCTCACCTACATCCGCAATGCGAACGCCAACGTGCTCACGCACATGCAAGCAGCAAGCTACTACGTCAGCTTCCAATTGCTCAAGGCGGCTGAGTCGGTGGTGAATGCCGTGTCGTGCGCCAGCGGGTGTTTCTCTGCCTATCGTCGCTCCGCCGTCATGCCAATTCTCGACCAGTGGGAGCACCAGACGTTGTTCGGGCGCCCGTGGTTGCATGGAGACGACCGTGCTCTGACAAACATGGTGCTGCGGCATTGGAAAGTGATCTATGACAGCGAGGCCGAGGTGTGGACCGAGGCGCCGGCACGCTATCGCCAGTTCTTCAAGCAGCAGCTGCGCTGGCAGAAGTCATTCGTGGGTGAGAGCATCGTGCTCGTCAGACACTCATGGCGGTCGCATCCACTGGCATTCCCGGCGATCCTCATCGCCGCGGTAGCCGGCCTCGCCAGCCCCGCGGTGACTCTCTACCAGGTCGGGTGGCAGCCGATCGCTGACGGGACGACGCCGGTGGTCTACCTGCTCGGCCTGTACGTGATGAACACGAGCTACGCGCTGCTATATCGAAGCCTGCGCAACGACGGCGTCTGGAAGTACGCCGTCGTCTCCGCGTTTTTCTACGTCGGTTTCTCGTTCCAGGTCTTCTGGGCGATCTTTCGAATTCACGACAACAGCTGGGGCACACGCGGTTCGGCACCGCCCGTGGGCCCGACTGATGAGCCGATCACCACTCTGCCGGCGGCGCGGTCACCGCTATCCGCACCCAAGGGCGCGCGACTGGTGTGGCCGCCACGTTGGGAGGGGCGTCCGACCGCTGCGCGCGATCCGGTCCTGGCTTACAAAGCCGCTGACACCGGCAACGGGTCAAGCACCGAGCGTCCGCGCAAGGCTGCAGTCTCGAGGTCTGGGCTGCGTGGTGCGGACCGTGCGAGGCGTAGACGGCTAGTGCTCGCCACCTGCCCGGCGCTGATCGCCGGGGTTGTGGCCGTCGGCGTGATCGCGACGCGCCCAACGACGACGCCGTCTCTCGGCGCATCGGCCGCGCAGGGCAACGCTGGGCCGCTCGTCCCAGCATCCGTGGGGCCACCGCCCATTTCCCCGTCAGAGACCAACCCCGTGAAGCCTAACCGGCCGGCACCGAAGGCCAAGTCAGCGTCGAAGGTGAAGAGCGGCCACGGCGCGGGAGCACGATCGGGTCACGCGGTGGCCGCACACTCCAGCTCGAACGCCGGGACGCGAGTTGAGGTTGCGCAGGTGAGCCGGCCGGCCGTCCGCGTGGCACCGGTCCGTACCTACACACCGAGCGGCTCCGGCACGGCGCCGGTTTCCCATCCTGCGCCGGTTTCGCATCCTGCCCCGGTCGTGTCTCATCCTGCGCCGGTGTCCCATCCCGCCCCGGTCGTGTCTCATCCTGCGCCGGTCTCCCATCCCGCGCCGGTCTCCCATCCCGCGCCATCGACCGGTGGCTCGGGTGGCGGGAACAGCGTCACCACGGCGACCGCTAACGGCGTATCGTCGGGCGGCGGCTGATCCTGCTAACGGCATATCGCCGGGCGGCGGCTGATCCTGCTAACGGCATATCGCTGGGCGGCCGCTGATCCGCCGGCCCGGACCTGCGCGCGTGTTTCTCGTCCGTTTCGGCGCGCAAGCCCGTTCACTTTTGAAGCTCGAAGAGGGCTTCGCGAGTCGTTTCGCGAAACTCGCGTGACCGTCGGCGGCCGAAGCAATCAAGTTCAGGATTAGGCACGTCCACAGCCTCGCCGGCCGCGAGGCGCCTCCCCACCAGGGCGAGGTGTGGGCGATCGTCAGCACCCGCTGGCCGTCGGTCTGACGGCCAGTCGAAGTCGTGAGCCGGTCCGGCGGGGGCTCGCGAAGCACCGATGCCGCGAAACCATCGTCCTCTCGAAGGGCCTCCGCGCGGAGGGAGCTGAAATGTGTCGCTGCTGGGTTTGTCGGTCGCGGAGACGGGGAAGAAGCACGGGGCGCACGCTCCACCCAGGCGAAAGTCGCGGCTGGGCAGTTGTCCGGGAGTCGACTAAAGCGTCGCCACAAGAAAGAACGAAGCAGCGATGGAAGCTCACGCCGTGCTCGCAACGCACGAGAGGTCGTCAGCCGTCCTGGAGGGCGGGGAGGCGGTGCCTCCTCAAACGTGATTAGAGCTTCCTTTCTCTCACTATAAGAGCTTTTCAACATCCGACACCGGGTTAAGGATGAGCAGATGAATAGATTGGCAAGATGGTTGGGTTGCTCATTGGCTACCGTGGCAGTAGTTGCCATCGGTTTGATCGCAGTGAGTGATAGTGCGGCTAGTGCGACTGCGACCCCAGCTCCTGTCTCGTTTACGGCTTATACGACGGGCTACGGATGGTGGGATAACACCCCACCTGGAAGCTCCGATATCGCATATCCGGTGATCCATCAGACCGCTGGAGGAACAGGGACGTATGCCGACCCGATTACCGTCGCTGTCGGTCACGTAATAACGAATGGCGTCGACACACCAGACTTTGCGCCAGGCACTATTTGGTATGTCCCAAATCTTCGCCGCTACTTCATCGTCGAAGATGCATGTGGTGACGGGTCTACCCCACAGGATGAGCCCTGTCACGATCTTGCCACTGCACCTCAGGGAGCTCAGGTGTGGCTTGATTTGTGGGTGGATGGGTCACAGATGACGCATGCAGGATCCAATGCTTGTGAGGATGCAATCACCGGTCTGAATTCGGTGATCGAGAATCCTGCGCCTAATTACGCCGTTGTCTCTGGGCCGGTTGCCGGTTCGGCCTGTAGCCAGCAATACGGAAATACGCTTGTTACGACATCGTCGACTCCGACGCCACCGCCTCCTGCACCCACCCCGCCGGCTCCCGCACCCACACCATCGTCTCCTTCTCCTACTGCTGCTTCCACCCTAACTCCAGCGCCTAAGGCTACGACGACGAAGTCGACCCGAAAGCAGAAGGCGGGTAAAAAGCACAAGCGCTCTAAGAAGCACAAGGCGGGTAAGAAGCGGAAGGCCTCCAAGAAGCACAAGGCGGGTAAGAAGCCCCGCGGCTGAGCTGGGCCGGTGCTGGTCGGACTCGAGGCGGTCGCAACCGTCGCGTCGCGCCGTCGGGTAGGCCACCTTCGAGGGTGCAGCCACGACCCCTGTTGCACGAAGTGACCGAGCGCTGTCGCCCGGCGCCGTGCGCGCCCCTTCAGGCGAGGTCGACGCCCTTACGGCCGAGTCGTGCGGACAGAGACGATCACTCGCGCACGCCCGTATGTCCCGTTCAGTGTTCAATCCTTAGGTGCAGGGTGCCCACGCGCCCTCAGGGATTCCAGTCGGCACGGCGCGGCAATCGTTCATCGCGATGAACGATGTATGCACAGGGTGACCCCTTTACCGCTGCGTGACCTACCGGAAGACTCACTCCCTCACGTGGTGGAGCCTGAGCGCGAAGATCACTCGGGGCGCGAGCCTCGATCGAGTGGCGCTGAGTTGGACCGGCGCAGGTCCGAGGCGCTGACCGACCTTGCGGCGTACGCGCTCAACCTCGACATCGAGTGCGACCGGCTCGACAAGCGGGTGGGAGCGCTCACGGAAGCGCACGGCTCGGCTGACGAGCTATGGGCGTTGTTGCGCGAGCGCGCCGAGCTGGCGGAAGAACGGGACGAGTTCCGGGGCGCGATCACGGCTTTCCGGGAGCAGTTCACTCAACATGAGTGAACCGGAGCCGATCACGGCATGAACGCGGGATAGCTCGCCGACCCCATTGACCGCCGCCCGCTATTGACTCATTAATGGCGGGTAAGGAAACAAGGGGCGAAAGGGCTTCAAAAATGTGCGGAATCATTGGCTATGTGGGCGGCCAGCCTTGCCAGCAACTGCTGCTCGAGGGTCTCAGAAAGCTGGAATATCGCGGTTACGATTCCGCCGGCATTGCCTGGCGCGAGGGCGATATGGCGCGCTGTATTCGGGCGGTCGGGAACCTCAACGCGCTCGAAGCGGTGCTCGCCCGCGATCTGACCAACGGCGGCGCCACCGCGACGCAGACCGTCTCAGCCGGGATTGGGCACACCAGGTGGGCTACGCACGGCGGAGTCACCGAGGTCAATGCCCATCCGCACGAGGACGCGAGCGGGCGGTTCAGGATCGTCCTCAACGGCATCATCGAGAATCACCAAGAGCTGCGCGAGCGGTTGGCGGGGGACCTGGTCTGGCTACGTTCCGACACGGACGCCGAGGTGGTTGCCCACCTCATCGCGCTGAACTACGACGGCAGCCTGTCCGAGGCGGTGCGCCGGTCGCTCGACGAGCTTGAGGGCCATTACGCGATCGTGGCGATGTGCGACGACGAACCTGACACGCTGGTTGGCGTGAGGAGCGAATGTCCTCTCGTGCTCGGGCTAGGCGAGGGTGAGCAGTTCGTCGCTTCGTCGATTTCGGCGTTCCTCGCCCACACCCGCGAGGTCGCCGTGCTGAGCGACGGTGAGATTGCGGTCCTACGGCCGGATGGCGTTGAGGTTTTCGACGTGAGCGGTCCGCCGCGCCGGCCGGAGTCGACGCACGTCGACTGGGACGAGGAACGTTGCGAAAAGGACGGCTACGAGACGTTCATGCTCAAGGAGATCCACGAGCAGGCCAGCGCGGTGAGCGAGACGCTCACGCAGTGGCGCTCCGACGTGGCGGGCAACGAGTTCGGTGGTCTGTCCGCGGCTCGCCTAAGCCAGGTGAAGCGCATCATCATCGTCGGCTGTGGCACCTCCTACCACGCCGGGCTCGCGGGACGGAACGCGATCGAGCGATGGGCTCGCATTCCGGTGGACGTCGAGGTCGCTTCCGAGTTCCGCTATCGCGAGCCAATCATCGAGGAGGGAACACTCGTGCTCGGGATCTCCCAGTCCGGGGAGACCGCTGACACGCTCGCCGCGATGCGCCTGGCCAGGACACACGGCGCCACCGTCATCGCTGTGACCAACGCGCAGGCCAGTCAGGCCACCCGGGATTCGGACGGGGCACTGTTCACCCGCGCCGGACTCGAGATTGGCGTGGCAGCGACGAAGACCTTTGTCGCTCAGGTGGTGCTGCTCTACGAGCTGGCCCTCCGCCTCGCCGAGGTCAGGGGGTCACAACCAGGAGCGGTACTCGCCGACCTGCAGTGGGCCCTCGACGAGCTCCCCGAGCTGATCGATCAGGTTCTCGCGTCCGTCGATCAACCGATCCATGAACTCGCCGAGCGCCTGGCCCGCAGTTCCTTCTTCCTGTACCTCGGCCGCCTATCCGGTCTGCCTGTCGCGCTCGAGGGGGCACTGAAGCTGAAGGAAATCTCCTATGTCCCGACGGACGCATACGCGGCCGGCGAGATGAAACACGGGCCGATTGCTCTTCTCGGCCCAGACACGCCCGTTGTGTGTGTCGCCACGGACCGGCGCGTAATGCCGAAGCTGCTCTCAAACCTATCCGAGGTACGTGCCCGGGGCGCTCAGGTGCTTGCGATCGCGACCGAGGGATGTATGGAGATCGCCGAGCAAGCGGAGCACGTCATCTATATTCCAGACACCGATCCGCTGCTTCAGGTTGTGCTGGGAATCGTTCCGCTGCAGCTGTTTGCGTATCACCTGGCCCGCGCGCGCGGGCTCAATGTCGACCAGCCGCGGAACCTTGCCAAGACCGTCACCGTCGAATAACGCGGTCGTCGTTCTCGGCGCGGGTCGCGGCCTTGCCGCGGTGCTGCGCGCGCTCCGCGGGCAGGGCACGCGCCTCACGGTGATCGTGAGCATCGCCGATCGCCGGGGGGACGGCGACGAGGAGCAGCGACGCGTCACCGGAGCATCGGTTGAGGACCTGCGCCGCTCGCTCGAGGCCCTGAGCGGCGAGGAGGGAGCGCTGCTCAGAGCGATGCGCCGCCCGCTGACGATCGAACGTCTCGGACAGCACCCCCTCGGGAATCTCGTGATCGCATCCGCTGCGTCCGCGTTTGACGATTATGGGCGGGCCAGCGCGTGGTTCGGCGAACAGCTCGGGATCGAGGGTTCGGTGCTGCCGGCCACAAGCGAGGCGGTGCAGTGGGACCTCGAGCCGTTTGAGGACGCGGACGATGCGAATGCTCAGGGCGACTCAGCGGATGAGCCAAGCAGGCTTCGCTTCATCGGCGACCGCATCGATTCTCCGCTCGCCGCGATCGAAGCGATTGAGCACTGTCACTGCGCGCTGCTGGCTCCCGGCTCCCTCTACCGAAGCGTCCTGTCGACGGCCGCGGTCCCGGATCTGGCAGCGGCGCTGAAAGCGACACAGGCCCGCGTGGTCTGGATCGCCAATCTGGAGCATGACCCAGACCAGCGACCGAGCATGACCGTTGTCGGTCATCTCCTGGCCCTCCGCTCAAACGGTGTCAGAGTCGACGCCGCACTGTATGACCCGACGGCGGCACTGAAGTTTGACGCGGGTGAGCTTGAGCGTTACGGAGTGGAGGGGATACCGCGAACGTTGCGGAACACCCGGGACCCACGTACGCACGATCCGGAGCGGTTGCGCTCGGCGCTCGGCGAACTGATCGCCTTACAACCTGCCGCCGGACCCGGTCGCCCCCGCGATTGAAGCTTCGCGGACAACGCCCGCCGGCGCCCGATCCAACACCACCCGCGCCCCGTCCTTTGGCGCGAGCGTGATCCCGCGGAACTGAACCTTCGCGGGCTTCGGATCGGCGGCCCGCAACCCAGCCGCGCGCTCCAGGACCCGCGCCACCACGATCCGCATCTCCATCAGCGCAAAGCTCGCTCCGATGCAGCGGCGTGTCCCGCCCCCGAACGGGATCCAGGTGTAGGTATCGGGCGGGTTCTCGACGAGGAAGCGCTCCGGGCGGAACGCGCTCGCATCTGGGTAGAGGTCCTTGCGACGATGAATCAGCCGGATCGACGGGTTGATCTCGATACCCGGCGGGATTTCGTAGCCGTTCAGGCGGAAGGGCTCGCCGCGGACGACCCGGCCGACGCCGGGGATCACCGGCCGAACCCGCAGGGACTCCTTGACGACCGCGTCGAGATACCGCTCGTCGCCGTCACGCGCGCGCTGAAGCACGGCGGGATGGTGGAGCAGCAGATCGAAGCACCACGCGAGGCCGGTGGCGGTCGTCTCGTGCCCTGCCAGCAGAAGGGTGACAAGCTCGTCACGGACCTCGCGGTCGGACAGGAGCTGGCCGTCCTCGTCCTCGGCGAGGAGCAGCGCCGAGAAGATGTCGTCGCGCCCCTCGAGGGCGTCGGGGTCGGCGCGCCGGCGCGCGATCTCGGCATAGAGCACCTCGTCGACTTCGCGGCGCGCGACCTCGAACCGCGCGGTGACGGCAGCGCGGTCGCCGCGAACGTGAGGCATCGCCGCCAGCAGCATCATTGCCCGCGGCCTTGACAGCGGCTCGAGCATCGCCCGCAGGCGCCGGCGGAGCTCTTCCTCCTCGGGGCCGGGCTCGTACCCGAACACGGCGGACAGGATCACCCGCAGCGTGAGCGCCTGCATGGTTGGAAGCAGCGGGAACGGCTCGCCAACGGGCCACGAGTCGATCTCGAGGTCGGTCGACGCGACCATCGTGTCCGCGAACGCCTGCATCCGGCGGCCGTGGAACGGCGCGCCGAGCAGGCGCCGGTGGCGGAGGTGCTGGGCGCCGTCGAGCAGCAACACCGAGCGCTCGCCGACGATCGGCCCGAGCATCACGTTGGCCTCGCCGGCGCGGAGCTGCTCATGGGGCCCCTGGAACACCTCCTTGATCAGGGCCGGATGGAACACCATCACGAAGCGCTCGTCGAACAGGGTTCCGAACGTCACCGCGTCGCCGTAACGGCGCCGGCAGGCGTTGACGAAGCGCGGCCCAAAGAACATGAAGCCGATCGTCTGGACCGCGCGTGGGAGAGGCGGGCCGGGAGGGAGCCCTTCAAAGGTGGACATGTTCACACGCGATCGTTGCACAACGCTAACGCGGGCATCCCTAGCCTCCGCAGAACGTCGGCATGCCGGGCCGGCGGGGCTTTCCCTGCCCCGGCCGGGAGTCAAAAAAGGGAGCAAATGCGAGAAGATTTCTTGGTCTTCGGTAGCCCGCTGATCGGTGAGGCCGAGATCGCGGAAGTCGTCGATTCGCTGCGCTCGGGATGGATCGGGACCGGGCCCAAGGTGCAGCGGTTCGAGGGCATGCTGTCCGAATACATTGGCGCCGCCCAGTGCCGGTGCGTGTCCTCGTGCACGGCGGCGCTGATCCTGTCGCTGCGAGTGCTCGGGATCGGACCCGGCGACGAGGTTCTGGTCCCGGCGATGACGTTTGTCGCCTCAGCCAATGCCGTCGAGCACGCCGGCGCGACGCCGGTGCTGGTCGACTCCGCGTCCGACGGCACCGGGCTCATCGACCTCGACGCGGCGGAAGCGGCGATCACCCCGCGCACCCGAGCCATCATGCCTGTCCACCTCGCCGGCCGTCCCGTCGACATGGACCGCCTCACCGCGATCCGCGACGAGCACAAGCTGCTCGTAATCGAGGACGCGGCGCACGCGCTCGGGGCGGAGTGGCGTGGCCGAAAGATCGGGGCGTTCGGAAACCTGGCGGCGTTCTCGTTCTACGTGACCAAGAACGTGACGACGATCGAGGGTGGCGCGCTCGTCACCGAGGATCCGGTGCTGGCGGCGCGGGTCGAGCGGCTCGCCCTCCACGGCCTGAGCCTCGGGGCCTGGCAGCGCTTCTCGGACACCGGATTCCGTCACTACGAGGTGGTCGAGCCCGGTTTCAAGTTCAACATGACCGACGTCCAGGCCGCGCTCGGGCTTCACCAGCTGCCGCTGCTAAGCGACTGGATCGATCGCCGCGCCGAACTGTGGGAGCGCTACGACGAGCTGCTCGCCGGGCTGCCGCTCCAGACACCG
>Ga0335073_10016963_pt1 | contig 10186 bp, 3 predicted proteins | sample Lox_Sample_22_FD_207093 | JGI IMG/M metagenome (GOLD analysis project Ga0335073, IMG submission 207093) | Soil microbial communities from Loxahatchee National Wildlife Refuge, Florida, United States - Lox_Sample_2.2 | ecosystem: Environmental > Terrestrial > Soil > Wetlands | place: USA: Florida... | reverse complement strand
CAGCGTGTTGCCGCGCCGGTGTTGAGCTGCACGGGTGCGCCGCCTTCGGAAGGAACGGTCCAGAGCTTACCATCGCGATCGAAGATGAGCGATTTGCCGTCGCGGGACCAGTTGGGAGCTTCCATGCGGAAGCGGCCGGTGGCGATGACGGTCTGGCGGGTGTTTTCGAAGTCGAGGTTGACGGTCTCAAGAGCGCTGTAGAGCGCGAGGTTTGCAGATGGCGAGGAAGCGAGAGGGGTGAGCTCGACGCCGGAGAAGGTTGCCTTCTCGGTGACGTCGTTGTTGTGCGAGCAGACGCCGATGCCGGCATAGAAGGGCTCTTTGAGGGGGAGCTTGATGGACGCGCCGACCTGATGGAGCGGTTCGCTGCCCATACTGAGAAACATGGTGAAGGTATCGCCGCGCTTCTCGATGCGAAGGCGATGGGGCGGCTCGATGTTGAGCTCGATGTCTTGCGTCGAGGCGCCGGGGGCGGTGCGGTATTGGATAGCAGTCAGGCCCGAGCCGTGTTGCGCGGCATCGACGTAAACGCTGTCCGCGTCAAGGTTCTGGCGGAACATGAGGAGCATTTTGCGATGAGGGCTGGGAGTGCCGCTGGAGTCGGGGAAGGTCATGTCGGCGGTGAGGGCGAGGTCGCCGGAGACTTTCTTCCAGACGAAGTGAAAGGCATCGGTCGGACCCCAGAGGTTGGCGCCCGCGGAGGAGATGGTGTAAACACGGCTGGCGGGATCGTAGGCAAGGGTCCCGGGGGGAACGACGCTGCCGACGTCGGACTGGTTCTCGAAGATGCCGAGAGAGGACTGGGCGGCGATCGGGTGAGCGGAGCAGAAAAGCAGAGGCAAGAAAAGAGCGATGCGGGTGCGGATGAGCCGGCCCATGCGGATTCCTCCAGCGCAATGCGGCGGGCGCACAGGGAGAAGAATCACGACGTGCGATCGCGGCTTGGAAGCGCCGGAATCGTTTTACCAGAAAGGGCGGAGGGTTCGCACGCGCTTGGGGGCGGCACTCGGCGGGGCGGAAGTGTTCGGGGCTATCTTAGCGCCGGAAAGAACTTCCTCGAGGGCTAAAGCCCCCCTTTATTGCGCGGATATTTCGGCACGGCTCTAAGCCGTGCCTCTTTCAGAAACCAGACGATTGCAACCGGTTCTAGTTTGCGTGGGCGGCAGCGGGTGCGAATTCCTGCAATCTCTTCTTCATGACGCCGACGCTAGTGGGCATTTCGTGGAGGAGTAATTCCGCCGATTGCACGAGCGGGTTGGCGTGGAACCAACGCTGCATGACGTTGTTGTCGAGCAGGTTGACGATGGAGAGCAGGGCCATGCCCTGGTGATGGGCCATCCATTCGCGTGTCAACGCCGGCCGCCGCAACGATGCGGTGTAGTCGGCCGATTCGTAGAAGCCGTAGGGGCCGACCCAACCCGCCGAATCCATGCGACGCAGGTTGTGAAGAGCGCTGACGCAATCGACGCTGAGGGCGAGGAAGGACGAGTAAGGGGAGATGACCGGTCCTGCCTTGGCTTCATACCAGAGCGCGAGCTGAGGGACGCCGTAGGCGTAGTAGGAGTAGTGGCCGGAGTCGTCTTTCTGTGCGGAGCCGGACTCGGAGATGCCCCAGGGAATGCCGAGGGAGCGCGCGAACTCGCGCTGCACGCCGACGCAGGCTGCCTGGGTACGGGAGATGAGGGTGTTGGAGAAGCTGCGCATCCAGAGGGCGGGCATGAGGTACTCGAACATAGTGCCAGTCCAGGAGAGGAGCAGGTAGTGGCCGAAGGCATGGGCGTAGTCGCGAGCCAGCTTGAACCAGCTTTCCTGGCGGAGGTCGCCGCGCGCGACGGCGAGGAAGGTTGCAATGCGGGCTTCGGAAGCGAGCATGTCGTAGCAGGCTTCGTGGGTCTTCTTCAAGCCCATGTCGTAGCCGATGGAGAGGATCTGGCGGTTGGGGTCGACGAGGAACCCGAACTCGGTTTCGTCGGCGAGGCGGCCTGCATCGCGCGCGATGGTCTGCAGATTGGCGACGAGGGTTTTAAGGTTGGCGATGGCCGTCGGGAGAGCGTTACGGAGCTGCTCAACGAGGGGAAGCACAGAGGTCTCGTTGAAGAGCATATTCCGCGCGCTGGCGAGTCGTGCCTGGAGGCCTTCAGCGAAAGGAATGCTGTCTTGGATGGAGATGGAATCGGCGCGGACGAGGCCGAGTTCGGGCAGCTTGCGCAGTTTCTCGTACTCGGGCAGGATCCAGGGCGCGTAGTCATGCGCGAGGGACTGTGCGGAGGCGATGCGCTGCAGCGTCTCAGTATGCCACCAGGTATTTTTGAGCTGCGCTTTCGGTGAGGAAGCGGCGGTGGTGAGGGCTGCGTCGGCTGACGGAAGCCAGGCGATCCATTCGTACAGATCCGCGTTGTTGCCGGGCAGCGAGAACGAGGCGAGCTTGGAAGGCAGCTTGCCCTGGGAGTGCATCAGGGACCAGTGGGCGCGCAAACCGGCGGAGAACTGCGCGGGAAACAGGGGGTTCTCGACCATGTCGCGTGCGCCGGCGCTGAGGGTATAGAGCGAAGCCACGAAGTTCCCGCTATCGACCGAGGAGACAAACGGCGTGCCAGTGAGGGGCTTGAGGGTTTGGGTGTCGTACCAGTTGTAGAGGTGGCCGCGGAATTTCTCGAGGCGGGCGATGGTGGCGAGACTGGATTGCGTGAGCTTGACGAATTCGGGGGCAGTGAGAAACCCGAGTTCGAAGGCAGCCTGGCGGGCGTTGAGGAGCAGACCCACGTTGGTGGGAGAGATGCGTGCGGCTTCGAAGAGGCCTTCTTCTTCGACATTGTCAGGGATGAGGAAGTTGTGGCGCTCGGCGCCGAACTGGTGGAAGTAGCGCCAGATGCGGAGGGCATGGGTCGACAGGTAGTTCCTGTCATTCGCGGAGAGGCGCTGATTCTGCTCCTGGGGCGGCTTGTTGAGCCAGGCGGTGACGATGTTTGCCAGCGCCCAGAGGACGAGGATGGGAGCGGCGAAGTCGATCGCGTTCTTTTGCGGCGCGACGAAGTAAACCAGGAAGGCGAGGCCGACGGCGACGAGCGGCGAGAGGGCGAGGTAGCGATCGACGGGGGTACGCCGGGATGCTTTGGATTCGGATTGCGCGGCGGTTTCCCACTCAAGCAAGCGCTGGCCGGTGACGAAGACGCGCACCATGGAGCGGATGATGGCGTCGAGCGTGAGCATCATCTGGTGAGGGAGGAAGATGAGGTTGAGGAGGGCGACGAGGGCGCCGTGAGCAAATCCGGAAAAGACTTCACCCAAGGTCTGCTTGCGCTCGCTCAAGAAGACGCGGCCGAGCGAGAAGCCCAACTGGACGAAGGTCGGGAAGAACATGAGGAGCAGGGTGGCGAGGGTCCAGTAGAGGGGACCGCCGGGCAGGCCGAGCCAACCGGCGACAAAGAGGATGAGCAGCGCGGGATCGAGGAGCGATCTGCGGAGGTTATCGAAGATCTTCCATCGGCTGACGTAGGAGATCGGGTTGGGACCGAGGCGGCCGGACTCGTCGGGAACGTGGGAGAACATCCAGGGCGCGATCTGCCAATCGCCGCGCACCCAGCGATGCTTGCGGCGGCTGTAGGCGCTGTAATGCGAGGGATAGTCGTCGATGAGCTCCACATCAGTGGCCTGGCCGGCACGGGCGTAGGCGCCTTCGATGAGGTCGTGGCTTAGCAGGGCGTTGCGCGGGAAGCGGCGATCGAGAACGGCGTGAAGGGTGGAGATTTCGTAGATGCCCTTGCCGGTAAAGATGCCTTCGTGGAAGAGATCCTGATAGGCGTCAGAGATGGCGCGGGTGTAGATGTCGAACCCATTTTGCCCGGAATAGATGGACGCGAGGCGCGAGCGCGCGGCGGATTGGACGGCGATTCCGATGCGGGGCTGGAGAATGCCGTAGCCCTCGGTGACGATGCGGAGCTTGGGGTCGACGATGGCCTGGTTGAGGGGGTGGGCCATGGCGCCGATGAGTTTGGCGGCGACGCCGCGCGGAAGCTGGGTGTCGGTGTCGAGGGTGAGAACAAACCGGGCTTGCTTGAGGACGTCGACGCGCCCGGCCTTGATGGGGAAGGCATCGAATTCGCCGGAGAGGAGCTTGTTGAGGTCGAGGAGCTTGCCGCGCTTGCGCTCCCATCCCATCCACACGCCCTGGCGGCGGTTGAAGACGCGATGGCGATGGAGGAGCAGGAACTTGCCGTAGCGGGGAGATGGGTACTTGGCGTTGAGATTGTCGATGAGGTGGACGGCGAGCTCGACGAGGGGATGGGTGTCTCTTTCGCGAGGCTCGCTGACCGCATCGGGCAGATCGGTGAGCAAGGCGAAGTGCAGATTGGGATCGCGATTGGCGAGGAAACGCACTTCGAGGTCATTGACGAGCTCGCGAATCTGATCTTCGTTGAGCAGAAGGGTGGGGACGGCGACGAGGGTGGTGCAGTCTGCCGGGATGGCATCGTTGAAATCGAGCTTGGGCAGCGGCTCAGGATCGAAGAGGGCGCTGACGAGGTTGTTGACGAGGTCGACGGCGTCCTGAAGCGCGGGAACGAGCAGCAGGATGAACGCGGTGATGAGACCTTCGAATCCCGAGGAGTGGGGCAGGACGGGGAACAGGATCGCCGCGATGATCAAGATGGAGAGAAGCTGGATGCCGGTGATGTAGAAGTCTTCGCCGTGGACGGAGACGAAGCGCCGGGTGCGATCGAGCAAGGGGGGATGGAACCCTATGCGGTTGGAGAGCTGAGCGAAGCCCTTATCGACAAGGTAGTAACCGATGTGGCTGCGGCGGCGCTGCATGCGGGGATCTTCGCCCTGGCGGGGCGCGGCTTCGCGGGCGAGGCTGAGGGCGATGTCGGCGACCTGGGTCTCGGTGCAGTCGGAGTAGCGGGCGACGAAGGCGATGCGTTTGCGATAGAGCTCGCGCGATTCGAAGTTCATGCGCGCGTAGATCTGGACCGGGTCCTGGCGCAGGGTGTTATCGAGGAGGATGAGCGGCTCGATCAGGAAGACCCAGTCGGTGTTGGTGACGGTGCGCAGGCTCTTGATGCGGGCGGAGATTTTCGATTCGCGGAGGGTGTCGGGCGCATTGAGCAGGATCTGCGCCTCGTCGAGGAGCATTTCGAGCAGCACGAACTTGAGGAAGGGGGCAATGTACCAGAGTTCGTCGACGGTAAGGGGCTCGCGCTTCTGGAGTTCCCGGATGAAAGCGGCGAGGCTGGGGCCGTAGAAGATGCCGTCGACAGCGTGGAGGTAGGCGGCGGCGATGGAGGCCACGCGCGGCTCTTCATCTGCCTTGGGCAGGATGACGCGGGGGAGGCCGGCGACCAGGCGCGGGCGGTCGGAGACGGCGGTGACGGCGGTTCGAAGGACGCGCGGATTTCCGCGCAGATCGAGCAGCTCGGCGTGGAAAGGGATGGTTCGTTCCGATGCGGAGGGTGAGATGGGGAGCTGCGCCAGTTCCGCTTCGAGGCGCCGCAGGGCTTCGCGGCGAGCGACTACGCGTGCGGGGAAAGAGCCTTTACCCTCAGGCCGGTGGAGGACGTCCCACGACTCGGCCTCGCGGGCGGCGACGCGAATGGGCTCGAGACCGTCGTCGGCAGGCACAGGCGCGGCGGGCGGGGGATCGGGCAAGGGTTCGGGCAGAGGCTCCGGAGACAACACTTGGGCGGCTTCACTCATGGGGTTTCATCGATAGCTGGCCGCCTGCATTTCAAACATGGCGGCGTAGCGGCCCCCGAGCGCCATGAGTTGGGAGTGTGTTCCTTCTTCCACGAGTTGCCCGGCTTCGAGTACGACGATGCGATCGGCCATGCGAACGGTGGAAAAGCGATGGGAGATGAGGAGAGCCATTTTGCCGAAGGTGAGTTCGGAAAAGCGCTCAAAGACTTCGAGCTCGCTGCGCGCGTCGAGGGCGGCAGTGGGCTCGTCGAGGATGAGGAGCTGGGCGTCGCGGAGGTAAGCCCGGGCGAGGGCAATCTTTTGCCACTCGCCGCCGGAGAGATCGACGCCGCCTTCGAAACGGCGGCCGAGCATCTGGTCGTAGTTGCGCTCGAGCTTGGCCACGACGCCCGCGGCGAGGCTTTTTTCGGCGGCGTATTCAATTTCCTCGGGGGCATGCGGAACTTCGATGCGGCCGACGGCGATGTTTTCGCGGGCGGTCATCTCGTAGCGCATGAAGTCCTGGAAGATGACGCCGATTTCGGAGTGCAGGTCGTTGAGGTCGTATTCGCGCAGGTCGACGCCGTCGAGCAGGATCTCGCCTTCGGTGGGGTCGTAGAGGCGAGTGATGAGCTTGACGATGGTGGTTTTGCCCTGGCCGTTTTCGCCGATGAGGGCTATGCGCTCGCCGGGGCGGAGGGTGAAGTTGAAGTTCTTGAGAATGCGACGGCTGGTGCCGGGATAGGCGAAGGAGACGTTGCGGAACTCGAAGCCCTGCACGATCGGGCGCGGGGTGCGTATGCCGTCAGGCTTGGACTCGACGCGCGGCTTCATCTCAAAGAAGGCGAGGAGGTCGGTGAGGAAGAGCGCCTGGTCGGCGACGCCGGAGGCTGTGGAGAAGGCCTGCTGGATGTTGGCCATGGCCTGCATGATGGCGGTGGTGATCAGGGTGAGGTCGCCGATGCTGTAGCGTCCCTGGATGGTGCGCCAGATGCTGTAGCCGTAGGCGCCGTAATAGCCGAGCTGACCGAGGATGGCGAGCAGCCCGCCCCAGAAGAGGCGGCGGCGATTGAGGTTGACGTTCTCCACATAGATCTGGTGGGAAAGGGAAGTGAAGCGGTTGGTGAGATAGTCGCTGAGATTGAAGAGCTTGAGTTCCTTGGCGGCTTCTTTGCTGCCGCCGACCTGTCGCAGGTAATCCATCTGGCGGCGGATGGGTGTCTGGCGGAAGTTTTTCGCGTAGGTGAGGAAGGCGAAGTGGCTTTCGCCGAGGAAGGCGGGAATGATGCCGATGACGAGCAGGAACAGAAGGAACGGCGAGTACCAGACGAGCAGGGCCGAGAAGGCGATGGCGGTGACGGATTGCTGGATGAGGCGGCCCATCTGCTGGATCATGGCCAGGCGGTCGGTGGCCTGGACGCGGGCACGCTCGAGGCGGTCGTAAAAGACGGGGTCTTCATAGACGGTTACGTCGAGTGCCGCGGCCTTGCGCATCACTTCGACGCTGACGTGGTGGGTATAGCGATCGGCAAGCAGATTGTCGAAGTAATCCACCGAGCGCGAGAGGATGCCGGTGATGACGGCCAGAGTCATCTCGGAGGCAACGAGCCACCAGAAGTGGGCGGGGAGGGGCTGGTGATGACTGATGCGATTAACGCCGTCGATGATGTACTTGGCGATGATGCCGATGCCCATGGGCAAGAAGGCGACGACGAAGCGGATGGTGATGTTCCAGAAGACGACGGCGGGACCGGACTCCCAAACGAAGTGGAGGACGGGCGGGACGTTGCGGAGAGCGCGCACGCGGTCGCCCCAGGCGCTGCTGTGGGTATCGGCGGCCTCGGTCGGGCGTTCGACTGGCTCGTGCAGGGCCTTGCCGTTGGCCTGCACGCCGTTCATGGTTGAGGACATGGCTCCCTTCCGGGCATGCGCGGGTGCGGGCACACGTGCGGCGGATTCCTTAACCAAGGTGTAGGCTTGCGACGCTCTGGACTCGGCGTCCTAGTACCTCTGTGCTGCTAGATGCGATGCATGTCGGTCACGGTATGTTGTTTGCGACTGATCGCAGGAGAGGCGACGCACCGAACGCGGGGAGAATTCGAGATTGTCGCGGGACTTTACCGCAGGCGCTGATTGACCGCATCAGATTCATCGCTGGGGTTCTCCTGATACGGCTTGAACCCGGCGGTTGCCATGCCGCGCTGCGCCTCAGGGTTCTTCATAAAAGTATCCCATACAAATCCGGTTCGTGCATTCTCGGCCATGAGCATAGTGATGCCGGTGTCGATGCCGACGACGTCGGTGTCGAACCACTCGGTAAGGGGATTGAAGGCGTCGACGAAGCCGTAGCGGCCCCAGGCCTGTGGATAACGATCGTGGATGGTGCGCAGGACGCGCATGGTGGCGCCTGGGAGAAAGGGGAGCGAGCCGCCGGCGGCGGCGGGGACGATAGTGCCGTCAATAGGGCCCATGGCAGGCGGTCCGCCCCAGACGACGTAGCCACGCTGTGAGTCTGAAGCGGTGATGCCCCAAAGGGCGTTGCTGTAGTCGGGGAACTGGGTGTTGAGTTCAATGCAGAAACGGCGGTGGACGTCGGTAGCGATGATGGAGTTTTTGAAGTAGTCGGCGTAGCGGTCGCGCTTGCCGCGGAAATCGAACCAGGCCTGGGAGTATTGGTGAACGAAAAGCGGGGCGAATGAGCCGATGTAGCGGAGGCCGTCGTACTCGAAGACGGTGCGTTTCCAGGCGAACCAGGCATCGCTGTTCAGGGGATGGGAAGAGGAGCCCATCCCCAGCAGGTACATCATCATGAGCTCGCTGTAGAGGTCCCAGCGCGAGGGGATAAAGCCGGCTTCGGGTGTCCAGCCGTGGGAGAGGAGGGTGGTGTCTTCGGAGAGCCAGGTCCAGTCGACGCGGTCGAAGATAGCGTGGGCGAGTTCGCCGATCTCGCGATCGAGGAAGTGCTGGCGGCAGGTGAGGACGCCGCAGAGGAGCATGGCGGTATCGACCGAGGAGGCTTCGGAGTCCCAGATGCGCTCGCCGGTGTTGATATTGGCGAAGTGGAAGAAAAAGCCGCGGTGGGTGGGCAGCTTGTGCCAGATGAAGGAAAGGGCCTCGAGGACGCGCAGGCGGGCGTCGGAGCGGCTGACGAAGCCGCGTTTTTCGCCGATGCAGATGGCGGTGAGGGCAAATCCGGTGGAGGCGATGCTGGCGGCCACGCTGGTGTCGTTGGTGCGGACGTTGCAGCGGTCTTTTGTCAGGCCGGTGTGGGGGTTCGACTGTTCCCAGAAGAAGAGGAAATTGGCGTGTTCGAGGTCGTTGAGGAACTGGTCATCTTCAGGAGAGAGCGCGGTGGGAGTGGGCGGAGGGGCTGGTGCGGAGTGCTGACCTGAATCGGAATTCTGTCCGAGGAGAGGAAGCAGCCCCGAATGCGCGACGGGCAGGCCGACGGAGAGCGAAGCCATCCGGCGCAAGAGGGCGCGACGGGATGGATGATCGGATAGAGCTCCAGCGCGGTCGCGGATGAGCATGTCCCCCTTTCCCGAGATGAGATAGAAGCGCGGGAGCGCCGGGCGGTTCGAGCCGTGTCTGTCGCCGGCTACTGATTATAGATGGCGATGCATCCAAAGCAGTGAGCCGGGGGCATAACTCAAGAAGAGTTGCGAAATGTAAAATGGCTTGCCAACGGAAGAAGCATTCATGCGCTGGAAGTGGATCATAGTTTCGGCCATTATCGCGGCAATCGCTGCAACGACGGCGACGGTGCTGGTTCTGCGGGCGCGGCGCTGGAATACGGTGCTGATGACGATCCAGGGGGCGGTGATCCAGCGGGATGCGGATGCAGAGAAGGAACTCCCGATCGCCGATGCAGATGTGACAGCGACGCGTGGCGCAACGACCATCCGGACGCGGACGGATGCGCGGGGATATTTCCACATCAAGTTTCCTGAAGTGATCTGGCCGGGGCAGACGGTGGTGCTGAGTTTTCGCCATGCGGGATATTTTCCGGTGGACATGGATCTGCACATCCAGTTCCGCTCGATGATGCGGCGTCTGTTTATCGCAGAGATGGATCCTGAGCCGGTAGCAGTGCGGACGAGCGCCGAGGGGGGCCGGCCGATCTCGGTGGTTTCAAACATCCGGGTGCGTTACACCGAGAATTTTCAGACGGATGAAGATGTGGGCAGCGCGGTACGGACGTTCCAGGTAGTGAATCGGGGGAACGTGCCTTGCCGGCGGCAGGCTCCCTGTTCGCCGGACGGGACGTGGAAGGCTGCGAAGGGTTCGATCACGCTCGATGCGGGAGCCGGCAACGAGTTTCGCAACGTGCGCGCGTCGTGCATTGCCGGACCGTGTCCGTTCACAAGCATCGATTCGAGCAGTTTTCAGCATCCTGGGCGGGTCCTCACGGTGACTGCGGAAGACTGGTCGGATACGGCGACATTTTTGCTGGAGGCCGAGGTGATGCACACGACCATCGAATCGAGCGTGCGCCACTCGTATCCCGTGCTCTTTG
>Ga0335073_10016962_pt1 | contig 10186 bp, 10 predicted proteins | sample Lox_Sample_22_FD_207093 | JGI IMG/M metagenome (GOLD analysis project Ga0335073, IMG submission 207093) | Soil microbial communities from Loxahatchee National Wildlife Refuge, Florida, United States - Lox_Sample_2.2 | ecosystem: Environmental > Terrestrial > Soil > Wetlands | place: USA... | reverse complement strand
ACCCAGGGGACTCGCAATCCGGTCAGGGTGGCCAGAATGGGAACTCCTCTCGGTACGGATCAGGGCATTCGGGCCAATTGGGCAACGGATCGGGAAACGGATCGGGAAATGGTTCTGGGAACGGTCAGGGATCGGGGAACTCAGGCGGACAGACTTCTCCGAACACTCCTCCGCCGAGTAATCCACCGATCCTGTAGTCAGCAGGTGTGTCGAACAGTGTTGATGATGGTGCGCGCGTCTGGACGCCTCAGGATGGCTCACCCAGTGCGAGTTCCTGGTCTAGGCGTGCATGCAGGCGGCTGCTAAAACCTGCGGGCAATTCGAAGACGCGATCGTCAGCAACGAGCACAACGACGTTGCGCGTGGAGTCCAGAACGGCAGAGCAGATCTCGCAGGTCTCGAGATGCTTGTCGATCTCCGCGCGCAGCGCACCGTCTACATCACCGTCGATATAGGCGGAGATGTGCTGCCAAACGTGTTTGCAGTCGATCCTCATCGCATCCACCCAAACAGCTTGCGCCCTTTGGGTGCAAACCCCTTCAGCTTTGGCGCCAGGTGTCGTTGCAAAAGCGCCCGGGCGCGATGCAGGCGAACCTTCACGGCGCCCTCGGAGATGCCGAGAACAGAGGCTGTCTCCCGTATATCCATCTCTTCGATGTCCCTGAGAAGCACAATGTTACGGTAAATCTCCGGCAGTCCTTCGATCGCCTCTCGGAGCATGTCCGCCAGCTCCTGGCGTTCGAGTGTCTCTGTGGGAATCTCGCGCCAGCTGGTCAAAATGGCAGGGGTAAAATCCCCGGCCTCGCCATCGGTGAGCGCGTCGAGCGAGTCCTCGCGGCGGGTCTCGGTTTTGCGCAAGCGGCCGAGGCCCTCGTTCCGCGCAATGGAGAGGACCCAGGTGCGAAACTGGGAGTCGCCGCGAAACAGATGCAGGTTGCGATAGACCTTGATCACTGCTTCCTGGGACGCATCTTCGGCCTCCGCCTCGTTGCGCAGCAGCGAGAACAGCAGGAAGTAGATTGCACGCTCGCAAGGACGGATCAGTGCGTGGAAGAGCTGCTTTTCTCCAGCCAGAATGCGCCGGATCAGTTCCGCTTCGGTGACCGGATTGGAGAGTGTCATCATTCTCGCGTTGAAGCGGCAATCGGGCAGTTCAGGAAGATCACTGATTTCCCACGGGTTGAGATCACCTGCGGCGGCCGAACCGAATTGAAACGTACGGACTTCGATCTAAGTTTATCAATTTAAAAACAAATCTTTTTTAGCAATTGTTGAATTGGGCTGTACAATTGCCCCACAAGGAGTATGAACGGAGACCTTTATGGCCGGAGACATGCAGTTAACATGCAGCGATTGTGGGCAGGACTTTACCTTCACCGCTGCCGATCAGGCGTTCTTTCAGGAGCGCGGCTATTCAACCCCAAAGCGCTGCAAGCCCTGCCGCCAGGCCAAGAAGGCTGATCAAGGAGGGGGATCCGGTTACCGTTCTGCTCCGCCGCAGGGAACTCCTGTAATTTGTTCGGGATGTGGGCAACCGACCACCGTGCCATTCGAGCCCCGTGGTGACCGTCCGGTCTATTGCCGGGACTGCTACACCGCGCGCAAGGGCAACGGCGGAGGAGGACGCGGCCGCGGCCGCTAAGCCCGCGACAAAGAGCGCCGGATGCGAGCACGGCGCTTGACCGCGCTCGATACGCTGAAAAATGAAAATGCTGGCGGCGGGGCCGCCTTTTTCGTTTGCTCTGCGGGCCGCAGGCTGCACCCTTCATAGGGCAGCAGTCCAGCGCGCTGTACTTCATAAGAACCCAATGGACATGGACCGTAAGAGCCGTTACACTTGCGGTCGCATGCCTTCCCCAAATCAGTGCACAGCTTGGTCTCAAGGCGCCGCGAAGGCTACACGACTCTTCGGCGGAGGCGCCGCGGTATGACCGGTGCCCTGCTGGAGGCGCGCAGCCTCAAAAAGCATTACGACGAGGGGCGCATCGAGGCGCTGCGAGGCGTTGATCTTTCCATCGCTGCCGGCGAGTACGTGGCGATCAGCGGACCGAGCGGAAGCGGCAAATCCACGCTGCTGCAATTGCTCGGCGGACTCGACTCGCCCACCAGCGGCGAGGTCCGCTTCGAGGATGCGCCTCTCAAATCGGCCCAGCAGCTCGACACTTATCGCTCGGACAAGGTGGGATTCATCTTTCAGGCCTTTCATCTGTTGCCCACGCTCAACGCCATTGAGAACGTGCAGGTGGCGATGCTTGCCAAACAGAAGAACGGCACCCGCCGCGTGCAAGAGGCGGAGATGCTGCTGAAGGAAATGGGTCTGAGCGATCGCTGCAGGCACTATCCAAACGAGCTTTCCGCAGGCGAACGGCAGCGCGTGGCGATTGCGCGGGCGCTGGCCAATGATCCAACCGTTCTTCTGGCCGATGAACCAACCGGCAATCTGGACAGCGTGAACTCGGCGCGCATCATGGAGATTCTCACCAGCATCCAGCGCGAGCGAGGCATGACGCTGATCGTGGTGACGCACGATCAGGAGATCGCCACTTCGGCACCGCGCCACGTTCGCATCCGCGACGGAAGGATCGAGAGATGAGAGCCGGCATCGGACTGCTGCGCGCCGCGATTGCGTCGATCCTGCTTTTCGCGATCCCCTCAGGCGCAGCGGACGCACACGGAGTCCTGGCGGTTCCACGGCGGCGGCTACAGACCGCGGACTTCGAGACGACCGGCCGACTGGTGCGCGTGGACCCCAACGGCACACGGACCAGTTACGGGATCACGATGAAGGGCCGCGGATTCCCCGGCCTGCTGCGCGTGCTGCTCCAGGTGAATTCTCCCTCGACGGCCCGCATGCACGCTCTGTTGGAGGTGCACTTCGATGGCGCGAGCACGATTCGCATTGCGCACCCGGGCGATCGCGCGCCGGCGGTTCTGCCGTTCGATAAGTGGAGCGACGGACCAGCGGGGCCCGGTTTCAGCTTCGAAGATTTTCTGGAACAGCAATATTTCTGGAGCAAGCAGAGTGTCGAGACGCAGGTCAAGTTCGGCGCGCGGGATTGCGATCTGGTAACGAGCGCTCCAGGCGCCGCAGATCGAACGCACTATGCCCAGGTAAAAACCTGGCTGGATCACACCATTGGCTTTCCCGTCTATGCCGAGAAAACAGTGCGAACGACAGGGGCTGTCAAGGAGTTCACATATATGGGCCTGCGCCACAATGGGGGCGTGTGGTCAGCCTCGCAGGTGGAAGAGAAAACGCGCGGCCGGGGCGGCGAAACGCTATTGATCATCGACCGCGGCAGCGCGAAGGCAAACCTTAGCCTTACGGATTTCAGTCCGGAAGGGCTCACACATTTTTAGGAACGATTATGGGTATTGCTCTGGGGATGGTCCTCGCTTTGACGGCCGCATGTGCACTGGGCTTTGTGTACCAGGTGGTTGGCAGCCGCCGCGACGCTCGGCTCTACGCACGGCCGGGGCGTTGGGTAGTCATCGGCAAAAGATCGCGGCTTTTTGTGCTGGAAGCCGGATCGGGCGAACCAACCGTGATCTTCGAATCTGGTATTGGCGCAACCAATCTGAACTGGCGGCGGGTGCAGGAGTCGGTGGCCCAGTTCGCGGGTACGGTATCGTATGACCGCACCGGCCTTGGATGGAGCAGCCCGTGCCGGACCGCTCGAACGCCCGGCAATATCGCGGCGGAACTGCACGAGATGTTGGATCGTGGGGGCATCCGGCCGCCCTATGTTCTTGTCGGCCACTCCTTCGGCGGACTTGTCATGCGGCGCTACGCGTTGGCGTATCCCGACGAAGTGGCGGGCTTGGTGCTGGTGGATCCGATGCGCTGCGAGGAATGGCCGCCGCTGGACCCGGCCAAGCAGTCGGAACTGGAGCGGGGCCGGAAGCTGATCCAGTTTGCCTCACCGATCGCCCACTGCGGATTGGCGCGGCTCGCGGTCACCTCCCTGTTCTGCCGCTCTGGAAAGCTCTCCGGTCAGCTAGCTGGCGCTGCCGGCGGCGGCGCGCGCCATGTGCTGGATCGCGTGAAGACCGAAGTCGGCAAAATGCCGCGCGAGGTTTGGCCGGTGGTGGCGGCGCACTGGTCGCGGCCCGCCTTCTATGCAGGGATGAGGAAACACATCGAGTCCATACCCGACACCGTGCGCGAGATGCACGCGGCCGAACCGATCCGGCAGATTCCCGTGCTGGTGTTGACGCCCGTCAAGGCAAAGCCCCTCTCGGACGAGTGCTTGCGGCGGATCGGCGACCGCGCGCAGCAGGTGATTGCGCCGGCCAGCGCCCACTGGATTCACCTGGACGAGCCGGAGCTGGTGATCAACTGCATCCGTTCCATGATTGAGTCAGTAGCAGTTGAGTCGGTGAGGATGGAGTCGGTGGGCCCGATGCGGTTGGCTGCCGATCCGCTATCGTGCGCATTGGATTAGATCTGTTCCAGAGAAACGAAGACCGTCTGTGATGGCGATTACAGAATGCCCGGTGCCAATCCTGCTCTCCTAAGCTTAGTCGCAGGTGGGCACGATGATCGAGGTCCAGGTTTCGCAGGTCAGCGGCGTAAAGTTTGTGGTCACGGCGAGGACGCACACCGTCGTGTGCGATCAACCACAGGAAAACGGCGGAGACGATACCGGGATGACCCCGCCGGAGTTTCTGCTGGCGTCGCTTGGCTCGTGTGCCGCATTTTATGCGGCGCAATACCTCAAATCGCGCAATCTCGTAGAAACCGGAGTGCGGGTTTCCGTCACGGCGGAGAAGCTCAAGCAGCCGGCGCGGTTAGGGAACTTCACCGTCCAGGTTACTTGCCCGGTGGCTCTCACCGAGGAGCAGACGGAGGGATTGATGCGGTCAGTGCATCACTGCCTCGTCCATAACACCTTGCTCTCCCCTCCGGAGATTCGGATTGAATTAACCGGGGCCGCACATGGTAACCATTTCGCTGCTAAAGGCGTCTGACAAGAGAGGCTCCTGAGCAGGCTAACCCAGGAGCAATTGCTCGCCTGTACGTGATAGACTGCGCATATGTTCGGTAATTCCGCCGTTTCCTTCCCCAAACTGCGTGTTGCGCTTGCCGTGGGCCTTTGCCTGCTGGCGATTGCGTTTGCAGTCGAGGCGAAGACCGCGTGGTTCGGGCCATTAACGGGCCCGGGAAGCGATGTGCAAGCCGCCAAGGCGCTGCCCGCCGATATGCCCCGGCTGATCGAACATGGCATCCCGGTGCCGGATCCGGTTCACCCGGCGATTCCCTTCGCACTGATCACTACAGTTGCCATTGCATCGCCCTTCGCGGCTCCCGCCGCGAACGAGGCATTAGATAACGATGCTCCAGTTTCACTTGCGGCTTACTTCTTTCCTTCCGTCTTCTTTCGCCCTCCGCCTTTTCATTCCTGATCATCCGGCTGCATCTTAAGTCGTAGCGAAGTTGCGTTGCCCGACCAGGGCTTTCGTGCCTGTTTGCGATGCGAGCATTCACAACGGCTCCAGATGAGCCGGCGCATTGGGCCACCGGACTTAGGCCGTGCGAGCTTCAGCCAAGTTCACGATGCTGGCAGTTGGAGCCCGTAAGTCCCTTTGAGGAGACTGTACGTTCCCAACAGCGATGGATGCGAGGTTTATCGCGTCGAAATCGCGGTTTCTCCGTATGCCTTTGTCTTCTTCCCTTCTTTGATTCCCTGCCCCGCGGCGAAGCGGGCGCAGTCGAGCAGGAGCATAAACCGGCATGTGCAAGAAGCAAGTATTCCTCACCCTGTCTGCAGTCTCGGTTCTCTGCTTAACCTTTTGCATAAGCGCGTGCCATTCGGCGTCAAGCGGCGCGGTCGCAGCGAGCACAGTTCCTTCAGCGCGGGTTGCCATTGCGCGACGGGGAGATATAGCGCATGTGCTCACTTTGGCCGGGCAGTTTCAGCCCTATCAGGTAGTCGACGTGCACCCCAAGGTGAGCGGCTACATGAAGCATATCAACGTCGATATCGGCGACATTGTGCACCAGGGGGAAACCCTGGCGACGCTTGAAGTTCCCGAGCTGAAGGCACAGCTGGAGCAAACCGGCTTCGAGCTGAAGCAGAGCCAGGAAGAGATTACGCGGGCGCAGCATGAGATCAAGCGCACCGAGGCGCTCGCCTATGCTTTGCATGCGCAATCGCAGCGCTTGAAAGAAGCTGCCGCCACGCGACCCGGCCTGATAGCACAACAGGAACTGGACGACGCGCAGTCGAAAGACCTCTCCTCGCAGGCGCAGGTCGACGCAGCCAAGGCAGCTTTAGCGGCCGCACAGCAACACGCCGAAGCGGCGCGGGCAGACACCGAGCGGGTACAGGCCCTGGAAAACTACACGAATGTGGTTGCGCCGATCTCCGGCGTCGTGATCTGGCGTTATGCAGATACCGGAGCGCTAATTCAGGGCGGGACCACTTCCAACGATGCGACCCTGCCGATCGTGAGGCTTTCGCAGAGCTCCCTGCTCCGCTTGCGCGTTCCGGTTCCCGAAGACGATGTGCAATACATCCATGACGGCGACCTGCTGAGCGTGCGCGTGGATGCCATTGGCCGCTCATTCACCGGCAAAATCGTGCGTTTCACCCGCAACGTGAATTTTGAAACTCGCACCATGGAGACCGAAGTCGACGTCGACAACAAGGATCTCTCGATCGCGCCGGGAATGTACGCAAACACGTTGCTGCAACTAGCGAGCGCAAAAAATGTGGTGACCATCCCCATCGAAGCGATTGTGCTGAATGCGCAGGAACAACCTACTGTCTACGTGCTTGACAGCACAAATCACGTGCACATCCGCAACGTAGTGACCGGCCTGGAGGGAACCAAGCTCGCGGAAATCAAATCAGGGATTCACGAAGGTGACCGGGTGTTGTTGGGCGGTCAGGAGAAATATCAGGAAGGCGCCGAGGTAAGTCCGCTGGTTGCCGCAACGCAGGCTTCAGAGACGATGCAGGAAACCGGTGGCACGATCGACATGAAAGCGGAAGAGAACGCTGGAGCCGATCACTGATGCCGAAGTTCGCGCTTCGATTTCCGTACTTCATTCTCATGCTCTGCCTTATGGTGGCACTCGTTGGCGTCGTCACCACAGTGCGCATGCCGGTGGATCTCTTTCCCGAGATCGACATGCCGGTGGTCGTGGTGGCGACGTTCTATAACGGCATGCCGCCGCGGCAGATTGAAGCCGACATCACCAACACCTTCGAGCGGTTCTTTACGCTGGCTGCCAATGTCGATCACAGTGAATCGCGTTCGTTGACTGGGGTGAGTCTGATCAAGATCTACTTCAAGCCAGGAACGGATGCGAACGCGGCGTTAAGCAACATCGCCAATCTGGCCATGGCCGATTTGCGGCGCCTGCCGCCGGGCACGCTGCCTCCGGTAGTGCTGGGCATGACCGCATCCACGCAGCCAGTATGCCTGGTCACTCTCAAGGGGCGGGGCCTGAATGAAACCCAGCTGAAGGACCTGGCGCAATTCGAAGTACGCAACCAGATTTCCAACGTCCAGGGCGCCTCTGTCCCGCAGCCGTACGGCGGCACCTATCGCCAGATACAGATCTACGTGGACCCGCTCAAGCTGGAGGCGCACAACCTCAGCCTGAATGACGTTGTGGATGCAGTCAACGACTCCAACCTGATCCTGCCTGCGGGCGATGTGCGCATCGGCACGAAAGATTACAACATCTACGCCAACAGCCAGTTCCCTGACGCCAAGTCCATGAACAGCATGCCGCTGAAGACCGTGGGCAACTCGTCGGTGCTGGTGGCGGACGTGGGACACGCGGAAGATTCCGGCGCGCTGCAATATAACATCGTTCGCATCGACGGACAGCGATCGGTCTATGTGCCGGTCTTCAAGCAGGGCGGCAGCAGCAACACGATCACTATCGTGAATGGCATGAAAGACGCCATCAAGCATCTGGTCGACATTCCCGAGTCGCTGAAAACAGCGGTAGTGTTCGACCAGTCCATCTTTGTAAAACTGGCGATCAAAAATCTCGTCAAGGAAGCAACCATCGGGCTGGTGCTCACCGGCATCATGATCCTGGTGTTTCTCGGCAGTCCCCGCGCAACATTTGCCGTTATGCTCTCTATCCCGCTTTCGGCACTCGTATGTCTGCTGCTGATCAATGCGGGGGGCGGGTCGATCAACACCATGATTCTTGGCGGCCTGGCTCTGGCCTTCTCCCGCCTGATCGATGACTCGGTCGTGGTGCTGGAGAATATCTTCCGTTTCATGGAAATGGGCGCGTCCCCGCGTGAAGCGGCCGAGAAAGGCGGCATGGAAGTGGCGCTTGCGGTGCTCGCGGCCACGTCTACGACGTCGATTGTTTTTTTTCCGGTGACATTTCTCTCCGGCATCAGCAAATACATCTTTACGCCACTTGGCCTGGGCGTCGTGCTTTCCATCTTCGCCTCGTACTTCTTCGCGATGACGGTGGTGCCGCTGTTCTGCTCGCTTTTTATCCGGCTTGATCATAATCACGGCGAAGAACAAGAAGGTCTGACAGAGACCGAGGAGGGAGCGCCGGAAATCGCGTTCGAGAAGCAAGCGCAAAGACGAAAGGCCTCCTGGTTCCAGCTTTTCCTCGCAAAATTCAACGCATATTTCCAGCGCTTCCTCAACGCTTATGAGCGTCTCGCGTTCCGCGTGCTGAAAAAGCCGGCAATGACTGCGGCAGTTCTTCTCGGCGGGCTAACCCTCATTCTCGTGGGGCTCTTTCCCTTTCTCGGCCGCGCCTACTTTCCACGCACGGATCCCGGCCAGTTTGTGATCGACGTGCACATGCCCAGCGGCACCCGTCTTGAAGTGAGCGACCAATACATAGCAAAGGTCGAAAACATCATTCGCAGCGTCGTGCCGCCGAAAGACCTTGGCATGATCGTCTCCAACATTGGCGTGTACCCTGATCTATCGGCGATTTACACGACCAACGCGGCGATGGACACGGCCTTTGTTCAGGCCAGCCTGACAGAGGACCACAGCGTAAGCAGCTACGAATACATGCGTCGAGTGCAAGCCAAGCTTTCGCAGCAGATGCCCGAGCTCTCGACGTATTTTCAGGCCGGCGGCCTTGTCGACAGCGTCATCAACCAGGGATTGCCGGCGCCCATCGACATTCAGATTGGCTCCAATGACATGAACGGCGCATTCGCCCTGGCCAAGACCATTGCTGCGAAGATCGACACCATGCCCAATGTGAGCGGCGTCTACATTCCGCAGGACCTTGACTATCCGGGGCTGGCGCTGGACATCGATCGCGAAAAAGCCAGTCTTATTGGGCTCTCTGCGCGGGATGTCGTCGATAACGTCATCACGGCACTCACTTCCGACGGAATGATCGCACCCAGTTACTGGATCGACCCCAAGACCGGCAACAACTATGCGGTGACAGTGCAGTACACGAACCACTGGATCGACAACATGACGATGGACGACTTCAAAAACATTCCTCTGCGCGGCGTCAAGCCTGCCGGCTACTCGCCGCTGGAGGAAGCGCACGCAGCGTCTGACGCGCCCAGCAACTTTTTTGAGGGAGATCACAAGTCCGGCTACACGCCTCTGAGTTCAGTGGCCGAGATTCGCAAGATCAACACGCCCACGGAAGTGGACCACTACCAGATCCGGCGGGTGATCGATGTGTACGTGGCGACGAAGACCGAGGCGCTGCAAGCCGTGGGATCCAGGATCAACCGGCTGCTCGCAACCACTCCGCACGATCGCAACACTGTGCTTAAGGTGCGCGGCGCGGTAGTGAATATGAACCAGGCCTTTCGCGAATTTGGCATAGGGCTGGTGATTGCCGTGCTGATGGTCTATCTGATCCTGATGGCGCAATTCCGCTCGTTCATCGATCCCTTCATCATTCTTATGGCCGTACCGCCAGGATTGGCCGGCGTGGTAATGGTTCTGCTCTTTACGGGCAGCACACTCAACATCATGTCGCTGATGGGCGTCATCATGATGACCGGCATCGTGGTTTCCAACAGCATTCTCATCGTAGAGTTTGCCGGCATCCTGCACGCAGGCGGTCAATCGTTGCTTGACGCGGTTGTGCACGCGTGCAAAATCCGGCTCCGGCCAATCCTTATGACCTCATTGGCCACGTTGCTGGGCATGATTCCCATGGCGCTGGGCGTCGAAGCCGGCAGCGAGCAGTACGCTCCGTTGG
>Ga0335073_10016959_pt1 | contig 10186 bp, 6 predicted proteins | sample Lox_Sample_22_FD_207093 | JGI IMG/M metagenome (GOLD analysis project Ga0335073, IMG submission 207093) | Soil microbial communities from Loxahatchee National Wildlife Refuge, Florida, United States - Lox_Sample_2.2 | ecosystem: Environmental > Terrestrial > Soil > Wetlands | place: USA: Florida... | reverse complement strand
TTGGCCGGCTACCGAGCAGGAACTCGGCGCGTCCACGAATTACTCCGAGCGGCGTGCCAATCTCATGCGCCAAACCCGACGCCAGGGTACCGATCGTTGCGAGCTTTCCTGCGCGTTCAAGTTTGCGCTCCAGTTCCAGTTCCCGCTGATGTTTCGCGACCAGATCATTGCGCGCGACGGTTACCTGGTGATCCAATCGCCGAAATTCTTCGGTTAGCATCAATAGCTCATCGCCGCGCCAGATCGGTTGGTCCGCGTCCTCGGAAAAGCCCATCACCTTTTGCGACAGCTCAGCCAATGGTCCGGAGACGTAACGCCGCACCATAATCGGGACGACCGTCACAATCGCAAGGATCGCCAAGAACCCAGCCATTGCGGGCGCCATCGTGCGTTCTCGCAAGTCATCGTTGAGATTAGTCCAATCTTGGGCCACCAAGAGATAGCCTTGATCGTTGCCGCCATAGCGCGGCAAGACCGCGAGGCGGCCAACCCAATGGCCATCCGCTGTCCAACGATCAAATTCCGCCGCCCCGCTTAATCTTGCTTGCGCGAACTCATCCTCATTTGGCATCAATTGCGGCGAAAAGTCCGGCGAAGAATATTGAAGCCCGCCGTCCGGCGCAAATACGGCGCTGGTGCTTCCTTCGATAGCGATATCGCGCCGTATAGCGGCAACCCGATCCGCCCCCGTCGCTCTCAGATCGGCCGTCAATGCGGGTGTAAGGCCATTAGAAGTGGCCCGAATTTCGCGCTCGAGCGTAGTGACGTAGGCTTGGGTGGTGCGCTGAATATGCCAATAGGTGAAACCGGCAACTAGGGGCGTTAAGGCCAGCAACAATCCCGCCGTCAGGCGCGTCCCGATTCTCATGGATAAGATTATAGCCTGAAGCGTCGCTTTTGAGGTTCCCCGCGGAAGGAACCTCGAGCGACAAACGATAGCGAAGATTGAGCGGCGTTCACGCCTCGGATTATGGCAAGATACGTGTCCGATCTCTCGTGGCATTTCGCAAGGCAGTGATTGTGATTCATGATCGGTATAGTTTGACAATCGGGGAGATTTGCTACGTTCCTCAAAATCTGATGTGGCAAAATGCCTCGCAGCCTAAGGATCGTCTACGGGAACTACTATAGTTCGGTTGCGGCTATAAACCGGCTGCGGCAAAACGAGAAAGTCGGTTGGCTTGTTTGGCGTGCATTGCTGGAGGACCACCGCTCGCAGCTCGATACCGTCTTACGGCGGGCTCTCCGACCTCCGCACAGATTCGCAGCATCGTTCTGGGCCGGCTAGGCCAGCGTTGATGCAAAGAAAACTTTGCGCACAACTGCAAGAATTTCTTGCATCGTGGCCATTATCTTCAACGCATCTGATGCAAGATCGCTGGTACACCGATTGCTCACGACTACAGAAGTGTCATGTGCCGTTACACATGACTTTAAGCGCACGATAGTTAACTGATTGTCAGCAAGCATTTCTAGGAGGGGCCGTGTGCATCGTTGGAACAGTAGGTAAAGGAGGCAACAATACCCGTTCTGACGTGAGGACTATTCTGATCCCCCTCGAACGAGCGGTTACTGAACTAGATCTGCAAGCACCGCTGGACGAGGACGGAGCGATGGGAGCGGCAACCCTCGCAGTCATCGAAAAGTTCCAGCGCCTAATGGCCACAGCAAATCCGACTGTATGCATCGAACCTTATAGCGCAACCTTGATGCGCCTCTGGGCTCTGCCCGGTGAGGGATTCAACTTCAGCAAACTCAAGGGCACGTTGATCGAGGCATCGGAGTCGAACGTCGATAGATATTTTACGGCGTTGTCGGCAGTCGCACCAACGATTGTGTCCCAAAAACCTCAAGCGATCTGATATGCGGCTTATCGTACCTTTAGTCGCGAATCGTGTCGGAGGATCTAGTGATTAGCATTACCACTTCAATGCAAGAAGCGGTTGAGCGCGCGCAGTCGATGGTAGGCCACGGTGAGTATATTCTGGGGACAGGAGATTATCGGCCGGCGGCGGACGCGTCCGGTAATTTAATCGATCTTCCCTTCACACAGCACGACGACGGTGAGCAAACAGGGGCCGACTGCGCCGGTTTCGCAGTGTGTTGGTGCTATAAAATCAGACGCCATCAGCCGGGGTTCAATTCCGGTGCGTGGGCCACTGTCAGCGACGACATAAATGTCGATTCGGTGATTGAGGACGCGCACCATAAGCAGGAAATCGGGACTGTGATCTCTGCACCTGTCGCGGGCGCATGGCTACTCTATCCGACTATTCGCGACCCACGCAATCCGAACCCTTTTATAGGACATGTCGCACTAATCGAAAGCGTGCCACCCGAATTCGATCCCGAAGCACCCGATTACCGGCTACTTACAGTAATTCAGTGCTGCGGGCCAAATGGTCATTCTCCCGCCATTATTCGCTCTGACGGCTCATTCTGGTGGCAGCACGACCAGCTATGGCCTAAGCCTCAACATCGCAGCGTCATGGTGTTGCCGAAGCTCGCGGCAAGTTGAAAAGCGGGAGCGTGATCGCCGCAGCGTGTTCGAGCAGTTGCAGATGTTTTCGGAAATCATCCGACGCAATCGTTGATAGTGTTGCTAATCGCTCGTCCACCTCGCGACTTTTACCAAGGAGTTGAACCGTCTGTTCAAGGTCCAAAATAGAAGCGTCGCAACTAATCTAAACTAAGCAATCAAGAGGTTAATTGACGTGACAGATGAGAGCATTCACGCACTTGGGCCACTTTTTGGTCCTGACTTCATCACGTTAACGATAGATGCCAGTGAGCCGGGCGCCGTACCATTCGCGCTGGAGATCTATCCGGACGCTAATAATCCAGCCTTGAAGAGTAATGGGCTGCCCACGCAGTACTATTATGTACCCAAGGAAGTGCAGTTAGCTAAGAAAGTGGGCTCTGACGACTATGATTTCAGCGTCACCCTTTTCAAGGGTCTGATGACAGCCGAAGACACTTTAGGCATCAGCGGCATGCCCAGTACCGGTGGTGAAGTGGATGCGGGGGGCGCGTTCATGTCTTTCTCGACGACTATGGCCGTTCCTGAGAGCGTCCTGGCAGGAGCACTGGCCAAGCTGAAGGCTAAAGATCACGAAAAGCCCTCGCCGAGAATCGCGAGATTCTTCTTGCGGGACGCGAAGGATCCTGACCCTCTGCTCGGAATTGTGCCGATCGTCGATAATGCAGTGACTATTGAGATCCCTCAGTTACCCGGCGCTGGCGATAATAAATCACCATGGTTCATCAATGCCCAGGGCGCAGGCCACGGAAGCATCGAAGCGTCTGGCATAAGCAGTTTCCTCGTGACCTGCAACCAAATGGCCGCAGGAGCAGTGGTCGGTGCGCTTAAAGCGGGCCAATCGCCTTTCACCGTCCATTACAATATGAAGCAGCTGTTCTACATCAACGCTTGCGATATCCGCATGCACGTTGATATGGACAAGACGTTTGATCAGTTTTCCGGAGCGCTGCAGGCCAAGTACGGCTTCTTCCAGGCTGACCTGTCCGCCAACTACCAGTCTTGTGTAACGAACGGGGCAATCACGACGGTTATCCAGCAGAACGGTACGGATGTCGATGCTGACATAAAGAAGTTAATCGAAACGACCATTTCGGATATGCAGGACAAAGCGTGGAACCTGGTCAAGACGGAGATTTTCGATTGGCAGCCGAAGCCGGAAGATCCTGCCAAGGCGAGCGCCGGCGCCTGCGGTGGCGTGGCAGTCAGTCTGAAAGCGAATTATCAGAAACATGGCGTCAAGTTCGACGATCACTTTGAGATCAATCAAACTATATCGAAAGAAGACACCAAGCCGGGGACGCTAACGGCCCTTGGCCCAGCCATAAAAAAGGATCTCAATAAATATCTAGCCATCGTCGATGTAGGCGAGTTTTTTAAGAAGATTCAAATTGCCGCCTCGCCCAATATTGATTTTGGAGATGGCTCTACCGCGGATCCGATAAACGAAGCTCTTATCCAGGTTAGTTATCCTAATTTTGATAAGCCGCTTAACAATGATAGAAGCATTGCGCTGACTTCCCGAGCCGAGGGATTTCACTACAATCCCACGCATATCGATCAAACAGCGCCGGTTACGCTGGCAAGTTGGAGTCGCGACAATCCGAAAGACATCATTAACATTTCGTTCTTGCGGCTGGATCAGAAAGTTGGCGGTTGGGATCCCGATCAGGTGAAGATCAAGAGGACATTGATATACAAACCTGATGATCCGCGAGTCGATCTTTCCAACGGCACGACTACTTTTACTTCAGAAATTACCACCAATGACCATGCACCGGTCGTTGGTCCGGATGATGTCGGCTACGTCTTTGTCAAGTTTTTCCTGGATCGGCCAGTGAACGCGCCTAACATAACCGTGACGCTAACGGTACAGCTTGGTGATCGGACGGACATATTGGTGATGACTAACGACGATCCAAAGGCGAATCCAGTGGCGACCTGGCAGATTTGGTCGGACAAGTATTTTAGTCAGACGATCGCTCGCGTCAAAATAGATGTTGAGGTTGCTCCTCCGGCGTCCGATTTCGCGGGAACACCGGTGCAATGGAGCGGGAACCAGGCGGTCCCCCTGAATCTAGGACGGATCAAGCGCATAGTACCCTATAAAATTGTAATCCCTGCGCTTACCGATCCAGACCAGAATGCCTTGGTCGCGAAATACGTTTTGCAGGCCCTCAAGGAGGCCGCGGCGAAATGAACCAGCCTGTGGCGGGCACGACGGCTCGTTTCGTAGGTGCGGCGACGGTTAAACGCATCGCCGCTCCTATGCCTATAAAACTAGCTGCCCCGGTTAATCATGGAACGGTAGCGCAGCCTGCGGTGCCGTATCATGCGGTGCCTATCCGCCCAGCCAGTTTGCCATTGACGAATTCTCGCAACGGCAATCTCTTCGTTGATCGTAATGATCCGAAGTTACACTGGTATCTCCCTCAGTTCACGGTATTTGCTGACGTCGATCCCGACTTTGCTTTTGTAGCGAGCCAATCCGGGCAGGACGCGAAAGGAAACCCTTTCAATAAGGCCCAACTGACGTTGCGTCTGCAAAAATCGAAGCCAGCCGATGTACAGAAGATCGCTCAATCGACTGCCGCAGTAGAGCTTAGAGAGATCCCTTTATCAAATTTATCCGCGTCACTCGTCAGCGTTTATACCGGGGATTCTGGGCAGCAACTGCAAAGAATGTTTCCCGCGGCCATTCAAAATATCGACGCGAACACTATCCGCCTGACTTTCGATGGTTCAATATTGGGCCCGTCCGTAGTCGGCCTCTACCAGGATCTCACTGTATTCGGCAAAGCCGTCATCTGCCTCAGTGCATCGTATCAGGCTTGGTTACTGTCCAGTCCAGCGAGTCTGCCGCCAAATCTGAGATTGATCGCTCTATCCAGATTCGCGGATACGCCCGTCGCTGCGACCGAACTCCCTCACGCGCCAGGAGTCTTTCCGCGGCGACCGGTGCAATTCCGGTCTTTTGCTCCACTACCACCTCAACCTCATAGACCGATAGCCCTGCCCGCCCCTGCGCTGGTGGACACGACACAGCCGTGGAGCGTTCAAGTTCCGCTGGGCCTCAAGTACAAACAAGACGCTTATCAGCTTAAGTACTCGGTCTCCACCTCGACAAGCGCGAATCATGTAATTCGTGATGCGGCCGACCTCAACGCATTTTCGGTGAGTCAGACGGAGTTTGCTGAGTTAAAGGCGCTTGGAGATATCAGTCAAAAGTATCCGACGGTAAGCCGTCTCTTCGTCGGCGTGCTGAGCCGCACGATTGTCGCTATACCGAAGCGTTATTCCATAGTTCGCGGCCGGTCCGGCTGCGCAGCATTATGCATGGCCTTGGTGGACAGTTCGGCGGCTGACGGAAGCCGATGCAAGTTCGAGTTTGATTTCACGATCGCTCCAGAAGTTAGCCGCATCGATTTTCTCAAGTTAACTCAGGACATTCTCAGCCAGGATGAGCTTAAGGGTTATACCCTAAAGTTGCCTGAGTTCCAGCGGAATACTCCGCCGTCTACTTTAGCCACTGAATTCCAGAGCGAGACTAGCATTAGCGCCGGTACAGAGCCTCATACGTTTTCGGTCAACGTCGGAATTCGCGATGGCGCGTCCGAAAGCCCCGCCGTGGCAAACGCGAATCTATTCATCATGCGGCTTTGTACGACCAGCGGGGCCGATCTCGTCGGCTCGCTAAGCCTCAAACTAGACGACGGCTATCCGGACGCGATCGTCTCGGCAATTGATCTGAATTTCTCTCACTCGGCGGGAACTGACGAGATTGTTGCAGAATTTGAAGAAGGTGCGGGCGAAATGAAACTGACCAATCAATCGCCGCTCGACTTACAAATATCGCGCTACGCGCTAATTAAAGGAGCGGTTGTCACAGAGGTTGATACGGCGTCCACGCTCCCCGCCAACGGCTCGTTGTCTATCCCGCTGCCAGCCGACCACGCCGATTTGATGTTCGCAGCTGACGCCCAAATACGCCTCCCAGGCTCAATGGCAAAGGCGGATGTGACGCGGTTTCTTCATTTCCAGACGGCGGATGTGCAAGCGACTCAATATGTTGTTGCGGTGGACGGATCAGGGATTGACTTCAAGAAAGTCGATTCGGTCATCATCGACATTACATTTGCGAATCTGACGAATTTGACGCCACGGTCCTTGAAACTCAATAAGGACCTTCGCGCCGACAGCACGCATATCGTTGTGCCGCTGGAAAATGCCATCTTTTCATTGCCCGGCAATGTGAGCGTTCAAGTCCATTTCACCGCTCTAGGCTCTGCCCCTATCAACTTTACGATGCAGAACGATTTTAATGCCACGCCGGTGCTGCTGGTTCTGCAAAGTGATATCGACCAACACGTTGCCAAGAGTTAAGGCGGCGCTTGCTGATGATTTCTAGGTCGGGAAATCCCGCTGGGCCTGGTCCTGGGGGCCTTACGGGTGCATTAGATACTTCAGCGCCATAGCAAGAGTTGGTCTTGTCTCCGGCTGACGCGGCGGGCAAACGGAGATGTCTGGAGAGTGTCAGAGTTATTGAAAAATATTCCGAAATATTCGCATAGGAGAAAGGGTTATGGCAGACACGATTCATTTTAACTTGAGCAACGATCAGATGTCTGATGTCAACGTAAACGTGTGGGACGATCGGACGAGCAAGCAAGTGCTCGATACGGTTCCGCTCAACCAAGGCGAAAGTGTTGCTGTCGAGGTGGTCGCTGACTCGTGGGGCAAGGGCGCCGCACACTGGACCTTCGCAAGCAGCGACGGAAGTATCAACAGCAATAAGCGCCAGGACGGGATAAGTGATGGTGATGAATGCACGCTCGGCTAATGCCGGAAGTCACTCACGGTTGAGACGAGATTAAATCATCTCGGCGATTGAAGTGGCGAGGATGCTCGCCGGTGCCGGTGAGCTGATATTATCTGCTAACCGAAAATTCGTTTGATGAAACGAAGAGAGAGTATATCAATGGCGCCTGATCTAAGCAGTTTTCCCACTGATGTTGATCTGCCGTCCGATCTGACTGCCGGCGAAGATACGGATGGCGCGGATGCGAGTGAGCAAATGATCTCATTCCCGTTTTGTCTTCAATTCGCCGGCCGGCCATGGACTACCATTCCTGTCGCGGCGCCGAGTCCCGAACTCGCAGCTGCGACCATCGATCAATTTGTGAATCAAGTATTGAATCCCAAATTGGTGCAGATGGGCTATCCGCAGAATATTTGCTCTTGGCGTTCAGGCGCCTGCTAGGACAGATCCGGCGCACGCGCGCGTATCGAGTCGAAAAAGAATTCTAGAGTGTAACAGCGCCGGATGGCCGATTTTGATCCTCGGATTCGGTTCACCCTTTGTGTACTGATTGTTTTCAGTTCCGAGTGATAGTCGACGTTGCGAGGGGGATGCAACTCCCCCTCCGTACCTCAGTGTTGAACTATCAGGAAAGCGGGCGAAGCACGATCTGTTTCCGATTAGCCCTTGAGAGTAACAAGACCTCCCATCGCGGGATCCGAGAAGCTCGGCTTTCCAGTTTCGACGTGGCCAGCAAATCGGTATTGGAAAGTTGGATCCTCCGCAACCGTGATGATTACATCGTACCAACCATGGTACTGATTTTGAGATAGAATTTCGCCAAAGCTCCAGCCTGAGTTCAGCACCTGACTGTACACCTTGCTCGTATAGGCGTTCAGCATACTCACTTGAGCTTGGCCTCCGCCGCCATTAGCGATCTTCAACAGAATCGAACCGCCATTAGCGGTGCCGTAACCGACAGCCACATCTAGAAACGCGGAGTTGGAGACGATGCTGCCATTGAAGTAGCGCACGAAACCGTTAGGACCGTACACCGACAGATTGTAGCTAGCCGGTACGTTCCAGGTGTCAGACAGCGACTTGCCAGATTCTACCGTGTATTGACGCACGAGATCGGCGGGATTGCTAGAACGTACCTGGAACACTACAGCCGCGCCACCCGTATTCAAGAACGTTAGTTCTACGGTACCGTTTGATGCATCGACCGATGCTTCGACATTCAACTCATAAGGCAAGGCCCGGGCCGGGCGTATGCCTTTTTCTTGCGGTGGAACGCCGATAATCACGTCACTCAAAGCGGGGACAAAGGTGCTTACACTACCGCCTGCGAGCTCTGCTACCGGAGGTAGATCGTCAATGGTGCTCGGTAGATTGGCCGCAGCCTCATTGGGATTCGCAAAGTTGAAGCACGACGTCAAATCGCCTGCCACCGCTCGGCGCCACGGTGAGATGTTCTTCTCAAAAACCCCGAAGCGCTTTTCGATAAACTGGATCACCGACGTGTGATCAAAGGCTTGGGAATTAACGTAGCCACCCTTGCTCCATGGCGAGACCGCTAAGAAGGGAACACGCGAATTGAGCCCGATTGGGCCCGACGGCGTCGCCCTCGTGACGATCTCGTTTTCGGTGCTTACCGTCGACGCCCCATAGGCGGATGTCGGCGGCGGTGTGGGTGGCAGGACGTGATCGAAGCTCCCGTCGGCTTCGTCGTAGTTGATGATGAAGACCGTTTTGCTGAACACCTCAGGATTAGACACCAGAATGTTCAAGATCTGAGAGATGTACCAAGCGCCATAATTGACCGGGTAATCCGGATGTTCGGTATAGCCAGCCGGTGCCACGATCCACGAAACCTGCGGTAATTTGCCACTCTGGACGTCGCTTTTGAATTCGCTGAACAAGCTCTCGGCCCATGCCACCCAAGCCTGATCGGATGCTGACGAACTCGGGATGTTATTGATGATTTCGGTGCCCGTTGCTCCATTGTCGAACAGCGGCGACCCCGGTGCAGAGGTCGCGTACTGGTTGAAGTAGAGCATCGAATTGTCGGTATAGTTGCCGGCGAAGGAATTACCAGTCCCGTCCCCGAAATCAGGCGCGAAGGTTTCCCCGGCCAGGTCCTGGTAGATCTTCCAGCTTATGCCAGCTGCCTGCAGCACTTCAGGGAACGTTTCCCAGACAAAGTATTCATTGTTCGGGAGGCCATTGCCGGTAACGGGCCCCCCGCCTACCCCGTCGGTGCCGCCAGGTCCGAGGTAGTTCACGTTTCCCACGCAGCCCGTCCATAAGTAGCAGCGATTCGGATTCGTCGGCCCCATGAGCGAGCTGTGGTACGCGTCCCCGACCGTGAAGGCATCCGCCAATGCATAGTGGTACGGGATGTCCTGGCGCGTCATGTACGACATCGAGATGGGACCCTTTTGGATGGGCCACTGGTCATACTGACCATCGTTCCAGGCGAGATGGGTACCGGTCCAGCCGTGATCCGTTCCAGGGAAATATGTAAAACCCAAGCTCGTTAGGCCGGGGCTGATGCTTTCGGGATTGACGCGAAACGGCGGGATGACCGGCACTCCGTCGGCGGGACCGCCGAGCGTGCCATAGTCCGGCGGTACCGAGAATCCCGCTGCGACATTAGCCGCGCCGGCCGGCTGCAAAAAGACCGGGGCCAGAACGGAGCCGCCGCTCTGCAGCGGAAGATTGATGTTTACGGCGCGCGGATCGGCGAAGCCGCGCACACCGCGAAGAGTGCCGAAATGATGGTCGAACGGCCGGTTCTCCTGAATCAAGATGACAACGTTCTCGACATCTTGAATTGTCCCTGTGGC
>Ga0335073_10016958_pt1 | contig 10186 bp, 6 predicted proteins | sample Lox_Sample_22_FD_207093 | JGI IMG/M metagenome (GOLD analysis project Ga0335073, IMG submission 207093) | Soil microbial communities from Loxahatchee National Wildlife Refuge, Florida, United States - Lox_Sample_2.2 | ecosystem: Environmental > Terrestrial > Soil > Wetlands | place: USA: Florida... | reverse complement strand
GGAAATCGAATGAGTCTTGGTCGCGGCGCACCACCCACCATTTGAATGCGTCTTCCGGTTCAACCATGTTGAATTCGCGACTCAGAGTGGCGGCATAAGCAGGTTCGGAAAGCAACCCTGGACGAACTGCGGCGCCAACCAGGATGCCGGCTCGGTCGGCCGCCTGGCGCAAAGTGGCAGGGCGATCAGCATTTGCGAGCAGCAGGACGACCGATGAAAGAAATGCAATTCGGGAGAGTTGTTGGCCGTATCTCATGGGCGCCCCTCGCGGAACTTCGCGTATCACGCGACTCAATTCAACGCGCAGGGAGGAACGGCTGTAAAGGACATCCGTCACATTGAGGCTGTGATTTTCCACAAAAATGCTTGCCCACGCCCACTAGAAGGCCGTGCATCTCGTTATACATCTGCACGAGCGCTGTTCGCTTGGCCAGGCTCATGGCCGAAGGAGAATGAGCGGTAGAGGGGAAGGCAAGACCGGGGTTGGGCGTTTTCCGTGACTCGGTGCGCTCGTGGTGAGATCCCTGTACCGGCTCCGTCACGGGCTGAAGGGCACGTTCGAAGAGTTGCCGAATTCTCTCGTAATCCGCATTGGCCGGCAGAATTTTGTGGCGATCGAGCACGCGGCGCGTGTAAGCATCAACCACGAACACTGGATGATTTCCCGCATAGAGAAGAATCGAATCGGCGGTTTCCGGTCCCACACCGTTCAGTACAAGCAATTGCTCCCGAACCACCTGAGTTGGCTGGGAAAACAGTACTGGGAGGGATCCGCCATGCTGGCGATCGAGAAAGTCCACGAACGTCTTGATGCGAGCGGCCTTCTGGCGGAAATATCCGGAAGGACGAATCAGCCCTTCCAACCGAGGGAGCCTGATCTTACGAATGCCTTCCAGGCTTAAGACGCCGGCTGCGCGCAAGTTCGCGAGCGCACGCTCGACATTCGTCCAGGCAGTGTTCTGGGTGAGATACGCTCCCACGATCACTTCGAACTGTGTATCACCCGGCCACCAGTGCTGCGCGCCCCAAGCAGCATAGAGCGCGTGGTAGTAGCTTCGGAGCGTCCGTTCCTGTTCATCAGGTGCCAAGACTCAACCTCTACACAGTCTAACTGAGGATTGGAATTCGATCAGGAGACGAGACAACCTCTTAATCGGGACGAAGGAGTGCTTGGCTCGTACGTCGATACAACCGTCCTCTGATCGAAACTCGTGCCGCGTCGTATGATGGGGAACACATGTCCACGGCTGAAGTTTCGCTGCGGCGCTGGATCACGCCGTGTCAGGGATTGTGGCGGCGAGCGACGCGTCACGCACGGCACAACGTACTCGCGACCATCGGCGTGGCGCTGATCATAATCTTCGTGATCTTTGCCCTGTTTGCGCCGTGGATCGCGCCGCAGGATCCAGCGGCGATCCATCTCTCGTCACGGCTTGATTCAGTTTCGGCGGCGCACTGGTTCGGAACCGACGAACTCGGCCGCGACATTCTTTCGCGGATCATCTACGGAGCGCGCATCTCCATGCTGGTCGGTAGTTGTGTGGTGGCAACATCGCTACTGCTCGGCCTCATCATCGGGTCGGTTGCAGGATACTACGGCGGCGCGATCGACCGCTTCGTCAACGTGGTGCTGATGAATGCATTCCTGTCGTTTCCGGGAATCCTGATCGCGATCGCGTTCGTGGCCTTTCGCGGGCCGGGCATCTTCAATCTCGTGATCGCGCTCTCGTTGGGCGGATGGGTCGGATACGCGCGTCTAGTTCGGGGACAAGTTCTAGCTGCTCGCGAACGCGAATTCGTGGAAGCAGCTCGTGCTCTGGGAGCGAGCGATTTGCGGATTATCACACGCCACATTTTGCCCAACATCATTCAGCCAGTCATTGTGCAGGCTGCCATCGGTATGGCCGGAGCAATTCTGGCCGAAGCGACGATGAGTTTTCTCGGTTTAGGCGTTCCGCCGCCAACCGCGAGCTGGGGAGCGATGCTCAACGACGGCCGCGGATACCTGTTCAGCGCTCCACATCTGGTCGTGTTTCCCGCGCTCGCAGTGATGCTCGCGGTGCTGAGTTTTAATTTCATCGGCGACGCATTGCGCGATTATCTCGACCCGCGCTCACGAATCGAGGCGGGGCTGTAGACTTCCTCACTGATACGAGAAGCTCAGATTGTCGAGATAGACGCTGTACGCGTCCTGTTTCGAATCGCCATCCATCTGATAGTTGAGCGTCACGCCATACCAATTCGATGGCGCGGTGCCGTGCGGGTACGTCGCGTTCAGTGTGTTTGTCTGCCCGTTCAGGGTGATCGATTGATACAGAAGTTGGTTATCGGACGTGCGCTGCACCTGGATGGTGAGATGGTTCCAGGCATTGCTGTTCGGGTAGCACGCGATGCCGGTCGGCTTCCAATGCTGGTTAACGTTGTCCCAGACATCCCACTCGTTGCCGCCAGCCACGCGGCACTCGTGCCCCCAGATGAATCCCATACCATTGAAGAACTGATTGATGTCGAACTCGATCGCCTGGGAAAGCCCCAGATTGTCTCCGTAGAAATAAACGTCATAGCTGAAAGTGTGCAGCGAAGGGACGAGTGTTCCGCTGGTGTCGGGCATATTCTGCGACGAGAGCCCGCCAATCAGGTGATTGTTGAAGAAGGCATCTGTATATGCTGGGCCAGTGCCGATGCTGAATTCGGAGGCATTGCCGCTGAGTGAAGGCGAACTGATGCCTTGCGTTATGCTGAACGTAATCCCATCGCACGGAGAAGGAGAGCAATCGACGAAGGTTGGCGCGGCCTGGGCGTACTGACCCCATCCCGAACTTCGCTGCACATTGTTGAAAGAGGAGACTTGTTGCCCGCCGCCACCGCCGCCGGTAGTACCCCCACCGTTGCCGCCCGTACCACCACCGTTTGTGCCGCCGCTTCCGCCTGATCCACCAGAGTTCGTCGAGTTCGATTGCTGCGAAGTAGATGCTCCCGTGCTGACTCCACAGGAGTTCAGGAATGCAATTGAGAAAAAAACGAAAGCTAACGCGAAAATCTGAAATCGCAGGCTTCGGTTCGCTGACGAATGCTGCGGACGAGCGGAGGAGAAAAGCATCGGCCGACCTCAGGAAATGGATTGAATACTCGCCGGAATATTCCGGCTCACCTTCCGAGCCAGCACTTTATCCACAGTTGTCGAAGGAGACCAGATAACGAAAGGGCAGATATAGCCGAGGGAATCTCACGTGAAAGCAACGAACGGACTCGCGCAGCAGGCCCGCAACTTTACATGGGCGTTTACTGCGTGAGCCGCTGTTTTTTCAAGGGGGCAAAGCGCGTATCTATTTTGCCGTCGATCGTCAGCGTTATGGTTTTTTCGAACGGCAATTCGTCGAGTCCCGTGGCTATCAGCCGGACGCCGAATTTGCCCGGGTGAGTATAGGTATGCGTGGTGGTGGCCTGGTCCGCATGAGTGCCATCGCCGAAAGCCCATGCATATGTAACCGCCGGCACGCCGGAAGGATCAGCCTCCGCAGAGAAATGAACGGGCTCGCCGGCTCGGGCTGTTTCCGGAGCGCGCACAATTATGTCGGGAGGGGCTGCCGGAATGGAACTGTCGATAATCTTCAGGACTTTGACAGAATGTGGCGGAAGCTGCAGCGTAAGTGCATCGAGATTGTTCTGGGGAGCGGCGTTTGGATCAAGAATGTCGAATACCTGATTGTGTCCCTCCAGTGGCAATCCGAGATCGCGTGCGAGATCGATGGTTCGGCGGCGGGCCTGCTCAGTCCAGTTGAAAACGGTCAGAACCGATATGCGCCTACTCTCACGCAATAAGAACGTACTGGGCTGACCGTCTTCCGGCGCATAACTCATCAGATCGATGGGCCGTGAAGCTTGTCCCAGGCGCGACATGTTCCGAAGGTCCTCGTTCTTGACGAGAGCCATGCGATCGGCGTCCATGCCGAGCTTCGTCAGATCGTCGCCGATTTCGTACATGCCTCCGGAAACTGCGGCCAGCGCAATCGAAACGCGCGCTTCATCGAGCGTGAGCGGATGCCTGCCGCCATGCCATTCCTGCTCGTCGACGGTTTGGCGTGAAACCGTGAACGCGTCAGGATCGGCGACGAAGAAATTGCGATTCATGTAGTAACGCGCGGCAATTCCGGTAGCAGCGTCGCGGCTGGATTCGAAGGTGTGGCCAGTGTCCTGGGAAATGCGGCCAAAGTCGACGAATCCGACCGGGTTGAGCATCACGCTGCCGTCTTTGTCGAGCAGGACATCGTCCCCAACCGCCTCGCGGATCACTTGCAGGCCGATGCGCTGCGCCTCCATGGCCGTGGTGTTCGGCTGATGATAGAAACCTTCGATGGCGCTGTCGTCCATGAAATCCATTTTGATGTAGCGGATTCCCCAATCTTGCGTCAGCGTTCGATAGGTTCGGCGCAGATAACCCTGCGCGCCGGGGTGCGTGCAATCGAGAATGTACAGCGGGTCCAGTTTTTCTTCGGCGATGACATAACCGGCGTGGATTGGTTTGCCCGCTGCGTTGTGGATCAGCCAATCTTTGTGATTTTCGTAGACCCAGGAGCGCTCGGAAACTTCAAACGGAGCGGTCCAGATTCCCGGAGACAGGCCGAGAGCGCGAACTTTGGCTTCTAAAACTTTCATGCCTCCGGGGAACAAAACAGCATCGGGAGTGGTGTATTCGCCGCGCGCGTACTGATATCCCTCGTCGATGTGAAAGAACTTGTAACCAAGATCTTTCAGATTCTGCGAGAGCCATTCGGCATTGGTAAGAGCCGTGCCCTGATTCAGTCCAAAGTAGAAGGCAGTCCAACTCCACCATCCGGCGATGCTTGGAGCCTTTACGCGCGCATGATGCAACTCGCGGATGATGTTTCCGTAGTCATCCAGTTGCCGAAGATAGTCGGTGCCAGTGCTGATCAGCAGCGGCTCCGAGGAGAGATCGGCGTTCGGCGCGACCTGCACGCTAAGTTCGACTTGATCCTCAGGGGGCGACAACTGAAGAGAATTTTCCTTTTCTAGTTCAGTGGTCCCGGTGGAATCGACTTCATACGATGAAATGTGATCTTTATCGACACGCAGCCGCAGAATTGTCAGGAATTTTTCGGATGTGAGAGTGCCCAGGAATAAATTGCGGCGCGAGTCCCGGTTGTAGATCAACTGGCTTCCCACGGCGCGATGAAAGCCATTTGTAGCGTCCGTCAAATCATGAATGCTCATCGCAGGCCGGTCTTCGCTGAAGCTGTCGGAGAGCACGCGATCGGAGGTCTCCGGACCTCCGAGATCAACGACCTGCTTTCCTCGCGCATCCAGGCTACGCAGCGCCTGCACAGTAAAAGGCTGCGTGCCGCCGTTGTGCAGCTTTACCGTTAATCGGACGAACTCGGGATGGGTGTGGAGTTCCAGAGAATAGATCAGGTCAGGTTTACCCGCGATTCCGATGTTGGAAACAGTAAATTGTGTAGCCGGTCCTAGTTCGTCCGACACAGTTTCCCGATGTACGTTGTGGTGAGAATACTCGCCGGATCGGAGCCAGTGGTGATCGACTTCGGCGGCCACGCCCGCGTGCACAATGGCCTTGCCGGAAACGGAATCGAAAATCGTGTAGCTGCCGTCCTTCGAATCAACCGCAAAGCCGATCGTATCTCCTTTCAGAACGTTGCCCACAGGTGTTTCTTGGGATTCTGCGTAACCGAACCTACAAAAAGCGACAGCAGAAATAAGAAAAATACGGATGAAGCGGCGGACGGGTCGATGTCCCATATTTCACCTTGAATCGGTTTTCACAGTCGCATCCTTACGGCGAGAATCGCAGTACTGCGGGATGCGCCACCCATTGTACGGCGAGCTTCAAGATAGAGTGGGTTCCAGAGAAATATCTCACACTGGAGAAAGATTCACGAGTTATGGCAGAGCGGTGTCAGCATGGTGAATATTCAGCGGGCCCGATCAGAGGCGAATCATCGAGTTGTACGGGGATGCAAGTGCTGCCGAAAATAAAATCGCGCGACTGAGTGGTGGCGCGCCTACTAAGGTTGCGGCGTGAGTTGAGTCGAAGCACGCCGGAATCCTCAAAACTGTCGCTACGCTGCGATTTCGCTGGTGATATCGCGCACAGCATCGATCAGACTGGGCTGCGGGATGCGGCGTATTTTCATTTTCGGCTGCTCGGTCGACATCAGAGCCAGGGCCGCGCCCGCCAATCCCATATTTTTCATGAAGTCGATCATGCTCCGCTGGCGTTCTTGCGGATTTTCCGTGCTCCAGAAACCATGCATGATAGGCGACACTGAGCCAAGGAATCCGAGAACCGCGAGTCCGCCCAGTTTGGGTTTGATGCCGAGGATCAGGCTCGTTCCGCCAACCAACAGGGGCACTGCGCTGAGCGTCACCATCAATTCTGGCTTGGGAAGGCCTTTCGACTCAACGTACGGCTTCATCTCCTCGCGGTGGCGAAAGATGATTGATGGCGGCATTCAGGAAAAATGCGCCAAAAATCATGCGGCCGATCACGAATGGGACCTTCATGCGATTCACCTCGAACGCAGAGTCCATGGCTGGGCAGAATGCGCCCAGCCATGAGAGGAAAGTAGTGATTACTTCGACGGCTTGCGGTTAATCGCCAGTGGTGCCAGTCGGCTGAGTCGAACGGAACTGCGTTCCCGCCGAGGCGCCGGCGGCGAAGTCGGTGACCTTGTTCTTCACATCCGTGGCTTTGCCACGAATGACGGAACGTGCTTCTTCGCCTGAGACTGGCGCTAGCAGCATTCCGAGGCCGACACCAATACCGATGCCACCCAGAAATCCCAGGGTGGGACTGAACCAATGAGTCTGGCCGCGAAGCGCAGCTTGCGCGTTATCGAGACGGCTGGATGTTTCCTTATATCCTCCCCGCACGGACTCAGAGATGTCCTCCGCGCGCTCGCGAAGTTGATCGTTGATAGCCGACCACAGTTTCGCGTCAGTGATAAAAAGGCCAATTTTCATAGCGAATCTCGCCCACTGTTTCGCGCTTCGTCCTTTGAATGATGGCATGCTCAATGTCCTCCATTACGCGAGTGCTAAAAACCCAGCTTAGGATCGGAGAATGACATCGGCTATCCGGAGTCCTGTGTAAACCAGAACGGGAAAGCATGTAGGACGGGGCGACAGGTCAGAATTTTGTGCGGAACTGTCCGGTCACCGAGACGCCTCCCAATTGATCGCGTTCGACATTGACCGACCATCGCGGGGTAAGTTGATACTGCCCGAGAATAATGTCGCTCTCCGGCTGGGTGACGTCCGTCGAAAAGGTAAACAGGAAATCTTTTGTGACCCGTTGCTGCACCGCGATGCGCGCTGAAGGGTTGGTGCCATTGCCGCCAAGCAAGGGATCGATCTGCAAGCTGGAGAATCCGGTCAGGTCGCGCAGACCGCTGCTGAACTCGCTGGCTACGCCACTGGCGAGAATGGAATCAGTGCTTGTTCCCGCGGCGGCCGCTTCTTCAGTGGTTTGGCCTTGATAGATCAGGCTGATGATGTCGGCGGTCGGGAGCGCCGGATTCGACACGTAGCTGGTCGTCAGGCGATCGAGCGGTCCTACGAGAGTCAATGTCAGGTTGTACTGCTCAATGGTGGTCGTAGCTTGCACGTTGAGCATGGGCCGGGTTTGGTTGGGATCGTTGAAACTGACGATCCCGCGCTGCAGTGCGTAGCGATTGCTCATGAAGAACAGTTCGCCTGAAGTCAGATCGACCCGTCCGATGACCACAGGATCGGCGGCGCTACCGGCGATCCGCAGATTGGCCATTCCTGAGAGAGTCAGCTGGGAACTCCGCGCGGTCAGACTCTGTGAGGATTGAACCGAAACCGCCAGCTTGATGTTGTCGGCGAATGTCTGATTTAACGGCGGTATCGCGGGCGTGTTGAACTGGGACGCAACCGTGCTGAGGTTAAAATCGGGCGTGAAGTTCAAGCCCTGTATCAGCGTTCGGCCGCGGAGCATGGCGGCTTTAAAGTCACCGGTAAACGTGAGATCGGCGTCCACTGTGCTGCGAACGCCCGCCGGATAGAGCAGACGCATGTTCTTTTCTTGCAGGGCGACGTTGAATTGCAAAGTGGGGCGCAGCACGATAGAACCGCCAACGGAGAATTGCCCTCCACTAACATCACCCGCGAGGCTGGCAATTTGGATTTTGTCGTTGCTGAGATCGAGTGTTCCGTTGACCTTGGAAACGCCCACCGGAGAAGTGCTCGTGGTGAAGCCCGCATTTCGAATCTGAATTTGTCCCTGCACATTCGGGTGGGGCATATTTCCAGTCGCATGGATATTGAAATCCGCCGTGCCACGGCTTTGGACGTCACTGTCGAACATTGCGATCAGCTGCAGACTCACGTCGCCTTGCGCATTGAGGCTCATGGGCGCGTTGCTCGCGACAGGAACACGACCCTGGACGCGCACCGAAGTCTCGGTTCCACGAATCTCCACGGGCTGAATTACAAGAACGGAGTCGGCGTAATCGGCATGGATGGGAGCTGCATTCGAAAATTGCAGCGATTGATAAATTCCCGTCAGAGTAGGAATCGTCAGGTGCGCGACGAGTTTGGACGTTTCTTTGAGCGGCCCAGAGAGAGAGGCATGCAATTCGGTTTCGCCCGTGAACCCTTGCGGTACCGTGGGCGCGTATACCGCAAGAAATGGAGCCAGAGGAATCCGGCTGGTCTCAACAGAGGCCTGCGCATTGTAATCGCCCACCAGGTCGACGTTCGCATCGGCGCGAACATAGGCTGATGCCTGGTTTGGTTTCGAAGGTGGCGCGATGCTCGCGTTCGGAGCCACGTTTGAATTCGGTGCTACGTTTGAATTCAGAGAAAGATGAGCGCGGCGGTCGACCAGATCGATTGTTGCACTCACGGCGTTGAAAGCTGTGTTGTTCACCTGAAGCGTGGGGATTTGTGCGGTCACATTGAATTGCGGATGTTCCAGCGTCCCCGAGCCACGGGCCACGACAGTTAGCGTGCCGGTTATGGAGACATTCTTTGCGGCGACTGCCTCCAATTTCTGAACGACGATGTCTGGTGCCTGAAGGTTCAGGCCGTAAGCCTTGGTTTTCGGAGTGAAATCCAGAGTTCCCGATGCTGTCCCGGCAGGAAGCTTGAGCGTCAGCAACGAATCAATGGAATCATTCGCAGTGTGGAATTGAACCGAAAGATGCTGAATTGGCTGGTCGTATGCATTGGCCTTTACGATCTGCAGCGAGCCCTCTCCGGAGGGATGGAGTTGAGAGCCGCGTACCGAGATATTGGCCGACAAGATGCCCGCCATGGGGTAGTGCACAGTTCCGAGATGTTCGAGTTCGCTGAGCGAGATGTCGCGAGCGGTAAGATTGGCCTGAATCGAGTTTGCAGGCAAATATGACCAGTTGCGCAACGCGATATCGCCGGTAAAATGCAGATTCCCCTGGCGCGCGCTTATTAGTGAAGCTTGGCTGATCTTTATTTCGGAGGGATTCGCCGACGCTAAGATTTGCGCGGTCTTCCATTGGCTTCCCTGCACTTCGAGATCCTGAGCGGTGATTTGGCCCGAAACGCTGGGTCGAGCCAGCGAGCCCTGCACAACTGCATTCAGTGTTGCTTTGCCGGATACGTCGAACGGCAGAGTGCTCTTGGAGTCGGCACTACTGCTCAGTGACGCGGCAAGCTCCGCGAGTCGATGCAAATCGCCGGAAACCGCACGGACTTGCAGATCGGAATGATTGCTGATCTCACCGTTGATGATGGCTGACGCCGCCGGAACCTGGACGCTGGTCTGTCTCAGAGTAATGCTTTCGTTTTCGCCGTTGTAGATGAAATGGGCGTTTGCATCAACGGGAGTCGCGAGTTTTTGTTCGGAAGAAATCTTCCATGCTGCTGCGGTTACCTGGGCGTCACCGAGGACGCGGATGTTCTTCAGGCTGTCTACCCAGGTTCCCCGAACTCGCGTGTTCACTGTGCCAGTCACCGGCATGCGGCGCAGCTCGGCGCGTCGCATAGCAAGTCTCGCAGCCTCGATGGACGCGCGTTGCAGGAAGGCCTGGAACTCACCGCCCGAAAACTTTTCAACGTTCCGCACGGCCATTTCGCCCTGAAGCCGGCCGCCGATGACATCTGCAGTGATGTGGCGAACATCGAAGCTGCCTTTGCCGAGGCGATAGCG
>Ga0335073_10016957_pt1 | contig 10187 bp, 5 predicted proteins | sample Lox_Sample_22_FD_207093 | JGI IMG/M metagenome (GOLD analysis project Ga0335073, IMG submission 207093) | Soil microbial communities from Loxahatchee National Wildlife Refuge, Florida, United States - Lox_Sample_2.2 | ecosystem: Environmental > Terrestrial > Soil > Wetlands | place: USA: Florida... | reverse complement strand
TTCGAGGGGCACTATCACGGCTGGAGCGAGACCCTCCTCCGCGTCCCGGCCAAGGCCGGTGGCCGACCGGAGGGGGTGCGCCGACCGCAGGGTGGGGCTCTCGGCATGATCCCCGAAGCCCACGCTCACACGTGGGAACTCCGTTTCAACGACGTCGAGTCCCTCGACGCCGTCTTCGCCGACCACGGGGAACGGATCGCCGCCGTCATCCTCGAGCCGGTGTGCGCCAACGCCGGCGTCGTCCTGCCGGCCGAGGGGTTCCTCGAGCACGTGGTCTCGCTTGCCCACGCCCACGGCGCTCTCGTGGTCTTCGACGAGGTCATCACCGGGTTCCGCCTCGCCGCCGGCGGCGCCCAGGAGCGCTTTGGCGTCCTCCCCGACATCACCGTGCTCTCGAAGGCGCTCGGCGGAGGGTTTCCCGTGGCGGCCTTCGGCGCCTCGAAGGACGTGATGGAGCCCCTGGCGACCAATCGCGCCGTCCACGCCGGGGTCTACGCCGGCAACCACCTGGCCATGCGGGCCGTTGCCGCCAGCTTGACGAAGATCGCCGGGAGCCCTGACCTCTACCGCATCCTGGAGCGGCGTACCGCCACCCTGGAGAGCGCCGTCAGGACGGTGTTCGACGAGGCCGGCGTGCCGGTGCGGATCACCCGAGCCGGCTCGGTCATGTCGGTCGGCATCCTTCGGCACGCCCCGGACGGTGACCTCGCCACCGACTGCGCAGTCGATGACCTCGATTTCGAGGCGCACCGACGCCTCCAGATCGCCTGCCAGGCGTCGGGACTGTACTTCCACCCGAATCCGCTCGAGCCGTGGTTCATCAGCACCGCCCACGGGCTGACGGACATCGACGAGGCGGCTCGGGTGATCCTCCGGAGCCTGACCTCGCTGTAGGGATGGCCGCGCTCAGATCGGTGGGACGATGACGACGGTCGGGACGTCATCAGTCTCGATACCTCCCATCGACGAAGGTGACGTGCTGCAGTCGATCCCGCGGCGCTTCGCCGAGGTGGTGCGAGCGGTGCCGGCGTCGTTGGCCGTCTCGGATCATCGGACGACGCTGACCTACGCCGAACTCGACGGGTTCAGCGACGAATTAGCCGCCCGGATCTCGGGTCGCAGACGGCAAGGTGGTGGTTTGGTCGCCCTGTGCCTCGAGCAGGGGTCGCATGCCGTCGCCGCCATGGTGGCGGCGCTCAAGGCCGGGCACCCCTACAGCGTCCTCGACGTCACCGTGCCTCCGGCTCGCCTGGGCGAGATCAGTGCCATGGCGCGACCGCAGCTCGTCCTGGCCGACGTCGCTCACGGCGACCTGGCTCGAACCATGGTGGCGGACCCTGCATCCGTGGTGATCGTCGACGAGGGCACCACCGGTTCCGGGGAGGCGATGCCGGCACCGCAGGTCTCGGGTCAGGCGCCGGCCAACATCGTGTTCACGTCGGGTTCGACCGGACGTCCGAAGGGCGTCATCGTTACCCATGGTGCCTATCTCGATCACGCCCGCGCCGGCCGTCTCTCGATGGATTTCGGCCCCGGCGAGCGGATGGCGATGGTGTTGCCCCTCGGCTTCGCGGCCGGGGCGCTGGCGTTGCATCGTGCCCTCGGATGGGGGGCCGAGATCCATCTCTACGACCCCCGGGTGCTCGGGATCGAGGGTCTGGCGTCGTGGATGCGAAGTCGCCGCATCACCTACGTGGACATGACTCCGACCATGCTGCGAGCCTTGGTGGCCACCTTGGCGCCGGGCGAGCAACTCGGCGATCTGCGGGTCGTGGCAACGGCAGGAGAAGCGGTCTTCGGCAGTGACGTGGCGGGTCTGGTAGGTCGCCTCGCTCCTGGGAGTATCTTCATCAACCACGCCGGGAGCTCGGAGACGTCGGGGTACGCCGTCTGCCTCGTCCCCCTCGATCGACCCCTACCCGATGGCCAGATCCCTTCCGGTACCGTCCTGGGCGATCGGACCCTCACGCTCGTGGCCGATGACGGCTCGGACGTCGTTGGCGAGGGTGAGGGCGAGCTCCACGTGACGTCTCGTTTCGTGTCCCTCGGATACTGGGACCAGCCGGAGCTCACGGCTGAGCGCTTCACGACGCTGCCCGACGGCCAGCGCCGATTCCGGGTCGGCGACCGGTGCTTCCGGCGCCCCGACGGCGTGCTCGAGCATCGCGGCCGCCTCGATCAGATGGTGAAGATCCGTGGCTACCTCGTCGAGCCGATCGAGGTGGAGGCCGCGCTCCGTGCCAGTGGGCAGGTCTCGGCGGCCGTCGTCTTCGGGATCTCGCCTGCGGGGCAACCGTCCAAGCTCGTCACCTACGCCGTGCCGGCCGGGCGCACCACGTCTCCCGCATCGGTGCGGCAGGCTCTGCGCCAGGTGCTGCCGTCCTACATGGTGCCGAGCGTGGTGATCCTGGTGGAGGAGATCCCCCGGAACGCCAACGGCAAGGTCGACCTCCAGGCCATCAAGGCATTGCCCCTTCCGGGGCCGTCCTCGAACGCCCCGCCCCGCGACCAGCTAGAGCTCCGGCTGACCGTCGCCTGGGCCGACATCCTGGGTATCGACACCATCGGCGTCGAGGACGACTTCTTCGAGCTCGGAGGGGACTCCCTCGCCGCCGAGGTCGCCATGGCGGCGTTACAGGAGGAGTTCGGGCTGGATCTGCCGACGTCGGTCCTCCTCGAGGCCCCGACCGTGGCCGAGCTGGCGCGCAAGGTACGGGAGCCGGGCAGCACCATGTCGCCGAGCATGCTCGTGCCGTTGCGGAGAACGGGGTCCCGGCCGCCGTTGTTCGTCCTGGCCGGCGTGGGCGGGTTCGGCGTCACCTACCTTCCCATGAGTCTCTATCTCGGGTCCGAACAGCCCGTGTACGTCATCCAGAATCAGGGACTCGAGAACAGGGGTCTTCCCGACCGCAGCGTCACGAGGGCGGCGCGGCGTGCTCTCGACGAGGTCAGGGCCATTCAGCCGGGGGGTCCGTACCTGCTGGCGGGGCACTCATGGGGAGGCATCGTGGCGTATGAGATGGCCCGGCTCCTCAGCGCCGACGGGGAGCAGGTGGCCTTCCTCGGGCTCATCGACGTGCTCGACCCGCGCTTCCCCGACTTCGATGACACGGTCGACGGGACCGTGTCCGCCGTGCCGGCGCAGGACGCGCCGCGGGCACAGTCCTATGCCTCTGGGGTGCCCAGCAAGGTGGCGGGCCTCTGCCGCCAAGCGTGGCTCGTGGTGCAGGTCGTCGTCTCGGCCCTCTCCGGATCGCCGCGCACGCCGCGCAAGGTCAACCTTTTCGCCCGGTACAGCATGATCCTGGCCCGACACTACAAGTTTCGGTCGTGGGCGGGCTCGGCGACCATCCTGATCGGGGAAGACGATCACGATGGTCGGGTCCCGATGGACTGGGACGGGATCGTGCTCGGGCCGTCGCGCCGGGTCGCTGTCCCCGGCGATCACCGGTCGGTGCTGCGGGAACCCAACGCCAGAGCCCTGGCGTCCGCCATTTCGGCGGCTATCGATCGCGTCGTCCCGGGCGGGACAGAGCCGCCCGAGGGGTAGCTCCACACGGGAGCCCCGCAGTCGCCTCGGGGCCCTGGCCCGGGTATCGAGTACCGGGCCGTTCGCGACTCGGATCGACCGTGGGCGCGTGTCGAGGGACCGGCGGTGGTCCGGGGCGTTACGGGCCGAGTCGGAGTCACGGCCGGGCTCTCGCCGTGCGGGGGTCCACGTTCTCCTCGTCGACCACCGGCGCCGCTGCTCGACCCGCATCGACGGCGCCTGGCGTGCACATCGGGTCTCGTCGGGGCGCGACATCGACCCTGAAGCCCTCGACGAGCACCCTCGGCCGGCTCCCCCCGGGTGGGTGCTCGCTTCCGGTCGCGCCCTGCCGGGTCGTCAGCGGTCGGTGACGACCTCGGACCACGTGTCGGAGCTGACGAGGCGGGGGCGACCGGTCCCGTCGGCGGGAACGCTCCAGGTGTTGGTCACCAGCTCGGCGCCGTCGGTCAGGCTCGGCGTGGTGACGCTGAGCGGGTCCATGGCGGCAATGGTGGCATCGGCCAGCACCCCGTACAGGACGGTGGTGTTGTCCAGCCACTCCACCTGATCGTCGACGCTGCGCGTCTCGGCCAGGGGATGGACCCTCCCCGTGGCCAGGTCGAGGACCGACAGGCGCCAGCGCACGGTCGAGCCGGGGAGCCGACGCTTGAAGGCGATCTCCCTCCCATCGGGGGAGAGCGACGGGCATTCGACGTTGGAGGTGATCACCGTGGCCGATCTGGTGCGGAGGTCACCCTTGATGAGGTACGTGGTGGGCCCGGTCCCGAGGGTGGCATAGAAGTTTCGGCCGTCGGGGCTGAAGGTCACGCCCCAGAAGTTGAAGTTGGGGGCGCTGAAGACCTTGCCGGCTTTGTGCACGATGAGCTGCGAGAGGTCGAACACCACGGTGCCGGTGCGCATGTTGATGATGTCGGTGCGGGTCGAGTAGGCGTCGATGGCGGCGTAGGAGTCGCCCGTGACGAAGGTGGTGACGGCCCCGTAGCGTCCGTCGGGGGAGACCCGGGCCCGGCTCGGGAACCCCGTCAGGGTCACCGTGCGCAAGGGACGGAACCGGTCGTCGAAGACGGTGGCCGTGGTGGCCGGCGCCAGCCCGCTGTCGGGACGCTCGAGACACAGTCCGAGCCCCCCTTCGAAGTCGACACGGTCGCACGACATCGAGGTCAGGGCCCGGGGCCCCGACGGGTCCTGGGCTCCAACGAGCCCCAGGCGTCCGTAGTCGGGGCCGAGGGTGGTGTCCCGGAACAGCAGGTAGCCCCCGCCCTCGAGGCCGCCGGACGGCAGGGACATCTGGGCCGGCCCGCTGTCGGTGTCGGCCGCCGCCGTCCCCAGGGCGGCTCGCAGGACCGGCCCGCTCAGGACCAGACAGAGTGCGGTGCACAGGCCGCTCACCACGGCGAGTCGTCGCGTCCGGGGCGGTAGGGCGCCCATCATCCGGGTCGGGAGGCCCCGGGGGATCACCACCACCAGGAGCATGGGGACGAGGTAGGCGGCCCACACCGACACGTCGAGGAGGGTGGGGTAGGGCTGGAGGCCGAGGAGGCCGGAGAAGACCGAGGAGCGCAGGCTCCCCGATGGGGAGAGCGCCGACCAGTCGAAGCGTGGTGCCTGGGCGAAGACGAGCCATCCTCCGGCGTTGGCCGAGCTGACCGCCCCCATGGCGAGCCCGGCGGCGCTGAGCACAAGGAGGGCCCCCGTGATGCGGAAGAACCTGGGTACGTCGACGACGATCCGGCTGCGGGCCACGGCCCACCCAAAACCAACGGCCACGAGCACCCCGGCGGCGGCGCCGACGGCACCGACGAGCCGGGTCCCGGCATGGTCGCCGGTCACGGCGAGAACGAAGATCGAGACCTCGAAACCCTCCCGCACCACCACGGCGAAGGCCAAGAGGGCGAGTGCCCGTGCCGACCCGTCCCGCAGTCGGCGGGTTGCCAGCGCCGCGGTGTCCCGGGCCAGGTCCTTCGGGAACCGCCGCATCCAGATGACCATGTAGGTCACGGTGGCGACGGCGGCGAGATCGACGACGGCGTCGAGCCGGTCGGTGGCGAGCGTCGACAGCCCGACTTCGAGGAGCGGGAGCCCGATGCTCACCACCACGCACAGGCCCACGGCGGCGGCCGAGGCCCCCCACAGGACCCGGAGCTGGGCCCGTCGTCCCTCGTGCACCAGGAAGAGGGCGATGGCCCCCAGGACCAGGACCGTCTCGAGCCCTTCGCGCAGGCCGATGATGAATCCGGGCAGCACGCCGGTGGCATCGGCACGTGGCGGGCCGCTCTTGACGGCACCGGCCTGCACGGTGGAGCCATGGCCACCTCCCGGGACCAGGAGGCTCACGGAACGTGGTGCCGGGACTCCCGAGGATCGTCCGCGGCCGCGACGTCGGACTTCGAGGGGACAGGACCCCGTGGACCGCATGGGCGGTGCCCGGGAGGAGGAGCGGTCCCACCCCGCTCCCGGCCTCCGGAGCGCGCACCAGGGTGTGGAGGGGGATCGCAGTTCATCGATCAAGAGACACGGTGGTCGGAGGATCGCGAGCATGCCGTGGACATGGATCAGTCATGCAGGACCGCGCCCCGCGGCAGGCTGGGCGGACAGACCGGCTACGAGTGGAAGACCAGTTCGTGCTCACCACGAGTGTGGCGAAGGTTCACGTCATACCGACCCGGGAGACGATCAGGCGTAGTCGTTGGTCGCATGCGGGGCAGACGGCAGCCATGCTCACGGTCCCGTCGGTGGGGATGGTCACCGGGACGCTGTTCGTACACAAGGACAGCAGAAGCTTTCATCGGACCACTGCACTCTCAGCCACAGGAGCTCGGCGTGTGCGCCCGGCGCCGGCGAGCCAGGTCGACGGTGGACAGACCGCAGCATCCGAGAGATTCGTGGTGCGCCACGCTCTGGCTCCTCGCCACCTGCCAACGCCGGTCCTGAGGGTCGGATCTCTTCCTCGGACACACCGCGAAACTCTTCAGGCGGCCGGTTGCGTCGACCGGGGGCATCCTCGGGCGAGCCGCGTCTGCTGCATCGTTCCGCGGTTCGTGATGGCTTGTCGTGCCAGCGCGCCGAAAGAACCGCCAGGGCGACGGCGATGAGAACGGTGAGAACGAGCACGACCAACCGACGCTTCGTCGGCGCCGGCAGAAGGGAGCTGGGCGTCAGCAAACGGTGCATTGGTTCAGGCCGGTCCCCGCGAGCCGCAACACCAAAGCTGCGACGACCCAGATCGGGGATAGGGCCACGGTGCGCTAAGAACCAGTGGCGCCCGGGACCTTCCACGTTGGTGCGGCTCCGGGACATATGGAGTTGAGCCGGTTGCTCGCCTTGATGACCGCCCGGGCGGCCCCGGCTGCGTCATTGGTCGAGAAGTCCCGGCGGTACGCGGCATCCAGAGCGACGATGGCCGCATGCAGTGATCGGTCGGAGGTGTGAACGTGGGCGAGCGGGAGGATCTGAGCCTGGGCGTAGCCGGCTGGGTAGTAGCCGGGGTCGGGGCCGTCCGAGAGCACTGCTGAAACACTCTGACATCCTTGAGCGGTTGCAGCTGACGCTTGTGGCGTGCCGGGTGAACCGCAGGCCGTGAGGATGGTGGCACCGCAGAGAAGCGCCGCAGGAACTGATGTCTTGACAAGAACACGGTATCTCATAGCTGCTCCCGCCTCGTGGATTCGGTGGGTGGGCCAAGTCGTCCCGACGACGTGTTCGGATGGGCCTTCGGCACTCCCATGGCCGAACGCGCCGACGCCGTCGTTGGTGTCAACTCAGGAGCTCCGCCAGGGGGAACGAGCGATGGCGGCGTGGTGGGACGAGGTAGTTCTGCCGGTGGGTCGTCTGCAGGACCGAGTTGATGCCGGCCTGCGTCGAGTGCGGTGACACGGGGAGTGTCCTGTCCGGGAACTGCCCGTCCATGGCCAGCCGAACATTGTTGAAGATCTCGATGGTCGGTTGGAACATCAAGAAATGTAACCCCGCCGCGGGCTGGGAGCTGTAGTGGTCTCCCGTAGGATCCGAGGTGTACTGGAAGGGGTTATCCAGCGTGTTGAAGTCGCCGCGCACTGGAATGGTGGTCCCGGCAGGGTAACGCTCACCATAGTTGCTCTTTGTCTCCGAGGCCGTGCTGTCGACGACCGACAGGCTCCCACTGTGGCCATAGGAGCGATAGCGCGTGACACCCTTGGCCACCTGGTCCGCGCTCTGGCCCGGCGGCTGGAGTGCGTAGGTTCCGTGCGCCGGCGTGACGCCAGGATATTGCATCGCCTGGACCTGCTGTTCATATTTCGGGAAACTCTTTGTGTACCACATCTCCAGGTCTTCGTACAGGTGCGAGAGATGCATGGTCGTGCCGTGCTTGAAGTAGCCATTGGGCCATTGATCGGTCATCCCTCGCAGCGTCTCCAGATTGGCGATGACATCGGGACCCATATTCGAGACGAGTGTGCTCGAGAACCCGAGGAAGAGTGGCGACTGCCGAGGGATCAACGCCGCTCCGGGGATGCCTGCTGCGAGTGCGAGCTTGCTCGGCAGACCCTGCTGGCCGTAGAAGCCGCCCCCGGCAAAGCCCTGGCGGATGCTGGTCACGGTGAACAGGGAACCGGCATGGTCGCTTCCCGACCCGAAGAGGGCGTTGGTCGCCGAGGTGATATTGGCGAGCGAGTCGCTGCGAAGCAGGACGGCCACGTGGTTCTGTTCCAGGCGCACGGCGCCGAATCCCGGCGGGGGGGTGTCGCTGGGGAACGTCCTGGCCTCCTGGAGTGCGTAGACGCTCTCCCCCTTCGCCTTGGACGTCACCAGATCGACGGGCAGATAGGCGGGGAATCGGGTGCCTGCATCGAAGAAGGCGGATGCCTTGGCGAGGCCGGGGATGTACTGCTGGAAATAGGGGAGTCCCCAAGCGATGGTGACGCCTACTCCTGCCGGAGAGGCGGGAAATCGGGATTCGAGGTCGACAAGGACCGACTCCAGGTGCTGCTGGGCCTCTTGCAACGCTGCTGGGTTGGCCGAGACGGCGAGCTTGGCCGTGATGACATGGTCGTGCAGGGGTGGCACATGGATTGCCACCGCCCCGTGCCTGTGTTGCAATCCCGGGCCGTCGACATTGATGACCTGGGTGTCTTGGAGGAGATATTGCTCCTGGGCCGGGGGTTCGGCACCGGCAGCCGGTCGGTGCGGTGGTCTCGCGATGGAGTCGACCAGCTCGTAGATACCGGCAGAGGCCACAACGGCACCGACGCCCGCCGCCCCGACGAGAAAACGGCGCCTGCTCGTGTGACTCAGGGCTTCCAAGGGGGCCTCGTCGTCTCGATCTGTCACTGCACACTCCTGGCGCGCCGAGGGCAACGACCGCCCCCGGCGCTGGCCTGTCGATCGTCTCACCCCAAAGTTAGGGCTACCTAATATTAGGTAAGGGTAACCTAACCTTTGAAGGGGCGCAGGCAAGTGGACCTTGGTGCAGGCGTTCGAGATCGGCGATGTTTTCAGGGCGATATGGCGCACGAATGGGTGCGGGCGTACCAGGAGAGAGCCGTGGTGGCCGGCCCCGCATGCCCGCCTCCCGGCACGGCCCCCATCGGCCCGCTTGATGGCGCGCCGGATGGGGAGCTTGGCCGGGTGGGCGAGGCGGGGTTATCGGGGCGTTGCCGCCGGGACCGGGGCGTTGACGCGTAGAGCGATCGGTATCGCTCCGGCAACGAGGACGATCACACCCCACACCATGGCCACGTCGAAGCCGTGCACCGTGGCCGAAACCGTGCTCACACCGGGATGGGCGCTCAGGTAGCCGGCGGTGGCGGTGGCTGCGAGGGTGTTGAACAGCGCCGCGCCGACCGAGGAGCCGAGCTGGCCCACCGCGCTGGTCGCCGCACCGGCCGCTCCGGCGTCGGCGGGGAACACCCCGCGCAGCGCCGTGTGCAGTGTGGTCGGGCCGGCCAAGCCGGTGCCGATGCCCTCGATGACGGTGGCGACCAGGATCAGCGGGACATAGCCACTGTGCGGGGTCAGCCAGATGAGAGGGACCAGTCCGGCGGCTTCGATCACGACGGCGGCAGTGAGCAGGATGCGGGGTCGCACCCGACGCATGAGTCGCGGCCCTAGGAAGGCCGCGCCCGCCACGGCGCCGAGCGCGAAGGGAACCAGGGCCAGCCCCGTCTCGAGCGCGGAGTAGTCCGCCACCGACTGGAGCTGGTAGGTGAGGATGAGCATCATCCCGAACGTGCTCAGCGCGTTCACGACCAGGGCCACCATCCCCATGCCCCGATTCCGGTCAGTCACGACTCGCAACGGCAGGAGCCGATCGGCGTGGCCGCACTGGCGGGCCAGGAACCCGCCCAACAGCGCCACCGCAGCCACCAGTGAGCCGATCACCCGGGGCGAACCCCAACCCGCCGACGCCGCCTCGCCCAGTCCGTAGACGAGGCCGACCATGCCCACCGACGCGCACAGCACGCTCCAGCCGTCGATACGGACCTCGGGCCGGCGGGGGAGCTGGGGGAGCACCCGCGGCGTGCCGATCACCGCGAAGGCCGAGAGGATGACGTTGAGGTAGAGGCACCAGCGCCAGCCGAGGCCGCTGGTGATGATCCCACCGAGCACCAGCCCGACGGCCATGCCTGCGGTCAGCGTGGCGGTGAACACCCCGAGGACC
>Ga0335073_10016956_pt1 | contig 10187 bp, 14 predicted proteins | sample Lox_Sample_22_FD_207093 | JGI IMG/M metagenome (GOLD analysis project Ga0335073, IMG submission 207093) | Soil microbial communities from Loxahatchee National Wildlife Refuge, Florida, United States - Lox_Sample_2.2 | ecosystem: Environmental > Terrestrial > Soil > Wetlands | place: USA... | reverse complement strand
TGACGCCCTGGCAGCAGTTTTGGGACAGCGCGCATCATCTTATCCTGCCGGCCATCGTCCTGGCGGCATCGGACCTGGCCGGGATCATGCGCCGGATGCGCGCCTGCCTGCTGGACACGTTGCGGGCGGAATATGTGGCTGCGGCGCGCGCGCGCGGCCTGGGAGAAGGCCTGGTGATTTACAAACACGCGCTGCGAAATGCGATTAATCCCCTGCTGACTTTATTCGGTTATTCGCTGGCCGCATTGCTGAGTGGCGCGGTGGTCGTCGAAAATATCATGGCCTGGCCCGGCCTGGGACAGCTCACTATAGCGGCCTTTTTGGCCAAAGATTCCTATCTCGTTGTGGACAGCGTCGTGATGGCCACTTTTCTCCTGGTGGTGGGAAATTTTATCGCCGACCTCCTGCTCGCCTGGGTAGATCCGAGAATACGCCTTAGATAATCATGGAAACCGTCGAATCCATTCCGACCGTCGAAATACAACCGGCATTGTCGCCCTGGCGATCATTTTGGCGCCGGTTGAAACGACGAAAAATCGCTGTGGTTGGCGGCATCATATTGATCATTCTTTATACGATGGCCATTTTGGCCGGATTTATCGCGCCGCAGGCTTACGACACTACGCACGATAACGCCTTTTTTCACCCGCCCGTCTGGCCTCGGTTCGGCGGATTTCGCCTGGTCGTGCCAAAAAGCGAACAATTGGAGGGTGCTTATAATTATCAGGAAGTTCGCACAGATACAAAACCTCTTCATTTTTTCATAAAGGGCAGTCCCTATAAAATCCTTGGACTCATTCCGTCTTCAATTCATTTATTTGGCACGGGCGACGACAATTATCCCGTTTATCTTTTCGGCGCTGACCAATTTGGACGCGATATTTTTTCCCGTTTGATTTATGGTTCGCAAATTTCGCTTTCGATTGGGATCGTTGGGATTTTGATTTCGTTCAGCCTGGGACTGCTCGTGGGCGGGATTTCCGGTTATTTTGGCGGCGGCGTGGACACGGTTCTCATGCGGCTTTGCGAATTGATCATGTCGATTCCGGCCCTGTATTTGATCATTTCACTTCGCAATACGTTTCCGCCTGGCCTGGGTTCCGGGGAGGTGTACCTGATGATTGCGGTGATCCTCAGCGTCATCGGCTGGGCGAGCATGGCGCGCGTCATTCGCGGCATGGCCCTGTCCCTGCGCGAACAACAATTCGTGCTGGCTGCCAGGGCCATGGGCCAATCGCATTTGCGGGTCATTTGCCGCCACATTTTGCCAAACACATTTTCCTATGTCATTGTATCGGCCACCCTGATTGTGCCGTATTATATCCTGAACGAAGTCGTTTTAAGTTTTCTGGGCATTGGCATCCAGGAGCCCAACGCGAGCTGGGGTCTCATGCTTGAAGCCGCCCGAAACACCGAGTACCTGCAGCGATTCCCGTGGTTGCTGACGCCCGGTGCGGCGATTTTTGTGACGGTTTTAGCTTTCAACTTTCTTGGAGATGGATTAAGAGACGCCGCTGACGCGAAAGAACTTTAACAACCCGTAAAACATTAAAGCCTCACTATCATGCGCGATGAATCACTGAAATTTCTGAAAACCCTTGTGAACACGCCCAGCCCGGTGGGTCACGAAGCCAGGGGCCAGCGGGTTTGGATGGATTACGCGGCGCAATTCGCGGACACCACCTACTCCGACGCCTATGGCAACTGTGTGGCTGTGTTGAACCAGGGCGGTTCTCCGCGCCTGATGCTGGCCGGCCATGCCGACGAAATCGCCATGGCCGTCAGCTACATCGACCCCGAGGGTTTCATTTATGTCCGCAAATTGGGCGGAGTTGACGCCGCCATCACCAAAGCGCAGCGCGTGGTGATCCATACTAAGAACGGCCCGGTGAAAGGGGTGGTCGGCAACGTCGCCCCGCACCTCACCAAAAGCGATGACAACCCCAAACCGCCCAAAATTCATGACCTCTTCATTGACATCGGAGTCAGGAATGCAAAAGAAACCCAAAGGCTGGTACAGATCGGCGACCCCATCACCTTGAGCGACGAATTTGATTTGTTGCGGGGCGACATCGCCGTTGCGCGCGCTTTTGATAACCGCATTGGGACCTTCGCCGTGGCGGAAACGTTGCGCTTGCTCGGCGAGGCAAAAGGCAAACTCAAGGCGGAGGTCTGCGCCGTCTCGAACATCCAGGAGGAAGTAGGGCTGCTGGGCGCGCGACAGATCGCTTATTCGCTCAAACCGGACGTTGCCCTCGTGGTGGATGTCACGCATGCCACGGATTTTCCCACCGTTAGCAAGACCCAGCACGGCAACGTCAAAATTGGCGGCGGCCCCACAGTCACCCACGGCGGAAGCTGCCATCCGGAAGTGGTTTCGCGCATCGAACAGGTTGCCAAAGCTAAAAAAATATCGCTGCAACACGAGGCCTCTTCCTCAACATCCGGCACCGATACCGATGCGATATTCTGGACGCGCGGCGGCATTCCGAGCGCATTGATCAGCCTGCCAAACCGGTATATGCATTCCCCGGTCGAGCTGGTCAGCCTTGCGGATCTGGATAAAATACCGCAATTGATGGCGGCGTTTGCGCTTTCACTAAAGGCAGGCGAAGCATTTAAAGTGAAGATTTAAAGGGCACCTGTAATGACAGGCCTATATGACCTATACGTCCCATAGGTCCCATTCGTTACGGAACCTCATCGATCGAGGTTCTTTCAAAAATCCCTGCAAGATCCCCCGGCACTACCCGTATAGGCAATTGAAGACGCTTAAACGGTATGAAAAACGCAAAGATTAAAAGATTATTGCTGGTGGCGATCGGCGCCGGGTTTGTGTGGTGGGCCTCGAAATCGCCGGCGCAGGAGGCCCCCGCAAATAATGTCTCCCCGCAAATGTCTGATGCTGTGACTCAGGTCCTGGAATTGGAACAGGCTAAAATCGCCGATGCAACCATCATCGCATACGTCAAAAGTTCCGGGACCTCCTATAATTTGAACGCCGCGCAAATCATCTTTTTGCAGCAACAAGGCCTATCGGATGCAGTGATCACGGCGATGCTGACGCAGCCACGAATGGGTATTTCAGTTGCGCCTTTGCAACCGACGACAGCCACACCGGCGCCCGCGCCACAGCCAATGGCTGCGGCATCGGCGACATCTTACCCGGGCGCGACCGATCCTTCGGTAATCGCTCAGCCACAGACGACATATGTTCAAACTGCGCCGGCGCCGTATTCTTATTCCTATTATCCATATCCGTATTCGTACTCATACTCATATTATCCTTACTACGCCTGGTACGGCTGGCCGCGCGTTGGGTGGCCGTTTGGCTGGGCATGGTATGGCGGCGGATGGCATTGGGGGTGGGGCTGGCACGGCGGCTCGGTCGCCTGGCACGGGACCTGGGGCGGTGGGTTTCACGGCGGTTGGGGAGGAGGAGGCCATGGTGGTGGCTGGCATCGCTAATCCGCTAATTTTGTAGCGCGCGAACCCCAACACTAACGTTGCGCTCAACTAAGGCGCCGCTCTGTCGAGGAAACAGGGCGGCGCCTTCATTTGAAAGCTCCAAATTCCAAGGCCCAGGAACCAAAAACCGGCAAAATTGGATGTTCGAGGTTTGATTATTCTCCGGACCTTGGTGCTTTTGGTACCTGGTGTTTTTGAACGGTATCCGGATTTTGGACTTGGGATGTTTTGAACGGGTTTTGAATGCGGCTTGCTGAGAAACGTCGCTTGTCCCATCCTCACTCCATGTCCGAACGCGCGGTTGCCAATTTAAATAAACCGGACGTGGCACTGGAAATGACGCTGCGTCCGTCTCTCTTTTCCGACTTTACCGGCCAGCCAAAAGTCAAAGAACGTCTCGAAATCGCCGTGGCCGCAGCCAGAAAACGCAAGGAACCGCTCGACCACATCCTGTTAAATGGCCCGCCGGGATTGGGCAAAACCACCCTCGCCAATATTCTGGCCAAAGCCATGGGCGCAAATCTCAAAAGCACCAGCGGCCCGACGGTCGAAAAAGCAGGCGACCTGGCTGGACTTCTGACGAACCTTGAAGAGGGAGACGTTTTGTTCATTGACGAGATCCATCGCCTCCAAAAGACGATCGAGGAATATCTGTACCCGGCCATGGAGGATTTCAAACTCGATATCATCATTGACCAGGGCCCCAATGCGCGCAGCGTGCGCCTGAATCTTCCGCGGTTCACGCTCATCGGCGCCACGACGCGGAGCGGCTTGTTAAGCGCGCCGCTGCTCACGCGCTTCGCCGTGCGGGAGCGGCTGGATTATTACACGGCGGAACATCTCGAAAAAATCATCCTGCGCTCGGCGAACCTGTTGAATGTGGAAATTGAAATTCCGGGCGCGCATGAAATTGCCCGCCGGAGCCGGGGCACGCCGCGCATCGCCAACAATCTCCTGCGCCGCGTCCGCGATTACGCCGAAGTGCGCCATGACGGAAAAATTACCGCGCCGGTAGCCGACAAGGCGCTGGCCATGCTCGAGATTGACCAAAACGGGCTGGATGAAATGGACAAACGGATTTTGGAAACGATTATCGTGAAATTTGGCGGCGGACCGGTCGGTGTCAACTCGCTGGCCGTGGCCGTGGGTGAAGAACCCGATACCATAGAGGAAGTCTATGAGCCGTATTTAATCATGGAGGGATACCTGAACCGCACCCCGCAAGGGCGGGTGGCGACTGAGCTGGGATTCAAAAAGCTTGCATTGAAAGCGTCTGCGAGCGCACAGCAGAGATTGTTTTAGCTCGATTATTTGAATCATTCCAGGTCTAAAAGACTTGCAAATCTGCAAACAATAATGAAAATGACATAAAAGGCAAATCACTGGACCAGATAGCCAGATAGAGAAACACAAGACATCGGACTTTTATGACTCCTGCACCCGCATATCAAGCCGGCTACCAGATGGGCGTCGTCGTCGGAATTATCATGGTGTGCGTATTCATTCTGGGCTTTGGAGCATTCTTCGTCTTCTCGCTGGTCAAAGCGATAACCACTCGTCGCACAGGTTGGATCATCGCCACATGTGCTTCCAGCGTGCCCTTCCTTTTATTTTTTGTGCTCATCGTCGTTTCATTTGTCATTGGCTTTAAGCGCGGCTGGAATCATTCGGCTGAAATCAACGCCGCCCGCCACGGTGATACATCTCCACTTCTGACGGCGGACATGACGCCGATTTCCGGCAATTCAATACCCTATCAAATTTCACTTCCATTGGAGGATCAATGGCAAAAAGTCGAGTCACTGCAGCAATTTGACCATTTGTTTGCGTATCATGACAGCGCCTATATCGGCGTCATCGCCGAAGGAGTCGGATTAGGCACACCTCAACACGTCTGCGATGTCTCGCAAAAACATATCCGGGAAAAAGCTTCCGAATGTTCCTTCACAGACCCCCAGCCAATCGAGATTGATTCCCACTCCTGGCTGACGTACGACGTGGATGCAACCATCAGCTACGCCCACATCAAATATCGTTTCTACGTCTATGCCGATGCAAATTATACCATCCAAATCATGGCGTGGAGCGGCCCCGCAGTTTTTGACCATGAAGCTGCGGTCTTTGACCGGATCGCAAAATCTTTCAAATTGCCGCAATGAGGTGTGTTGAAACGCTGGCATTGCCGGCAGAAACGCATCCGCCTCATCGATAAAGGCGTCGGACGGCATGCATCAATGGCGCGAAAGAAAGCGCGTGCGAATGAGGCTTTTCCTTTATTTTAGTTGTTGCAATTGTGGCCGAACCTGCGAGGGTGCTTGGACGATAGCTCATCTCTTTCGAGATATGGTAATCTTCAAGTGAACGTTTGTTCAGTGATGATTTGAAACCCGACAATCGGGAACAGTCTGAAAAAGCAAGTTGATCGGACTTTCTGAGGATCACATGAACAATAAACTCTTTGTTGGAAATCTTTCCTTCCAAACCACGGAAAATGACCTGAACGACGCTTTCGCCGCTCACGGCACCGTAACCGAGGCGAATTTGATGATGGACCGCACGACTAATCGCTCGCGCGGCTTCGCCTTCGTGACCATGAGCACGGATGAGGAGGCGCAGAAGGCCATTGCGGCGATGCATGGAGTGGATCTGGGCGGCCGCAGCATTACCGTCAACATAGCCAAACCGCGTGAAGAACGCCCCTCAGGCGGGCGGCGTGAGTACGGCGGCGGCGGTTACCAGGGCAATCGCAATCGCTATTAATTCAAGGCTCTGCATTTGGCAGCGGGTCTGGCGCAACCGGACTCCGCCTTTGCTTTATCCCATGAAAGAGGAAGCCATTGAAATTGAGGGCAACGTAAAAGTTGTCCTGCCCGGCACCATGTTTCGCGTCGAACTTGACAATAAACACCTCGTGCTCGCAACCATCTCGGGCAAAATGCGCAAACGATTTGTCCGTTTGACCGTCGGCGATCGTGTCAAAATGCAAATGTCGCCTTATGACCTGGACAAAGCCCGGATCGTCTGGCGGCTGCATTGATGAAAACTGAAGGACACAAAGTGCCTGAGGAAAATGTCAAACGAGACCTCGAGGCCCTGATAAAGGCAACGGAAGAGAATCGTTTGGAACTAAGAAAAACTCAGCAGAAAATGGAAAGCCTGGAGTCGGCCATTCAGGCAATGCGAAATGCCAGGCTTGAATCAGAACAAAAGCGGGGGAAAACCGAGTAACGTTTTAGGTTCCCTTCCGTCGCCACTGGAAATTTAAAAGGAAAACACGAAGGGCGGTTGACTCTGCGAATCCTTGTGGCAATGTGAAATTGGCTTCGGCGGCTTTAAGGGAAAAGGCGGTTACATGCGAAACTTCATGTTGGATTCCATCGCGGATTTGGCCGGCGATTTGAAAGAAAACGTCGTAACGTTGCTCCGCCAGGAGGTTGAACTGGCAAAAAAGGAGATATCCGAAAAAACGTCCACCTACGGCCGAAACAGCGCGAAGCTTGTGGCCGGTGGAATTATCGCCTACGCGGGGCTGATCGTGTTTCTGGCGGGCGTCGGGTTGATCCTTGGCTTCGCATTTGAAAAGCTCGGCCTGGATACGACGCTGGCGGTGTTCATCGGATTGGGCATCGCCGGTTTCATCGCCGGCGCTGCCGGGGGCCTGATGGTACTCCGGGGCATCAAAGCCATTTCTGCAACCCCGCCCGTGCCGGAAAAAACGATCGATATGCTTAAGCGGATAAGCGATACGAACGGCCACCATACACCCAAGCCGCGGCGAATGAAAGAGACGCGCTCGTCGGATGAGCTTTATGAATCGGCGATTGAAACGGCTGAACGCGTGCAGAAGGACAAGGAGGAATTGGCGTTTAGATTAAGTCCACGGCAGTTGAAAAGACGCGCGGTACAGCATATGAAAGCGCATCCGCTAATGTGGAGCGCGGCAGCGTTGGGCGGCGCGGCCGTGGCAACGGGGAGCATTTTGTTTGGACGAAAACCTATGACCCGCGGCGCCAGGGCCCTTGGGATACAAGCAGTCAAGTTGCTTGCCCACTGGGCCTAGAGGCGTCTCAACTCCCCTACTTCCCCTCCTGCTGGCTTTCCACCTGTTTCACCAGCGCATTGTATTTGAGAACAATGTCATTCCGGTTCGTGGCAAGGGAATCGTATTTTTGAACGAGGTCATCGCGTTGGGATAAGAGATTGGTAATGGTTTCGTTTTGTTTATCCAGGCTGGTGTAGGCGTCTTTGAGGCGGGATTCGAGCGCGTCCAAAGCCACTTTGTATTGCGCGATTTCGTTGGTGTCGTTGTCGTGCTCAAATTGCAACTGCGTGATTTGAGCCTTTTGGGAGACCATCACCTCATCATTTGAGGCGACGGTTGCTTTGAGCGCGGTGATGCGGACGTCCATATCGTCCACTTTGGCGTTCAGTGTCGCTATGGAATTGGTGTAACCCTGGATGGCCTTGTCGCGGCCATAGACCATGTTGTTCAAATCCTGGATCGTTTGGCGCTGGACGGTTTGCGCGTACCATTGCCAGGCGCAAAGGCCACAAAGACCGAGCGCAAGGAGGATGAGGAGATTTTGTTGGAAATTTTTCATGGAGTGCTTTGGCTCGGAGCCGCTTGAACAGCGATGGCGACGTTGCGCGCGCCCGCGCGTTTGACAAAATCCAATACGAACATAACCGCGCCATGAGTCGCATCGTTCGCGCCGGTGATATAAACGGGCAGGTTCGTATTTAAGCTGCACCGATTGGTCAGCATTGAGAACAGATCCGGCAAGGCGATTGGCTTGTCGTCCACCGAAACGCCGCCGTCACGGTTCACATTCAGGTTGACGATATCGGGTTTTTGCGTCGAGGACGCCAGCGTGGCCGTGGGCAGATTCGCCTTGAGCGTACGGACGATCTGCATTTGCAGGCTCACCATCATGAAGGACGCCAGCAGAAAGAACATGATGTCAATGAGCGGGATGATTTCCAGCCGCGATTTCTTTTCGGGGATGGGCGTACGAATTTTCATGGCGCGGCCTCCTGTTTGCTGGCCGTAATAAACGCCACGTTTTGGATACCGGCAGCGCGGACCGTTTGATACACCTTCACCATATCGCCGTGGAGCGTGTCGCGGTCGCCGCTGATATACACGGGCAATTTCGGGTCCGCGGCAAACCGGTTGCTTAAGACCGCGCCCAATTCGGCCAGCGGAATCTCCTTCTTTTCAAGCCACACCCCGCCCGCCTTGTCCACAGCGATATTCACCATGTTTGGCTTGAAATCCTGTTGCGCTTCCATGGACGCGGGCAAATGAACTTTAATGTTCTCGGTTTGGCTCATCTGCAAACTCACCATCATAAAGGACGCCAGCAAAAAGAACATGATGTCAATCAACGGGATGATGACGATGCGCGACCGGCGTTTTGGAATGGGCGAAGGGATTTTCATTTAACCGCAAAGAACGCAAAGAACACAGAGAGTAGAAAAGATAGAGGTCCGGCTTTTGGCTGCTGCAGTTTTTCGGTCCGAGCGAACTTTCGGATTTCGAATTTGTACGAACCGAAATTGATTAAAAGCCCATGCTCAAGCCGCGCGGACTTCAGGTAACCGATGATTTGTGCCTGGTGTTCCGGAGCAAGAGTCTTCGCTGTTTTAAGTTCGACAATCAAAACATCTTCGATGAGCAAATCCGCGATATAATCTCCTAACACGGTTCCATCTTCGTCAAATACGACAATTGGATGTTGCCGCTTTACATTGATTCCAGCTTTGGCCAGGCGGTGCGCCAGTGCGTTCTCATGAACTTTCTCGAGGTGGCCATGGCCATGATAGACATGAATCTCATAAGCGACCTGTCGAACTCGATCAGACAATTCGTTAATATCTCTCATAGTTTTTCCGATCTTTGTGTTCTTTGCGTTCTTTGTGGTTAAAACCGCTTATTTGAGTCAGGTCAGTGCGATGTCGCCTGGCCGGGCGATTCGGGTTTGCGCAGGTGAACGGTGTCGCCGGTTTTTACGCCCCCGCCCACCAGGACTTCCACGTTCGTGGCGGCTGTTTCCAAATCGAACTGCAATTGGGCTACTTTGGAGCTGAAATAATTGAATGGAATGAGCGAGAATATGGCGATGCCCAGGCCGCAAGCCGTGGCGATAAGCGCCTGGCCGATGCCACCGGTCACGCCTTCGACCGATAGCTCGGCGCTGCCGATTTTAAGGAAGGCATGCATGAGTCCAGTTACCGTTCCCAGCAATCCCAGCAAAGGCGCGAGCGTGACGAGGGTATCCATAACCATCAGAAAACGGCCGGCGCGTTTGAGCTCGATGCCCGCGGCCAACTGCAGCGCGCCTAACAGCGAGCCGTGAGCATGACCGAAATGACCGAGGCCGTGATGGATAACGCGGATGACGGGATCTTCTGAGCCGGCGGCGGCGGCTTTGGCGGCGGCCACGTCGTTGTTTTCGAGGGCGGCCAGGATTTGTTCGAGCTTGCGCGGGTCGCGCCGTCCGCGTTCGCGCATCCACCAGAATGCGCGCTCGCCCACGACCGCCACGGCCACCAGGGCGCAGATAAGTATGGGCCACATGACCGGTCCGCCTCTGAGGAAGAATTCGAGAACAATGTTTGCTATCATAATTGAGTTTTTTATCGGGCTGTTAGTTACATTTGCAATTTAAAAGTGATGGTGGTTTGAAAGAGCTTCGTGCCTGCGTCCGTCGGCAAAT
>Ga0335073_10016955_pt1 | contig 10187 bp, 6 predicted proteins | sample Lox_Sample_22_FD_207093 | JGI IMG/M metagenome (GOLD analysis project Ga0335073, IMG submission 207093) | Soil microbial communities from Loxahatchee National Wildlife Refuge, Florida, United States - Lox_Sample_2.2 | ecosystem: Environmental > Terrestrial > Soil > Wetlands | place: USA: Florida... | reverse complement strand
AGACCCTGACGCGGTATCAGATGCTGAAGGATCAGAAGAGCGTCAGTCCACAGGAGTTCGACGAAGTGGAGAAGCGCTCTGAGGCAGCGCAACTGCAGGTTGCCGCCTATGCCGCGCAGAGCGAAAAGGCAAAGGCGGCGGTGGCGGGCGCGCGCACCCAGCTGGGCTATGCGACGCTCCGCGCGCCTTTTTCCGGCATCGTGACCGCGCGCATGGCCGATCCCGGCACGCTGGCGACGCCGGGCATGCCGCTTCTGCAGATCGATCGCGACGGGCCCCTGCAGGTCGATACGAGCGTGGATGAGTCCCTGATCGCTGCAATTCATGCGGGGATGAAGCTTCCAGTCAGCGTCGAGGCCGTCGGCGCCACGAATCTCACCGGCACCGTCGCGGAGATCGTGCCGGCCGCCGATCCGGCCAGCCGCAGCTTCCTTATCAAGCTCGATCTCCCCGCAGTGAAGAATCTGCGCGCGGGGATGTATGCAACCGCCGATATCCCCGGCGCGGCAAAATCCATGATTCTGGTGCCGCAGTCCGCGGTGGTCCTGCGCGGGTCGCTGTCCTGCGTGTATGCCCTCGATGCCAGTGGTCTCGCCCAGCTGCGCTACGTAACGACCGGCAGCCGCCACGGCGATCAGGTGGAAATCCTTTCCGGCCTGGCAGTGGGTGAGGCTCTGGTGGACCGTCCGGGCGACCGCGACCTGGCCGGGAAGAAGATTGAGGCGGCGGCCGCGGCCCGGCGATGAAACACGCAACCTACGGCATCGCCGGCCGTCTCGCGCAGGCCTTCATCAACTCAAAGCTGACGCCGCTGGTGGTCGTCGCGTCTCTGGCCCTGGGGTTGTTTGCCGTCCTCGCCATTCCGCGAGAGGAAGAGCCGCAGATCCTGGTGCCGATGCTGGATGTGATGACGGCCCTGCCCGGCGCATCGCCCGAGGAAGTAGAGCAGCGCGTCACGAATCCCGTGGAGAATCTGATGCACGAGATTCCCGGCGTCGAGTATGTCTACTCCATCTCCAGCCCGGGACAGAGCCTGGTCATCGTGCGATTCCTGGTTGGAACGTCGGAAGAAGATGCGCTGGTCAAGGTCTACAGCAAGTTGTATGAGAACAACGGCCGCATGCCGCCCGGAGCCTCCGAGCCGCTGGTCAAGGCGCGCTCAATCGACGATGTGCCCATTCTCGCGCTGACGCTGTGGGGTTCCCGTTACGACGGCTATCAGCTGCGGCAGATGGCCGACGAGGTCCAGCACACGATCCGGCAGATTCCTGACGTTTCGGAGACGACGATCATCGGCGGCCAGCCGCGCGCGATGCGGGTCATTCTGGACAGCGCAAAGCTGGCGGCATTCGGCCTGGCTCCCGGCGACGTGGTTCACCGTCTGCAGACCGCGAATGCGCGCACGCAGGCCGGCGAATTCGCCGCGGGCAACCAGGAAATTCGCGTCGATGCCGGCAATCTCTTCCGCGACACCCACGACCTGGAAGGCGTGGTGGTGGGCGTTGCCCAGGGGCGGCCTGTCTGTCTTCGCGACGTGGCCGGCGGTATCGTCGATGGCCCCGCCGAAGCGCAGGACTATGTCCTCTTTGGCACGACCCAGGCCCATGGCGGGGGAGCCGCGAAGGAATATCTCGCGGTGACGATCACCGTCGCCAAGCGCAAAGGCACCAACGCGACCGACATTGCTAACGCGGTGCTCGCGCGCGTCCAGGAGATGAAGGGCGTCACACTGCCCTCCGATCTCACCATCACCACGACGCGCAACTACGGGGCGACGGCGAAGGACAAATCAGACACGCTGCTGAAGCATCTGCTGCTGGCGACCCTTTCCGTCACGTTTCTCATCGCTTTGTTCCTGGGGTTTCGCGAATCCGGCGTGGTCCTGCTGGCGATTCCGGTCACCCTCGCGCTCACCCTCGTCGTTTTCTATCTATTGGGCTACACGCTGAATCGCGTGACCCTCTTCGCGCTGATCTTCAGCATCGGCATCCTGGTCGACGACGCCATCGTTGTGGTGGAAAACATGGTGCGTCACTTCCGCATGCCGATCAACGCCCGGCGCCCGCTCAGCGAGGTCGCGGTGGAGGCCGTGGCGGAAGTCGGCAACCCCACCATCCTCGCCACCTTTACTGTGATCGCGGCGATTTTGCCGATGGCGTTTGTGCGCGGGCTCATGGGACCGTACATGCGCCCGATTCCCGTCGGCGCTTCGGTGGCGATGCTCTTTTCCCTGGCCGTCGCCTTCGTCGTGTCGCCGTGGGCGGCGCTGCGGCTGCTCGGCCGCAAACATCTGGCCGGCGCGCATACCCTCACGCCGGAAAAAGAGAGCTGGCTGACGCGCCTCTATCGGCGCGCCATGCGCCCTCTGCTGCGCACCGCCCGCAACCGCTGGCTGTTTCTCGGAATCGTCGCGCTGCTGCTCGTGCTGGCCTGCGCGCTGGTGCCCATGAAGGCCGTGCTCGTCAAAATGCTGCCCTTCGACAACAAGAGCGAATTCCAGGTGATTGTCAACATGCCGGACGGCACCCCGCTCGAAGAAACAACCCGGGTGGCCCAGGCGCTGGGTGCGTATCTGAGCACCCGCTCCGAGGTCGAAAACTATCAGATCTACGCCGGCACCTCGGGGCCCTTCAACTTCAACGGCCTTGTCCGGCACTCCTATCTGCGCCGGCAGCCGAACCAGGCGGACATCCAGGTGAACCTGCTGCCCGCCGACCAGCGCAGCGTGCAGAGTCATGCGATTGCGCGGCGGCTGCGTCCGGCACTCGACCGCATTGGCGCCGCCTACGGTGCGCGACTGCAGGTGTCCGAAGTGCCGCCGGGGCCGCCGGTGCTGCAGACGCTGGTAGCGGAAATCTACGGCCCCAGCCTCGACGGCCAGATCGAAGTAGCTCGCAAGGTGAAGCAGATCTTTCAGCAGACACCAGGGGTCGTCGACAGCGACTGGTACATGCAGGATCCGCAGCCGCAACTCAACTTTCGCGTGGATGAGGCGAAGGCAGGTCTGCACGGCATCCCGGTCGCGGAGGTCGCGCAGACCCTGGCGCTGGCGGTCTCCGGGGAGCAGGCGGGCCTGCTGCACGTGGCCGATGCGCGCGAGCCGGTTCCCACGCAGGTGGAGTTCGATCGCCCCGAACGCTCCTCCGAAGAGGGCCTCGAGAACATTCGACTGCGGGGCGCGGACGGCAACATGGTGTCTTTGCGCGAACTGGTCGACGTCGAGCACACCACGCTGCAGCCGGATATCTATCACAAGAACCTGAAGCGTGTGGTCTACGTGACCGGCGACGTCGCGGGCGCGGAAGAGAGCCCCGTCTACGCCATCATGAAAATGAACCGCGCTCTCGACCAGCTGCGCCTTCCCGATGGCGACTCGCTGGCCCGTTATAACTCGGTGCAGCCGGAATCGACCGACCACTACTCCATGAAATGGGACGGCGAGTGGCAGATCACCATCGAGGTTTTTCGCGATCTCGGGCTGGCCTTTGCCGCGGTTCTCATCCTGATCTACGTGCTGGTGGTGGGCTGGTTCAAATCCTTCACGGTGCCGCTGGCGATTATGATTCCGATTCCGCTGACGCTGGTCGGCATTCTGCCGGCGCACGCCATGCTCGGTGCATTCTTTACGGCGACCTCGATGATCGGTTTCATCGCCGGAGCCGGCATCATCGTCCGCAACTCGATCATCGTGGTGGACTTCATCGAGCTGCGCCGTCGTGAAGGCATGCCCCTCGCCGAAGCCGTTATCGATGCCGGGGCGATTCGCCTTCGCCCCGTGCTGCTCACGGCGGCAGGCGTGATTGTGGGCGCCAGTGTCATTCTCGCCGATCCCATCTTTCAGGGGCTCGGCCTCTCGCTGATTGCGGGCGGCGTGGCCTCGACCTTTCTCTCCTGGCCTGCAGTGCCGGTGCTCTATTACATGCTCAACGCCGGCAAAGCACAGACCTCGTCACCCGTTTCCCATCTCCATCAGGAGGTAGTCTCATGACCGTCGAACGCGCGGTTCGCCTGCTGGCTGGCGTCATCATTCTCGTCTCGCTCGCGCTGGCTCACTGGTTTTCTTTCTCTTGGCTGTGGCTCACGGCTTTTGTCGGGCTCAATCTCCTGCAGTCGGCTTTCACCAACTGGTGCCCGGCCATGTCGATCTTTCAGTGGATGGGGCTGCCCTCCGCCGTTGCGGCGCGGCGCCCGACTTCCTGACAGCAACGGCATGGTATCCCCGAAGCTCTCCGCGAGGGTCGTCGATCGGCTCAAAGACGAGGTCTATTGCCAGATGCTGCGCCTCGAGGCGGGACATTCCGCGGCGATTCCGCTGGCTTTGGCGCTGCTGAACGCCTGGATGATCTGCGATGGGCGAGCGACGAATCGCGAATTGAGGCGGTGGCTTCGTTCCATCTGTCCCGTTTGTGTGGGGATGATGACGGATGCCTGTCACTCGGCGGCAGACTGCGCGACGATCAGGCGATGTCCTGATCTTCGCCGGTGATCAGTTCGAGATCGGCGCCGCGCACCAGCTTCTCCTCGGGGGCGGGAGCAGGGTCGAGCACGACCACGTAGACATCGTCGAGAGATGTGAGCTTCCTGGCCACGCGACCGGTAAGTGGCTGGTTCTTGACCCGGACCTGTTGTCCTTCCTTGAATGTCATACCTAAGAAGGCTAATGCGCGGCGAAGCGGTTCCATATCCCCAGAATGGGGGAGTTGCTGACGTGGAAACGGTTGGATATCCCGTATAAGTACCAGAGATAACTGTACTTATGTAACCGTTCCGGAGGTTACGAGGAAGGGTGACCCAGCCACCCTCAGGGTCGATGGTTCTATGAGCCCGCCTCGGCTCAGGCGATGGCGCGCAGGGATCTGCCTGGGCTCTCTAGATACGAACAGAACCGCTCACACCAGCGGAAGACGTTCTCGTTCTTCACCCGCCGGCGGAGTTTGCGCATGCGGGAAACCCGTTCCTCTTCTGTCATGGCACAGGCCTGCTGGACCGCGTCGGCCACGCATTGAATGTCATACGGGTTCACCAGAATGGAGCCGTTTCCCAGTTGCGCCGCCGCTCCGGCAAATTCGCTCAGGATCAGCACGCCCTGATCGCCCTCCTGGGCGGCGCAAAATTCCTTGGCCACCAGATTCATCCCGTCTTTGAGCGGTGTAATCAGAGCGATATCGGCTGCCCGATACAGAGCCAGAAGCTCCGGACGGTCCAGAGAGCGGTGAATGTAATGCACCGGCATCCATCCTGGATCTCCATATTGCCCGTTGATCTGGCTGACGAGCGTTTCGATCTCGAGTTTCAGCTCGCCATATTTGGGAATTTGCTCGCGGCTGGGAACGACAATCTGGACAAGGCTCAGTTGCCGCCGCATGTGAGGAGAGGAACTCAGCAGATGGCGCAGGGCCCTCAGGCGCTCGGGCACGCCCTTGGTGTAATCGAGGCGATCGACGCCGAGAACGATCCGGCGGCCGTGCATGTCCCGGCGAATCTGCGCGGCGCGTTCCACAATCTCGGGTTGCGCCGCGTGCCGGGCGAACTCGTCGTAGTCGATGCCGATAGGGAAGGTTCGGATCAAAGTGGAGCGCTTGTCGATGCTGACGCGCACCTGTTCATCGTCGCGATGCAGCTCGATTTCCGGCAGAAAGTGGCGGACGCAGCCCAGAAAGTTGCGTTGATCCCGCAGAGTTTGAAAACCGACGGCGTCGTAGGCAAACAGAGCGCGCAGGATCTGGCTGCGCCAGGGCAGCTTCTCAAAAATATCGAGCGGGGGAAAAGGAATGTGGAGAAAAAAGCCCAGTCGGGAATGGATGCCGTTTTCGCGCAGAAAATCGCCAACCAGCATCAGGTGATAGTCGTGGACCCAGATAAGAGAGTCGGGGCGGCTGACGCGGCCTACCGCTTCGGCAAATTTGCGGTTGGCGTGTACGTAGGCCTCCCAGTAGGTGGGATCGAAATTGCAGCGGGACTGCAGGTCGTGAAACAGGGGCCACACGATCTCGTTGGAAAATCCGGCGTAAAACCCTTTGCGCTCGGAAGGGGTGAGGGAAACGGGAACGAGGTGGACCTGCGAGTCGGACCGATCCTTTGCCAGCAGGCGCTGAATTTGATCTTCGGGGCCGTCGCCGGGCCAGCCGATCCAATAACCCTTTCTTGTCCTCAGAACAGGGCGGAGGGCGGTTACGAGGCCGCCGGAACTGGGCTTGAGAACAGGACCGCGCGGACCCATTTCCGTTGTAATCGGCAGCCGGTTGGAGACCAGGATCATGTCGCCGGCAGGCTTCACGAATGGCCTCCGCAACGGACGGCCCATTCCTGAAGGAAGCTCAGCAACTGCTCCGGGGGCCGAATCCACAGCTGCGCGTTGGTTGGCCGCCACTCGGGGCGAACCAGAACCGTGAGGGCGTCTGTGTCGCGCAGAGCCAAAAACGCGTCCTCATCGGTCGTGTCGTCGCCGAGGAAAGCGAATGGCGTGCCCGCCGGCAGCTCTCCCAGCAGCGTGCGAACGGCGCTGCCCTTATTCGGCTCGAGGGGACGCAGTTCGAGCCCCCCGTCGAACTCCAGAAGAGACATGCCGGACCGCTCCGCGATGGGCGCAAAAGCCGCATGCACCGTGGGGCCCAGAACAGCGAGCTGCCCGGCGGCCAGGCCCCGCCAGTGAACGGCGATGCTGCCCGGCTTACTCTCGGCATAGCGCAGATAATCGTGACTTCGGAGCCATGCTGTGGCTTCCTCGAGTCCCTGTTCGTCCGATCGTCGCAGCGGCGCCATTTTTGCGTGCCCATCGGGGAAGAGACGCTGGCGGCCATGGATGCCCCAGATCTCGGGCGGCGGATCGACGCCCAGCAGGTCGCGGACCTCCTCCGCCTGGCGTCCGCTGATGAGAACGATGCGCGTTTGCCGGCTCGCGAGGATCGTCTGGATCGCCTTACGCACTCCGGGCCACGGGACGGCGGCGTTACGGTCGATGTGAAACGGGGCCAGCGTCCCGTCGTAGTCCAGTGCCAGAGCCGAAGCCGGATGAGAACTGAGCCGATCGAAAAAGCCCTGAAACTGCGGCTGTGCCGGAGAGAGGGAGGGACTGGGCGGTCCCGAACCGGAGGGAACTGAGAGACCACGCAGGGTTTCCGGAGAAGGTGTTCTGGTCATGCCGCGTCGATCAGGAGAAATGGGTACCGCATTCCCAGAGTACCGTGCGCGGCCAACCCTCGCGCCTCGGTTGCGCCGAGTGAATAGAAAGATGCAAAGCGGAAGCGGACAGATGCTCAGTCGAAACATTCATAACCATCCATAACTGACTCTAATCACGGATGGTTATCGTGAATGGCTGCCCCTGCGGATGACCAAAGGTCAGGACTCGCCGCGGAGAATCTCGCAGGCGATGGCCACCTGTCCCAGGGAAATGCCAGCGTCATTCGCCGGAACTTCTCGCTGGATGAAGACTTCAAAGCCATGCGCACGCAGGGATTCAAGACAGCCCGCCACCAGAAGTCCGTTCTGAAAACACCCGCCGCTCAGGCACACGCGATGGAGTTGCAGATGGTCCCGCATGCGCCGGCAAACCTCCGTCACGACGGCAACCATGGTTACGTGGAACCGGCCGGCGATCTCTGAGGTTGAAGTACCCCGATCCAGCGCGGAGACGATCTGCCGAATCATCGGCCGCAGGTCAACGTCGATCGGATCGGCCCCGGCGAGAGCGAATTCATAAGGAGCTTCCGACAGGCCCGAACCGGAGTCGGCCGCCGCCTCGAGCATCATGGCAGCCTGTCCCTCGAAGGAGACGCTGTGGCGCAGGCCGATCAGTGACGCGACCGCGTCAAAGAGCCGTCCGGCAGAAGAGGTCGGGATCGTGTTCACATGGCGCTGGAGCATGCTGTCGACGATTCGAAGTCGTTCCCGAGAGGCCATCGAATTCCAGCGCGGATGCGCTGGCATGGAACCATCGAAGGCGTCGAGCAGGTGGCTGCGCGCCACGCGCCATGGTTCTCGGATTCCGGAGTCTCCGCCCGGCAGCAGGACTGGGCGCAGGCGGGCATAGCGATCGAAGCCGGTATAGCCGGCCGCGAGAAACTCACCGCCCCAAATGGATCCATCGGTGCCAAACCCGGTGCCGTCCCAGGCGACGCCGATGACGCGGCCCTCCAGCTGGTGCTCGGCCATGCAGCTGGCAACGTGGGCGTGGTGGTGCTGCACGCCGATGGGCCGCAGCTCCGCTTGCCGGAGCGCGAACTGCGTGCTGAGGTAGCCGGGGTGCAAATCATAGGCGATTGCTGTTGGGTTGACATGGAAGAGGCGCTGCATGCGCTCGAGAGTTTCCTCAAAGAAGCGCAGGGTCTCGTAGTTTTCAAGATCCCCCAGATGCTGGCTGGGTAACGCAAAGCCGGCGCGGGTGAGGCAAAGCGTGTTCTTCAGCTGCGCGCCGCAGGCCAGCACCTCCGCTTCGCCTCGGCCGAGCCAGACGGGCCGGGGCGTGTATCCGCGGGCGCGCCGCAGCAGCATCGTATGGCCGGCGACCACGCGGACCACCGAATCGTCGACCCGGGTGTGAATGCGCCGATTGTGATGGGCGAACGCATCGGCAATGCCGGCGAGCCGTTCTTCGGCTTCAGCGTTCTCGATGACGATGGGCTCTTCGCTGATGTTGCCGCTGGTCATCACCAGGGCTGCGTCGGCGTGCCAGCGCTCGCGCAGGATCCGAAACAGCAGGTCGTGCATGGGCGTACAAGGCAGCATGACCCCGGTGCTGGGATTGCCCGGAGAGACGCCGTCGGCCAAATCGGCGTCGGGACGCCGGCGCAGCAGCACGATCGGCCGCTCCGGGCTGACCAGGGCCGCCCGCTCGACATCGGAGACACAGCAGAGGGCATCGGCAACGCCGGCATCCGCGACCATGATGGCGAACGGCTTCTCGCTGCGATGCTTGCGGCAGCGCAACTCCTCGACCGCCGCGGCCTGGCGCGCATCGCAGGCCAGTTGGTAGCCGCCGAGGCCCTTCCAGGCCACAATGCCGCCCGCGCGCAGGATGTCGGCGACCTGTTCGAGAATCGAGCGTGCGGAGATCGGCGCGGGCACCGGGTTCGACGGGGCGCCGAGCAGAAGGCGTGGACCGCAGACCGGGCAGGCGTTGGGCTGGGCATGGAAGCGCCGGTTTTCCGGATCCTCGTATTCGCGACGGCAGTCGGCGCACATGGCGAACTCCGCCATGGTGGTCATCGGCCGGTCGTACGGGACATCGAGGATGATGCTGTAGCGGGGACCGCAATTGGTGCAGTTGGTGAAGGGGTAATCGTAACGGCGGTTCTGGGGATCGCGGGTATCGGAGAGACACGCCTCGCAAACGCAGATGTCGGGCGGGATCAGGGCGAAGGAGGATTCGCCGCCACCGCTCTCGCGGATGGAGAATCCGGATTCCCCGAGAGCGGGAATCGCGGTCTGCTGAATCCGGGCGATCCGCACCAGGGGAGGCGCTTCCGCCGGCAGCGCCGCGACGAAGGCGTCGACGGTCGACGGGTCGCCCTCCACCTCGATGAACACGCCCCGCGGCGAGTTCAGGACGAACCCTGCCAGCCCATGGCGGCGCGCCAGGTTGTAGACATAGGGACGAAAGCCTACACCCTGGACCACGCCGCGTATCTGTAACTGCAGCCGGATATTTTGTGCGTCGGGAATCGTGACTCCTGGCGGCATTGGCCCCATCCGCCATTATGAAACAGGCGATCCCCGCTGTGGAGTCGGCCGACTGTCAGACCTGCTGCACGAACTCGAGCTCGAGAGTGATGGAGACCTCGTCGCCCACCAGCACGCCGCCGGTTTCGAGCGCAGCGTTGAAGGTCAGGCCAAAGTCGCGGCGGTCGATCTTTGTCGTCGCCGAAACCCCGACGCGCGTATTGCCCCAGGGATCTTTGGTGGGAGGCGTGGGCCCTTCGACGGCAAACTCAACTTCCCGGGTAGCGCCATGAATGGTCAGCGGACCGGCCACGCCCAGCGTTCCGTTGGCTCGACGGATGACGCGCGAGGACCGGAAGGTCAGGGCAGGGAACTTCTCGGCATCGAAAAAGTCCGGGCCTTTCAGGTGCGTGTCGCGCTGCGGATCGTGCGTGTTGATGGTCGTGACGTCCACCGAGGCCTCGACACTGGACTTTTCAAGGCTGGCAGGATCATAGGTCAGCGAACCGGTCACCCCGGTGAACTGG
>Ga0335073_10016953_pt1 | contig 10187 bp, 9 predicted proteins | sample Lox_Sample_22_FD_207093 | JGI IMG/M metagenome (GOLD analysis project Ga0335073, IMG submission 207093) | Soil microbial communities from Loxahatchee National Wildlife Refuge, Florida, United States - Lox_Sample_2.2 | ecosystem: Environmental > Terrestrial > Soil > Wetlands | place: USA: Florida... | reverse complement strand
CCCGTCCCAGCCAGAGCTGTGGGCCTACCTGCGCGCGGTGACGAGCAAACATGGCCTGCGGCGCTACCTGCGGTTCGGCCACGAGGTCACGAGCGCTTGCTGGAACGTCGACTCCGGCCGCTGGCTGGTCAGCACGACTGCCGGAAACTTCGCCGCTCGGTACCTGATCGCTGGCGTCGGCGCACTGGTTGAGCCGTCGCTGCCTGACATTCCGGGGATTGAGTCGTTCCGCGGCGTGATCATGCACTCGGCTCGCTGGGATGACAGCTGGCAGGCGGCCGGCCGCCGGGTCGCGGTCGTCGGCACCGGCGCGTCGGCCATCCAGATCGTGCCGTCGATCCAGCCTGAGGTCGAGCACCTGACGGTGTTCCAGCGCACCGCCCCGTATGTCGTGCCGCACACCAATCACCCGGTGAAGCCGGTCATCAAGGTCATGTACCGGCTCGCGCCGTGGACGCAGCGAGCGTCCAGGGCGCTGGTCTACCTGATGCGTGAGTTCCTGGTACTGGGCTTCGTGAAGAACCCGCGCATACTGAAGCGGGCCGAGGTCGCCTGGCGCAAGCACATGGAAAACGCGATCAGCGATCCACCCACGCGGGGGCAGCTGACACCGACCTACCGCCTCGGCTGCAAGCGCGTGCTGCCGTCCAACGATTACTACCCGGCGATCGCGAAAGACAATGTCAGCCTGGTCACCGAGAAGATCATCGAGTTCCGGCCTGATGCGCTCGTCACTGCCGACGGCGCTGAGCACCCAGTTGATACGGTGATCCTGGCAACCGGCTTTCATGTCACCGACAACCCCACGCTTGGCAAGATCACCGGGACCGACGGACAGACCCTCGCTGATGCGTTCGGCTCGACGTACCTCGGTACCGTCGTTCCCGGCTTCCCCAACTACTTCCAGCTCACCGGCGCGAACACCGGGCTCGGGCACTCATCGATGCTGCTGATGATCGAGAGCCAGCTTGCCTACATAGCCGACGGCATCGCGAAGGCAGAGGCAGGCGGCCGCCGGTTCGAGGTACGCCCCGAGGTGGCCGCCGCCTACAACGCCGAGCTGCAGCGCAAGCTACCCAAGACGGTCTGGGGCTCCGGCTGCTCCAGCTGGTACCTGGACGGCCAGGGCCGCAACCTCACACTGTGGCCCGGATTCACGTTTGATTTCAGGCGTCGCACGCGCGAGTTCCGGCGCAGCGACTTCCGGATCGGCTGAGCGCTCGGGGCTCCTCCGATACGTTGGCCTGATGGGACGACTCGCAGGCCAGGTCGCGGTCGTGACGGGAGCTACGCGCGGCGCGGGGCTCGGGATCGCGCGGGTACTTGGCGAGGAGGGCGCGACTGTCTACGTTACGGGCCGAAGCGTCCGGGGTGCGCCCGCCGTGCCCGAGTATCCGGGCGGCATCGAGGATGCCGCTGACCAGGTCACAGCTAGGGGCGGCCATGGGATACCGGTCCGCTGCGATCACACCGACGAGCAGGCCGTGGACGGGCTATTCCAGCAGGTCGGACGGGAACAGGGGCGACTCGACCTGCTCGTGTGCAATGCGTGGGCGGGTTACATGCCGTATCCCGAGCACAACGATTGGTTCGGCCAGCCGTTCTGGGAGCAGTCCATGGAACGGTGGGACGGCATGTTCACCGGCGGCCTGCGCGCCCACCTGCTGACCGCCCGGTACGGGCTGCCGCTGATCCTTCCCGCTGGGCGTGGACTGGTCGTCTTCACGACATTCACAATGGGCCGCAAGTACCTCGGCAACGTGTTCTACGACGTGGCCAAGAACGGGATCTGCCGGGCGGCCGAGGTGCTGGCTAGTGAACTTGAGCAGCACGAGATCGCAGTGCTGGCGCTGACACCGGGCTGGGTGCTCGCAGAGCGGATGACCGGCCTGACAGAGCAGCAGCGGGCGCAGACCGAGTCGCCGGAGTACATCGGCCGGGCCATCGCGGCCCTAGCCAGCGATCCTGGCATCCTGCGGCGCACCGGACAGACGCTCGCGGTCGGCAACCTGGCCCGCGAGTACGGATTTACTGACCTCGACGGCCGTCAGCCAACCGCCTATCCGATCGTCCGGTAAGGCATCAGGTCGGGGCGCTTAGGGGTCATGCCGTCGCCGCTCGAGGTGCCGCGCAGGCGTCGCCTCAGCCACGGCACAGCGTAGGTTCTCGCCCAGTACAGGTCCCGCTGCCGCGCGGTCAGCCAGGGTTGAGTTCCCGACAGATCGGGTGGCAGAGGTTCACGCCAGTCCTCATTCACCGGCACGCCCGCCACCTCGCAGGCGCGCAGCGCGACGCGTCGGTGCCCATCGGACGCCAGGTGCAGCCGATCCTCGCACCATTCACGCGGATCGCCGAGCACGCGCATCGACCACAGGTCGACGTGCAGGCAGTCGTGCTTCCTCGCGACCTCGTGCAGTTGGGCATTGAACGCGGCTGCCTTGCCGCGGATCAGCCGGATCAGCGGGAATCCGCCGGGATCAAAGCCGGTGAAGAGCATGACCTGGCTCCCCGTCCTGCGCAGTGACGCGATCGCTATCTCGAAGGTGGCCGCCAGCGCGTCAGGATCGGACTTAGGCCGGAGCAGGTCGTTGCCGCCTGCGGCTATGCTCACCAGGTCTGGTGCAAGCTGCGCGGCCATCGGCACCTGCTCGCAGACGACCTGAGCGAGTAGCTTGCCGCGGATCGCGAGGTTCGCGTACCGCAACCCCGGCGAGGCCGCGGCCAGATGACCGGCGAACCGGTCGGCCCAGCCGCTGACTGTGCCGTCTGGAGCCACGTCGCCAACTCCCTCAGTGAAGCTGTCGCCAATGGCCACGAACGACGCGACTGGCAGTATTGACTCAGCCGGCATTGATCCCATCGCGGGTTAGGGTAGCAGCCGCGCTGAGCAGGCCAATCAGCCGCCTGAGCGAGCACAGTCAACGAGGGAGTTGCGGTGTCTGAAGTCAGTGTGCGGACCGCGGCTGAGGCGGATCTCGTGGCGATCGCCGCCATCGCCGTTGCCACCGGTCAGCACGATGAGGAAGGTGGCGGCAATCCGGCCTACGTACGCCACCTGATGCAGCACGGCCGGGTGGTGGTCGCTGAGCTGGGCGGGAAGGTGGCCGGATTCGGCGCGGTGCGGCAGATCGGAACCGGGCTCCCGGCCGTCAGCATGTTGTGCGACCTGTTCGTGGACCCGGCCGCGCACGGGCGCGGCTGCGGCCGCGCCATGCTCACTGACCTGTGGGCCGGGTCGCAGCCCCGGATGACGTTCAGCAGCCTGCACGCCAACGCCATGCCGTTGTACACGAGCTTCGGGCTCGACGCCTGGTGGCCGCTGCTCTACCTGCATGGCCAGACAGCGCGGTTGCCAGTCGTCAGCGACTGGGCGGTCGAGCCGGTGACGGCCGGATCGGTGGCCCGCTACGAGCATGCCTGGACCGGCGCCGACCGACTCGACGACCATCGGGCCTGGGCCGCGCGGCCGGGCGGCGAGTGCGTGCTCGTTAGCCGCGAGGCTGAGGTCATCGCAGCTGGTACGGTCATCAATCGCGGCCAGGACCGCGGGATCGTGCATCTGGCCCTGTCGCCGGCTGTGGATGACGAACTTGCGGCGGCGGCGGTGCTGCTGACGCTGGCGCGGCTATCGGGGCCGGAGCGCGAACTCGCGCACGTCTGCCTGCCGGCGCCACATCCGGCCGTTCGAGCACTGCTAGCGGCTGGCTGGCAGTTCGACGAGTTCGACCTGTTCATGGCCACCAAGCCAGACCTGCTGGACCCGCGCCGCGCGGTGCCCTCGCCTGCCCTGGCATGATGGCGATTTCCAAATGGGGGTAGCGGGGCGATGGCTCAGGACGCAGACGTAATCGTTGTCGGCGCCGGGCTTGCCGGGCTGGTCGCAACCGCAGAGCTGGCCGCTGCCGGCCGGCGGGTGATCGTGCTCGATCAGGAAGCGGAGGCATCGCTTGGCGGCCAGGCGTTCTGGTCGTTTGGCGGCCTGTTCCTGGTGGACTCTCCCGAGCAGCGGCGGATGGGTGTCCGCGACAGCCACGATCTTGCGTTGCAGGACTGGCTTGGCAGCGCAGCATTCGACCGCCCGGAGGATGCCTGGCCGCGCCGGTGGGCGGAAGCGTATGTCGACTTTGCCGCTGGTCCGAAGCGTCACTGGCTGCATGACAAGGGCGTACGGTTCTTCCCAATCGTCGGCTGGGCCGAACGCGGCGGGTACGGCCCGGCCGGACACGGCAACTCGGTCCCCCGGTTCCACATCACCTGGGGCACCGGACCTGGCATCGTCGCGCCGTTCGAGCGGGAAGTGCGGGCAGCGGCGGAGGCAGGTCAGGTTCGGCTGCTGTTCCGGCACCAAGTCGATCAGCTCACGATCACTGGCGGCGGCGTGGATGGCGTCCGAGGCAGCATCCTTGCCCCGTCTGATGTCCCGAGGGGCCAGCCCAGCACCCGCGGGGTGACCGGTGAGTTCGAGCTGCATGCTCCGGCCGTCATAGTCACTGCCGGCGGCATCGGCGGCAACCACGAGCTGGTCCGCCGCCACTGGCCGCCGCGACTTGGCAAGCCACCGGAGCACCTGCTTTCCGGCGTTCCGGCCCATGTTGACGGCCGGATGCTGGGCATCAGCCAGGCAGCCGGCGCAGCGGTCATCAACCCGGACCGAATGTGGCACTACACCGAGGGCATCCAGAACTGGAACCCGGTCTGGCCCCGGCATGGCATCCGGATCCTGCCGGGCCCCTCGTCAATATGGCTGGACGCGCGCGGTCAGCAGCTGCCTGGGCCGCTGTACCCGGGGTTCGACACGCTCGGCGCACTCGAGCACATCATGACTACCGGGAATGACTACACCTGGTTCGTCCTCACGCAGAAGATCATCGAGCGCGAGTTTGCGCTGTCCGGGTCGGAGCAGAATCCCGATCTCACCGGCAAGAGCGTCGTCAAGCTCCTGGAGCGGGTCAAGCCGGGCCCGCCAGCGCCGGTGGCCGCGTTCATGCGGCACGGGGCCGACTTCGTCGTCGAGGACAACCTTCCAGCCCTGGTCGCCGGGATGAACAAGCTGACCGGCGCGGAACTGATTGACCTCGCCGCACTCACCCAGCTGATTCAGGCACGAGACCGCGAGGTCGCCAACCCGTTTACCAAGGACATGCAGCTCACCGCCATTCACGGGGCTCGCCGTTACCGCGGCGACCGGCTCATCCGCGTCGCGAAGCCGCATCGGTTCCTTGACCCTGCCGCGGGCCCGCTCATCGCCGTCCGGCTGCACATCCTGACCCGCAAGAGCCTCGGTGGCCTGCACACCAATCTCGATGCGCAAGTCCTGGACAAGGAGGGCCAGCCAGTGCCCGGCTTGTACGCGGCGGGCGAGGTAGCCGGGTTTGGCGGCGGCGGGATGCACGGCTACCGCGCGCTTGAGGGCACCTTCCTTGGCGGCTGCCTGTTCTCGGGCCGCACGGCCGGGCGGGCCGCGGCGCGGGCGCTCTGACGTACTGGCCAACGCCAGCGCCTGTCACTGCAAGCGGAAGTCGGCGAAGTCGAAGCCAGGGGCGACGACGCAGCTGACCAGGACAGGATCGTCAGCGCCCGGGGCCGCTCGCTGCCAGGTCCCCGCGGGCACCGGCGCCTGTGGCTGCTGGCCGGCCGACACGGGTGCGGCTGAAGATCGAGCAGTTCAGCGAGCGACGGCCGCGGCGTCATGCGCTGCCCCGGGCGCTGCGCAGCCGCGCTGACAGGAGCGGGATCGCCGCTATCTTCTCCTCGGTCAGGTCGTCCCACTGGATGCCGGCGCGTGGCCGTTGTCCGCGGCGGCCGCGGCAGTCAATCACGCGCTCTGGCGTACAGATGACGTCTACCGGTACATCGTGGCTGGTCAGCGGTATCGCTCCGGCGGGACGCAACTGAAGTTCGTGAACCGTTGTCACGCAGATCGTGTGCGGTCCAATCAGCCCGGCCTCAGTGGCCAGCGCGAACTCCAGATCTGCGAAGCCGCCGCCCTTGCCGAGCCGGGCACCGTCCTGTCCCACCGCGACAGACCCCATCACGACCAGATCGACGGGCGAGAGCTCAGACAGAAGGACCCGCCGCGCGGACCGGGCAGCGCCGCTGATCGACACAGCCTTCCGGGGCGCTTCCGCGAGGTGGTCGGGGTCCAGCGCAAAGAACGGCTCCTCGGCGGCGAGCCGCGGAACGGCCATGTACAGCGTCTTGCCGTCTTCCAGCGCGCGCTGCCGGACCGGCAGCTGGGCGGCATCCGGATTGGCTTTGATGGTGGCCGCCGAGGCCCACCCCGGCAATCCGCGGAGCCGTTCGGCTGCGGCCTCCGCCCCGGTGAAGTTCGGGATGCGCCCGGCCGCGCCAGGGAAGCGTGCGACCCTCGCCGCCCGCATCGCGGCCCACACCTCCTCGCGCAGCTCGGCCTTGGCCGTCAGCACCTCCGTGGATCCGCCGGCATCGCGGTCGTGACGTGGCGCGCCTTTGGGCATGCCGCCATCCTGCCCCAGGTATGCCGTCGCGGTGCTAGCGGCGCCCGTCGTAATCTGACCGCATGATCTCCGGCGACAAATTCCTGGCGTTCTGCGTGCTGTCCCTCGTCGTCATTGCCATTCCCGGCCCGAGCGTCCTCTTCGTCGTTGGCCGGGCACTGGCGCATGGGCGGCGCACGGCGCTGGCTTCGGTGCTGGGAAACGAGCTCGGGGAACTAGCCCTCGCTTGTCTGGTCGCAGTGGGCCTGGGACCGATCGTGGAGCGGTCCGCGCTCGTCCTGACGGTGATGAAGATGGCGGGCGCCGCATACCTGATCTTCCTCGGCGTACGGGCGATCCTGCAGCGCCGGGCGCATGACCTGGGCGCGGAGGTAGGCCGGCGATCGCGCGGCCACTTGCGGTCTGTCGCCGATGGCTTCCTGGTGGGTGTCGCGAACCCGAAGACGGCAGTGTTCTTCATCGCGATCCTGCCGGAGTTCGTCAGCCGGGCTGGCGGTCATATCGCCATGCAGATGCTCATGCTTGCGGTCGTGTTCGTGCTGATAGCGGCTGTCAGCGACTCAGCCTGGAGCCTGCTCGCCGGTGCGGCGCGGGACTGGCTCGGCCGCTCGCCGCGACGTCTGGAGCTGATCGGCGGTGCCGGCGGGCTGGCAATGATCGGCCTAGGCATCACGCTCGCGGTCACCGGCCGGAAGGACTAGCGACGGCCGGCCGGCGAAGCCGCCTGTTCGCCGTCTGCGTCCCCGGCCTTGGCCGCATGGCGCGCCGCGAGCTCGAGGCAGTCAGCGGCGTTCAAGTGACCGGCACCGGATCTGACGGGCGTGCCGACATCGTCTTCTTCGAGGCTGACCGGGCAGGCCGGGCAGAGGCCTTGCGGTCGCGGCTGGCCGAGCTGATGTTCGCCGAGATCGGCCGGGCGAGCCGGGCCGGTGGCGCTGCGCCGGCGGCCATCGCCAGCACGGCGTGGCAACATGATGGTGTCCAGCGCGCGCTGTCGGTCTGGGCCGATGAAGTCCGCCCGCTCGCCGGATCGATGACGTTCCGGGTGATTGCGCGGGTTCTGAACGAGTCCAAGTTCCGGCGGACGGATCTGCGCCGCGCGATGTCTGACGTCATTGGTGCGGACAAGCCTCGCTGGAAGTTCGCTGAGCCGGCCCAGCTGGAGATCAGTATCAGCGAGTGGCACGACGGGCAGTATGTAGCCGGCCTCCGGCTAAGCGATTCACGCGCCTTTGACGGCGCACCGCAGCAAAGTGCGCGGCACGATGGCGCCGCAGTCCAAGCCCTTCCGCAGACCGTCGCCGCGGCGATGGTTCAGCTGGCCGGACCAGCGGGCCGAGCGCGGCAGCCCGGCGGCACGCTCCTCGACCCATGCTGTGGAGCCGGCACGATCCTGGCTCAGGCGCTGGCCGCGGGATGGACGGCTGACGGCAACGACTGCGACCCGGGCGCTGTCGAGGCCGCGATGCGAACTGCGCCGGGCGCGAAGGTGCATCTCGGCGATGCCCGTGAGCTCCTGCTGCCTGATGACTGCGTCGGCGCCTGCGTGTCCTGGCTGCCCGGCCGCGCGCGCAGCGACTGGCAGGACTTTTCCGCGGCGGTGCTGGCAGAGGTCAGCCGGGTCACCCGCAGCGGAGGCTCGGTCGTACTGCTGGCGCCCGAACTGCCGCGTCCTGCCGTGCCCGGCGCCCTCCGACTGCGCAGGCAGGTCCCCATCATGCTCGCGGGCCGCCGGCATTCGATCTGGGTCTTCCGCCGGGCCTGAGCTCGGCCTCGTGCGGGACTGCGCTGGGGTGCCAAGTTGCTGGGTAGTCGCCGTCGCGCCAGTCCCGGTGCCGGATGTGGCAAGCCGAGGGCGGCGCCACATCTTCTTCAACGCTGTCCGCGCCGCTGCGGCCTAAACTCTAGGCAGCAGGTCAGCCATTCCGAAACGAGGCTGGTATGGCAGAAGCACAGGAAATCCCGCGCGCCTATCAGCAGTTCGTCCCGCCGCAGGCGCCACTCGGCATGTACTTCGACCCTGCATCTGAGCTTATTCTGCCCGAGGGCGTACGGCTTGCCAGCCGCACACAGGTAGCCCGCGCCTGGTTCCTCGGGCTGCTGCTGTTCAGCGTCACCGCCGGGCTTGGCTACGTCGCCTGGAGCCTGTTTGTGTGGGGCCAAGGCCGGACGCCAGCGCAGCGGATGCTCAGCCTGCGGTGCTGGCTGCCGGAACCTCGCCGCGTGGCAGGGCGGGAACAGACGGCGCAGCGCCAGATCACCGGCTTCTTCCTGAACGGCCAGCTACTTGCCGGATTCTTTATCTGGCTGACGAGCAAGAGGCTGCGGTCAGTAGGCGACTTCTTCGCCAGCACGGTCATCCTCCACGATCCGGAAGGAGTTCTGCGCTAGCGCTTGCGACCGAATGCGAAGTAGGACAGCGGGCCGAGCAGGTTGACCACCATGGCGGCGCGCCACAGTGCCTTGGGGCCCCGGATACGGTCGGCCGGGCGGCGGTTGATGTCGATCAGGGCCGCGATCTTTAGCGACAGCTCGGCCGCGGCCGCGCCCAGGAGTAGCGCCCGCTGGCGATCACTGAGCTCGGCCCACTTCTGAGCGGCACTCTTCGCCTCGCTGCCGTCCCCAGTCATCCGTGCGCCTCCAGTCAGCTCGGTACCCGGCAGAAATTCTGCCCCACGCGCGGCCGGCGTGCAGTCAGACCGGGTTGGTATCACTTGCTCGTTCCCCGCCTGGTTGGGGGCTTACCGACCGCGGATGCGCCTCGAAGCCGTGTGGCGAAATAGCGTTAGATAGCCGATTGGGGTGATGCGGGCGAGCTGAGCTATATGCCCGGCAGAACTGTCAATGACGTCCCCTACCTGCGGAAATGACAGATAGTAAGCAAGCCGCTCACTCTTGTAGTATCACGCTGATGGAGTCGATGCTGTGTCCCGTGCTCATCGGCCGAAGCGCCGAGGTGGGTACGCTCACGGGCGCGGTCGCTGGCGCCGCGGAAGGACACGGCGCGGTGGTCTTCGTAACCGGCGATGCTGGCGTGGGAAAATCTCGGCTCGCTACCGAAACTGCCAGCCTGGCAGGCTCGCGCGGGTTCTGCATGCTCCACGGCCGGGCGGTGGAATCATCAGTTCCAGTCCCGTTCCGGCCGATCAGCGAAGCCCTCATGGGGATTGCCAGGTCGGGCGGAGTCCCGGACTCGCCCGGTATCGCCGACTACCGCGCCGCGCTTGGCGCGCTGGTCCCGGAGTGGAGCCGGCCAGGGGATGGCGACACTGAGATATCGCCCGTCATCTTCGGCGAGGCAATGCTGCGCCTGCTGTCCGCGCCCGGCCAGCCCGGCTGTCTGCTCATTCTGGAGGACCTGCAGTGGGCGGACCCCGAGACACTAGCGATCGTCGAGTACCTGGCCGACAACGTTGCCTCCTCACATGTACTCCTCGTCGCCACGCTGCGCGATACCGGGCCGTCCGGCTGCCTGGACCTACTTCGATCGCTCTCAGCGCGACGAGTCGCTGGCAGGATCGAGGTGCCTCGGCTGCGGCGCCGGGCCGTCGCGGAGATGGCCGCGGCGTGCCTGAACAGCCCGGACGTGCCGCCTGCGGTATGCCGTCTGCTGGCCGACTGCGATGGCCTCCCGTTCGCGGTCGAGGAGATTCTGGCTGCCGCCGTTTCCTCTGGGGAGCTGGTGCACGGGCAGTCCGGCTGGGAGGTCAA
>Ga0335073_10016952_pt1 | contig 10188 bp, 11 predicted proteins | sample Lox_Sample_22_FD_207093 | JGI IMG/M metagenome (GOLD analysis project Ga0335073, IMG submission 207093) | Soil microbial communities from Loxahatchee National Wildlife Refuge, Florida, United States - Lox_Sample_2.2 | ecosystem: Environmental > Terrestrial > Soil > Wetlands | place: USA... | reverse complement strand
CCTGCGCAACTTCAAAAGCGCGGCCGCTGCATCGTCCCCCAACGGCGCTTTCATGACGGCGGCTTCGCCGGGCGTCACCGCCTATTTCCTGCGCAACCGGTACTATCCCTCGCACGAGGCCTATCTCGCGGCGCTGGTGCCGTTCCTGCGCGAGGAATACGAGGCGATCATCGCCGCGGGCTTCGATCTTCAGCTCGATTGTCCCGATCTCGCGATGGCGCGGCATCTGGGATATTCCGACCTGAACGATGCCGGTTTCCGCCGACTCAGCGAAACCTCGCTCGAGGCCTTGAACGAGGCGACGCGCAACATCGATCCCGCGCGCATGCGCCTTCATCTTTGCTGGGGCAACTACGCCGGCCCGCATCACTATGACCTGCCCCTCGAGGCGGTGCTGCCGCTCGCGCTCAGGTCGCGGGCGCGCGCCATCTCGTTCGAAGGCGCCAATCCGCGGCACGAGCATGAGTGGGAGCTGTTCGAGACGTTCCGTTTGCCCGAGGACCGCGTGGTCGTGCCGGGCATGATCGATTCGGCGACCAACTTCATCGAGCATCCGCGCCTCGTCGCGCAGCGGATCGAGCGCTATGCGCGGGTCTTGGGGCGCGAGCGCGTCGTCGCGTCGGTCGATTGCGGCTTCGGCACCAGCGCCGGGAGCACGGGCGTCGATGCCGGCATCGCGTGGGCCAAGCTCGAATCCCTGGTCGCCGGCGCAAAGATCGCTTCCGAGCGCCTGTGGCGCGCTTAAGTCCGGGAGACGCCCATGCCGCAGCTTTATGTCGCCACCAACGGCCTCTCGGTGTGGAAGAGCGACGATCTCGGCGAGCACATCGCGCGCATGGGAAGCGGTTCGAATCTCTATAGCGGCAGCCAGGTCTGGGCCCTTGCGAGCCACCGCGCGACGCCGCGCTATCTCCTGGCCGGCACCGATTCCGGTCTCTATCGCCTCGACCGCGCCGCCGACCGCTTCACGCACATCCCGTCGCCCATGGATCGCGAGCGGCTGGTCACCGCGATCGCGCAATCGCCCGACGATCCCGATGTGATCGTCGTCGGGACGCAGCCGTCGGCGCTCTATCGTTCCGACGATGGCGGGCGCACATGGCAGACGCTCGAAACCGCGATGAAGCGCTTCACGACCAGCGGCTTCTATGGCGGCCCGACCCAAGGCCGCGCGGGCGAGGCCGATGGCGGCGGCGTCAAGCATTGGACCCGCGTGACGTCGGTCCTGTTCGATCCGGCCGATCGCGCACGTCTTTGGGCCGGAATCGAGATCGACGGCGCGTGGACGAGCGGCGATGGCGGCAAGAGCTGGGAACGGGCGTCATCGGGTCTCGAGACCGACGACATCCATGGCTTCACCTTGGCCGAGGGCACGCTCTTCGCCACCACCAATGCCGGGCTTCACCTGAGCCGCGACAAGGGGCGAAGCTGGCAGCGGCGGCTCATCGACTCGCCGTGGCAATACACGCGCAGCATCCTCGCGCGGCCGGACGGGTCGGGTGTGATGCTGATGACCAATGGCAACGGCCCGCCCGGCACCGGCGGCCGTCTCTTCCGCAGCCGCGACGGCGGCGCGGAATGGCAGGAGGTTAAGCTGCCGGGCCGGGTCGAAAGCTCGCTTTATTTCCTTGCGGCGCACCCGGCCGACCCCAGCCTCGTCTTCGCCGCCGCGACCTTGGGCCAGCTTTATCGCAGCCATGACGGCGGCGAGACCTGGACCGCGCTCTCCGCGCGCCTGCCGGAGATCCGCGCGCTCGCGTGGCTGCCGGATTGCTAGAAGCGGGTCAGCCGGGACGTTCCGTCGTCGGGTCGATCGTCTTCGGCACCTCGGTGATCTTGGTCGCGGGGAAGCCGCTGATCTCCGCATGCTTCTTGATGATCGCCTCGTCCTTGGCGAGATAGACACAGAACGTCTTGTCGGCGGCGACGAAGCTTTCGACCCACTGAATGTCGGGGCCGAGCTGGCGCAAGACCTCGTTGGACTTTGCCGCGGCACCGCGAAGCTGCTCGCGCTCGAGCGATCCGACCTGCGGGATGTCGCGTTCGATGATGTAACGGCGCAGTGACATGGTGGTCGCCTCCCTCAATAGGCGAGACGCGGATACCAATCGGTCCCGCGCCCCTCCGGCGTGGTATCGAGAAGATGCCACAGCGGCCAAATCAAATCGACGTGACGGTGATTCTGCGCACTCGGGCGGCGCTTGACAAGCGTGCATATACGCATATTTATGCGACAGGAGGCCCAGCGATGACCAAGCGCTATCTCGAGGATTTCGTGGTCGGTCAGAAATTCGTCTCCGGGCGGATCACCCTCGATGCCGACCGGATCAAGCGCTTTGCGGCCGAGTTCGATCCGCAGCCCTTCCATCTCGACGAGACGGCGGCGCGCGACACGATTTTCCGCGGCCTCGCCGCAAGCGGCTGGCACACCGCGGCCGTGACGATGCGGCTTCTGGTCGAGAGCGACCTTGCGCCGGCGGGCGGCATCGTCGGCGCCGGCTTCGAAGAGTTCCGCTGGCCCAACCCGGTGCGGCCCGGGGACGAGCTGCATATCGAAAGCCAAGTGCTGGAGGTGCGCCCCTCCAAATCGCGCCCGACGCAAGGCCTCGTCAAGCTGCGGACGACGACGCTCAACCAGAACGACGAGCCGGTGCAGGTCCAGGTCGGCACGCTCGTCGTGCCTCGGCGTTAACCTTAAATAAAATCAACCACATGTGATCCGCCTCACAGGCTTTTTGCCGGCTCGGACGTACGTTTCTGCCCGGATTTGATGCGTCTTTGAGGAGGCTGGACGATGGGCGCCTTCGCCCGCGTCTTGGAAGTGTTTCGCCCCGGTGCGCAGCGCGCGATCGATCAGCGCGCCGCGATCCGCGAATTGGGCGCGCACGGATTCCGGCCCATGCCGCTTCAGCCCAACGTGTTCGTGCAGGATCGGCCCGACGGGCGCATCAAGGTGCATTTCTTCACCGATGGCGGCATGGCCCAGCACGACTGCGCCGGCAAGCTCAAGATCGAGATCGGCACCCTGTCCGAAATTCTGGCCTTCGTGCGCCCGCTGCTCCGATCCGGCCGCGGCGGAAAGGTGAGGTGATCTACCCGCGCAGGTCGGCGCCCAGCAGGATGCGGCGATAGGACAGCGCTTCGGCGATGTGGATGCGGCGGAGCGTCGGGCTGGCGTCGAGGTCGGCGAGCGTGCGCGCGACGCGCAGCACGCGGTGATATCCCCGCGCGGAAAGCTTCAGCCGCTCGGCCGCCTCGGTCAGAAGGCGCCGCCCATCCGCCTCGGGCGCCGCGATCTCGTCGAGCAGCGCACCATCGGCTTCGGCCTTGGTGCGGATGCGCCGCTCGGGCGCCAGACCGGCATAGCGCAGGCGCTGAATCTCGCGCGCCGCGAAGACGCGGCCGCCCACCTCGGCCGAGCCTTCGGCGGGCGGCGGAAGGCTGAGGTCCGCCGCTTTCACCCCCGGCACCTCGATGTGGAGATCGATGCGGTCGAACAGCGGCCCCGAGATGCGCCCCTGGTAATCCGTCACGCATTTGGGCGCGCGCCCGCACGCGATCGCGGGATCGTCGAGATGGCCGCACCGGCACGGATTCATCGCGGCGACGAGCTGCACCCGCGCCGGATAGGAGACATGCGCGTTGACCCGGGCGACATTGACGCGTCCTGCCTCGAGCGGCTGACGCAGCGCTTCCAAGGTCGCGCGCTGGAATTCCGGCAGCTCGTCGAGAAACAGCACGCCGAGATGGGCGAGCGAGATCTCGCCCGGCCGCCCCGCCACGCCGCCCGCGACCACCGCCGGCAGAGAGGCCGAGTGATGCGGATCGCGGAACGGGCGCTGACGCATCAGCCTGCCTTCGCGCAGCAGCCCGGCCACCGAATGGATCACGCTGACCTCGAGCGCCTCGGCCGGATCGAGCGGCGGCAACAGGCCCGGAAGCCGCGCCGCCAGCATCGACTTGCCCGAGCCGGGAGGGCCTATCATGAGGAGATTGTGGCCGCCGGCCGCCGCCACTTCGAGGGCGCGCTTGGCGGTCTCCTGGCCTTTCACATCCTTCAGGTCGAGCGGACTTGGCCCGGGCTCGGCGATCCGCGGCTCGGGCGGGCTCAATACCTGCGTGCCCTTGAAGTGATTGACGAGCGCCAACAGCGACGGCGCCGCCAACACCTCGAGCCCATGCGCCCAGGCCGCCTCGCCACCGCACGCGGCCGGACATAAGAAGCCGCGCGCGCCCCGCAACGCCGCCATTGCCGCCGGCAATACGCCTGCCACCGGCAAGAGCGAGCCGTCGAGCGACAGTTCGCCCATCGCGACATAGGCCTCGATCTCGTCCGCCGGCAGCACGCCCATCACGCCGAGGAGACCGAGCGCGATCGGCAGGTCGAAATGGCTGCCCTCTTTCAGGAGATCGGCCGGCGCCAGATTGACCGTGATGCGCCGCGGCGGAAGGGCCAGTCCCATCGCGGCCAAAGCCGCGCGCACGCGTTCGCGGGATTCGCCGACCGCCTTGTCGGGAAGCCCGACGATCGTGAAGGCCGGCAGGCCCGACGTGATGGTGACCTGCACCTCGACATCGACCGCCTCGACACCCTGGAATGCCGCCGTGCGGACCCGCGCGACCAACTGTCCCCCGCCTTTCGAGTGCGGTCGAGCCTACCGGAAGCGGTTCCCCCTTCCTAGCGGCGCTTGACCGGCAGAGGGTGGGCCGCCTTTATTGGGGCCATCCACCCTTTGCCGCGCTGGGAGGCGCCGCCATGGCCCGGGATTTCGAGGACCATTGCTGGAGCGACATCGTTCCCGCCGATATCTTGGACATCTATTCGCATTATATCCGTCCCGTCTCGGTCGGGCCGGCGCCGGCGCTCCTTGCGATCGACCTTTACGAGCTTGCCTATGAGGGCGGCGCGCGCAAAGTGTCGGAGCTTCACCACACTTATCCCAGCTCGTGCGGCGAGCATGCTTTCGCCGCGATCGAGCCGACCAAGCGGCTCTTCGAGGCATCGCGCCGCGCCGGGCTGCCGATCTTCTATTCGACCGGCGACACGCGCGCCGAAAGCCGGCCCCATCGCGTGACCGCCACGCGCCGTCAGGGCACTCCGACCGCGCCCGAGCTGTTCGCGATCCGACCCGAGTTCCGTCCCCAGCCGGGCGACGTCGTCATCACGAAACAGCGCGCCAGCGCGTTCTTTGGAACGCCCTTGACCGCGCACCTCACCCAGCTCGGCGTGCGCACTACGATCATCTGCGGCGAAAGCACGTCGGGATGCGTGCGGGCGACCGCGGTCGATGCCTATTCGCACGGCTTCAATGTCGTGCTGGTCGAGGAATGCTGCTTCGACCGCTCGATCCTGTCGCACAAGGTCAATCTGTTCGACCTGCATCACAAATACGCCGACGTCCTGCATCTGGACGAGGTGGTGACGCATCTCGCGGGATTGACGCCGCGGATGGCCGGCTGAGCGCGCGGATGGAAACGCCCGTCGACGAGGTCAGGGCCGAGCCGGTCCGGGCTCCGCCCTCCGACGCGCTCTGGCGCGCGGTAGAGCCGTTTTTCCGCAGCCGCGCGCGCGGCGCGCTCTCCATCGTCGGCGGGCTCGCGATCTGGGAGTTCTTGAGCCGCGTCGTCGTCAACAACGCGCTGTTCCTTGCGGCGCCGACGCAGATCGTCGGTGCGCTCGTCCATCTCAGCGAATCCGGCGAGCTGCAATATCACATCGCGATCAGCGGCCTCGAGTTCATCATCGGCTATGTGATCGCGAGCGTCCTCGGCATCGCGCTGGGCGTTGGCATGGCCGGCAGCCCCACCATCAAGCAGATGGCGCAGCCCTGGGTCTCGGGCCTTTATGCGACGCCCACGATCGCGTTGGCGCCCTTGTTCATCCTGTGGTTCGGCATCGGCATCTGGTCGAAGGTGATCGTGGTCGTGACCCTGGTGCTGTTCCCGGTGACCATCAACACCGAGACCGGCCTGCGCCAGACCAGCGAGCGGCTTGCCGAGATGCTGCGCAGCTTTGGCGCCACGCGCCAGCAGATCTTCTGGAAGCTGTCGCTTCCGTCGGCGACGCCGTTCGTGCTGGCGGGACTGAAGCTGGGCATTGGCCGCGGCCTGATCGGCGTCGTGGTGGCGGAGCTGTTCGGGTCGCGCGCCGGATTGGGGCGGCTCATCAGCCAATCGGCCGACAGCTTCAACATGCCCGAATTGTTCGCGGGCGTCGTGGTGCTGGCCGTCGCCGGCATCGTCATGACCGCCGGATTCTCGTGGCTCGAGGGCAAGCTCGTGCCGTGGACCAAGGATTGATCATGGGCGACAAGCTCACCGTCGCGCGCATCGGCAAGAATTTCGGCACGCTCGAGGCGCTGCGCGGCATCGATTTCTCGATCGCGGCCGGCGCGTTCGTGTCGATCGTCGGTCCCTCGGGATGCGGCAAGACCACGTTCCTGCGCATCGTCGCGGGGCTCGAGCCCGCCAGCACGGGCGAGGTCCGGATCGACGGACGCCGGGTCACGGGGCCGGGCGCCGACCGCGGCTTCGTGTTTCAGCAGGACAGTCTCCTCCCCTGGCGCACGGTGCTTGCCAACGCCTTCATCGGCCCCGAGATCGCCGGCAAGACCGGCGAGCCGGAGCGCCGCCGCACGCTCGAGCTTCTGCGGCTCGTCGGCCTCGGCGGGTTCGAGAATTACGTCCCGAAGCAGCTTTCGGGCGGCATGCGGCAGCGCGTCAACCTGGCGCGCGCGCTTGCCATCGACCCCGATATCCTGCTGATGGACGAGCCGTTCTCGGCGCTCGATGCGCAAAGTCGCGAGATCATGCAGACCGAGCTTCTGCGCATCTGGGAAAAAGGGCGCAAGACCGCGCTCTTTGTGACGCACCAGATCGACGAGGCGGTATTCCTGTCCGACCGGGTCCTGGTGTTTGCCCGCCGGCCCGGCCGCGTGCAGGAACAAGTGGAGATCGACCTGCCGCGCCCGCGGACCCTCGCGGTGAAGCGCACGCCCGAGTTCGTGGCCTATGTCGACCGCATCTGGAAGCTGATCGAGAACGATGTCCGGGAATCGGTGCTTCACGAGCATGTCTAGCGCGCCGCCCGTGCTAGACTGACGTACCGGAGGCAGTCCTTGTGACGGAAGAACGCGTCGAGCGGCGGCTGGCCGCGATCCTGTGCGCCGATGTCGCGGGTTATTCGCGGCTCATGGGCCTCGACGAGGAGGGCACGCTTGCCGCCTTGAAGGCGCATCGGCGCGAGGTGATCGATCCCGTGATCGCCGAGTATCAGGGCCGCGTCGTCAAGACCACCGGCGACGGCATGCTGATCGAGTTCGCCTCGGTCGTCGATGCGGTGCGCGCCGCCGCGGAGGCGCAGGCGCAAATGGCGGTCCGCAACGCCAACGTGCCCGATGACAGGCGCATCGCGTTCCGGATCGGCATCAATCTCGGCGACATCATCGTCGATGACGGCGACATTTTCGGCGACGGCGTCAATGTGGCTGCGCGGCTCGAAGCCCTCGCCGAGCCCGGCTCCATCTGCGTCAGCGGCGCGGTGCACGAACAGCTGGGCGACCGGCTCGAGCTCTCCTACACCGATCTCGGCGAGCACAGCGTCAAGAACATCGCGCGGCCGATCCATGTGTTCCGCGTCGGCGCACTGCACCTCGCCGAGGCGGCGGCGGCGCCGGCGGTCGTGCCGGCGCGCCCGTCGCGGCCCTCGATCGCGGTCCTGCCGTTTGCCAATCTGAGCGGTGATCCGGAGCAGGACTATTTCGCCGACGGCATGATCGAGGACATCATCACCGGGCTGTCGCACATCAAATGGCTGTCGGTGATCGCGCGCAACTCGAGCCTCGTCTACAAGGGCAAGGCGGTCGACCTGAAGCAGGTGGGACGCGAGCTCGACGTGCGCTATCTCCTCGAAGGCAGCGTGCGCCGCGTGGGCAACCGCGTTCGCATCACCGCGCAACTCATCCAGGCCGAGACCGGCAGCCATCTGTGGGCCGAGCGCTATGATCGCGACCTGACCGACATCTTCGCGCTCCAGGACGAGATCACGCTCGCCGTCGTCGCCGCGATCGAACCCAATGTGCGCGCCGCCGAGATCGAGCGCGTGCGCCACACAAGGCCCGACAATCTCGATGCCTATGACCTCATCCTGCGCGCGCTTCCCTTCGCCCCGCCCAATGCGGCGCCGGGCGAGACCGATGCCGCGATCTCGCTCCTCGAGCGCGCGCTCGAGCTGGAGCCACGGATCGCCAACGCGCACGCGCTGCTCGCGCGCTGTTTTCAGGCCCGGTATGTGGGGCGCGGACAGCATGACGAGGACCGGAACGCGGCCATTCTGCATGCCAACCGGGCGCTCGAGCTCGGCATCGATGATGCGTCGGCGCTCGCAAGCGCGGGCTTCGTCGTCTATCTTCTGGAGCACGACACCGAGCGCGCCTGCGCGGCGTTCGAGCGCGCGCTGGCCCTCAACCCGTCATCGATGATGGCGCTGACCTTCAGCGCGCTCACGCTCGCGTTCCAGGCCGAAACCGATCGCGCGATCGAGCGTGCCGAGCTCGCCATCAAGCTCAGCCCGTTCGACGCCATGTTGTTCGGCCCCTATACCGCGCTGGCGGCGGCCCACATCATCGCCGGCCGGCCCGAAGAAGGCGCCGCCGCCGCGCGGCACGCGATTCAGCTCAGCCCCCGGTTCTCGCTGTCGCACGTGTGGCTGACCATCGCGCTCGTCGAGATGAACGACCTCGCGGCGGCGAAGGCGGCCGGTCAGAAGCTTCTGGAGGTCGAGCCGGAATTCACCATCTCGGGCTTTGCGAAGCTCGCGCCGAGCGACGGGCGCAGCCTGGTCATCTCGAGGTTGAGCAAGGCAGGGTTGCCGGCATAGCGTCGGCGCGGCCGTTGCGGCCACGGCAGCCATCGAGGAAAAGCGTCACGGTCTGGCGCACAGACCGCTCGATTTCCTTTTGGCTCATGCGCGGCGCCAGGCCCAGCGCGCTGCGGCATGGGGCGGCAAGCACCATGGCGACGAATTGCTCGGCGGCGAAGACGGGATCGTCGAGCAGAAGGGTCCCGCGCTCGACCTCGCGCGCGAAGAGCTTGGCAAGCCGGCCGCCGCCCGACCGGCTCGGCTCGGTGATGATCCGGGCAAGCTCGGGGAAATGCGGCGCCTCGGCGACGATGACGCGGTAAAGCCGCAGAGCCTCGTCCGACAGCGCCGCGGCCAGTATCTGGTGCGCCGCCCAGCTCAGCGTCTCTTCAAGCGGCGCCGGCTCCATCAGCTTCGCCTCGAACGGCACCGCCCATTGGCTCATGAGATGCCGGATCACCGCGCGGAACAAGTCGGCCTTGTCGCGGAAGCGATGATAGAAGGTGCGCTTCGCGATGCCGGCCTTGGCGGCGATCGCTTCGATGCTCGTGGCGCCGAACCCGTCGGCGAGGAAGAGCCTCGTCGCCACGGTGACGATCCGGTCGCCCAAGGCGGCCGCGTCGGCGCGGGTCGGCCGGCCGCCGTGACGGGCAGCCGGCCTGATCTCATCCGCGTCCATGCCGATCCCGATCATCAGCGGTAGTAGTAGCCGCCGTGCCAGTAGCCGTGCGGCGGCGGGCCGTAATAGCCGCCAGCCGGATAAACCACGCAGCCCGACAGCAGGGCCGCCAACGCCCCGATCGCCAGGATCGGCGTCAGCCGGCGCAATCCGCGTGTGGTTTTAAGCGACGTTTTGACGGACATGGTCTGCTCCTTTCCAGCCTTTCCCGGCCCTCTGGGGCCCGGTCGCTGGCGCCGTGCTCTCCTCGGGCATCAACGCTTCGACCTTCCCTTTGTCATACGCGATAAAATATAAAACGCGCCCGTCGCGTTCCAAAATATTTCTTTGATATCTGAATATTGTCACGGGGATGTTTGTGGCAGACGCCGCTTTATCAAGCCTGGGCAGCGCGATGTCCCATTTTGGTTCTTTGCGCCAAATCAGACCCATCGCTAGGAATTCGGCCATCGGCCGTGACCCGAATGCGGCCTGCCGCCGTTCCGCGTCCCTGGCGCGGCAAACCGGCCGGCATCGCCGTCAAGAACCGGCAATCGACGCTCAAACCCGCAGCGAAAGGTTCCTAGCCATGCGTTCCTTCATCGACCGGACCGCCACGATGGCGGCCGCATCCGCTTTTCTCGGCGCCTGCCTGCTTGTCTTGCCGCTG
>Ga0335073_10016951_pt1 | contig 10188 bp, 11 predicted proteins | sample Lox_Sample_22_FD_207093 | JGI IMG/M metagenome (GOLD analysis project Ga0335073, IMG submission 207093) | Soil microbial communities from Loxahatchee National Wildlife Refuge, Florida, United States - Lox_Sample_2.2 | ecosystem: Environmental > Terrestrial > Soil > Wetlands | place: USA... | reverse complement strand
GAGCAGTGGGACGACGAGGACGGCCTAGAGATCATCTACGAGGTCGATGCTTAGCGCCGGTAGGCCGACAGAAACGAACGTCCGCACATGCCGCTGTGTGTGCTGTGATTGAGAGGACGTGTCGCGTCGTGTCGCCTGACGTCGTGCTGGTCAGCTCACGTGAATGATGTAGGTAACACTCACGTTGAACGGCGCCGAAACAGTGTGATGGATGATGTGGGTGCCCTTGGATAGCCCGCTCAGCAGCACCCCGGCGCCGTAGCCGGCCGCATACGCCCCGGGCACCGGCACGCAGGACAGGCCGCAGAGCCCGCCGCGCGCCGGCTTCGGGACGTAGTAGGTGCCGGTGGCCGCCGCAACCGCGCGCGTGGGGTGCCCGTCGAGCGTCACGCCGTAGGACGCGCCCCCGGTTCCGCTGGCGAAGTCGCTGCGCGCGCACTTCCCCAGCCCGGCGGGCGTCATGCCGAAGCCAGGCAGGCCTTCCAGAGTCGAGCACACGGTGAACAGCTCCGCCACGAACAGGTCCCGGCCCGGCGGCTCGCTGCACGTGATCGAGAGACTGCGGCCGGGCCGGTGGGCGAACAGCAGCGCCACGCGCTGTCCGCCGGCGCTGACCACCACGCACGACGGCGGCGTGAACGGGCCTTCAAAGCCGATCAGCTGGACACGTTCCAGCCAGTACGCGTAACCCTTGCCCGCCGCCGTCCCGCCCGGCCGGACCACCGGCGCCGTGCCCTGCCCGCCGTGCGGACCGGTGGCCGGCTGTGCGCCCGGACCGCTGCACCCGGAGAGCATGATCGTGCCCGCAGCGAGCAACGCGACCAGCAAGCTGACGGGTTGCGCGTTCCGCCGGGGACCCGGATCTGCCCGGTACACCGCCCTCACTGTACGCGCACACGGACGTACCGTAAAAAGCGCCAGCCGTGCCAGGCCAGTTGCAGGCCGCATGTTCATGCATCGCCACGCTTGCCCCGGACGTCCGCTCCTGCCGGGCCCCTGGCTCATGCGTTAGCAGCCCACGCGGCGGCCAGCAGCGCGCCGAGACGGTCCAGATCGGCTGCCGAGCCCAGATGGAGCTCGATCCAGTCTCGCCGGGACGGATCACGCCGGACGGCGGGATCAGTACTGAAGTGCTCCTTGACCTGCGACCATCCGGTCCGCGTGATCCGGAGGTCGATCACGCCGGGCGTCTCCATGTGGGCGATTTCCCGGCTGGCGGTGAACAGGGCCGGCTTATCGCCGTAGCGAGATCCCCGTTCCGCGACCGGGCCCGCCGCGAGCACAGCGACGACGAAAGCCTCCCACAGCATCTCACCCTGGTCGCCACTCATTGCTGCCAGGATAAGAGAGACGGCCAGAACCATTCACTTGTTCATTTTTCTGACCCAGATCGAGTTCACTCTCATGCCGCGTGTAGTTCGTTGACCGAACTGAGCTTCCCGCCTTGGGGTCAAGTAACCGTTCCGCGAGGTACGACCCATTGCACCGGCTGGCCAGTGACCTGCGCGATCAGGTCGTAGTCACCGTCGTAGTGCAGGACGGTGACGCGTTCTCGTTCGGCCACTGCCGCGATCAGCAGGTCGGGCAGGCCGACCGCCCGCATCTGCCCGCCACGCCACAAGGCAGCCTGGATGTCAAGGGCACGCCGCCAGTCCTCATCGTGGGTGGGAAGCCACTCATAGCCGGCATCGCGATCGGCCCGAACCTGATCGAACTCCGCGCTGCTCCGGGTCGCCCAGCCGAGTTCGAACTCGATGACACCGCAGGTGGCTACCACTCCGGACTCGATCAGCGGCGCAAGGACAGCTGCCACTTCGGGATGGTGCAGGCGGGCGAGCGCGCTGGTGTCGGCCAGGTAGCGTGCTACCGCTGCCATGCGGCCCGCATCACATCCTCGTCCTCTAGGTCGGGAAGGCCGCGGGAGGTGAGCCTGTGCAGGTCACGCCGCCGGGCGGCCAGCGCAGTGACCTCGCGGAGGGCAGCGTTGACCGTGTCCTTCTTGGTCGCGGTGCCCAGCGCCTGCTGAGCAGCCGCGAGATACTCGTCGTCGATCTCGATGAGGGTCTTGGTCATGGCTGCCTCCTCACCACCAATATATCCCAGAAGGCTCTATCCATATATATTTACGTGTGCCGCCGGGGGACGCCGGAATCGGGAAGGCCTGCAGCTCTATCGCGCCGCGAGGTGAGGAGCAGCACAGTCAGTACATGACGACCTTCAGCGACCTGGCCTCTGTGCCTTCCGATCCCCTGGTGCCGTTCACTGACCAGCTGCGGCTGGCAGTGGCTGCATACCTGGCCCGCTTCAAGGGCTCCTCCCGCGAGCACACCGAATCGGACCTGCGCTGCTACCTGGCCTGGTGCGCCGAGCACGGCCTGGACCCGCTGGCCTCCCAGCGGCCGCACCTTGAGCTGTACATCAGGTGGATGCAGGAGATCCGCCGGTTCAAGCCCTCCACCGTGTCCCGGCGGTTCTCGGTCGTGGCCGGGTTCTACCGCACCTGCGCCCTGGACGGCATCTTGCAGCACTCACCCGCCGAGCATGTGCGCCGTCCGTCCGTGCCCGCCGAATCACCGACGCTCGGGTTCACTCACCTGCAGTTCGAGGCCCTGCTCACCGCCGCCCGGGAATCTGCCAACCCGTGCGACTTCGCCCTGGTGGCCATGCCCGGCCTGCTGGGCTTGCGGATCTTCGAAGCCACCAGCGCGACATCGCCGACCTCGGCGAGGAGCACGGCCACCGGGTGCTGCGGGTATGCGGCAAGGGCACCAAGATCGTCCTGGTCCCGCTGCCGCCAGCCGTCGGCCGGGCCATCGACCGTGCCGTAGACTTCAGAGCCCGAGGGCCGATCCTGCTGAATACCCGCGGCACCCGGCTGGACCGGCATGCCGCCACCCGGCGTCTGCGGCACCTCGCCGGAGCTGCCGGCATCCAGACCGCCAGGGCGCACCCGCACATGCTCCGCCATACCTACATCACGACCATGCTCGACGTCGGCGCCGACCTGCGCGACGTGCAGATCGCCGCCCGACACGCTGATCCCCGCACCACGATGCGGTACGACCGGGCCCGCAGCAACCTCGACCGCCACCCGAACTATATCCTTGCCGCCTATATGGCGTCCGGCACCTGACCCAGCCTGCGTCTCCCGCGACTCATGCCGCGGGAGACGCCCGACATTGCCGATGTGAGCGCGTTGCCTTATCGAATACTTTGGCGCCGACCTGCATGTTATTCGTCATTTAGCAGGCCCCGCCGCTTCGGCGACTTTACGCTACATTGGTATGTCTCGCAGACCGATCCAGATCGACTCTGAACGGATGACCGTAAAACCCGTCTTGGCTCACGATTATGGGCTTCGGGTCGACTCATCGTGCTGACCTGTGGGTTTGTTTGCTCGAGCTTTCGGAATCTGCGCACTGATTTCTGGCCGCAGGGCGAGGTGACACCCGGTGACACCCGCAGTCGGGGCATGGCGACGACCGCGTCGGGCTCGATGACGCCGACGGTCAGACGCCATCGCGGGCCGCGTCCTCTAACGATCAGATCGTCTCGCGTCTGCTGGTCGCAACTGAGTGTGTTCGGTGTCAGCGTCACGATTGCGATCGACATCAATGGATTGTGCTATTAGGTCCTTGGCGTGGCGCGTGTTCAAGAGCCTGTCGACGTGAGACTTGGTCCATCGTGGACGGCCTGCAGGCGTCGGTACCTTATTAGCGTTGAGCTGGGTACTGATCCTGGCGAGGCTGAGCCCAGCGCGCCGCAGGCTCACCACCTGTGCCACCATGGGTGGCGGACAGCATGGAGGCCGACCTCGCTGGGGTCGTGGCTGCGCGTTCACCGGTCGCCACCACGTCGCTGGAACAGTTGCAGCAAGTCACGGAAGACTCGGTACCGTATCTCCGCTTTCGCTGTATCGGTCGCGCGCAGGGTGGCCAGCATCGCGACCCCGAGGTACACGATCAAGACCGTTGTTATAGCTGCTGCGAACCCGGCTATCCAGCCGAGTCCCGGTACCATCTCCGGAAACGAACCGGAAAGGGTGCTTCCCATAGGACACCGCCCTGAGCCAGGGCAGGGAACACCTAACGCCCCTGCCTGCGCCCCAAGGCGGCCCGATCCGCAGGGAGGTGGGCCACTTTGACCAGTTCCCGGCTCTGCTGGTCTCAGAAGCGGCTAAGTAGAGCAGGGTGGTGAGCGTGACTGCTATGCCGTTGGCAGTCCTATCCTGCTCCGGTAATTATGGGGGAATGCCAGTCAGCTCCACGACTCGCACGCGCTTGGCCAGGCACATCCCAGGAGTGAGAAGCTGAGGGTGTGAGCAGTCACCAGCGGATCTCATGTCGCGCTTCCTCTCAGCGGCAGTACCCGGGTAATCCACCCAGCCCTTGAATGGTAACGTGCCCGTCGAACCGTACCGCTAATTCGACCTTGAGGACCGGTTGCCCGGTCGCGGGGCAAAAATCCTGAATGGGCAGGTCAGCGCCTGGTGGACCACAAAGTGGCCTTCACTATGAGGAGTCCTGGCGCTCGGAGGACGCGCTCTTCTGCCGCGTAGTGGGCGGCTGGCCCGGGATCCGACCCCATGCGGTACGGACGTTACCGGCACCGGACATCGGGCACGCTGCTGGCATGCAGGACCATAGCGGTAGCCAGACGCCGAAGCCGCCGCCATCAGCACACCCGGCTGCCGGGCCCGGGGTGATGTCAGGTGTGTCTCCGGGCGGGACGCTCCCGGCCAGCCTGGCCAGGTCCGCAATTGCGCTGCGGCCGGCCACCCCCGCTGACGCAGAGTTCTGCTGCCGGCTGCACAAGGCGGCCACGGGCGACTGCATCACGGCGGCCTGGGGATGGGACGAGCAGGTTCAGCGCGCGTTTCATGACCGCGCCTTCAACCCGCACCGGCGGCAGGTCATCACCGCCGGGCAGGCCAGCATCGGCATGCTGGATACCGGCTGCCGTCCCGGCGGGATCTGCTTGCCGCGCACCAGGATCGGCCCCGGCCATCAGCGCCCCGGCACCGGCAGCCGGATCATCGGGGCGCTCCTGGAGGAAGCAGGGCGCACCGGCCAGGACCTGGTTCCCGGCGTGCTGACGGTCAGCCGCCGCGCACAAGCGCTCGGCCGGCGGCCCGGCCTGACCGAAGTCGCCGGCGACGGCGGACGGGGCACCAAGGTCACCATGCGGGCCGCCCGGCACCGGAGGCAGCAGCTGGCGCGATCGCCGCGAAGGTGCGAGATCTGCCTCTGCGCCATTGCCGGACGCCTGGCCTCCTGAGCCGTGAAGGCGGAGGAGCCCGGTCTGCCTCGCCATGACCGGTGCAGTCTGCAGCCCGCACGCTCATCCTTGCCGGAAATAGCGTGCCGGCCGGGTGTATATCTAGGTACGAAATGGAATACTCACTCACGCGCTCCCGGCCTTGCCGGCGATCGCCGTGGAGTATTTTCTATCGTTCTGGCAGGAAATCAGATCGCCGACTCGGTGCAGGCGGTGGTCGCGTCGGTCGGGCTGATGACCGCGCACAGATCATCCGGCTCGGCATCCTGAGTGCCGGCTGGCGGTCGGCTGTTCGCTGATATCCCGGCGGTCGCTCCTGCCTTCTCCGGGACGCATGTGACGGCAGCTGGCGGGTGCCACCCCGGTGGGCTGGGCTTTATCCGCTGAGTTTCTCCGGGTGCGGCTCGGCGTGGCCGGCGGGGCCTGCGCGCCGCAGCCGGCAGTAGAGGAAGCCGGCGACGATGAACCCTATGTAGAAAGCGATATCGGCACCGTGCAGGGCGCGGGCAGCGGGCCCTTCGATGACTGAGGTGTTCATGAACGGCACCATCGCGGCGAAAGCCAGCACGAACGCCGCCAGCGCGGGCCAGCCGGCCCGCAGGTCCCGGAAGGACAGGGCGGCGCGCAGCAGCGATGGCTGGTACCGGTCCTTGTGGTCGTGCCAGCCGATCATCACGATCGCGCAGAACGGCGCGATCCAGTAGCCGGCCAAGAGCAGGATGTTCTCGAACCTGCCCGCGGTATCGGCGGCATGCATCCACAAGATCGCCGCGAATGCGAGCACAGCCGCCAGGACGGCCGCGGCCGGCCGGCGCACCCGTACGCCGAGCGCCTGGAAGGCCAGGGAACCGGTGTAGTCGTTCATCGAATTGGACGTGATCGCACCGAAGGCGATGGCCGCCAGGGCCAGCACGCCGGGTGTTCCGCCGCCCATCAGCGCCCGCACGCCCGGCACCGTCTGATTCGCGAGCACGCTGGCGGCGCCGAGCCCGGTGGCCTGCACCCACACGTACGAGGCGATCAGGCCGCCCATGGTCAGCCAGAAGATCGCCGGCCGTGAGGACGAGGACCTCAGGTACCGGCTGTAGTCCGATGCATACGTGGCCCACGAGATCCCCTGGCTCAGCGCGATCGTCGACATCAGCACGAAGGCGCCGGCCAGCGTGCTGCCGTGCACCGTGCTGACGGGCAGCACGATGTGGTGCCGGAAAATGCGCACCGTCAGCACCGCGAACAAGATGACCAGGATGGCCGCGCCCCACGACTGCAGCCGGTGCACGAACTCATGGCCGCAGACGCTGACCGCGCCCTCAACGGCCAGCACCAGCGCTGCGCCCGCCCAGAACGGGATACCCAGCAGCAGCGCAGCCGCCTGACCACCGAACAGCCCGGCCAGCGCATCCCAGGCAACCGACGAGAGCCACTGCACCGTGCCCGGCACCACGATCGTCCTGCCGAACGGCAGCCGTGCCAGCGGCACCTGCCCGGTGCCGGTCTGCGGTCCCCACGTGCACAGCAACGCCACCGGAACCGAGCCGATCACAGTGCCGGCGATGATGGCCGCCAGCCCCGGCCAGAACCCCAGCCCGAGCAGCACCGCCAGCGTGCCCGCGAACACTCCCGACAGCTCCATGTTCGGCGTGAACCACACCGTGAACATCCGCCAGACAGCGCCGTAGCGCGCGCCGTCCGGGACCGGGGCCATCCCCTGGCTTTCCAGCGCCAGGTCACCGGGGCGGCTGGGCCGCACACCGCCGAAAACGCTCAGCTCGTCAATCGCCCCGGCCACGGCAACGCTCCCTTCGCCGGCATGACCCGGATCAGGTTCCTGCGGTCGGCGGCTGGCCAGCCACCCTCTCAGCCCGGTCCGCTCCGGACTCCCGCGCGTGCCAGAAGTCTATTAATCCCTGCGCGGTCCCGCGAGCTCCGGTGAGCAGGACGCGCACGATGGCATGCACACGGCAAGCGTCAACTGCGGGCATGGCTGACCAGAACCTCAGCCGGACTAAAACGTCCACAGGCGAGCAGATCAGCCAGTTCGGCACCATGCAAACCGATCACTTGAGCGCGGCTCCGCCGATTCGGCGCGCATGATCAAGCTGGTGCGGCTCGGTGGGTGCGCGCGCAGATCGCCAATTCCGGTCGCTAATGCCGGATGACAAGAAACGGCCTGGCGATCCTCTGGTGCCGTCAGCGCATCGCTTTAGCCGGTGAAGGTAATGGTCAAGATGTCGAGGCCAGCGATCCGGTCAAAGTACCGGAGATTGGCTGTTCCGGCGCGCCATCTGGCCGTTATGGCGGTCGCCGCGATGAGCCGGTCGGGCGCTCCGACGTCGTGGCCGGCGGCGGCGAGTCCGGCCCAGATGCGGGCGTGCGCACGAGCGGCGAGAAGGCCGGACGGCAGCGGGGAAACGCCTCCAGGGCCGCCTTGATGAAGGCCTCACGGCGGTCCCGGCCCTCCGGGGGCGGCGCGGTGCACATCGTGCAGCAGGCCGGCAGCCGTGATGGCGGCGATGCCGGCCTCCTCATCAGGCCTCGGCTGCTCGTCCAGGCGCCCGCTCACCTCGGCCGTGGCGCTTTCCGGCGGCAGGAGCCGGACGGCGCGTTCGAGGTCGAAGAAGACGGTGGTGTCCAGGAGTGTGCCCATTGGTCATCCGGGCTGGCCCGCCGTCGGCGAGCGCGGCCTCCATGTCATCAGCGAAACCCGGGATCCGGCAGGGACGCGCCGGCGAGCAGCACGGGCGCCTCGCGCAGCGGCCGTCCGCGCCCCGCACCTGGCCAGTAGACGCCCGCGCAGCTGGGTAATTAGATATGTCTAACTATGAGACTAGACGTATCTTCGAGACGGGTTAAGATCGGCCGCATGATGGCAGTGGCCGGGCGCGGGTCCTCGTGCTGTGATGCGGCGCATTCGGAGGCGATGGGGAAATACCTGCGGGCCATATACCTGCTGAGCTTCAAGGCCCCGCCGGTCTCGACCTCTGGCGTGGCGGCCCGGCTGGGCGTCGCCCCGCCGTCGGTGTCGGCGATGCTGCACAGGCTCGGCGCGGCTGGCTTGCTGGCCGCACCGGGCAGCGGCGGCATCGCGCTGAGCGAGCATGGCCAGCGTCACGCGCGGGAGGTGATCCGGCGGCACCGGCTCATCGAGACCTTCCTGGTGCGGGCCGTCGGCATGGGCTGGGATGAGGTACACGACGAGGCGGAGGCGCTGCAGCAGGTGGTCAGCGACCTGCTGATCGACCGGATCGACGCGGCGCTGGGGCATCCGCGGCGGGATCCGCACGGCGACCCGATCCCGCAGCCCTCGGGTGATCACGTCGAGGACTGGCCGCCGGCGCTCGCCGGCGTTACCGCGGGTGCGCGCTTCCGGGTGGACCGGGTCAGCGACGAGGACGGCGCGGCGTTGCAGTATCTCGCCGAGCTGGGGATCCGGCCCGGGGTGGTACTGCGGGTGCTGGAACGGGAGCCGTTCGGCGGGCCGCTGTGGGTCGAGGTCGGCGGCCACCGCCGCGCCATGGGAACGCCGCTGACTCATCTGGTGCATGGCGTGGTCGAGCCGTGACCCCAACCGGAGCCGCGACCTGCGGCCCGGGTCACGCCGCAGCAGGTGCAGGCGCGGTGTTTCCCGGGGCCCGGGGACCGGGCTAGGTGAGCAGCTGGCGGTGGCCGGCCGCCGGCCTTCCGGTGAGCTGGTACCGGCGCCCGGCGAGCGCGGGTCACCGATCGGCGGCGGGCTGGGCCGCGCCATGGGAATCGAGAGAGGGCCCGCCTGGTGAGGCCGTTTGATCGCGTTAGCCGCCCGCTTGTCCCCGCGCCCGAGGGGGCGGCCGCCGGCGTAGCCGCCGGGTTGCCCGAGCTGGGGGCCGAGGTCCCGAGCGCGCTGGAGATACTGCTGAGCAAGGGCCGGGTGCGCGCGAGCCTGGCCATGCTCGGCCCGGCGTTCGTGGCCTCGATCGCCTACGTCGACCCGGGCAACTTCGCCACCAACTTCGCCGGTGGCGCGCAATTCGGCTACCTCCTGCTATGGGTGGTGCTGGTCGCGAACGTGATCGCGATGCTCATCCAGTACCTGTCGGCCAAGCTGGGCATCGCGACCGGCCGCAACCTCGCCGAGAACTTCCGGGCGCATTATCCCCGCGTGCTGACCTGGGGCATGTGGGTGCAGGCCGAGATCGTGGCGATGTCCACCGACATCGCCGAGTTCCTCGGCGGCGCGATCGGCCTCAACCTGCTCTTCGGGGTGCCGCTGTTCCCGGCCGGCCTGATGACGGGCGCGATCGCGTTCGGGATCCTCGGACTGCACAGGTTCGGCTTCCGCCGGTTTGAGCTGGTGATTACGGGGCTGCTGGGGATCATCTTCCTCGGTTTTCTCTATGAGACGCTGCGCATCGGCCCGTCTGCCCGCGGTTCGCTGGGCGGGCTGGTCCCCGGCCTGGCCGGCACCGGCTCGCTGTACCTCGCGGTCGGGATCATCGGGGCCACCGTGATGCCGCATGTGATCTACCTGCACTCCGCGCTGACCCAGGACCGGATGCCGTGCCGGGACGACCGCGAGCGCCGCCGCGTGCTGCGCTTCGAGCGCACCGACGTGATCATCGCCCTGGGCCTCGCGGGCCTGGTCAACATGGCGATGCTCGCCGTCGCCGCCAAGCTGTTCCACACCCCCGCCCTGTCGGGCCTGAGTACCCTGCAGCAAGCCCACGCTGAGCTGGGACGCCTGGCCGGCGGCACGGCGGCGCTCGCGTTCGCGGTCGCGCTGCTGGCCTCCGGCGCCTCCTCCTCCAGCGTCGGCACCTACGCCGGCCAGGTGGTGATGGCCGGCTTCGTCAACCTCCGCATCCCGCTCATGGTCCGCCGCGGCCTGACCATGATTCCCGCCCTGGTCATTATCGCGGTCGGGATGAACCCCAC
>Ga0335073_10016950_pt1 | contig 10188 bp, 13 predicted proteins | sample Lox_Sample_22_FD_207093 | JGI IMG/M metagenome (GOLD analysis project Ga0335073, IMG submission 207093) | Soil microbial communities from Loxahatchee National Wildlife Refuge, Florida, United States - Lox_Sample_2.2 | ecosystem: Environmental > Terrestrial > Soil > Wetlands | place: USA... | reverse complement strand
GGTGATACCTTCTAGAGTGAAGAGATTGGTTCCACGGGTCAAATCCCATATTTTGACACAATGATCCATACTACCAGAGAAACAACGATCTTTTTCCACATCATAAACAACAGAATAGACTTTAGCCGTGTGGCCTTGTAATCTCCATTTACACTCTCCAGTGGAAATTTTCCAAACACGAACAGTGTGATCGTAAGATCCCGAGACAAGGGTATTACCAGCCCCCGACAATGCTCTCACAGATTGAGAATGTCCAGTCAACTTCCTCAAGAAATAGGGATTCGTAGAATTTGTAGGTGCAGTTGTTCCAGGCGAGGTGGTATCGGTAATATTATTCGACTCTTCATTCGCCGCTTCAGGAGGCGTAGGGAGATATTTTGCAGATCCTTTCTTTGGAAGTGTCCAGACACGTAAAGTTGAATCTCTAGATCCAGTGACGATAATAGGTTCTTCAGGGAAGAATTCTCCATCATGGTTCATTCTCGGCATAATGATTTGTAGACATCGCACAGTACTGGTGTGTCCATAAAATATCTGTGTACATTCCGCCTTTTCAATATCCCATACCCGAACAGTACGATCAGTTGAACCGGAGACAAGGACATTATCAAGATACTGAAGAGCCCAAACACCTCCATCATGACCATGTAGAGTATGAGCTAACCTTCCCGTCTTAGTCTCGTAAATATTGATGGTCGAATCATCACTTCCAGAAATAACGCGATCGCCATCGAATTGCAGACAAGTTACTACATTTCTTCCATGTCCTTGGAACGAAATATGTCGTGGTCGTACATTAGGATTCATCCAATTACTTCGAACAATAAAATGTTGACGGTACATCTCTTTGTAAGGAAGTCCCTTTGGCACCGTTGATGCTGAAATTTTGTTATTGTTAACCGACCGCTTGCGTTTCTTGAAACTACCGCGTCGAGAACGTTGTTTGGATTTAGTAGATTCGATGTCTACGGCTGTTGGAGGAGTAAGGGAGGTAGAATCTTCTGTGCTGGTGGTAAATCCATCCTGTTCAAATCGATGCTTCCATAAATAATCATCTGCATCCACAATCTTATGCCATGTTTTACTCACTGCACCTGCCCTACACAAGCTCTTCGAATCCAAATATTTGAGAATATTCAACGACAATTCCACAGGCAAGTCAGCTAGGAAATCTCTTTGAAGTGTAGGTGCGATAACTTGGGCGGCAAATTGTAGGGTAGGAATTTGACATCTTCGTAAAAGGTGCCACAAGACGTAGGTTTGGACGTTTGAAGGCAGGACGTCGAAAGTTTCACACATGGCTGGGATTTGCATTATGGCGGGGTATCCAGAGTATGAGTTTATCATCCCAGGGACGGTGTAAGGGTCGTCTTCCACTTGCGGGGTCGGAGAATGATGAACGAGGGCCGTAGAGAAGTATTCAGGGTGATTGGCTGCGGTGACTGGTGATAATGTGGGTGAAGGCAGAGACATTGCATGGTCAGGAGATAACATACCGTCTTCATTCGTTGCATCGAGAGTAGGAAAGTCGTCCATAGCAACATCATCGACTTGACCTTGAGTATGTGGTGAGGCATAAGAGGGAGCTCTATCTTCAACATCGTAAGCTGGAGATGAAGCTCCTGAGGGAGAAGCTGAATGGTGTTCACTGTGCATGGCTGGCGTATGAGGATATTCATCATTATTGCCGTAAACGTCGGAAGGCATGACACGCTTCTTTAGCGATCCGAATTTGGAGCGAGGGTTGATATCGGCTAGGGAAACTGGTGATGCAGGACGTTTCCGACTTCCCGACGAACTTCGAGGTTGTAATGGTCGAGAGCGATTCTCATCGATAGGTGCTAGAGTTTCAGTTTCTTCTGTCTTGCTAATAATTCCATTATTCTCGCGAAGTTCGTTCAAAGTCTGCTGTAACTAAATCATTAGAGAACGTCACGCATCAACAAACATACCTCATATAACGAACGCGCAGGATCCTCACTTTCTTGAAAGAAAGTCGGCCGTCCATCAATATTGAAGGTAAAATTCTTTAAAAGCTCTGGCGTATCGGATTTCGCCAACGGATGCACTCTAGGATCCAGCTCATCCAAATTTCTGGGAGGCGGAAATACAAGTGGCGGAAAGGTGGTGGTGGTGGTTGTAGTGGTGGTTACTACTGTTCGCGTACTTGTTGGAGCAAAAGTGAACTGTGCCATTGATGGAAGAGATTGGTGGTTAATGGATCGCGTTGTGGATGCGGTTTTAGGTGGCGAGACAGTTTTTACAGTTGATGTTGGTGCTAGTGGTTTTGGAGCCGATTTCGCGGACGAACGACGTTTCATACGACCTTCTTTTGTCGACGGAAGACGAGCCAGAGGCTGAGTTGACATGGCTATCCAACACGGTCCCTGTGAACAGTGGAGGAATGATCACCAAGATATTCAGGCGGATCGTAGATAACTTTGAACAGGGGGAACACTTGGGAGTGATTCAAAACTTTGGTATGGTGACTTTTGAGGAGGTTGAGAGCTGTTTAAGGAAGGCGCGTACAGTCGAAAAGATCCTGTTTGTGCAACGACAGGAATATCAAGTATTTGTTCGCTAGCAACTCGAAGAGGTTTAGCGACTGATTCCTCCTCCGGCCAAGCGAGACGGACCGAACCGGTTACACACAAACGCTAACAACCCAAGTGATCGATCGGAAAGGAAAAGGGTCCCGCTTGGGTTTTTAGGGGAGACGAATAGGAGGCGGGGAGAGGTTGGAGGCTAGCGATCGTTATCGTGAGAGGGCGAGGTGAAGGGTAGAAGGTGGTGTGGGAGGTTGGTTGGTTGGTTGGTGGTTGGTTCAGGCAGCAGCACGCATGTTTGATGATAATTTTTTGATAGGGCGACGAAGCACTGTAAAAAATAAAGGTCTAAATTATATATAAATAAATAAGATGTACGCATTCACCCTCGGATCCCCGTACCACCAATGAATGGCTACTGCAATGAGAGTTAACTACCGTAATTGCGTGTCAAAGCGAAACACTGACCAACTGACCCACGCTGCTACAACCGCAGATAGAAATCAGCCGCAATCAATCAAAGTCAAACAGACTATAAGCAGCTGCTCTACCTAAACTCAAGAAACATACGCATACTCTCCAAGTCTCATGATTTCTACGCTGACGTATGTTACTCGCAGTACTTTAATAATTTTTGCGTAATGTTCCATTTCTTGCGCCAGTCCGTGCGCCCACACGCCGATATTGAATGAATGAATCGCCTCGCCTCGCCTTCCTTCGTGCTGCATGCGTCACGGTGACTCTTGTCTTATTTAGCCCTTCTTTGTTTCCACTGTGTAATTGGCAGGTTCGCACGCCTCCGCACGCCTCTTCTCCCACATATTTTTCTTTTTTCTTTTTCTCGGAACCAATGACCGTTCTGCTTTTGGAATTGCTGGTAAGCAGTACTCCTGGAACCTAACCCTGACATTTCTCCTTCCGCAGATCTCTCACGAACCTCGACCGTCAATCGGCCATTTGCCATCCCTAGTAGCCAGCATAATTTGATACTAACATATTGGTTGTGATGGCATCACTGGAAGCAAAAGCTAGAGCTCTATACAGAGCCCTCCACAGAGAGCTGACGTTACAGGTAACTCGCCTATCTCAGGATGTAGCTGACCTTGAATTCAAGTCGCAGCCCGCTCCTCATCTTACATTGAATATACCCCGCAATAAGATCTTCCATAATTACCTCCGAGATGTATTCACAACGAAGCAAGCCAATCCTGAGCGTCGTATAGCAGAGGGAAATGATGTACTGCTATTCCTCCGAAGTCAGCGGACGTACAAGACTTTACTGGAGCGATATAATCCGTCTGTGGGAATAGAGCAAGATGAGAAAGTTCGACGGACGGCTAGACGAGTGGGATTGGAATTGCCAGAGGACTTGAAAGCGAGAATAGAAGAGTCTGAGGAAGAGGAACCTCGCAAGGAGATACCATGAAAAATGTCAATCAATTAAGAGGTAGGATTTCACAGGTTACGTTGACGCAAGGACAATGATTTCGGGGAATAGATTCCACACACAGGATGGATCATGTAGCGAAATGGAAATGCATTTGCAAATATATACGAATGTCTATTCCACAACTCCGGAACGCCCTGTCCTCGAAATGTAATCTATTCTTTCTCGCCTTTATACACAAATCTCTGAACAACCAGGATCTCACACTCCTTCCCCACAGGCACACCCTCATCCTCCTTCTCCACTCTATCCTTCTTCTACGACATTAGTCACGTTCCAAAACAATCACAAACCTTCTTCAGTATTCCTTTAACGCGTAAAGCTCCTCTCCGTTCGGCTTTCATCATGAACCTTGGACTTTTCCATTTCACTTTACTGAACTCAATGTCCTCTGTGACATTTCGATCCCAATCAAGAGGTGCGTCGCCTTTACTCCATTTCCCACCCTTACCAACCATAAAGTCATCAGATGGTTCCCCAGGACGCTTTTTATTGACTTTCTTGACGGTAGATTGTAAGTTGACTGTTTTGAATCCTTCGTTGCGTTTCGTGTTTAAATCCGTAAGACTTTTTAGTTCTTTTTGGGAGAGTGACGTTAAAGGCGGTGTAGCTGGTCTTGTAGGAGCCTGAGGACGTGTTGGTGCTTCGACAACCTAAACATCAATATCTGTGCTCCGAAGCCACTTTTCCGTTTGGGGGATTGGAGAAGTACCTGTTTCTTGTTATTCTCGCCATTACGAGTAACTCGTTGAGCACCGCCAAGTTTCCCTTTCGGTCTCTCCAAAGTAACATTCTCACTAACTATCACTGGTTCCACAACAACCTTTTCCACTTCCGCTTTCTCCATTTTATCCATCGCAATTCCCTCTCCGGAACCACCCTTCTTATCTACCGCCACTACACCATTCTGCGCAATTCCATTTCCAACAGCTACATCTGTCGCAACAGTCGTCGCAATAGGTTTATTCGTCGCACTAGTTTTTGCTGACGAAGAAGGAACTCTTGTCGATCGTCTTGTTGTGGAGGGAACTGGTAATGCGCTTCCAAATGCCGAAGACAGTCTAGGTAATGCGGACCTACTTACTGAAGGAGGTGGTTGTTTTGCTGGAGATGGTAATGTAGTAACACCATTTGCGAAACGTTTAGTAGCTGTTTTGGCAGTTGAATGACGTTGAGAAGGAGGCAGTTGAGGAGGTCCCGGGGCTACAGGTACAGTGGGTACTGCGAAAGTGTCGTTACGCATGGGTTTTCCAAGGACACTAGACGATGAAGATGTGGTGTTGGTTTGTGAGATCTCAGATAAAGGAGTTTGTTTTGGCGCTATACCGCTATGGACGACTTTTTGCTTCTTAGCGGGAGACGCAAGAGATTGAGATAGAGTAGTGGATTCAGTAACTTTGGAAGACGATTGACCATCTTTTTCGACAAGAGATTTCTGGATCTGAGGCGGGGGTCCAAAAATCTTGGAATATACTTCATATCTCGGCGTCGCAAATTTACTCACTGTGTCTGTCGTACTAGTCAGAATTTTCTCTTTTGCGGAACTTCCAAAATTGAACTCGAATTTCGCTTTTGGTGTCCCTTTTATCGGTGTGGCTCTGATAAATATTTGCTTCCTAGGCGATACATTGACAATATTCTCTTTATCTTCCTTCACGGAAGCAAGTTTAGTAGGAGATTGTCTTAGTAACGGAGTTTGTCCCTCATCACCAAGTCGGGCTCGTTTAGTCGGTGCAGGAGTGATTGGACTTTGTAATCTCTTCGCAACAAGAGACGGTGGAATCAACGCTGGCGTATGTTTTAATACAGCTACTTTCGGTGTGGGAGAAGGAAGATTATCCAAGATAGGTTGTAACGCAGCACTTATATCTCGACGTTTTATATTATGTCTGGCCTCGCGGGAACGGACTCTGTTGGCGCGTTTACGGAGGACGTCGAGACGTGTTGTATTTGGTAGCGCAGGACCTATATTTCTCCTTTTTGAAGCCAACTATATTCGCGTTAGCCATATCTGACAAGAAAACGAAAGGGAGAGTACGTTTTCGAATTCCTGTGATTGCAGTTTAAGAGGAGATGGATTTATTGGTGGTTCGACCGGTATCTCAAACACTGTCGTCGGATCCAAAGATTTCCGTTTGCGTCCAGTATCAACAACATCTTGAAATAATGTGAATTGGGGAACGACGAATTGACCGACTTGATTAAAACCCACTGAGTCACTTGGTGCGGAAGCAGGATGATCTAATTTTGTAATAACGGTGGAGAATTCTTCGTCGCTGTTGATGGTTTCGCTTGATAGTTCATCTAATGCATCTTTAATTGATTGACCGACTGGGATTTGGATGTCTTGAGTTTGTTCTTCGATGTTGTAGTCCGTAGCTTCTGAGAGTGTAAGAAGACTTTCAAGATCCAGTGTATCGTCTTGATCCTGCTTTTGGGATTCTTCTCCGGGTGCCGTGGTTTTGAGATTCTCCTCGGCGGTTGGAGGAATAATCGACTCTTCGATTGCTGGCTCCCTAAGATTCGTCGTCAGACTTTCTGCCGCGGTGACTTCCTCAGGCTCGTCGGTTTCGACAACAGTTATGAGCTCATTCGTTTCTTTGGTCTCCACAACTCCCTCTTCAATTGTCATTATATCAACATCCTCCTCTTCGCTCTCAGATGCTGTGCCTTCGGTTGTCGACTTCGTTGGATCTTCTTCCACGACAGTAAATATCTCTTCCTTCATGGACTCTGCAAGAGCAGCGGCGGTAAGGATATCTTCGATGCTTCCATGAGTAGTATCTTCCATGTGATTTTGATGTTCAGGAAGATGGTCTGATATTGCAGCAACTTCAGCTAGGTAGGAGAGGAGCGCGAAGTGGGGATGATCTTCTTCTGGTTCAGCATTCACTGTATGTACTAACTATTAGCAATTGAGCTGCCAGAGAGGTTACTATTTGATAATTGATCGGTATATGTTGTGGTTACAGCCTCATGATGTTCAGTCTCGTCAAGTATTGGATTAGCTTGGATTTCAGGAACGGTGTCGCTTTTGGCGATCGAATCAGATTCCCGTGAATACGATGGAATGAGAATCTCTTGTTTGACCGGAGAGATGAATTCCGTTCGATCTGAGTCTGCCAAGACATCGAGATAGTCTGTAGGTTTGGTTTTCCGTGGAAACATTCCGGGTGATATAGCGAAAATGTCATTCTCTATCGGTTTGAGAAACGGAGTAGAAACCAGCTGAGTCGGGGGAGGTTTAGGCGTCGCCACAGGTGGAGCTAATTTGATGGGCGAAGCGGGCAGAGGAAATTCCTTGAAAGGTATGTGTGTTATTTCTGGCATTGCAATATTGTGTGAGCTCTTTTCTGCAAGAGGACTTTGATTTCCTATTATGTTAGAGAATGCCAAAGACTGGAATACCTTCATCAGCCTCTGCGTTGCTTTCAATGATAACTGTGATGCTGCTGTGGTCTGTTTTGATGGATGAGCCCTCTGTCCCTGACATACTGCTTGATCTTGTCATGCGAGGCCTAGTGGGTGTTGTTGCCATCTTGTCATCCCCTTGTTTCTCGGCGAGAGGTGATGAAGGGAGTGTAGAAATGCTTCTTCTAGTTCTCCGTCTTTTGGCCACACTATCCTCTTGAATATCCTTTTTAGTAGTCCTCTTGCGTCCAGTGACACGCGGTGTAACTTTTCGCCCCGATCGTGTAGTTCTCACTGGTGATAGTTCTTCCTCCTTTTCTGCCTCCTTTGGATGAGGTTCTGATCTGGATGAGGACAATCGAGTGCTTCTTCTCTGAGGAGAGTTTGTTATTGAACTTGATCGTTTTGAACGTGATTTTGTGAGTTTCCGTGGTGAATTGGTTGCTTGAATGATTGCTGCTCCTGGTGTGGGAGTTGAATTTGTTACATCTTTCAGTGGCGATTTTTCGAGTGCACTTGCAGAAGTCAACAACTCCATTGTGCCAAAACAAACACAGCAACTGCTACTGATAAATACAATGAACACCCAGCTGAATAACCTTAAAATCGATTGAATACTCAATACAATATGTTTTCGATGAATTTGGTGATGCGAATTTCCGTCAATTCGCGGTTGATGTGTGCTGCTGGTGTTGTTTACACTTAAAGGAGAGAAGTCACGTGCGGGTGCCACAGCAACGCTCCAGTGACCAAACTTTATTCTGTGCGCTACTAATTACGCTAATTGAATCCTCGAGGAAAATAAAGTGTTTAAGAGATGAGGCAAACGAGTCTTCGGTACTTCTTTCATGGACTATTTGGGATGCGCTCACTCTGTGCCGTCCCAGAGACGTCTCCTGATATTTGCACCATTGTACAGCTCAATCGCCAACATTCTCTTCATTAATTAGAAGAATGGAGTTATTCAAGTTGTCTACGGAACAATGCGCTCGCTACTCCCTAAAGCGTCGATTATCCCGCCTCCATTTCTCTTGTCATTTCCCGCTATATCGTCAAAACCGCCTTATAATCCCACATATTCGTCGAAGAAAAATGCATCCTTCATTAAATTTCTCTCCTCGCAACAAGTACAATATTGCACAGCAATCCCTCCTTTCCAACTTTCTTGATCCTAGGCAAGAAACCCCAAAAGAAATTACCTCAGTCCCAACCAAATAAACCGCTAATTCTCTATGTTCTCTTCAACAAAAAACCCAAAAGAATAATGCGCCTGCGATATCTTGAAAGGAAAAACGCCCCCCGTCATGTTACACCCAAATTATCATCACTATTGAAACAGATGTTGTACGTGTCGTTATCTATTATTGTGTCATGCATCCGTTGTTCATCATGATCCCCTACCTTGGTCGGTTCGTCGTCTCTTTCGTTCTCTATCTTCTTCTGTTTCTTCTGCCGATTCCATTTGACTTGGTGGCCGACGCTGTCCCACTCGTGGTAATCCCGGCGGAGGCATCCCGGGCTGAAATGATGACGGCTGTGGAAGTTCTGGTGGAGGTCCCGGAGGATATCGGATATCATACGGACCTATAGGAGGATATTCTCGACGTGCTGGACGACTAGTTGATTCTTCTCTTTGCGGTCTTCCGGTATATGGACCTCCTCTGGAGTCATAATACGATGGTGGTGGAAGCTGGGATGGAGGAAATGATTGACCACCGATTGTTGGCGTAGAGGGTGGATATCTATATGGATTTTCATCTCGATGTTGTGATAGACGTTGTGGTGGTGGTCCAGTTGTGGATCTTGTTGCATAAGGAGGAGCCATGTGGTGGGATCCATAAGGAGGTTGAGGTGGACCACCTGGATAAGATGTTGTAGGTGGCGGTAGGGGTGGAATCCCGAGACTTTGGATTTGCCCTTCTAAGGGATCTGGATGGTATGGATAGGGAGGCTGTGGTGCATGCTGCATGGAACCAGGTCCTGCTACTGTTGTACCCGGCGGTCTATATGGCAGAACATATGCACCAGGAGCTGTCTGCGCCCCGCCATGATGATTTTGGTGTCTTGTCAGTGTGGTGCGTCTAGCGTCAGCCTCTTCAGATCTCAACTCAGATACCTCGTAAACGTCTTTCCACAACCTGGAAAGGTACATGCATATGGCCTCTTTCCAGTGTGGATGCGTCTAAACGGTATCAGTTGGATTTTAACAAGGCGATTACCTATGTCTGGCAAGCGAACTACTGTCACTGAAGGATTTGTCGCATTGATCACATGTATGTGGTCTTTCGCCGGTATGCACTCGCTTATGCACAGTCAGTGCGGATCTCTGGATAAACTCCTTTCCGCATTCTTCGCATTTATACGGTCTAGATGAGATCAGACCATTTGGACAAATCTTCAAAGTTACCTTAATCCAGTATGTATTCGTTCTGCAAAACAGAAGTCAGCAAACTTTGCAAAGGGAACGTACCGTGTCGCACTAAATCAGACCTTCTAGCGAAAGTCTTAGAACAAGTACTACAAATGAAATCGCGACTGAGCGGCGCTGAAGAAATAGAGTGTCTTGCTCTTTCATGACCCGACGCATGAGGTTGCCCTGTTCGAGAAGGTGGTTCAACTGTAGTTACTGCAGCAGTTGACGTGGTCGGAGCGGAGACAGTCGATTTTGGTGAGCCAGAAGCGGCCTGTGACTTCTCCGAATCTGATTCCGATTGCCGCTCTTCTTCTCCAGCTTGTGGTTTGTTTAAAATGTTCCTGATATCCATACACTCGCTCCGACAAGTT
>Ga0335073_10016949_pt1 | contig 10188 bp, 8 predicted proteins | sample Lox_Sample_22_FD_207093 | JGI IMG/M metagenome (GOLD analysis project Ga0335073, IMG submission 207093) | Soil microbial communities from Loxahatchee National Wildlife Refuge, Florida, United States - Lox_Sample_2.2 | ecosystem: Environmental > Terrestrial > Soil > Wetlands | place: USA: Florida... | reverse complement strand
GTGTTCGGCGCCCCGATCGTCAGAACCACGCCGATCCAGGCCGAGCTCGCCAAGATCTGGACGAACATCCTCCGCTACACGACGTTCGCGCTCCCCAACCTCTTGATGATGGACTGCGAGCGCTACGGCGCCAACGTGTTCGACGTGATCGACTTGATCAACCGCGACTACCCGCGTGGCGGGATCGCGCAGCCGGGCATGACCGCCGGCACCTGCCTGCGCAAGGATTTCGCGTTCTCGGAGGAGCGCTCGGCCGCTCCCGGCATGCTGCTCGCGGTGTCGCGCGTCAACGAGTCCGTGCCGCTTTTCCTGGTCGAGGGGATCAAGCGGCGGATCGGCTCGCTCGCGTCGCGGAAGGTGGCGGTGCTCGGCTTGACCTTCAAGCGCGATACCGACGACGAACGCGACTCGCTCTCGCCCAAGCTGATCCGGCTGCTCGAGCGCGAGCTCGCCGACGTAGCCGTGTGCGACCCACACGCGCCGTCGCCGACCCAGCCGCTCGACCAGGCAGTCGAGGACGCCGACGTCGTGATCGTAGCCACCAACCATTCGGCGTTCGAGGGGCCCGCGATGCTCGCCGAGATCGTTTTGCGAGCGTCCGGGGACTGCCTCCTGGTCGATCCGTGGAACGCGCTCGGAACGGGGCAGGTGTTCGTCTACGGGGCCGAGGCTGTTGCGCTGTCTCCGGGGACTGGCTCGGTCCACGCCGCCCGCGGATCCTCGCCGCCGGCATGAGCCGCGTACTCGTCACCGGTGGCGCCGGGACGATCGGCTCGGCCGTGGTCAGACGGCTCTTGTCCGACAGCCAGTGGGAGGTGCGCGTCGCCGATCACCGCCGGCCACCGCTGTGGATGCGCGAAGGGTGCGAGATCCACACCGCCGACCTGCGCGAGGCCTCCGAGGCGCACAACGCCGTCGAAGGCTGCACCCATGTGATTCACCTGGCCGCGATCGTGGGCGGGATCGCGAACTTCCACAAGCTGCCCTTCACGCTGTTCGAGGTCAACAACGCTTTGACGGGGGCCGTCGTCCACGCCGCGGTCGACCTCGACGTCGAGCGTTTCGTCTACGTCTCCTCCTCGATGGTGTTCGAGCGCGCGACCGAGTTCCCGACGACCGAAGCACATCTGGATGCGTGCCTCGCCCCCCGGTCGGCGTACGGGTTCTCGAAGCTCGCCGGCGAGATCTACACCCGGGCCGCCCACGACGAGCACGGCCTGCGCTACACGATCTGCCGGCCGTTCAACGCCTACGGCCCCGGGGAGCTGCCGGACGTCGACGAGCCCGGGATCGCCCACGCAGTGCCCGACCTGATCCACAAGGCGCTCACCGGCAGGCGCCCGCTCGAGATCTTCGGCTCGGGCGAGCAGACGCGCACGATCACCCACGTCGACGACATCGCGGATGGGATCGTGACCTCGATGGCCTCCGACGCCGGCGAGAACGAGGACTTCAACATCTCGGCGTCGGAGGAGATGACGGTCGCGGACCTGGCGCGGCTCATCTGGGTCGCGTGCGGCAACGACCCGGCCCAGTTCGAGCTGCAACACCTGTCGAGCTTTGACGTGGACGTGCAGCGACGCTGGCCATCGGTCGAGAAGGCCCGCCGCCTGCTCGGCTGGGAGGCGCATGTGAATCTGCGCGACGGTCTCGCGGAGACGGTCGCGTGGCTACGTGATCAGGAACGCGAGGCCGCGGTCAGGGTCCTCGACTGAGTAAGTGGCGGGATCCGACAAGTACGAAGTCGCGGGCCCTTAACTCGTCCCGCTGAAACTGAACGTGCAGCCGCGCGTCTCGAGCTCGGCGAACATCGCCGCGGGATCGATGCAGCGCTCGGGCGGGTGGGCGCCGGTCGCGGTGAGCGCGCCCCGCGCGAACAGACGGACGCAGGCGGCGGCCGGGGCCGCGGTCGAGACGACCGAGCCCCCCAGCCCGAAGTGGGGCCGGGTTATCGCGCGGGCGGTGATGATCTCGCCGTCCGCCGCGCGGCTCACGACGAGGTGGACGGACACGGTCTCGTTGGACGGGGAGGCGGCTTCTTTCGCCGCCGCCTGGATCTCGTCTGGGGTCGCGGTCGCCAGTTGGTTCAGCCGCTCGAGCAGCGCCGGCGCCAGCGATAGTCGGAAGCTCGCGCTCTGGCAGCCGAAGCTCTGCCCGAAGGTGGCGAGCTCGGAGTGGAGCGTGTAGATCGTCTCGCCCTCGCCGATCGGATCGCCGTAGTCGACGGTTCCTCCGGGGGCGAGCGGCTCGATCAGTTCGGGTTGTCCGTTTTTGAGCACGATCGGCTGGAGCGTCAGCTCGTCAAGGAGAGTCTGGATCGCGTACGGCGGCCGCAGCCGGCCATCGTTCGGCGCGGCGGGGTCGCGTCCGGCGGCGAACACGTCGACCGAGTCGATCCCCTCGGCCCCTGCGTTTTTGAACCGCGTGACCGTTTCCGCCGCCATCAGGTTGGTCTTGCCGGGGCTCGATCCGATTCCGAGGACGGCCAGTCGGTTTGCTCGCTCGAATTCTCGGCTCAGCTTGAGCTGGTCGATCGTGACGTGGTAGAGGCCCCCGAGATCGAGGTAGTGGCAACCGGAGGCGAGCGAGGCGCGCATCGCGTCGAGGTTGATGCGATACGAGGCCGTGTTGAGGAGCACGTCGGCTTTGGCGGTGCTGAGCGCCTTTGCGAGTGCGTCCATGTCCCGGGCATCGGCCCTCGCTGCGGTCGCCTTTCCGCCGCCGTGCTCGTTCGCGACTGCGCCGGCCTTGTCGGCGTCGAGGTCGAGCAGCACCATGCTCGCGACCTCATCTGAGACGGCCAGGTCGTGGACGATCGCCGGCGCAATCGTCCCGGCGGCGCCGAGTACGGCTACCGATGCCTGTGCCGCGGCCATTCGCCTTTGAACCGTATTGGCGACAGCGTTGGACATATCGTCCAAAGACGGTGGTAGTTTCTCGCCACGGTCGGCTTGCCGCTCTGTTTACAACCGCGTTACCGTTCGCGTCGCTTTGGACACAACAGCTACACAAACCGAACCACCCGGCGGCGCCGTCGATCCGACCGCCCCCGGCGCAAAAGGCCTCAAGCCGGACGCGATCGGCTACATCTCGAACCTGGTCATCGCGATCGCCTCGACCGCGCCGGCCTACAGCCTGGCGGCGACGCTCGGCTTCATCGTCGCCGTCGCCGGCATCGGCCTGCACGCGCCGGCAGTGCTCATCGTCTCTTTCGTCCCGATCCTGTTCGTCTCGGTCGGTTACCGGTTCCTCAACCTCGCCGACCCGGACGCCGGGACGACGTTCGCGTGGACCACACGCGCCTTTGGACCACAGATCGGTTGGGTCAACGGCTGGGCGATCTTCCTGGCCGACATCATCGTCATGGCGTCGCTGGCCGCGATCGCCAGCCAATACACGTTCGCGCTCTGGAACGGCCATCCGCACAACTGGGCGATCATCCTGGGCGCGGTCGCGTGGATCGCGATCATGACCTGGATCTGCTACCGCGGGATCGAGCTGTCGGCCGAGATCCAGACCGTCCTGCTCGGGATCGAGATCTTCACGCTGGCGCTGTTCTCGGTTGTCGCCCTGATCAAGGTGTACTCCGGGCACCCGACGGCATCGGTCAAGCCCGCGCTCGATTGGTTCAACCCGTTCAACCTGAGTTGGGGCGCGCTGATCGACGGTGTTCTGCTCGGCATCTTCATCTACTGGGGCTGGGACTCAGGCGTGGCGGTCAACGAGGAGTCGCGCGACCGCCATCGCGGGCCGGGCAAGGCCGCCGTCATCTCCACGCTGATCCTGCTCGCGATCTACGTGATCGTCAGCGCAGCCGCGCAGGCCTTCCACGGCACGAAGTTCCTCGCCGACAACGCCAACGACGTGCTCAACCCGCTTGGCAAGGGCGTTCTCGGCTCGCCGCTCGACAAGCTCTTGATCATCTGCGTCCTCACCTCAGCCTCCGCCTCGACCCAGACCACGATCCTCCCGACAGCGCGCACGACGCTGTCGATGGCCCGCTGGGGGTCGATTCCGAAGGCTTTCGGCCGCGTGCACCCGCGCTACTACACGCCGACTTTTTCGACCCTGTTGATGGGTGTCCTGTCGATCGTGTGGACGGTCGCGCTGCTCGCCTTCAACCCCAACCAGGACGTGCTCGGCGACACGATTTCGGCCCTTGGATTCGCGGTCTGCTTCTACTACGGATTTACGGGCCTGGCCTGCGCGGTCTACTTTCGGCACGACCTGTTCAAGAGCGCGCGGAGTTTCTTCCTGGCGGGGCTTGTCCCCGTGCTCGGCGGCGTGATGATGGCCTACGTCGCGGTCAAGGCCTACAGCTACTACAACACCGCCGGCAACAACTACTCCAAGCCGTTCCTGGGCATCCAGGTACCGATCTTCGTCGGCATCGGCGGGCTGATCCTCGGGGTCATCCTGATGTTCGCTTCGTGGCCGTTCTTCAGCGGCTACTTCAGCCGGCCGTGGTGGCAGAGCGCCGATCCCGCGGTGCTCGAGGCCGATGCCGCCCATCGGCCGGAGCCGCTCGTGCCTGGCGAGCCGACAGAGCCGAACCCCGACCGCCACCACTTCCCCTAGCCACTGACAGCTAGACGCCGGCGAGGGACGCCACGCGGTCGCGATGCCAGCGTGAGTCCCCAAACGCGTGCCCGTTGGCATGCGCTCGCTTGAGGAAGAAGTGCAGGTCGTGCTCGTAGGTAAAGCCGATTCCGCCGTGGACCTGGAGCGCCGATGCCGCCACGCGGAAGCCGGCGTCGCCGGCGTAGGCCTTCGCCATCGATGCCGCGCGCGGCCCGGTCCCGGGCTCGTTGTCGAGCGCCCATCCGGCCCAGTAGGACAGCGACCGCGCGCCCTCGACCTCGAGCAGCATCTGGGCGCAGCGATGCGAGACCGCCTGGTAGGAGCCGATCGGCCGGTCGAACTGCGTCCGGTCCTTGGCGTACGCGACCGCCATCTCCATCGCGCGCTGGGCGGCGCCGACGTTCTCGGCGGCGAGCAGGGAGACGATCGTGGCGTATGCGCGCGCCACGGCATCGGGCGCGACCTCCAGCGGCTCCGCGGCAGCACCTTCCAGCTCCACGCGGAACAGCTTCCGGGTCGGGTCGATCCCCGCCTCGGCGACGAGCGTGATGCCCGGATCCGAGACGTTGTGCAGGAAATGGCGCCCGTCCGCACCCGACACGATCACGAAGTCGGCCGACGCCGCATCCGGCACCGCGATCTTCACGCAGGAAAGCGTCCCATCCGGGCCCGGTTCCACCTCCGAGTGATCGGGCGCCCAACCGGCGTGCTCGTCCCACACGGCCAGCGTTCCGCGCGCCTCGCCGCTCGCCAGCGGTTCGAGCCACCGCTCGCGCTGCTCCTCGGTGCCCGCCGCGGTCAGCATCAGCGCCGCACAGGTCGTCGAGAACCACGGGCTGGGCGCGAGCGCGTAACCCATCTCCTCGGCGATCACCACGAGCTCGACGACGCCGAGGCCGAGGCCGCCCCGATCCTCAGGGATGATCACCCCGGGCCAGCCGAGCTCGACCAGCTCCTGCCACTGCTCGTCGGTGAAGCCGCGGTCGTCCTCGGCGAGCTTGCGCACCGTCGCCAGCGGATAGCGGGCGGACAGGAACTCGCGGGCGGTGCGCTTGATCGCCTGCTGGTCGTCGCTGAACCCGAAGTTCATCTAGCTCGCTCCTTCACGCTCGGGGTCCGGTCAGCGCATCCGCGGGAGCCCGAGGACCCGCTCAGCGACGATGTTCTTCAAGATCTCGGTGGTCCCGCCCTCGATCGAGTTGGCGCGGGAGCGGAGGAAGCGATAGGTCCAGTTGTCGTCGGCGAGCATCGCGCGCGGACCGGCCATCTCCATCGCCACCTCGGTCAACGACTGGTTGACCTCGGACCAGTGCCACTTGCCGAGCGAGCCCTCGGGGCCGGGGACGCCCGAGCGCATGATCGCGCTGAGTCCGCGATAGGCGTTCAGCCGCAGCACCTCTGACTCGATCAGGAGCTGCGCGAGGTGCTGCCGGACCACCGGGTCCTCGGCGGCGACACGTCCGTTCTCCCCGCGCGTCTCGTGGGCGGAGTCGATCAGCTCACGGAGCGCGATCTGAACGCTCACCTGAAGCCCGAACGCCAGCGTCGCTCGCTCGTGCATGAGCGTCGTGATCGCTACGCCCCAACCCTCGCCCTCGGCGCCGACGATGTTCTCTTGCGGGATCCGCGCCTCCTCGATGAACAGCTCGTTGAACTCCGACTCGCCGGTGATCTGACGGAGCGGCCTGACCTGGACGGCGTCCTGCTCCATGTCCATCAGGAAATAGGTAAGCCCCTTGTGCTTGGGCGCGTCCGGGTTCGTCCTCGCGACCAGCATGCACCACTTGGCGTGGTGGGCGAACGTCGTCCACACCTTCTGCCCGGTCACCACCCACTCGTCCCCATCGCGCACCGCGCGAGTCTTCAGAGAGGCCAGGTCAGAGCCGGCGCCCGGCTCGGAGAATCCCTGGCACCAGATCTCGTCGCCGGACAGGATCGGAGGCAGGAACCGCTTCCGCTGCTCCTCGGTCCCGTGCGCGATCACGGTCGGCCCGCCCATCGCGAGCGCGAGCACGTTCGCCACCGACGGCGTCCGCGCGCGCACCACCTCCTCGTTGAAGATCGCCTGCTCGACGAGCGTCGCGCCGCGGCCGCCGTACTCCTTGGGCCACGACACGCCGGCCCAGCCGGCGTCGTTCAGCTTGCGCTGCCAAGCGAGGCGGAACTGGAAGGCGGCCTCGTCGCCGGCGGGCTCGCGCCCGGGGTTGTTGGCCGCAAGCCATTCGCGGAGCTCGTCGCGGAACGCCTCCTCGGCCGGTGAAAGCGTCAGGTCCATGGCGGCCCATCCTATCCGTGGGGACCGGCCGGTAGCCTCGATGCTCGAGATGAGTCAGCCCGCGATCGTCGCCGCTCCCCCGGAAAGTGAGCTGCCCGGCCCCTACGAGGTCGGCTCGTACGCGGCACGGCTCAAGCAGGAGCTGCAGAAGTTCGCCCGCGTCCAGCTTGTGGGCGAGGTGTGGGGAGTGCGGTCGAGCCGCGCCCGCGTGTACTTCGAGCTCCGCGACGCCCGCGGCGCATTGCCGTGCTCGATGTGGTCCTCAGACTTCGAGACGCTCGGCCTTCCCCTGTCCGACGGCATGAAGGTCGTGGTTGGCGGTGGCTGCGATTACTACCCGGGCAGCGGATCGTCCTCCCCATCGTTCACGTTCGCCGTCACCGAGCTTCGGATCGCCGGCGAGGGCGACCTCCTCGTCCAACTCGAGCGCCTCCGACGGCGGTTGCACGCGGACGGTCTGTTCGAGCCCCAGAAACGCCTTGAGCGCTCGCTCCTGCCCCGGACGATCGGAGTGGTCACCGGCGAGAGCGGCAAGGCCCGCCACGACGTCCGGGCGGGCCTCCAAAGACGCGGCTGGGCCGGCCGGCTGGTGTGGGCGTTCGTGCCTGTGCAGGACCGCCATGCGGCGCCCCGGATCGCGACCGCGCTCCGCGACCTGGCGGCGATAAAGGAGGTCGAGGTCGTGATCGTCGCCCGCGGGGGCGGGTCGCTCGCCGACCTGTTCGCGTTCTGCGACGAGGCGCTGTGCCGCACGGTCGCGCTGCTGCGCGTGCCGGTGATCTCCTCCGTCGGCCACCACACCGACCGCACGCTGATCGACGATGTCGCCGCAGTCTGCTGCTCGACACCCACGCACGCCGCCGAGGCCGCCGTCCCGATCGACTGCACTGCCGCGCGGGCCAACCTGCTCGCCGCCGGACGCCGCCTCCAAGTCCACAGCCGCCGAGCGATCGTCGAGCGAGCGCGCACGCTCGAACGACTGGCCGCCGCACCGGCCCAGCACATCGCGCGCCACCGCCGCCACCTCCACCAGCTGCTGCGCGAGCTGCGGGCGAGCGCCCGCCGCGTCGTCTCGGATGGCCGCTCGCGTTCGGGACGCCATGCGGTCGCACTCGACCGGGCCGTCGAGCGCGCGCGCACAAGCGAGCGATCTGCGCGTGGGCGCGAGCTCCAGCGGCTCGCGCTGGCGCTGGCGGCGCACGACCCCCAGCGGACGCTGGCGCGGGGCTACGCGCTCGTCGAGGATCCCGCCGGCGAACCCGTGACATCAGCGCCCTCGGCGCGCGCGGCCGGCGGGGTCCGCGTCCGCTTTCACGACGACGTTGTCGACGCGGAGGTTCGGTGAGCGCGGCCGATCCCAGACCGCCGGCGGACCCCGGCCTGACTTATGAGCAGGCCGTGGCCCGGATCGAGGAGATCATCCGCCGGCTCGACTCCGGCCAGGCAGGCCTCCGCGAGACGCTCGCGCTCGTCAAGGAGGGTCGCGACCTCGTCGAGTACTGCGCCGGCGAGCTCGACACCGTCGGCCAAGGGCTCGAGGAGCTCCGGCTCGACGACCTCGTGGCGCGGCTTGAGGGCACCCAGGGGCCGCGGACCGACCCGTGAGCACGTTCGACCTCCTGTCCGAGCTCGAGCTCGACGTCGACGGCTACACCCTCGAGGGGTTGCAGGCGAACGTCTCGAGTGGATTCGAGCGCCTCAGCACCGTCGTGCACCTGACCGGCGGCGGGATCGACGGCGTGGGCGAGGACGTCGTCTATGACGCCCTGGACCACATCGCGTTCCAGGACGCCGGTCCGGTCCACGCCCAGGCCCTGTCCGGGCGGCGCACCCTGGGCGAGTTCTGCGAGCTCATCGACTCGCTTGATCTGTTCCCGGCAGAGCCCGTCCGCGACGTTTCGCGCCTCTATCGGCGCTGGACCTTCCACAGCGCCGCGCTCGACCTCGCGCTCGCGCAGGCCGGGGAGCCCTTGTGGAAGCGTCTCCGCCGCGAGCCGCGCCCCGTGACGTTCGTCGTCTCGCTGCGACTCGGTGAGCCGCCAACGATGGATCCGATCGAGCGCCGTCTCAGCCATTACCCCTCGCTGCGCTTCAAGCTCGACCCGACGACGTCCTGGACCCCCGAGCTGATCGCCGAGCTCGTGGCCACCGGCGCGGTCGACTCGGTCGACTTCAAGAGCCTCTACCGCGGCACCGTCGTCGACCAGCCGCCGGACCCGGTGCTGTACGAGCGCGTGCTCGCGGCGTTCCCCGACGCCTGGATCGAGGACCCCGACGTGGTCACGCCCGCGACCGCCGCGGTCCTGGAGCGCCACCACGACCGGATCACCTGGGACGCGAACATCCACTCGATCGACGACATCGAGGCGCTCCCGTTCCCGCCCAAGATGGTCAACCTGAAGCCGTCGAGGATCGGCGGCCTGCCGAAGCTGTGCGCGACCTACGACTACTGCGCCGCCCACGGGATCCGGGCGTACAGCGGCGGTCAGTTCGAGCTGGGTCCGGGCCGCGGGCAGGCCCAGTACCTGGCCTCGCTGTTCCATCCCGACACGCCCAACGACCTGGCCCCGGTCGGGTTCAACGAGAACGACCCACCCGACGGGCTCCCGGTCAGCCCGTTGGCGCCGGCGCCGTCGCCGGCCGGGTTCCGCTGGGGTGATTGAGTGACGGGCGGTTGGGAAGAACCGTCCAACATGTGGACGTTTGCTCTTGCGGAGCGGCACTGATGGCCGGTGCCCTCGACGGTACGGTCGCGCTCGTGACCGGTGCCTCCAGCGGCATTGGCGAGGCGACGGCAGTCTCCCTGGCGGACAACGGCGCAGCGGTCGCGATCGCCGCCCGCCGGACCGAGCGCCTGGACGCGATCGCGGACCGGATCCGCGACCGCGGCGGTACCGCGCTTTCCCTCGGGGCCGACGTGAGCGACCGGGAGCAGGCGCGGGCGGCCGTCGAGCGCACTGCGTCCGAGCTCGGACGCCTCGACATCCTCGTCAACAACGCAGGCCTGATGTTGCTCGGCCCGATCGTCGACGCCGATTTCGAGAACTGGCGGCGGATGCTGGACGTCAACGTCGAAGGCGTCCTCAACTGCGCGAACGCTGCCATCCCCCACCTCCTCCGCGCGGCCGGCGACGGCCTCCGCGGCGTCGCCGACATGGTCAATGTCAGCTCGGTCGCGGGCCGCGTCGTCCGCCGCGGCAGCGGCGTCTACAACCTGACCAAGCACGGCGTCGGCGCGTTCAGCGAGTCGCTTCGCCAGGAGCTGGCCGAGCGGCAGGTCCGCGTGTCACTCGTCGAGCCCGGTGCCACTGACACCGAGCTGCAGTTGCACA
>Ga0335073_10016948_pt1 | contig 10189 bp, 8 predicted proteins | sample Lox_Sample_22_FD_207093 | JGI IMG/M metagenome (GOLD analysis project Ga0335073, IMG submission 207093) | Soil microbial communities from Loxahatchee National Wildlife Refuge, Florida, United States - Lox_Sample_2.2 | ecosystem: Environmental > Terrestrial > Soil > Wetlands | place: USA: Florida... | reverse complement strand
TGAGCTCGATGTGCTAAATTGGATTTCTAACAATACTCCTGAGCTTGCCGGCGACGCCGTAGGTAGGCGAGAGCTGCGCAGTCGTAAAGCCCTCGCAGAGGTCCGAGTTACTCAAGAACTGAACAACCTGTTCTCTCCTGATTCTCCTATGGCTAAGGGAACGTCTTGGTACCACAGAGGCATCCAGCACGAGATAAGCGGATCGCGAGGCTTGGCGTCGTTTCTCTCTGGAATATGCGACTTTGTATATTGCGAGACGCCCCGACTACGAAACGAAGTCCTAAATCGAAGGCACCTGTCCTCCGCGGGTGCGGCCGCGAGGCGCAACTTGATCGATCGGATGATAACTTCCGGCGCGGACGAAGCTCTGGGCCTATCGGGAAACCCGCCTGAGATGAGCATGTACTCGTCCGTTCTCCGCGCCACGGGTATTCACCGAAAGGAGGGCGAACACTGGATTTTTGGATCTCCAATGACGGATACAGGCCTGCAGCATGTTTGGGCCGCAATGGAGCAGTTCTTTGCAGATTGCGAGCTCAGGCGTAGGCCGGTCAGCGAGCTTTTTGAGTTATTGCAGAAGCCGCCTTATGGCCTCAAGCTAGGTTTGATTCCGGTACTGTTCTGTGCGGCGATGTTAGCGCACGACACTGAGATAGCAGTTTACGAGCAGGACTCGTTTGTTCCGGAATTGTCGGTCGAGTTGTTTGAGCGGCTCTTACGGTTTTCAGATAAGTTTAAGATTCGGCGGTACAACATCGAAGGAGTCAGGCGAGACGTTTTCAAGCAATTCGCCAACTTGCTGATCAGTAATCAGCAGCCGATCGAGCCGAGTATTGTCGCCGTTGTTCGGCCGCTATTTCGATTTCTATCCAGATTGCCCGAGTACACCCGCCAGACCCGGTCAGTGGGGAAGATTGCCCTCAATGTTCGTGAAGTGCTATTTGCAGCAAGAGAACCGGATGGAATGCTGTTTGAAGAGCTACCGCGAGCGTGCGAATGTGAGCCCTTCGGTTCGAATGGTAATCCTGCCCACGTTGCCAGGTTCTTTGCCGCTCTTCAGTCTGCTTTAGGGGAGCTGCAGCGCACCTACGACGAGATGTTGTCCGATATCGAGCGCCTGCTGTTTGCGGCGTTTGGGTTGTCGGGGGACGGACCACGCGCTGTTCTTCGGTTCCGCGCTGCGCAGGTATTTGCTTCGGCGGTAGACCCTCGACTGAAGGCCTTCTCGCACCACCTCTGCGACGAAGAACTGGAAGATGTATTGTGGATAGAGGCAGTTGCAACGTTCGTCGTCGGCAAACCTCCACGGGCGTGGACGGATTCCGACCGTGCAAAGTACGAGGTATTATTAGCTGAGCTAGTGCGAAGTTTTCGACATCTAGAGGCGCTTGTATTCGAACTTGCACGTCACCCAGACGCAGACCGTGCGCCGGCCGAAGTGATTAGAATTGGTGTCACCGATGTTCACTCAAAGGATGTTGAAGCGGTGGTTGCAATTCAGGCTGGAGATCGCGATAGACTTGCAGAAACAGTGCTACTTGTGGAGCGAAGTTTGGAAGAGTCCTGCGTTCGGTCCGACTCAAATCTGAGCCTGGCGGCACTTGCCTTGGTATGCCGTAACCTCCTAGATGACCTGTTGCGAGAACGTAGGGAGTCCGCAGAAAATCAGCCTATTCGAGGAGCCGAGAATGTCTGATCGCGTTCGGCACATACTGAGTTTATCCGGCGGTAAAGATAGCTCGGCCCTTGCAGTCTTTATGAGGGGTAAAGTGTCCGAGATGGAGTACGTGTTCTGTGATACGCAAAAGGAACTACCCGAGACATATGAGTATTTGGAGCGTCTGCAGGCTTACTTAGGCAAACCAATTGTCCGGCTTAACGCGACGCGGGGCTTCGACCACTGGCTGCAAGTTTACGGCAATTACCTTCCGTCAGGTCGAATGCGGTGGTGCACCCGAATGCTCAAGATAAAGCCATTTGAGGAATATGTCGGAGAAGACCAGGTCAAGAGCTACATTGGTATAAGAGCTGACGAGAACCGAGAGGGGTACATCTCTACAAAGCCAAACATAAGCGCGCTCTATCCCTTCAAAGAGGCGGGTATTGTCGAAGCGGATGTTTACCGCATTCTGGAGGAGGCAGGACTAGGCATTCCCAGCTACTATGATTGGAGAACGCGGTCCGGCTGCTATTTTTGTTTCTTTCAGCGCAAAGCAGAATGGGTCGGGCTGAAGGAAAGGCACCCAGATTTGTACGAAAAGGCTAAGGCATACGAGAAGATAGACGAGGCGACCGGTGTTCGCTACACCTGGAGTGAGAGAGAAAGCCTTGAAGAACTCGAGAACCCCGAGCGAATCGCTGAAATAAAGGAAAAGCAGATCAAGGCAATGCAGGCCGAAGCCAAACACCATAAGGGTCAGAAGCTGTATCAGATTCTCGGGACGGTTCTGGACGACGAGGATGATTCTGAACCCTGCTTAATCTGCCAGCTATGAGGATTTACCGTACCACATGAGCCATGCCATCAAACAGACTACGGGTAGGAATTGGCTGGATTGAACTGGAAATTCTGGCCGAGCCATATGTGGTTCTCACTTTCAACGGATATGCTCCTGCTTTGAAGGTGAAGGACCTGCGTAATGGGCTCGACTATGAGATGTTCATATCGGCGAAGAGTCTAGCCCAAGCCTTGGAGCCTCTGCGGTTGGCGAGAGGCGCATTTACCGGGATCAGAATCAAGCTGCGAAAGGAATCGGAGGATAGATTCTCCAGCTATATCGTTGAGAATCTAAACTGATGGAATCTAGCGCGCGAATCTGCCCTACGATAAGTTGTCTGGGATCGATTGCTGCCCGCATTAGTTCCAAGGGAAAAGCACCGCTAGGATTCCTGTCGATATTCGATTGGCTATCGGTTTCAGTGACACCCGCCGTTTCGATTGGATTTGGCAAGGATAATTGTGTCGTAATACAAATTCTTCCGGGTCGGCCCATTGCGCCGCAAACTGCGCTACAGCTGCTAAGCGGTGTGGTTCCTGAGTTGTTAGACTGTCAGATTCTAGGATTCGATGGCATTGAGGGCGTTGAGTTTTGGCGTGTTGAGGGATTCCATGAACATTTGCTATTTGAGAGCCTAGATTCCTTTGTTAACTTTACAGTAGAATCGAGCCAAGGCGCAAGCAGCATTACCATCACGAGTCCGTATGGATCCGACTATCTATATCCTGGATACAGTGATCGCACTGAAGTAGAATCAGCGCTCGCGTGGACAAGGATTGGTTCTCCTTTTAGAGATAAAGACTATTTACTAACATGGAACGTGCCTAACGATTCGTTTCAGATAGCTCCACCGCAGCGACCGAATATTAGTGCTCCGGAACTCTCCTTCAGCGCCAAGCTGGACATTTCGCCTGACGTTAGGGCAAGGCTGGTCGTCTCACCTGCCCTATCTTCCAAAGAGCTAGTGCTTTCAAAGAATGGCCGTATTCTCCAGCGCTCGGTAATGCCCAAGAGTGTAACCCGCTTATTGCCCCTAGAGGCAGGATATTACTGTGAGGTGGATTGGCGCAGTTTCAAGACAGCGGCTGATGGCAGTCTCGTGATTGCTGGCGATGTTCGCGATCTAAAGGCCAAAGCCTATGAGCGTCTCACAGCCGCATTCGCAACGGTACATTTTAAGGACTTTTACGAACAAGTTCGGTCCAAAGAGCTCGAAAGGGAAGCCGATGAATTAGAGAGGCGAAAGGGCATTCTTTTGAGGTCGCGATTTGTTTACTTCGGTGATCAGTTAGTGTTTCACGAACCCACCAGCGAAAATGATGTGGTCGTATTGCTTAGCAAATTTGAAGGTCTGCGCGCCCTCCCTATGCAGCGGTTCCAGTTGCTGGAATACACGCCTCGCGAGGGCATTGATGCTATTGCCAATATCCGAGTCTTCCCTGAAGAGCAGGACGATCTATTTGAACCGATTGAGTGCGAGTTCTCGTTCGACAATTTTCTCTTGCATGGTCACCCGGCAGAACATGTAAGATATGTCCTTTGCTGGACAATTGGAAGCATGCGCCCGCGTCATCTTTCCAGAGACGATCACCATCGATGGCTGTGGCGGTTCGTCATGGGAAAGCACCATCTCCGCATTTTTGAGATGCGGCAATTTCCTGGCGTTGAAATTAAGGAGAATACATGAGTAATTACACCATAGAGAGTGTCCTGAGGCGGGAGCAAGGTGAAAAGACTTATTTCTTTGGCAGTATGCGAAATGATGTCATTAAGGCCTTGACCGAAGTGCTCGTAATCGAAAAGAGCCCGAAAAGCTTCTTGGAGGAAACGACCGAAGGCGGTTACCAAAGACCCGCGACTTATTCACGGCAGCGACAAATCAAGGAATACTTAATAAGTAACAAAGATGCTTATGTTCCGCCGGTCCTAATCAATGCTGCGGGTGGTTGGACTTTCCGTCCATATGATGCTAATAGGCCAGATATTGGCGCCCTTGATGTCCAGGGGAGGGCTCACATCATTGATGGTCAGCATCGTTTGGGTGGTTATATTGCGGCCTGGGAGGAAGACCAGGTGTCGGCAAAGGTTGATTTCATTGCGTTTGAAAACCTGCCGCTCGAGAACGAGCGTACCGAGTTTAATGTGATTAACACAACGCAGAAGGGAGTGCCGAAGGCAATAAGTACCTACATAACAAGGGATGAAAACGAGCAGAACTGGGTTGCTTGGGAGTTCAATCAACGTGAAGACTCGCCGTTTCACGGCAGAATCTCGCGCATCGGTAAATTATCTGGGAGCATGCTGCTGAACCTGCAGAGCGTGGCGAAGAATGTTAGCCGCACTTTCGAGCATGGTAGTCTTGAGGGTCTTGAGAAGGAAGCGTGTCTCAACTATCTAATAAAGTACTGGTCGATTATTCGGGATACGTTTCCCGATGAGTGGGCCGACGGCGACAAAGCCAAGAAGGCTGACTGGGACTACAAAATGATGGAGCTAACCGGCTTTATTGCCTGGTCTCTGATAGCTCCTAAGGTGTTGGGTAGGGCCTATGATCCGACTACGGACACGATGAATTGGGAGATTGTTGAGAAGCTGGTCTCGCGTGTCAGACCCCTTGACTGGCGTAAGGACGGCAAATATGCCGGGAGGACTGGTGAGGTGGGCGGCAAAGAGATTATGCGGGACATGGAGAGACTCATCGACGCCCCCGAGAGTGAATAGGACGTCTCATGCCCGCAGTGATATCTGAGGCCGGATTCCCCTATTGTGAACGGGACGATGTTGAAGCGTTTCGTATCGTCTTTGGAATTGAGACCTTCCTTCGTCGTATGCTGCGTTGGGAATCCTACGGCCAATATGGCAGAACGTGGGATCATGCCATCCCGAAGGCGATTTTTAGCGAAATCGAGAATCGCCAGAACCAAGAGCGTGACTTGGTGGTTGTTGACCACTACGAGAATTCTCCCTTCTCCTTTCTCCTCACGACCGAGCTTGAAAGAACAATCACGGAAGGACCTTTGTGGAGTAAGACATTTTGCAAGTTTTTCCCTCCTCTTGCGGTAGTAGCTGCAGATTTTCAGGTGCTGTATGGAATTCGCAACAAGGTCGGACATTTTAGGCCGATCACGGAAGACGACCTCGCCAATCTGGGCCATATCCGCCGGAACCTCAGGAAGGCCGCCAGTCATTACGAAGATGTGTCACAGCGCATTGCATATATTGGCGGCTATTTAGAAGAGCTTGAGTTAGCGTGTGATTCTGCCGAGCAAGAAAAGATCGAGCGGATTTTGGGGAAGGCGGACGCCAAACCGTTGTGGAGTTACTTCTTGAATGACTTGCAACAGCTATCTGCCGATGGAATTTCCATAGGAATAGGCACCCTCGCACATCATGTGTTTTTCCAGATTAGAGTTGCCGGTACGCTGCCTGGAAAAGCACTATTGAAGTTATTCGACCGCTGGTGTAATCAAATTACATTTGTTTCGATAGGTCAGCTAGGCGATTTTATACGCGTCTTCATTCCCCTTATTGAGGCCAAAAGTGGCGCTGCTCAAGAGGTGGCAGCCTCGATTTGTGGGGCTGTAAAGGGGAATATCGGCTCTGCTTCTGTTGAACCTCGTTCCGAAGTGCTGCAGCCGTTTGGTGTCGGGAGACGAGAAGCGATTCTTAGCGAAGGTAAGGCAACATTTGTCAGCTTTGTTTTCTAGAAGGATGTCTGAGCTGCCACGGGCAGTGCAGCGAGAACGGACTGCAATAAGACGGGTGAGTCCGTCACGGCCCATTCGAGTTGCCGTTGCCGACGGCGTCGTGAGTATTGACACATCGGTGTTTGATTACGGGTGCGGTCATGGGGCCGACCTCCGTTATCTCGAATCAATGGGTATTGCCTGCTCTGGGTGGGATCCAGTATTTGCTGCGAATGCCGATCGGGTCGAAGCTGATGTCGTTAACCTCGGATATGTCGTCAACGTAATCGAGGATCCGCACGAGCGAGTCGAGGTCCTGCGCCAGGCATGGGCTCTTGCTCGACGCCTGCTGATTGTTGCCGCAAGACTGTCCCTTGAGGCGGACCTTCCATCGCGCCCCAATTGGTTTTCGGATGGATTTCTTACGGCTCGCGGCACATTCCAAAAGCTGTTCGAGCAGCAGGAGCTGAGGGAGTGGCTAGAGGAGTCGCTCGGAGAAGCCGGGATAGCTGCTGCCCCTGGCATCTTTTATGTATTTAAGGATGCCTCAGCTCGCGAATCATTCTCCGCATCTCGATTTGTCCGCTCGTATCCGAGCCAGATTGCCAGTCGGTACCAAACACTCTACGAGCAGCACCAACAAGACTTCACGTCTCTCGCAGAGTTTCTGAGCGAACGCGGCAGGTTGCCGCGCCCTGAAGAATGTGCGGCGGCAGCAGCATTGGAAGCGGAGCTCGGAAGTATCAGACGTGCTGTGCTGGTCTTGAACAAAATCAAGGGTGCGGCCGCTTGGGAGCAGGCTCGAGACAGGAAAGCCAATGACCTCTTAGTGTATCTTGCATTGAGTCGCTTCCCGAAGCGGTGTAAATTTTCAGAACTGCCAAACGAGACACAACTTGATGTGAGAGCTTTCTTTGGGACGTACAGTTGCGCGTGCGAACAGGCGGACGCTCTTCTCTTTTCTGCTGGCAAGCAAGCAGTGATCGACGAGGCTTGCCGTTCGGCTAGTGTTGGCAAGCTGACCACTGATGCACTCTATTTGCATGACACTGCCTTACATGAAATGCCGGCGGTGTTGCGAGTGTATGAAGGATGTGCGCGAGTCCTGGTCGGCAGGGTGCAGGGAGCAAACGTCATCAAATTGCGGCGTGACAAGCCGAAAGTTTCGTATCTCTACTATCCCGGTTTTGAGAGCATTGCCCACCCCTCGCTTATGGGTTCACTGCGCGTTGACTTGCGGAGGCTTCGGGTGAACTACCTCGATTACGGCAGCTCAGATAATCGGCCGATCCTGCATCGGAAGGAACAGTTTGTTTCCCCCGCTCATGAATCGCACACGAAGTTCATGCGGCTAACAAAGCAGGAAGAGGATCATGGGCTATTCGATCGCAGCGAGTTGATCGGATACGAGCAGCATTGGAATGAATTGCTCAGGTCTCGTGGGTTGCGAATCACAGGCCATCGGCTCATACGTCAACGAGGGGGGGGCGTTGAAACCCGGTAAACGCCAGGAATTTACGAGACCCGATCTGGACGAGAATCGCGGCCCAAGTCTTACAACTATTGCGGTTAGTGTCGGTTGCGGTGCGATGCAGCAGACTTGATGGCCGCGCCGCCGATTCAACCCGCTTCCGACCGTGCCAACCTGGACGTGCCCCCATTTCGGCCATGTTCACCGACCGGCCGACATCCGTGGAGTTCGATCACCTGCGCTGTCAGAGCGGTGGTCAGATCTTCGACAGCAAGCCGGACAACCGAGAAACACCCTCAACCTCCGTTTGATGGCGGCTACCCTGCCGCCGGACTGACCAGCGACGCCTCGGGCAACCTGTACGGCACGGCTGAGTTCGGCGCGTCGGTACTGTCTTCAAGCGCCTGGCTATTTGGCAAACAGCGATATGGTTGCCGCGGCGGCTGATTCCACACAGGCGATTACGCAAAACACGTCAAAACACACGTCATTGAGCCGGAACGGGTGCACCGTACTCGACTGTCCGCCAGCCAAATCCCCTGACACTCGCGACGCCGATGCGGTATGTTAGCGAAAAAGAATCGTGCGCTTGCATGTTGAAATTCCGCGTTTTGAGGACATCCTCAATGAAGGGTATTCGTATCGATAGCTGCCAAGGGAATGAAGTGTTCCGCGAGGAGATCGCCAAGAAAAAGCAATGCAAGGGGGTTCGAGCAGCTCGATTTGGGAACTGTTTAGCGTATTCTGGTGCCTCACTGTCAGTTCGGACAGAAGCCGGAGGTAAGGCACTATGGGCAGTAAGCTTCCGCCGGATATCCTGGAGGATTGGGCGCAGCTGTCTGTGAGCTCCCGTTCACCGTCGTGCGATTGGGGGCCGGTCGAATCCATCTTAAATGCTGCTGAGGCGTACTCGCTGACCTCTAAATCGAAGCTAGCGAATTTGCTCAGTGAATCGGATCAGGTGCTGAATCCACTTCGCGATCCTCTTTGGGTTGATTTTGGACTTCATCGCTGGTTGGACAACAAGCGAGAAGAGAATTATTCCGACTGGTTAGCGTGGATAGTCAGTCAACTTAAGAGCGAGGAGATTCTCGCCTTGCTGTGTCCGGCTGACTTACACATTGCGGAATGTTGCCGGCACGCGCTCCCCCAGGTCAACCGCGAGGTTTCCATTCCGGGTGGCCGACTCGACATCACGATTCATCTGGGCGCCGAGACCGTCATCGTCGTGGAGGTGAAAAAGACCTCCGCCGAGGTGGCAGATACAGCCAAACAGGAGCATTACGCCGACGTTCTTGCCGGAGAATCGACGCGCTACGCTCCTCGAGTACTGCTCGTGGTCGAAGGAGAAAGCGATGAGTACGAAGGAGCTTTTAAAAGGCTCCGCTGGAATGATTTGTGCATTAGTCTTCGGCGCATGTCACCCGAGTTGCAGAGACGCCTCGGATCTACCACGGCCGCGATGATCTTGGGTTTCATTGGAGCGGTGGAGCAAAATCTTCTCGGGCTTGTGTCGCCCCACACGGGCTACACCGGAAGGACGTTGCTGTACGGAAAGACCGCACGGCACATTGAACGAAGCCTGTTAGCGGAGGATTCATCTGAGATGAAAACACCTCGCGATAAAGATGCCGATGTGCTTCTGGCGAGAGGAATTGATTCCTACTCACAGGCACTTAATGCAATTTCCGAATTTGAAAGTATTGCGTTGGACGAGTTGCGCACAGCACTGGAAGACTTGTTAGCCGAAGTTGGGAATGGGATGTCTATTGATATCTCGGTATCGGATTTCAAGGAGTATAAATGGCCAGATAAGCTGAAAGATACCTTAACGTACGGTGGTAAGGACGCAAGCCTCGGATTTCAAAAGGCGGAGAAGCCCATAGGATGCTGGCACTCTTTTTACCTTTGGTGGCATGAAAACAAATGTCATTGTGTCGCCGAGGTCGATTTTTCGAATACGCCAACCGCGAAGAAAGCAAGCGATGCTCTGCGCCAGCATAGTCAGAAGTATCCAATACAGTTAGATGGCGCAGGAGTTTATCTCTCCAAAGCGGTATCGCCTGATGAAGAGAGTTTCAATCAAACATTGCGAACGGTCCTTCGGGAGTGGGCCAGCGCATGGAAACGTGCCGGCGGATTGAAGGAATTCGCAAAATGAGCGGGGCCAGTGCCGGTAGGGGCAGCCTGACCGACGCGCCAGACTTTCGAATTGCATAGCTAGGCAGTCGTAATCGCTAAATCACCATCTTGACTACCTTTTCGTTGGCCTCACCCATCGACGGGTCCATCGCCGCGCCGTATACATTAGCGATGGTGGAGATGTTCGCGTGCCGCATCAATTCCTTCTCGATGTCCAGCGGCGTACCGTTGTCATTGAGCCACGCGCGGAAGGTGTGGCGGAAAGCATACCATTTGGACCCCGTGATTTTGCCGATTTTGGGTGAATGGAATCTGTGAGATACAAGGGGCGCTGGCGCGCCCCTTTTGGACCAGCCGTTATGAGAGCCGGCGTGCGAGATATTTCAGGATCC
>Ga0335073_10016946_pt1 | contig 10190 bp, 10 predicted proteins | sample Lox_Sample_22_FD_207093 | JGI IMG/M metagenome (GOLD analysis project Ga0335073, IMG submission 207093) | Soil microbial communities from Loxahatchee National Wildlife Refuge, Florida, United States - Lox_Sample_2.2 | ecosystem: Environmental > Terrestrial > Soil > Wetlands | place: USA... | reverse complement strand
ATCCACGTATCTCCCGGCGTGAGCATGAAAGACAGGATGCCGTTGATGATGATGAGAGTGGCTACTGATGCACCGGCATAGACCCAGCCGACGGTAAGGTGCAGCTTTTCGTCGATGCGGCTCCACGTGTAGTAGTAGACCGCGATCGTGGTCAGTTCGACAGTAAAGAAGACCCACTCCATCGCCCAGCCGAAGACAAAATTGTGAATCAGCGTGCTGGTTGCTTCAGGATGGCTGAGGCCGATGGCGAACCAGATGCCCACACCGGAGACCGTGCCGAAGACGGCGGTGAGCACAAGAAAAAACTTCGAGTGGCTGGCGATTTGATGGAGCCAGTCGGCGCGGAGATTTAAATCTGTCATGCGCATCGCTTTGCGTTCGGCAAGCGGGAGGTAGAGGCCACCGCCGACAGCGAACTGCGAAATCATGACGTGAAAAATGGCGATCAACCCGATCACCCAACCCGAACCCAAATGCGGGATGTCCCAAAATGGATAGTTCATTGTTTAAGCTCCGAGCTTTCAGCCATCAGACTTCAGCCGTCGGGTTTCTCTGCGTGCAGTGAGGATTTCTCGCACTGGCACAATGAGCTGAGGGCTGAAAGCTGACGGCCGTTGGCTTCCTCATCGAATCGTCCAATACCCAATTGCGGTTGTGGCCAGCAGTAGAAGAACTGCGATCAGGCCGAAATAATGAGCGTTGCGCGCGCGTTTGCCGGCTTCCCGGTTCGAATCGTAAAAGGGAATCAGCACCCACAGGGCGATGCCGATGGTGAACAGCAGAATGCCCGCGATCTCACCGGCTTCGCCAGGCAGAACGGAACCGAGCAACTTGAGCATTTCGAAAGGGCTCATGAAATACCACTCGGGGTGTATGCCCATCGGTGCGGGCGCCAATGCGTCGAACTGTTTGCCCAGTTGCCAGGGAAACACCGAAGCGAGCAGAGCGAGCACGTTCAGCGAGATGAGCCACATTGCCAGATCTTTGCGCAGGAAGTTGGGCAGGAAGGGCATGCTCTTGCGCTCGCCAGCGGGTTTTTCCTCTTCGCTGGGCGGCGATGCGTTGCCGTGCTTCTGAACCAGCCAGAGATGAAAGCCAAGCAGCGGCAGGAAGATCGCAGGCAGGACGACAACATGCAGAGCGAAGAATCGCTGGACTGTAAATTCCGTGACGTCGGGACCAGCACGGAGGATGTTTGCGATAGCGGGACCGACGAACGGGATCGCGGCAGGAATCTGCAGGCCAACCTTGGTGGCGAAGTAGCTGAGTTCATCCATGGGCAGCAGGTAGCCGGAGAAGCCGAAGATCGATGCAATTCCAAGCAGTGCCATGCCGCTCAACCATCCGAGTTCGCGAGGCTTGCGGTAGGCCTTCATGAAGTAGACCGAAAACATATGCACGAGGATCGAGAACATCATCAGGTTGGCCGACCAGGAGTGCGCGGAGCGAATCAGCCAGCCGAAATGCATCACGTAAGTGATCTGGCGGACCGATTCGAAGGAATCGGCACCGGGGCGGTAATACACCAGAAGCAGTACGCCGGTGAAGCACTGCACGATGAAGAGAAACAGCGAGATGCCACCCCAGTAGTACCAGAATGATTGGGCGTGGACGGGTACCGTTTTCTTGCGTGCAAACGCGGCCAGATCGGACAGGCCGAGGCGCTCGTCAACCCAGTCATAAATCGAAGCGGTCTTTGTGGTCATGCCTTTTATCCTTCTGGGTTATGCGCTGACGCGTTATGCCCGGGAGACTTCTACGGCGTTTTCGCCGACAACGACGTTGAACTTCTTGAGCGGTTTCGGGGGAGGGCCGCTCACGTTCGCGCCGGTGTAGGGGTTATAGACGCCGCCGTGACAGGCGCAATGGATGCGATCCATTTGCGGCTCGTATTGCACGGTGCAGCCGAGATGCGTGCATACCGCCGAGAGCGATGCCCAGGTGCCATCGGTATGGTGAATCAGCATCGCCGGAGACGAGCCGAACTTAAACATCAGCACCGAGCCTTTCGGCAGCTTCTGGGCGTCCTTCAGGGAAACTTCCCTCACGGCTGAGGTGCTGGCCGCCATCTCTTCGGGCGAGGCGAGGTAGCGATAGATGGGATACGCAAGCGCCGCGGTGTAGCAGAGCCCGGCCGCACCCGCAGCAACAAGAAATGCGCGGCGCGTGGACTTGTCAGCTTCTTCGCCGGGCTTTAGCCGGGGTTCTTCCAAAACAGTGTGCGAGCTCATTACGCCGCTCCTTCCATTGGTTTTTGTGCGCGTGCCACCACTGAGATCAGCCAGCCAATCACGCCGAGTCCGCCGACGAACAACACGAGAAAGAGGCCGACCACGCCCCAGTTGGTTACTACTGTCCGGTTCCACACATCGAAGCCCTTGGCCAGCAGCGAGAGATCGCGGACAGCGTCACGATAGATGACGAGAGTCAGTTCGATGAGCAGCGCCAGCAGCGCACCGGTCCACGCAAGCCAGTTGGCGGCGATCCGACCGAATCCGGCGAGTGCCCCGGCAAGGATTGCAATGGCCACCAACACCAGCCAGCCGTATCCGGCGAAGGCGAAGAAGTGATAGAGCGGATGGGTTGCGAGGCCTGACTTTACAGCATCGGGCTGCACGCGGGCTGCCCAGAGGCCGGCGATGAGATACATCACGCCAAAGGCCGCGGCGAGCTTTCCACCAATGCCGGCGATGAAGCGCTTCTCGTCCGCCGCGAAGGTGTTACGTGCCGCGAGATAGACGAGCCACAGGCCGCCGACGAACAGTCCCCCCGCCATCATCATGAGCCAGCGGGGCATCAGAGTGGGATCGCTGGTGGGCAGGTAGGCACCCAGCGCTGAAGCTGAGTACATATCGCGCCATGCCTCGGGGCGGAGCATCAGGGTCATATTGGTGGAGAGCATGCGTGCGATGTATCCGGAGAGAAGCCAGGCTGCAAGGCCCACCCACCAGGCTGATTTGCCGGCCTCAAGCCGCGCAGAGAATTGGTACAGCAACCAGTAGGTTGCGCAAAGCACAAAGACAATCGAGATCCAGTAGATGCCGATCAGGACGCTGGAGGTGTACAGGGCGCGTCCGTAGAGTACCTGCGCGAACAGCAGCGGCGGAATACCCAGGTTGATCACGTAGGTCATCACGACAGTGAGGCGGCGCGCGATGGCACGTGCGGTGACACTGGCGTGCGGCGAGTCGCGGAACACGCTGAGGATGACGGCAATCAGAAGCCCGCCGAGCAGCATTTCCACCGCCACAAAGTGCAGCGCCAGCGTCACGATATGCAGCAGTTTGATCAGCCATATCGGGGCGGGCAAAGGAATGGGATCTACAGCAGGAAACGGTTGCATGACGACGTCAAGAAGCCCCTTTCACGGTTCGAACGCTTGCGAGGGAGAAAGACAGGTCGGAATTCGATTTACGGCAATATGGAACCACCAGGCGGTCGCATTGCGCGGACATTTTGGACCGTTTTTCTCCAAATGCAATTGGAAGAGACAGAATTAGCGGACAGGCATATAAGGGTCTGTGATGGTGGATACAGGCGCATGTGACGTTCTTAGGTAACCTGCATTCATTCGTCGCGAAATTGGACTCGATAAGTCCGCTTCCGCCTCGCCGGAGAAAGCCATGAAGCCAACCCTCGGAGACGGTGAACCTCTCGAGAAGTGCAATTCCTCAATGCAGCTGACGCGTGCTGCCGACTACGCTGTGCGCGTGATGGTGCACCTGGCGACCCTGCCTGAGGAGAAGCGAGCGTTCCTGCCCGACCTGGCGAGATTGACCGGCACGCCGGAGAGTTTCCTCTCGAAAGTGCTGCAGGGGTTGACGCGCGCACAGTTGATCTCGTCGCGACGGGGCAAGGCCGGAGGATTTGGGATTTTGCCGATAGGCCGCGAAGCCACAATGCGGCAGGTGATTGAAGCCATTGACGGTCCCATCTGCCTCAATGTTTGCCTGAATGGCGGCAAGGATTGCGCGCGCAAGTCGTGGTGCCCGGCGCATCCGGTGTGGGCCCGGGCGCAGCGAGCCATGCTGGACGTGTTGATGAGCGTGACGGTTGCTGCCATGGCAGCGAAATCTTCGTCACGCCTCGATTCTGCGACGCCCATCGCCTTGCCAGTCGAGTAGTGGCGCGCGGCGAAGCTCGTTGAACAACGCCTTGCATGTAACCTGGCCTTTCGTGCTCGCGTTTCCTGTATTCTCATCTACACACGCAATCGGGAGGCAGTCATGTCCTGGTACCTTATCGTCTGGCAAAGGGCAGCGGACTTCAGCGGACGCTCCCGCCGCAGGGAGTACTGGATATTTAATCTCTTCAATGCAGTTGTCGTGATGGTGCTCTTGCTGTTGGCCGTTCTCTTTTCTGATCGGAACAAGCCTGGCGCCATTCCGTTTTTTCCGGCGTTTTTCTACTGCTTCGTTGTCTTTGTCCCGTCTCTTTCGGTGACCATCCGGCGCCTCCACGATATCGGCAAAAGCGGCTGGTGGTATCTCATCGCCTTCATCCCCTTGATCGGGGGCATCTTCCTCTTCGTTTTTACCCTCCTCGACAGCGAACCGGATGCCAACCAATGGGGACTCGACCCCAAGGCATCGGAGCGCGTTCAGGCGCCGCCACCCTATCCGATGTACCGCTGATTTACCGCTAATCGCTCCATCGCCGGCAATCTCCGGCAATCCTGCTAATCGCATCCAACCTGACGAGGTCCTCGAAATGCGCAAACGACTTGCCTCTCTGCTTCTGCTTACCGCCCTTGCCATCCTGCCTACCGCCTGCAAGCAAACCGTAGATAAAGCCGAGTTCAAATCGGCAATCCAAAACTCTCTCGCCCACCGTCACGATTGTGTCTGGCCGCAACCGGTGAAGATGCCGGCCGAAGCCGACCCCTCCAAGGACGAGAGGACCCGCGACTTTGACGCTCTCACAGACGCCGGATTGCTGGCTCGCGCCGCCGAAGAGAAGAAGCGGTTCCTCGTTGGCTCGAAGCCGGTCAATCTTTACGACCTCTCCGACAAGGGGCACGCCGCCTGGACGCCCGACCCGACGCAGCCCGGCTACGGCAACTTCTGCTTCGGACACTTCAACGTCACCGCGATCACGAGCGCCACTCCCAATGATCCCAGCAATCCCACGCAATACACGGTGAACTACCAGTACGAAGTCGAAGGAATGCCTAGCTGGGCCACAACCGCGGAATCGCGCTTGACCTTCCCGAAGCTTGCGGCAGACACCTCGATCCAGACGGCCACGGTCACGGTTGTGAAGGACTCCAACGGCGGCTGGGCGGTCGTGCCTCCACAGACGGCGCCAAACGGCCAGTAACGATTCCGATTGGACGCCTGTCGTTGAGCGCCTTTCCATCTTTCGATGGAGAGACCACTGTACGCGGCGCCCCGTATACTTGGCGCATGTTTCCGGCGATTCGCGCGTTGAGTTTTTCGGCCTTGGTGGCCGCTGTCGTTTCTTCCTTCGCCCACTCGCAGGCCCCCGACTCTGCGCACCAGGTCGACTCACCGCATCCCATCCAGCTTGACAACGAGCACCGCGTGATCACCGCAGGCGGCTTCGTGAAGTCCGGGCCTATCGTCTTTCAAGACATCTCAGAGAAAGCCGGACTGACGAAGTGGACGCACAAGATGGGAACGCCAGCCAAAGACTACATCATCGAGACCAAGGGCTCAGGCGTGTGTCTGCTCGATTACGACAATGACGGATGGCTCGATATTTACGTCGTGAACGGGTCGACCCTGGACGCGCTAACCGGCAAGGCGACTCCTCCGCACGCGGCGCTCTTTCATAACAACCACGACGGCACATTCACCGAAGTCGCGGCCAAGGCAGGCGTGACCAACGACCGCTGGGGATTCGGTTGCGCGGTGGCCGACTACGACAACGACGGCTGGCCAGACCTTTACGTTTCCAATTTCGGAAAGAACCGGCTCTACCACAACAATCACAACGGCACGTTTACTGATGTCGCTGAGAAGGCAGGCGTGACACTGGGCAACTGGTCGACCGGCGTGACGTGGGGTGACTATGACGGCGATGGACGGCTCGATCTGTTTGTTGCCGGATACCTTCACTGGGATTGGAACAATCCTCCGGCAAAAGGCGGCGAGGGTGGATCGAGCAACTCATTCTGTACCTTCCGGGGAGAGGCCACGGCATGTGGACCGCGGGGCCTGAAGGGCGAGCCGGACCACCTGTTTCACAACAACGGCGATGGGACATTCACCGACGTGAGCGACAAAGCGGGCGTTGCGGACAAGCCCGGCTACTACGGCCTTGGTGCGGTGTTTGTAGACATCAATAACGATGGCAAGCCCGATCTGCTGGTGGGAAATGATTCCACGCCGAACTACCTCTACCTCAACAAGGGCGACGGGACGTTTGAGGATGTGAGCTACGCTTCGGGTTACGCACTGAACGAGGCGGGACGCGAGACGGCATCAATGGGCATTGCCGTCGGCGACTTCGAGAACAACGGCATGCTTGATGTCTTCAACACAACATTTTCTGATGACTACAAGCCGCTCTATCGCAACGAGGGCGACGCGAACTTCACCGACATCAGTTATCACATCGGTCTGGGCGAGATCACGGTGCCTTTTCTGAGTTGGGGCGACGCCTTTTTCGACTACGACAATGACGGATGGAAAGATTTGATGATGTCGGACGGGCATGTCTATCCGCAGGCCGACAAATACAACTGGGGCACGAGTTGGAAAGAGCGTCCCATGCTCTTCCACAACAAGCAGGGAAAGGGATTTGAGAGCGTTCCAGCGGTGGAAGGAACGGGTCTGGCGGACGTTATCGCAGGACGAGGTATGGCGGTTGGTGACCTGTTCAACGATGGCAAGATCGACGCCGTGATCAATGTGATGGACGGCCATCCCGTGCTGCTGCGGAACGTGAGCGACGACCACAACCACTGGATCGAGTTGAAGCTGATTGGTGGCCCGAAGAGCCCAAGGGATGCGGTTGGAACCACAGTCTACCTGACCGCGGGCGGAATGAAGCAGCGGGAGGATGTGATCAGTGGCGGCAGTTATCTCTCGAGCAACGACATGCGTCCGCACTTCGGACTCGGCCAGGCGACGAAGATCGATGATATCGAGATTCACTGGCCCGATGGCAAGGTCGAGCATGTCACCGTGTCGGGAGTCGATCGAATCGTCACGATCACGGAAGGCAAATGACGATTGGGCCACCTGCTTCGTGCGATCGAATGCCACCGAATTCAGCATTCTCCGTTGAACGGATTCGGTACAAAGTTGAGCTGACTCCGAAACGTTCGATCCGAGGGTTTGCAGCCACTTGCCAACGAGGAAGCCCAAAAAGGCTGTAAATCAATGAGAATAGGACTGCCGCAGGGCAGGATTTTCGGCGCTCCCCTTCAATCCATCAGCAGCCCGAGAATGAGTCCGATGCGTCCATCTCGGCCGAGCGCATTACCGAGTGTGTGCGCAGCAACAACGCTAAAGCCCAGGCGCGCGACAAGATCTGCAGACGCTTGATTTCGATTGATGTAGGCATTGACGCAGCTCATTGAAACGCCAAACCGTTCTTGAACCGTTAAATACGCGGTGCCTTGCAGAAGGCCTTCCAGGTCATCCAGGGTAATATGCGCTTTGTGCGCCACGTCCCGCCATTGTTGCACGGCCCTTCTCCTGAGACTTTTAATGATAATCGGGCCGAGTGAATCACTATATTCGCCCCGCTTTGAGCGATTGCTGGTGAGTTGGCCCGCTAAATCAAGTAGATGGTCGAAATCGGGATTTAGCTGGCTTCCGCCCAGATGCTACCTTTACTGCATGCGATCCATGGGGCTCCGAGTGCTTGCAGCATCGATCGGTATTGGTTGTGGAGGCTGTTGGGAGAGGGTCCTCCGCGGCGCATGGTCGCTCTCAATCGGGAAATGGCGTTCGACTCGCGCTTTCAAAATGAGTTTGGCTGGCCGGGCCACAATTGTGGCTGCGAGTTTCTGTATCTGGGCGATGACGAGTTGTCGCACGGAACAGACCAAGAGCACGGACCAAAATGCGGCGATCTCTTTCGTCGGTTGGAATTCTGGTTCCACGAGGGACGCCGAGAAGGTGAAAGCGCTGCTTGGGGAATTTACCGCACGCACGGGCATCCGAGTGAATTACATCGTCGGTCCTGAATCGACTGACGATCTTCTCGCCCTGTATCGGCAATGGTTTGAGCGAAAGTCTGAGTCTCCCGACGTTCTCACTCTGGACAACGTATGGAAGGGTATCCTCGCGGAACATCTCGCCGACTTGAACCCCTACCTTGAACGTGAAGTGAGACAGATTGTGCCACGGGCAGCGCAAGACGACACGGTCGATGGAAGACTCGTCGCGATGCCATTCAATATGCAAATGGGGGTGCTCTATTACAGGCAGGACCTTCTCAGGAAGTACGGGTTCTCGCATCCCCCTGTGACATGGGAAGAACTGGTCAAGATGGCTTCGCGAATTCAACAAGGAGAGCGAGCGCAACGGAAAAAGGACTTCTGGGGCTTTGTCTGGCAGGGTGCGCCTTACGAAGGCCTGACATGCGACGCACTCGAGTGGCAAGCATCTTACGGAGGCGGGAACATTATCGACAATAACGGGCACGTTGCGGTCGAAAACCCACGCACCATCAAAGCATTGAAAATGGCAAAGAGCTGGATCGGCAAGATTTCACCTCCAAGCGTGCTGACGTTCATGGAGGAGGACGGTCGGAGTATCTGGGAGAAAGGGAACGCAGCTTTTCGCAGGGACTGGACATGGCGAACTCCTTATGAAAAGCCGCTGTCTTCGGAGACCGCAATTTCCCTCCTTCCACAGGATGGAGCGCAGGCCACGGTCCTGGGCGGTGAATCTTTAGCCATATCCAGATACTCAAAGCATCCAAGGGAGGCTGCCGAACTGATTCGATTTTTGACAAGTCGAGACGTCCAGGCAAGGTTGTGGCAAGAGGAATTGGTGCTCCCTGTGAATCGGGACTTGATTAGCGATCCGCAATACATCGGGGCGCAGCCTGAACTGGAACGGCTTGAGGCAGCGATCTCAACTGGAGGGATCGTCCGGCCTTCGGTCATTTCGGGCAAGCGATATCCCGAGGTATCACGGGCATACTACACTGCCGTCCACTCTGCGCTGGAAGGTCAAATCAGCGTCGAGCGGGCCGTATCGAAGCTTCAGACAGATCTGGTTAACATCACCGGCCTTCCGCCGGTTCGCCCGCACTCAAGAGGCAACAGGTCGGTCGCCAAGTGATCGGCATTCGCTAAGGATAAAGCGGTTCAGACTCCGACCAATATTGGTGGCGGGGGTCAGGTGTTTTTTGTCGCCTTGTCGATTGCCAGCAGGGTTTCGAGCAATTGCTTAAGCAGATCGAGGCGGAGGGCGTTTGCGCCGTCTGATTTGGCGTTGGCTGGGTCGTCATGGACTTCGAGAAACAATCCATCGACGCCCGCCGCAACTGCTGCACGCGCGAGCAGGGGGATGAACTCCGGCTGGCCGCCGCTGACGCCGTTCGCAGCCGAAGGTTGCTGCACCGAGTGGGTGCCGTCGAAGACGACCGGTGCCATTGTTCTCATTACGGGCAGCGAGCGATAGTCGACAACCAACGTGTTGTAGCCGAAGCTTGCGCCGCGCTCGGTGAGGAAGACGCGCTCGTTGCCGGTGGAACGGACTTTTTCGACGGGGTGTTTCATGTCCCACGGAGCGACGAACTGGCCTTTTTTGATGTTTACGGCGCGACCTGTTTTGCCGGCGGAGACCAGCAGATCGGTTTGGCGGCAGAGAAATGCGGGAATCTGAAGCACGTCGACAGCCTCGGCGGCGACATTGCAGTGATCGGGTTCGTGCACGTCGGTGAGGACGGGCAGGCCGGTATCTTTGGCGAGGCGTCCAAGAATCTTTGTGCCTTCGATGAGACCGGGGCCGCGAAAGCTCTTCACGCTGGTGCGATTAGCCTTATCGTAGCTGGCTTTGAAGATGCAGGGAACGCCGAGATCGCTGGTGATGCGCTGAATGGCTTCGGCCATTTTGCGCGCGTGTGCCTCGGATTCAATGACACAGGGACCGGCTATGAGAAAAAGCTGGCCTTCGCCCACGCGCACGGGACCAATTTCAAAGGAGTGACTCACGAACCCGATTTTATCGCGGACAGCACAACGCGATTAACTGGCGTCAGGC